>Ga0105047_10005488_pt1 | contig 21740 bp, 20 predicted proteins | sample MAT04_FD_78384 | JGI IMG/M metagenome (GOLD analysis project Ga0105047, IMG submission 78384) | Freshwater microbial communities from Lake Fryxell liftoff mats and glacier meltwater in Antarctica - MAT-04 (megahit assembly) | ecosystem: Environmental > Aquatic > Freshwater > Ice > Liftoff... | reverse complement strand
TGGTCCTTGTTCGCTGGCAGGTACGACAGCCACATGCGGATTGCTGCGATCGCCTCGGCGTCGTCCTCGACGAGCAGATCCCCGAGCCCCGAGACGCGGCAGTGCATCTCGGCCCCGCCCATCTCCTCGAGCGTGACCTTCTCGCCGGTGACCATTTCTGCGAGGCGAGGCGCGCCGAGGTAAGCGGTCGCGTGGTGGCGGACCATGATCGTCAGGTCGCACAGCGCCGGCACGTACGCCGAGCCGGCAGGCGACGGACCGAACAGCGCACACACCTGAGGGACTCGGCCGGAGAACTGGACCTGGTTGTAGAAGATGTTGCCCCACGCATGACGACCGGCGTAGCTGTCGAATTGCTCATCGATCCGCGCGCCTGCGGCGTCGACGAGGTAGACGATGGGAACTTTCAATGCGTCGGCGCGCTCCTGCATCCGAGTGATCTTCTCGAACGTTCGCCGTCCCCACGTGCCAGCCTTGACCGAGTAGTCGTTGGCGATGACGCAGACCGTGCGCCCATCGACCTTTCCGATAGCGGTCACCACGGCGTCGCCAGGTAGCCCTTCCTCGAAGCGGGCGAGCAACCCGTCCTCGAAGTCCTCCGTGGTGTCGAACAGCAGCTCCAGGCGCTGACGGACGAGCAGCTTGCCTGAGGCGACGATCTTGTCGCGCGTCGTCTCCGGCCCTCCGAGTCGGGCTGCTCGGCGCTTGTCGTACGCCTTTTGGGTCAGTGGTTGGTGGTCGCCGTCGGCGACTTTCTCGGTCTCAGGCATGGGTGCTTTCCCTCAACACGTCGTGGGCGCGGGCTGCGCCATCAGGGTCGGTCCAATCGATGTCGACGATGACTTCGCGTACGCCACTTTCGGCGAGCTCGCCGAGCAGTGGCTTCAACTCGGCGCATCGTCCAGCGCTGCCGCCTGCACGCAACACGATGTGCAGGTCGTCGCCCGACGAGCCGGCGCGCTCGGCCGCCGACCGCATAGCGTCCAGCCCTGTCCGCAGGGCGACCGGGTCGATGCTGCCCATGTTCTGTTGGCACAACCAGCCGCTGCCCGCTGCCGCAGCTCGACGCCACGCAACCTGGCCATTGCCACCGATGTACATTGGGATCTGATGTGCGGGCGTCGGGAAGGCGAGCACACCCGAGGGGAGCGTGTAATGGGCACCCGTGAAGGCATCTGGTCGACCAGTCCACACCCGGCGTAGCAACTCGATCCACTCGTCGGTGCGTGCACCTCGGGTGTCGAACGCGACGTTGAGCGCAGCGAATTCCTCGGCGAGCCATCCCGAGCCGAAGCCAAGGACGATCCGCCCCTTCGACATCGCATCGAGGCTGGCGATCTGCTTGGCCAGTATGACGGGCTCGCGCATCGGAAGGATCAGCACCGCCACGCCGAGAGTGACGCGATCGGTGACCGCTGCTGCTGCGCCGAGCACCGCAATCGCATCGAACCACGGCATCGTCGGGTCCCATGCGATCGTGCCGTCGGGCGAGTATGGATACGGCGATTCGTGGGTTTCGACCATCACCACGTGGTCGCTGGTCCACAAGGAGTCGAAGCCTGCCGCCTCGATCCGTCGGGCCAGCTCGGGTATGCCCGGGTCCACGGGGAGCGTGCCGGTGTTCGCCAGCTTCGCGCCGAGGCGCATCAAACCGCTCGCTTCAACAGGAACGAGCTGAGGAAGGTCATCACGGTCTCCTCGCGTTGGTTGACCACCTCGTATCGCAGCACGGCGAGACCGCGGTCTGGTTTGGAGGTCTCACGCGCATTCTCGACCACCACGCGTGCGTGCACTGTGTCGCCGAACAACACTGGCAGCGGCACGCGCAACTCGTCGAGACCCAACCAGGCGAGGACCGATTGGCCGAACACGCCTGAGCGCACCACGAGCCCGAGTGCCATCGAGAGCGTGAGCGGACCATGAGCGATTCGTTGGCCGAACACTGTTTTGCTCGCGTACTCGGCGTCCATGTGCAGGGGCACCCAGTCGCCTGTCAGTGACGCCCACGTCACCACGTGGGTCTCGGTGATCGTCACCGCATCTGACCGGAACGTCCGCCCGACAGGAAAGTGCTCCCACGCTGGTTCGCTGCTTGCAACGTCACTCACGGGGTCCTCCAGATCGTTGGTCGGCATCACGAACGCCCTGCCTCTATGGTTCGCCCGAGGTCGGTGCGCTCAGCCCAAGCGATGATCCGATCGGTGCCTTCGGCGAGCACGGCCTCCGAGCTCGCTAGCGACAGGCGCAAGTAGCTGCGTGCGACGTCGCCGAACGCAGTGCCCGGCGCCGTCGACACACCGTGTTCGACGAGGTCGAGCGCGGCCAGGCGCGAGTCGACTCCTGCGCCGAGTCTGAGCATCAAGTAGAAGGCCCCGTGAGGCTCGATGACGTCGTGTCCGGCCGATCGCAGCCGGTCGACCACGACATCGCGTCGTCGGCGGTACGCCTCGCGCATCTCGTTGACACAGTCCTGCGGACCCTCGAGCGCGGCGATCGCCGCCGCCTGTGAGACCGCCGAGATGCACGACACCATCGGTTCCTGAATCGTCGACAGAAGATCGGACACTCGCTTGTTGGCGGTCACGTAGCCGACGCGCCATCCCGTCATTGCGTACGTCTTGGAGAAGCTGTAGAGCCCGATCACGTGTTCGCTGTCCATTGACGGTGCATTGGAGGCCTCGCCCTCGAACACGAACTCGTCGTACACCTCGTCGGACAGTACGGGGATTCCACGGCTGGCCGCAGCGGCGACGATGGCGGCGACGACGTCACGCGGGATGACGGCTCCGGTTGGGTTACTCGGGCTGTTCAGAACGAGCAACCTCGTCCGGGGTGTCATCAGGGCGACAAGGTCGTCGGGATCTGGGATGAACCCGGCCTCGGGCCGCAGGGGGTAACGGACAGGCGTTGCACCACGCAGTAGCGCTTGCATTTCGTAGTTCGGCCATGCCGGATCGGGAACCATCACCTCGTCGCCCGGAGAGACCAGCGCCTGCATGACCGCCGAGGAGCCCTCGACCCCGCCCTGGCTGACGGTGATCCGGTCGAAAGGAATGTCCAGGCCGCCTACTCGGGCGAGGCGGCGTGAGATCGACTCGCGTAGCGCCACTGTCCCGGCAGATTGCGTGTACCTCACAGGCCCGGAGGCTGCCTCGATCGCAGCGGCCACGATGTGCGCCGGGGTGTTGAAGTCGGGCTCGCCGATCTCCAGGCGAAGGATCCCCGCTCCGGGCCGTGCCAGCACCAGATTCACGATCTCGCGGATACCCGACGGTGGCACCTGGTCGGCGAGTGGGCTGGTGCGCACGGTGTGCTCCTGATCGGTGAAGGCGTCGATGTGCTGGACGTGAATCGTACGTGATGGTGTTGCAAACAAACGGTCGCTCGTTTGTTTACGAACCTAGGGAGGGCGACCGGTGATGTCAAGATCGGATGTCAGGTGGCGGTTGCACTCGCATCAGCTCCAACGTGTCCACCCTGGCACCGGAGGCCTCGGTCGCGACCATCACGTCGTCCCGTGACTGCAGCCATTGTCGTGAGCGCAGCCGTCACCGCCATCCGCACCGTCGGCGAACGTCGACGACGCCGCGTCGACGATGACCATCTGCGTGGAGTACTCGTTGAGGCGCACGCCAGCGGTGTCGGTTACAACGACGATGTCCTCGATGCGCACGCCGACCCGACCCGGCCAGAATATCGACGGTTCGATGGTGAACGTCATACCCGGCTCGAGCGGGGTCTCGTCCTCCTCGGAGATGAACGGGTACTCGTGTACGTCCAGGCCGATGCAGTGACCGGTGCGGTGCCGGAAGTGGTCGCCGTAACCCGCGTCAACGATGACAGCCCGGCATGCATTGTGCACATCCTTGGCCATCGCGCCAGGTCGGACGGCGGCGATGCCAGCTGCCTGAGCGGCAATGACTGTGTTGTAGACGTCGATGAACTCAGGGTCTGGTTCCCCGAGCGCGATCGTGCGACCGAAGTCGGAGCAGTATCCGTCGATGACGGCACCGAAGTCGAACGACACGCCGGTGCCGCGGTGTAGTCGCGAGCTGCTCTCGCGATCGGACGCGTCGCGCTTGGTCGTCTTGCCCATGCCCCACACGGCGCTGTCGAACGAGGGGCCTCGCGACCCGTCGCCGTGCAGCAACGAATCGAGATCCTCGACCAGATCTCGCTCCACCGCACCGTCAGCGAGATCGTTGGTGACCACGCCCATCGCGTGGTCCGCAACTCGGCATGCGCGCTGCATCAGCTCTATCTCGGCTGCGGACTTGACCCGCCGCATCGGGTTGGTGATCGAGGTTGCGCTGACCAGCTGCGCACCTTCGGTGACCTTGGCGAGGGCGAGTACGGCGTCGGCCCAGGTGCGTTGCTCAACGGCAACGCGCTTCACCGGCCCGAAACCGCGCACGACCTTCTCGAACACCGCTGCGCCGTCGTCGAGTTCGTTGACGACGATGACATCGCCCGGTACGCCTTGCGGCATGTCGAACTCGGCCACCATCCGCGGCAACACGAGCAGTGGTTCATGTCCGGGACGGATGAACGCGCCGCAGACCCACCCGTGCGTGTAGGAGATGTTGCCGAACGTCGGGAAACGCCTGCGCGCTCCCGTGAGATACTCGAGGTCACCAGATGGAGGTACGAACATCAGATCAATTCCGCGTTCCCGCATCACTTCCCCGGCCACCCTGCGGCGCTCCGCATACACCTCAGCGCTGAACGGACCCATCACGACCTCCTCTGAAACGAACGAGCGTTCACTAGTTTAACCACATGCAATCCTCTGCACCAGACCAATCTCCGATGGTTACCAAACCTTTCTCCGATGGATCGGCGTTCGAAGCGCTCGCCGGGTACTCCCGAGCGGTGCGGCGCGGCGCGCACATCGCTGTCAGCGGCACGACTGCGAATGACGGGCACGGTGGGGTGTTGCACCCTGGCGACGCTGGAGCGCAGACTGCTGCGGCACTGCGCCACGGGATCGCCGCGATCGAGGCGCTCGGCGGTTCGATCGCGGACGTCGTGCGCACGCGTGTCTTCCTCGCACCGGATGTCGACTGGGCAGCGGCGGCGGCTTCACACGCCCTTGTATTCGGTGACATCCGACCGGCCAACACAACGTTGCACATCCACTCCTTGATCGGTGACGATTTTCTCGTCGAGATCGAGATCGACGCGATCGTCGACCCGTCGTGACCCGCCGGCTGACAACGAGCATCCGCGTCAACAACGACGTGACAGTGGCAGAGTTCGTCGACCTTGCGCAGCTTGCCGAGGCACTCGGCTTCGACCAGATCTGGGTCTCCAACGACCTCTTTCTCCGCTCTGCGCCGGTATTGATCGCTGCGGCCGTGGTCGCGACATCGCGCATCGCGATCGGAACATGCATCGTCAACCCGTTCTCCATCCATCCGGCTGAGCTAGCGATGACGGCTGCCACCCTCCAGGAGCTGAGCGGTGGTCGATTCCTGCTCGGGATCGCTGCCGGCGCCGAGGACTTCTTGTCGTGGGCCGGCATCGAGCAGCGGCGACCGCTGACGGTCACGCGCGAGGCGATCCTCGCGATCCGCGCGTTGACCGAAGGTCGGTCCCCTGTCGATGTAGAGGGTTCCGGTGCGGGTTGGACCGTAGACGCACGTCTACGCACCCCGAGCCATCCGACACCGATCTACCTCGGGGCGATGTCACCACGGATGCTGACCATGATCGGTGAGATCGCCGACGGCGGCCTGCCGCTGCTCTACCCCCCGGAGTCGTTCGTCGAGGCGCGGCGGTACGTCGACGCCGGACTCGTCAGTGCCGACCGCGACCGCAGTGCCGTCGACCTCGCTGCGTGCATCTGGGTATCGATCGACGAAGATCGACAGCGAGCGCGTCAGCCGCTGGCCGCGAAACTGGCGTACTTCGCCCCTTCGTTTTCACCGTACGTACTCGAGCGGGCCGGAATCGACCCGTCCGCTGTCGCCGCGCTGCGCGGTATCGACATGAATCGCGCTGGTGAGATCGTTCCCGAAGCGCTGATGGCGCTGGGCATCGCCGGCACACCCGACGAGGTTGTCGAACGGTGTCAGGGTCTCGTCGGCCTCGGCGTCAGCCACCTTTCATTTGGCCCGCCGCTCGGGCCGGATCGTCAGCATGCACTGCGGCTGCTCGCCGATCACGTCCTGCCCGCTCTGTGTTGACCCCTCGGGTCTGAGACGCCGTGTTAGTTGGAGAACGCCGGCTGTGGTGCCACCACTCCCGTCAACGGATCGGCGTCGATGCGGTCGAGGTCGAACGTATCGCCGAGCAGTTCCCAGCGCAGGAGGCTGAACGGGATGTTGCCGTTGAGCCAGACGTAGTCGTGGAATGCTCGTATCGAGAACTGGTCACCTTGGACTTCGATCGCTGAGGCCATCAGCCGCATCAGATGCAACTTGCCGATCTGGTACGAGAGCGCAAGGCCGGGATTCCCGGCGTAGAGCGCCGTTTCGCCGAACGCCGTGTCGCCATCCATGGGCACCTTGGCAACGAACAGGTCGATGGCCTCGAAGAGGGAGAGATCGCCCGTGGCAAGGCGAACATCGACCTCGACGCGCAGCGCGCGGAGCCGGACGAAGTTCCACACGACGGCCCGCGTGTGCGGAGCATCGTCGAATAGCCCAGCCTGGAGCATCAACTCCTCGTTGTAGAAGGCGATGCCCTCGTTCGAGCCAGAGTCGTAGTACCGCCGGCGGATCGGGTCGCTGTGGGCCTTGGCGAGCGCGAGTTGCTGGTAGTGGGCGCCCTCATGGATGATTCCGGCGCGTGGATCGCGTGCGTTGGCGGCGTAAAAGTAGGGCAACTGTGGGTTCGGTGCCGGCACATAGGACACGCCGTCGACAGTCAGTCGATCGTCGTCGGTGAGGTCGTTGGTGACGCCGAGGAAGCCCATCGGCGCTACGTAGTCCGGTAATGCCGCGTTGAGGTAGTGGCGCAACGACGATGGCTGGGTGAGCAGATCGGCATCCTCGTAGAAGTCGCGAACTTCCTGCTCGCACTCGGCCTCGTGAGCCACCTGCTCATCGGCTGTCAACGGGATTGCGGGGAGCGTTGCCGTCGACGCCCGCTGGATCGCAATCCGCTCCCAGACGAGGGCACGCTGCCACTCCTGACGCGCTGCAACGAGAAGATCTTCGGGCTCGTCGGCCACTAGCGCGACATTGCGTAGGTACCACACGAACGCGTCGCGACCGACGGCAACCGCCTCGGACTGCTCGTCGAGCGACGCAAGGTGATGGCAGAACCTAGCCATCGATTCCGCTGCAACCTCACCTGCCTCGATGACTGCGCCGCGCTGCAACTCGGGCAGATGACGCGCAAGTGCGGTGACCGACGACGTCAGCGCGCCCCCGATGTCGTCGAGGATCTGGAGCGCGGCCCGAGTGAGTGGCCCGGCCGGATCTGTGAGCGATGTGATTGCCCGCTCGACGGCGAGCGGCACAGCGCAGAGTGCGGTGACGATCGCCGTGACACGCACTTCGTCGAACGGAGGCAGCGGCAGGATCTGGTCGTAGTAAGGCCCCAGCGCCTGATGGATGTGAAAGACGGCATCGCGATTCCAGCTGCGCAACACGTCGAGTTCCCAGGTGACGCGTGCGAGCAATGACCCGAGCAGGCGATGATCGACCGCCTCGCCGACTGTCAGAACCGCAGCATCGATCGCCTGCCAACGCGCGACGAACTCGGCGCGCTCACTGCGTATGGTGGCCACGCCGTCCGGCGAGAAGTCGGGCGCGTAGCCCGCCGGCCGCACGAGGCGGGGGATGTCGTCGCCGGAGTGTGGCTGGCGCATCGCCCGCCACACCCACAGGTCGGTTCCGAGTTGGTCGAGTTCTGCAGACATCAGGTTCCTCATCGGTTGGGGTTCAAGTTGCGATTGTCGATCTGAACACCGGCCGCCGCTTCTCCAGGAAGGAGGCCACGCCCTCGGCGAAGTCAGGCGTGCTCATGAACGTGCCGCGCACGGCCTGAGAGTGAGCCGTGGCCTGGTCAAAGGGAAGGTCGGCGATGGTGTCGAGCAGCTGCTTGCCGAGTCGCAATGCGTCGGCGCCGAGCGATGCGATGTCGGTGGCGAGCGCCCGAGCATCCTCTACGAAGGTCTCGTCGGGGAAAACGCGGTGGACGAGCCCGATCGCCGACGCTTCAGCGGCGTTGATCCGCCGGCCGGTCAGGGCCAGCTCGCGTGCTCGGCGGTGTCCGATGGCCCGCTGCAGCGCTGGAAGAACGACGATCGGGAACAGCCCGATGCGGACCTCGGAAACTCCGAACGCAGTCGTCTCGGCGGCAACAGCGATGTCTGCAGCCGCGACGATGCCGCAGCCGCCGGCAAGGGCGTAGCCGTGGGCGGCCACGACGACTGGGACGCGCATCTTCGGGATCATCGTCATGAGGCGGGCCCATCCGGCGCCCCCATCGTGGAACTCGAATGCGCTCGCCCCACGCGCTGTCTGAAACTCGGAGAGATCACCTCCAGAGCAGAAGCCGGTTCCGTCACCGCGCAGCAGAATGCACCCGACGTCGGGGGTGACGTCCAGCGATTCGAGATGTCCGACCAGTTCGAGCACCGCCGCGTAGTCCAGCGGATTGCGCCGGTCGGCGCGGTCGAGCACGAGCTCGGCGACGTGACCGACCCGCTCGAGCCGGAACGCCTGCTGCTGCGGTGATTGCGTGGTAGGTGTCGTTCTGTCAGCCATCGTCATGTCCTTCCGTCAGTTCGCGTCGATCCGCATGACAACGTCGCCCGGACCCACCTGCTCGCCTGCGGCGATGAGCACCTCGACCACCCGTCCGGCCACGCCGGCGCGGAGCTGGTTCTCCATCTTCATCGCCTCCAAGATCGCGACCACGTCCTCGGCGCCGACTGAGTCACCCGGTGCGAAGTGCACCTTTTGAATCGTCCCCTGCATCGGTGCGCGAACGTATCCATCGCCCTTCACGCTGGCGCGCGGTCCCCTTTTCGCCGTTGGCCGCGCCGCCGCGGCGCCGGTGGTTGTCGGTCGCCGCACGGGACCGAGGGACGCGTCCTCATCGGCGAACACTGGCACGAGGAAGCTGCGCCCGTTGACGACCACGACCGATCGTTCCGTTCCGTCGTCCGACGCGACCGTAGCGTCGACGCCGAACGAGTCGTCGACGTTCGGATGATCGGGTAGGACGACGTCGCGCTCCAGCCACGTCGTCGAGTGGCCAACATCGGTGAAGTCAGGGTGAGCGAGAACTGCCTGTGCTGCGCTGATCGTGGTGGCGACGCCATCGACGAACGTGTCTGCAAGCGCACGCCGCATCCGGGCGATGGCCAACGTCCGATCCGGGGCCGTGACCACGAGCTTGCCGATGAGGTTGTCATAGAACGAGCTGACGGCGTCGCCGGACTCGTAGCCGCCATCGAAGCGAATGCCCGGTCCGGCCGCCACCTGGAGCTGCCGAAGCGTGCCGGGACTGGGCGTGAAGCGCCCTCCCGCCGGGTCCTCGGCGTTGATGCGCACCTCGATCGAGTGACCGCGGGTGACCACGTCGTGCTGAGCGAACGACAGCGGAGCCCCGCTGGCTACGCGCAACTGCTCGATGACGAGGTCGAGCCCAGTGACCTGCTCCGTGACCGGATGCTCCACCTGGAGGCGGGTGTTCATCTCGAGGAAGTAGAAGCCACCGTCCTGCACGATGAATTCCACCGTGCCCGCGCCGACGTAGCCGACCTCTCGTGCGACAGCGACGGCCGCGGCAGCCATCTCGGACCTCATCGATTCGGTGAGTGAGGGTGCTGGCGCCTCCTCGACGACCTTCTGGTGCCGTCGCTGCACGGAGCAGTCACGGTCTCCTACGGCGACCACGTTTCCGTGTGTGTCTGCCATCACCTGCACCTCGACGTGGCGGGCCCAATCAAGGTAGCGCTCGACATACAACTCGTCGCGCCCGAAGTAGGCGAGCGACTCGCGCCGCGCCGCATCGATCGCCTCAGCGACTCCGGATGCGTTCGCGATCACCTTCATGCCCCGTCCGCCACCTCCGAACGCAGCCTTGACGGCGACCGGCCAACCGTAGACGTCACCGAATCGAACTACCTCGTCCGGATCGTCGCCGAGGGGTTCGTTGGTACCTGGCACGCCCGAGACGCCTGCGGCCTTTGCTGCGATGCGGCTCGAGATCTTGTCGCCCATTACCTCCATGGCAGCAGCCGATGGTCCGATGAAGATCAGGCCAGCATCGACGACTGCGCGGGCGAAGTCGGCCCGCTCCGACAAGAACCCGTAACCTGGGTGAACAGCATCTGCTCCCGAGGCTGCCGCCGCGTCGAGAAGTGCGTCGATTCGCAGGTAGCTGTCGGCTGCCGTGTTTCCGCCCAGCGCGACGGCTTCATCGCAGACACGCACATGCATCGCCCCCGCGTCGACGTCGGAGTGCACCGCAACCGAGACAATACCGAGCTCATGGCATGCGCGGGCGATCCGTACGGCTATCTCGCCCCGGTTGGCAATCAGCACTTTGCGGATCGCAATGACGTTCGCCGTCATCAGATCGCCAGCCATCCGCCGTCGACAACGAGCGTGTGGCCGTGCATGTACGAGGCGGCGTCGGACACCAGGAACGCAACGGCCGCGGCAATGTCGGCCGACTCTCCGAGGCGCCCGCACGGGATTCTCGCGGTTGAGCGGGCCATCTTCTCCGGTGTGTCGAGCACGGCGCGTGTCAGCGCGGTGCCGATGGTTCCCGGTGCAACCGCGTTGACGTTGATCCCGTGTGGCGACAGTTCCACGGCCGCCGAAACGGTGAGCTGACGGATGCCACCCTTTGTCAGGTCGTAGATCGCCTCCGGTGTGGAGGACGATACGAAGCTCGATGTCGAGGCGAGGTTGACGATCTTGCCCCGCCCGGCGACGATCATGTGCCGGGCAGCGGCCTGCAGCGCGAAGAACGGTGCACGGAGGTTGACGTCGACCTGGATCTCCCACTGCTCGACGGTCGCGTCGAGGAGCGGAGCTGCAAGAGCCACACCGGCGTTGTTGACGAGAATATCGAGGCGATCGCCGATGGCCCATGCATCGTCAACCATCGCTCCGATCGTGGCGACGTCGCGAAGATCAATGGTGCACGACGTCGCCAGGAGCCCGGTCGCTCGGATCCTGGCAGCGACAGCATCGGCCGTTGCCCCGTCGAGGTCGGCGACGACCACGTGAGCGCCGAGACCGGCGAGGTGCTCGCAGATCGCTTCGCCGATGCCACGCGCGCCCCCAGTGATGAGGGCGGTCTGCCCCTCCAGGCCAGCCGCAATCATTGCTCTCCTGCGATCGCCACGGCGCTGATCTGCACGCGAGCGCCCTTCCAGAGAAACGCAGCGCCGTAGCTCGTGCGAGCGGGATAAGGCTCGCAGAACCGGGCGCCATAGATCCGATTCATCTCGTCGAGATCCCCTTCGTCGACGAACTGCACCTCCGCCTTGACCACTGCCGCCAATGAGGCTCCGGCCTCGTCAAGGATAGTCGCGAGGTTGGTGATCGCTTGCTCGAACTCGGCAGCGAACCCACCGTCAACGATCTGTTGGGTAGCGGGATCGCGTCCGATTTGGCCGGTCACCCACACCATGCCCAACTCGGTACGGCAGTGCGGATATGGGCCCCGCGGCTCCGGAGCTGAACGTGTTGTGAGTGATGACATGCCTACCTCTTCGTCGTGCGGACCCGCCGCTTCCAATATAACGAACGAGCGTCCGTTCGTAAATGCTCGCCGGAAGTCAGCCGGCCAACCACCCGCCGTCGACGGGCAGATAGGCGCCGGTCACGTAGCTCGTCGTCGGCGAGGTGAGGAACGCCACGGCACCAGCGATGTCGTCAGGGCGAGCCGGACGTCCCATTGGGATTCGCCCCATCAGCATCTCTCGTCGTGCCGGGTCACCGAGGCTCGCGCTCGACATCGGCGTGTCGGTAACGCCCGGGCCGACGACGTTGACGGTGATCCCGAACTCCGCCCAGTCGACGGCCAGCGCGCGTCCGAGCATCAGCACCGCACCCTTGGAAGCGCAGTACGCCGCTTGCCCCCGCAGCGCGATCTGTGAGTTGATCGAACCGACGAGCACGATCCGGCCCCCGCTGCCAGCAGCGATCATGTGCCGTGCAACCGCTCGGGCGGCGAAGAACGAACCGTCGACGTTGACGGCCATCGTCGCCCGATAGTCGGCGAGATCGAGCTCGTGCGCTGGACCACCACGCTCGATCCCCGCGGCGCACACGAGGACATCGACAGCGCCGAGCTGAGCGATGGCCGACGCGGCCATCCGGACGCATGCGTCGGCATCGGACACGTCCAGCTCGAACGAGACAGCGGTCCCGCCGTCTGTCGATATCGAGGCTGCGGTCCGTGTTGCGGCCTCGCCGTCGAGATCGGCGCACACCACAGCGTCGCCCCGAGTCGCCAAGACGTAGGCGCAGGCCTTGCCGATGCCAGATCCTGCGCCAGTGATGATGGCGACCGGTTGCATCAGGCGCCACCAGAGATGGCAGCCGAGTCGTCGAACGCTGCGGACGTTGTTTCGTCGGCGACGATCACTCTTTCCCTCCCAGGGTCGGCTCACGTCGTTCAGGCCGATCCCTCGGCCAGAAAAACGAGCGTTCGTTTGTACCGAACGTCAAATTACGACTAGCCTTCCCGATTGTCAATGCGATGAGCGTCAAATGATCGGGAGGACGAGTGAGGTTCGGAGTTGGCTTGTGGTGCTTGCAGGCGACGTCCTCGGCGCCGAGAAGCCACGCAGCTGCGTATCGTGACTACCTCGAAGACGTCCGGTTCGCCGAGACGCTGGGGTACCACTCGCTGTGGCTCTCCGAACATCACTTCTACTACGACGGCTACTGCCCCTCGGTGCTCACCGCAGCGGCCGCCGGGCTGGCGGTGACGAGCACCCTGCGCATCGGAACCGGCATGCTCCTGCTCCCGTATCAGACTGCCGAGCGCGTGTGCCGAGCGGCCCTGGAGGTCGGCGAACGAAGCGGTGGCCGGCTCGACCTCGGGGTCGGACAGGGCTACCGCGACGTTGAGTTCGACGGCAAGGGCGTGCCGCGTCGGGAGCGGGCGCCTCGCTTCACGTCAGCGATCGGCCAACTCGAGCGCGTCGGCGCCGATGGTGCGTTCCACATCTGGATGGGCGCCCAAGCCGATAAGGGCGTCGAACGTGCAGGTCGCCTCGGGCACGGCATTCTTCTCTCGGGAGCATTGCCGCTGCCGCTCGTCGAACGCCTCGCCGGGATCCATCAAAAGGCATGGATCGACGGAGGACGACGCGGCGGTGAGCGGCCTCGCGTCGCCGCGCTGCGAAATCTCTGGATCACATCCGACCCGGCGGAGCGTCGCGCCGTGCTCGATTGGCAGCGAGCCAGCTACGTGCTCTATCAGGGGCTCGGCTGGGCGGTCTCGGCCACTGACGCGAACAGCGAGATGGACTTCCGACGAGATGCGGAGCAGGCGATTGCCGCCGCTGTCGCGACGACGATAATCGGTCCGACCGATGAGGTCATCGAGGGCCTGCGCTCGGTGGCGGCCGCCGGCGTCGACGACGTGGTACTACGCATCGCCGTCGAAGGCGCGCCGCAGGAGGCGATTCACAGCCTGATGCGCCAGTTCGCCGAGGAGGTTTTCCCGGTGCTGGGTGAGCCCATCGGCGTGGGCTCAATGGTGGTGGGCGGAAGATGAGAATCGCAGTGAGCGCAACAGCGGGGAACGAGACGCACTGCGCGCAGCTCGCCGAATCGCAGGGTCTTTTCGCCGTGTTGATCGACGCGCCCGTCGCGACCGAGACCATTGCTGCGGCGGCAGCCGTGGTTGCGACCACGTCGATTCGCATCATCGTTAGACTTCATGTCGGCACCGAGAACCCGGTGACCCTCGCCGAGGAGATCGCTGTCCTCGACAACATTTCCAACGGCCGCATTGGTGTCTTAGCTGACACCGGTGAGCTCGGCGAGGAAGCCGCGCTCGAGGACATCGGTCTGCTCCGTGCTAGCTGGTCGGGGAGACCGATCCGGCATCAAGGCGAGCGCTGGCGGATCCCTGCCGGCATCGACGGTCATGTAACACCCGACGCAATCATGGTCACGCCGAAGCCGGTGCAGATCGACATGCCCCTCTGGCTGACGGGCAAGGCGGCCAGCCGAGTCGGAAGAGCCCTCGGCCTGCCGAGCATCTCCGAGGAGCTCGGCGCCATTGATCCCGCCGCCAATGTCGCACCAGGTCGAATCACCCTCCAGGGATCGATTGAGCATGACCGTGAGGCGCTCATCGCCTGGTCCGACGCAGGAGCGACGCACATCGTCTGCGACGTGCCGGTCGATGCATGGGATGCCACTCTCGCGAAGATCGTGCGCTGGATCGTCCCCGAGGTCGCGATGGTCGGGTTCCCGCGGGTCGTCGCCGAGGCCGAGCTACCCTTGCCCTGGCCGCGACGCACGACTGTCTGAGCGTCGCTCGGGCGGCGCCGCCCATTGACCTCGTCAGCTCCGCATCGTCAGCTCCGCATCGTCACGGCGGTCGCCTCACCCGGGAAGTGGCATGCAGCGAATCGGCCGGGCGCAATCTCGGCCAACTCGGGCTCGCGCGTCGAGCATGGATCAGGTTTTGCGATCGGGCATCGCGGGTGGAACCGACACCCGGTGGGCACCGCCAGTGGGCTCGGCGCCTCGCCGCTGAGGACTATGCGTTGACGGACGGATTCGACATCGGGATCGGGCACGGGTACCGCCGACAGCAATGACACGGTGTACGGGTGCAGCGGCCGCAGATACACGTCGTCGGCCGGCGCCAGCTCGACGATCTTGCCGAGATACATCACGCCGACACGATCGGACACATGGCGGACGACAGCGAGGTCGTGGGCAATGAACACGAGCGTCAACCCGAGCCGACGCTGAAGGTCTATGAGCAAATTGATTATTTGGGCCTGGACCGAGACGTCGAGCGCCGATACTGGCTCGTCGGCGATGATCACGTCCGGGGCCACCGACAGGGCGCGAGCCAACCCGATCCGCTGTCGCTGCCCGCCGGAGAACTCGTGTGGGTAACGCGACGCAGCATCGAGAGGGAGGCCGACCAGGTCAAGGAGTTCGCCCACACGGCCGAATACGGCCGAGCCCTTGGCTTCGCCCGAGAACTGGATCGGCTCCGCCAGTAGACGTCCAACGGTCAGCCGCGGATTCAGGCTGGAATACGGGTCCTGAAACACCATCTGGACTCGTCGTCGATAGGCCGTCAACTCGCGCCGTCGAAGGCCACTGACGTCGTGACCGTCGAGACGAATCGCACCGGTGAAATCGACCAGACGCACGATCGCCTGGGCGAGTGTGCTCTTGCCGCAGCCCGACTCGCCGACAAGGCCGAGCGTCTCACCACGGGCGACACACAACGAAACACCGTCTACTGCGCGTACCTCCGCCCGACGGAGGACACCCAGCGAGTCCTTGACCCGGAACGAGACGCGCAGATCGTCGAGTTCGAGCAGGGGCGCCGACGACGTGCCGCCAGCGGTGAACGGATGGACACCTGCACCGTTCATGCGACGCCTCCGTCGCGTGCGCTCGGCCAGGGGTTGAAGCACGCCGCGGCGTGCACCATTGATCCGGTATCGTCACCGACAGGGTCGAGTGACGGCACCTCGACCACACACCGCTCGATTCTGTTTGCGCACCGCGCCTCGAACGTGCACCCTTGCGGTGTCGACCGCAGCACGGGCGGCTGCCCGTCGATCGCCGTCAGCTTCACCTTGCGCTCGCCTCCCATCGTCGGGATGCTCCCGAGCAGACCGCGCGTGTACGGGTGCGTCGGTGAACGGAAGATCTCCCGGGTTGTCCCGGTCTCCACGATTCGGCCGCCGTACATGACGTTCGTCGTCTCGCAGGTGCCGGCGACCACGCCGAGGTCGTGGGTGATCAGCAGCAGACCCATCCGGTACTCAGCGATCAACGATGCCAGCAGGCCGAGGATCTGTGCCTGCATCGTGACGTCGAGCGCCGTCGTCGGCTCGTCCGCTATCAACAAGCGCGGCTTGCACGCGATTGCGACAGCGATCATCGCTCGCTGTCGCATCCCGCCGGAGAACTGGTGTGGGTACTGGAATGACCGGCGCTCTGCATCGGGTATGCCGACCTGCTCGATCAACTCGACGACGCGCTGCTTCGCTGCTCGTCCGCGAAGGTCGGTGTGCGCGTCGAGCACCTCACGAATCTGAGCTCCGATTGTCATCAGCGGATTGAGGCTCGTCATTGGATCCTGGAAGACCATCGAGATAGCCCGCCCGCGAACTTCGCGCATCTTCGCTCCGGGCAGACCGACCAGCTCGCGACCAGCTGAGCGGATCGATCCGGCCGCGATCGTCGCGGTAGGGGCGAGCAACCCAAGCACGGCGAGTGCTGTGACGCTCTTGCCACTTCCGGACTCGCCAACCAGCGCGACAGTCTCACCCTCGTCGACCGACAGGGTGACGCCGTTCACTGCGTGGACCTCACCGCGCAGGGTGCGGAACCGCACCGTGAGCCCTTCGATGTCGAGTAGCGCCAACGCAGTCAGCTCAACTTCGGATCGATGGCCTCGCGAAGGCCGTCGCCAAGGAGGTTGAAGCCAAGCACCGTGATCACGATCGCGATGCCTGGGAAGAAGGCGAGGTGCGGCGCGGTCTGTAGATAGCGCGTGGTGTTTGCGAGCATGACACCCCACTCCGGCCTGGCCGGATCGGCTGTACCGAGGCCGAGGAAGCCGAGGCCGGCCGTCTCGATGATTGCGGTCGCCATCGCAAGCGTGGCGGCCACGATCACTGGAGAGATCGCGTTCGGCAACATGTGCACGAGGAGCACGCGCCGCGCCGGCAGACCGAGTACGCGGGCCGAGGCCACATACGGCGTCTGGCGCACGCCGAGCATGCTGCCGCGCAACAGGCGGGCAAAGATCGGCACGTTGCTCACGCCAATCGCGATCATTATCTGCCAAAGACCTGGTCCGAGCAGGGCGACCAGTCCTATCGCGAAAAGGAAGCTGGGGAAGGCGAGCATGATGTCGATGAAACGCATGATCGCTGAGTCGACCGCCCCACCGAAGTAGCCAGCGGCGGCGCCGAGAGCGACGCCGAACGCCAGCCCGATCGCAACGGAGACGACAGCCACGAGCAGCGATACCCGGGCACCGAACACCACACGCGAGAACACATCGCGGCCGAGCTCATCGAGGCCGAACCAGTGCGCCGCCGAGCTGCCAGGGCAGCATCGCCCGTCCAGTCTGCTCAGGTAAGCGGTCTTGGACGGCGTCTCGGGGACGATCAACGGCGCGAAGATCGCCGCCAGGACGATCAGACCGATGATTGCCGCGCCGACCATGGCGCCACGGTTGCGACGCAGGCGCAACAACACGTCGCTGCGTCGACCCGATGACTCGACCGACGGAGCTGGGACAGGAGCCGTCATCGCAGTCGGATCCTGGGGTCGATGAGTGCGTAGCCGATGTCAACCAAGAGGTTGACGATCACGAACACGATGACAATGAACAAGATGCCGCCCTGCAGCACGGCGTAGTCGCGCTTTGCCACGGCGTCAAAGATCCAGGTGCCCATGCCACCCCACGCGAACACCGTCTCGGTAAGGATCGCGCCGGAGAGCAAAAGACCGGTTTGCAGCCCGATCACGGTCGTCACAGGCAGAAGTGCGTTCGGAAGTACGTGACGTCTGTTCACGATGCGTTGACTCATTCCCTTTGCACGAGCTGTGCGCACGAAGTCCTCCGTCATCACCTCGAGCACTGCGGTCCGAGTGATCCTGGCAATGATGGCTAGAGGGATCGTCCCGAGAGCGACGGCTGGCAGCACGAGGTGCTTGAGCGCATCGACCAAGGCAGTGCCGTTGCGGCCGATGATCGCGTCGAGCACGAGGAAGTTCGTGTGCCGGTCCAATTTCAGCTTTACGTCGAGGCGTCCGATGCTCGGCAGCCATCCGAGCTTGACAGCGAACGCCCACTTGAGGATCAGTGCCAAGAAGAACACAGGCATGCTGATACCGAGCAGCGAGCCGACGAGGCTGATGTGATCGATCGCCTTCCGCGCATGCTTGGCGGCGACGACCCCGAGAGGGATTCCTGCGGCGACCGCGAAGAACATCGCCGAGAGGGCGAGCTCGACGGTTGCCGGAAAGCGGTCCTTCAGCTCCGTGGTGATCGCCCTACGAGAGGTGATGCTGCGACCGAGATCCCCTGTCGCCACCCGGCTCATGTACTTTCCGTACTGGACGAGAATTGGTCGGTCGAGACCGTAATTGCGCTCGACCGCGGCGACCGCCGCAGGTGTTGCTCGTTCTCCGAGCAACGCCTGCGCCGGTCCACCCGGAAGGGCACGTGTCCACGCGAACACCAGCAATGACACCCCGATCAACACCGGGACGGCAAGGAGGAGTCGCTTGAGCGCGAACCGCAGCATGCTGGGTTGGTCAGCCCGACATCGACACGGTGGCGAATGACTCGGTCGTCACCGGGCTGGCGACGTAGCCGCTTACGGTCGACTTGAACGCGAGGTTCGACGTCGAGTGGGCGAACGGCACGCCCGGCAGGATATCCATGATCGTCTTGTTGATCTCGACGTACGCAGCCGCCCGCTCGTCAAGGTCGGTGATCCGCAGAGCATCCTCGAGCGACTGACGTAGCTCGGGGTCATCGAAGCCCCACTGCGGGCTGTTCGTGCGGAAGAACGTGCCGACGAACGTCTCCGGGTCACCGAAGTCGCCGGTCTGACCGAGCAGGTACACCGATGCGTTGCCGCTGAGCGTGGTGTCCAGGTAGTCCGGCGTCCACGGCTGTGAGATCAGGGTGACATCGAAACCGACGGCGTCAAGGTCTGAGGCGAAGGCTTCGGCGATGCGCTGCGGGTCGGGCATGTACGGCCGAGCCACGTTCGACGGATAGTAGAAGTCGATCTTGACCGGCAGCGGGAGGCCCGATGCGGCAAGTGCAGCCTTCGCAGCGTCGAGGTCGTAGTCGTACCTGGTGACCTCGTCAGTCCAACCGACTACGGCTGGCGGCATGAACTCGAGCGGCACCTGTCCGGAGTCGCTATAGACGTTGTCGATGACGGCTTGACGGTTCAGACCCAACGCGATCGCCTTGCGGACATCTAGGTTGTCGAGCGGCGCAATGGCCTGGTTGAAGCCGACGTAACCGACGTTGAACGACGGCCGCTCGACCAGCTGGAGGTTGGAGTCACTGCTGATCGTTTCGAGGTCCTGCGGGTCGACGAGGTCGTATCCGTCGATCTCGCCGGTCTGCAGCGCCTGCAACCGGGCAGCGTTGTCAGTGATCGGCCGGAAGATCACCGAATCGAGAATGGCCGGTGTTCCGTAGTAGTCGTCATTGCGCACGATCGTGAGGTGGTCATTCGGTACCCACTCCTCGAACTTGAAGGGTCCCGTGCCGATGGGATGCTCGGTGCCGAAGGTTCCTTCCGGCACCGGGTTTCCGTCACCGTCGACGCTCGCCTTGTCTGCTTCATAGTCTTGCAACGCGGTCGGGCTGGCGATCGCAAACGGTGGCAGCACGAGGCCGCTGAGGAACGCTGCGGATGGCGCTGTGAGTGAGATCACGGCCGTGTCAGCGCTGGGCGCATCGCAGCTCTTGTACAGCGACGTCTCCGGCGCATCGGAGTCGGGCTCGTTCTGGGCGAAGCCGCCGAAGATCACTCGCCAGTAGTACGCACCCGAGTTGAGCTGGAGCGGACCGGTGAAGTTGTACCAACGGTCGAAGTTGAAGCAGACCGCTGCGGCATCGAAGTCGGTTCCGTCATGGAACTTCACTCCCGTGCGGACCGTGAACGTCCATTCGGTGCCCTCGTCGTTCGCTGACCATGATGTCGCCAGTGCCGGCTCGATTTCCGTGGAACCTGCCTTGGTTGTCACCAGACCCTCGAAGATCTGGGTAGCGACACGAAGCGACTCGCCGTCAGAGGCGAGGGCAGGGTCGAGGATGCGCGGGTCGTTCGATGCTCCGAACACCAGGGTTCCCCCGCTCGCGCCGGCGTTGGTCGCTGGCGGTTCGCCTGCGCTAGTCGCTGGCGATTCGCCGGTGTTGGTAGCTGGTGGTGCGGTCGACGAGCTGGAGTCGTCGTCGCTCGAACATGCTGGCGCTACGAGCGCTAGCGCCAACAGGCTGGCGAATACCCGAAAACGAGATTGGCGAATCATGGTTCCTCCCAACGACATGACCGCTTTGAACGGCCTGCGAAACGAACAAGTGATTGTTCGTTTTGGAACGCTACACCCGTGCAACCTGATGGTCAAGCGGTGACATACGTCCCCAAACCGGGGCGGGTAACGGTGGCAACAACACGATCGGCACTATCACACGCAGCACAACTGGGGTGGTGACGGCAATCTCATGGAACAAGGGTGCCACCGTCACCTTCGGCACGGTCAACTGGTCGATCACCGGTGGTGTGATGACAACCAATCGGTCGAGCAGGCTCTGCGAACTCATCTCCAGGTGCCTCCGCGGAGTCGCCGGCCTCCGAGAGATTCACACCGGATTGTGCTGCGCGTGGTAGCAGCGTCGTTGACCACCTACTTGTAATGACCTCGAATCCGCACGTTCAGACCACGAATGTCCGCTTACTCGCATCGCCCCTTCCGGTCGACCGGGTGCCCTGTTCAGGAGTGCATCGGGATCATCGTGTCGAACCCGGTGTATCCCGACTGTTCGCCGTCAAGCATGACCAGGCGTTCGACTCGACGATGCGCGGAGCGGAGCGTTGCCTTGGCTGTTCGGCACGCTTTCGGCAACTGCAAATCTTGGCCGACCCTCTGGCCGGAGAAGAATGGGCAATCAGAAAAGCGCCATCTACCTGGTGTTATGTGGAGCCGGGTAAGGGAATCGAACCCTTGACCTACGCATTACAAGTGCGTTGCTCTGCCAGCTGAGCTAACCCGGCGGGGGTTCGGGAAAGGGTAGAGGAAACCCTCGATAAAACGCACGGGCATTCGGGATCTCAATGGCCTGGGATCAGACGAAGAGACGAGAGGAGCTGGGCGGACGGACCAGGTGAGGTGAGCCTCCATCGGGCTCGGCTCCTGGCGGGCCCTGGTGTTGCGCAAGGCGCCAGAACGAAGTCAGAGCGCAACTGCTCGACGCACCGCAAAAGCAAAACTCTCTGACTCTGTGAGTGCACGTCGCGTTGCGGCCTCGAGCACGTCGCAGCTCGCGAGCAGCTGAAGAGCGCGCTCGGAAATTCGGCGCTGCTCCTCGATCGGAAGAATTGCATCGTAAAGTTGGCCAGCTTGGAGCCGCTGATGTTGGACTGCTGATCCCATCGGCCTTGTTCGCCCGGCACCACGACCTAGCCAGTGGCGCGTTCAGAACGAAGTTCAGATACGCAGGACGTTGTTGGTGGAGCGGAACCCGTAGGCGATGCGGGTGAGCAGCCGGAGTTTAGAGTTGACGGACTCGGTGATTCCGTTGGACAGGCCGTGGGTGACGCTGGCGACAAGCCGGGATCTGGAGCAGTTGTCTCGCTGCAGGTCGCTGGCATGCGCGGTGTGCCGCTGTCCGGCGCGACTGCCGTGACGATGAACGTCACGCTCACTGATGCCAGCGGTCCGGGCTTCGTCACGGTGTGGCGGTCAGGGACGGATCGTCCGCTGTCTTCGAGCCTCAACGCCGAGATCGGAGCAAGCACCGTTGTCAACCTCGTCACCGTGCCCGTCGGCCCCGACGGC
>Ga0105047_10005487_pt1 | contig 21742 bp, 24 predicted proteins | sample MAT04_FD_78384 | JGI IMG/M metagenome (GOLD analysis project Ga0105047, IMG submission 78384) | Freshwater microbial communities from Lake Fryxell liftoff mats and glacier meltwater in Antarctica - MAT-04 (megahit assembly) | ecosystem: Environmental > Aquatic > Freshwater > Ice > Liftoff... | reverse complement strand
GACTCTTAATCCGCGGGTTCGGGGTTCAAGTCCCTGGCGGCGCACCCCGTCTGGCCTGGCCTTTCACCGACACCGGTGAGGGGTCAGAGTCGTCTCAAGCAAGATCAAGTGTTCAGGACGTGTTCAGCGCCCCGTGATCTTCCGAGAACCCCCTGCCAACCCTTGCAGGTCGAGGCCTTCGGCGGGCCCGGGGCGTCTGCAAGCAGGCGACGGGACCGAGCGCCCGGTCACCGCCGACAGCACGCTTCGCGGCGTCCTCGCTACGTGTGGCGCCCAACGCTGACGCCGGTCCTCGACCCCGGCGGGCGCTCCTTGTTCGACCTTGCCGGCGACTGCGGCACACCGGCGGTCGTCGGCCTCCTTCGTCTTCCGACCCGTGCTCGCGGAGCTTCACCGCCGCCTCACTGACGCGAGCGTGCAACGGCAAGGCTGTCGCGGCCTTCTTCGGCCTGCACGCCTACGGCGAGCTTGTCCGGTTCAGTGCCCATGAGCACCTCGGTACGCACGCCATCTGCGGCAGGGAGCAAGCCGCACGGTCTTGGCCGTAGCCGAACCGCTTCGAGGCGTTGCACGTCACGGGTCGAAGGGGACCAGCGTGGGGCACCCCGGCCTGACAGTGACGCGACTACCGCCGGATCGCCACCTCCCGGGTGTCCGTCCTGAACGTCGCCTGTCGCGGGCACGCGCCGGAGGGCCGCCACGCACGCCCACGACGTTCAGGCGTGGTCGAGGTGGGTGCGGCGCGGCTGCCCGGACGTGCTGGTGTGCTCTGGAGAGCGCCGGGTCGCGGTCGGGCCGCAGCCCGGCTTACACCTCCAGGGTCTCGGCCGCGCTGTGACCGAACGCAACCTGCACAGTGGTGGCGACCCCGCCGTCAACGCGGCCAGCCGGGGCCAGCCACCGCCGCCGCCGACGACGACGACGACGACGACGACGAGCACAGCCGCCCAGCCACTCGACCCACCTAGCCGGCCCGGACCCGCCGCCGGGCGTCGATCGCCCGGTCACGTGTCACCGTGCGTCCATCCCGTCGACTGGCTGTGGTTGGTCCACTACTGCGTGGGGACCCGGGCTCCGCCAGAAGCGAGGTCCGACCGGCCGGCGTCGTACACGATGTGGTCGAGTTGGAACTCCAGGTAGGTGAACTCCCCCTCCGGGGCGGGAGCTTCCCAGCGGGCTTCCCCGACGGTGGCAATGCGGTCTCGACCGAAGTCGCGGTAGGCGCCGATGGGGGTGGACCATCGCTGCTGGGTGAAGGACTTACCGTCCGGAGAGCGCAGCCGGTCGTCGGAGACGAAGTTCACGAGGTCGCCCGCGTCGTCGAACGACAACTCGGCCGTCACGGCCACCTTGCCGCTGGTGAAGACGCCCCGCACCTGCCGGGCATCGACTGGGGTCCACGCAATGGGGGCACCGACGATGGCCGCGGGTGCCAGGATGACGAGGTCGTTGAACAGGGTCACCGTCTCTGCTCGGTCCATCTGCGGGCCAGAGCCATCAACGACGGTGATCAATGACAGGAGCTTGCCGCGCATGGTGGCGGTGGTGTCGTCATAGACGTGGAGGACGGTGACCGGAAGGCCGAACATGGTGGCGTCCATCAGGAACAGCCGCTGCGGCCGCGGCCCGTAGGTGTTGACCTGCTCGGCGGTGAACGTCATCCACGGCTTGTCGCGGCCGCCGCGGATGCGCCCGTGCACGTGCGCACGGAAGTTCGTGACCCTCGGCCTTCCGACAGCTCCTGAGCGGCGCAGGTATGTCGCCAGCGGTCCAGGTAGCTCCTCCAGATCTCTTTCGGTGACGACACCGGAAGGGGAGCCGGACCTGGTGAGGGCCGCCGCGGCCCGCTCGTGCCAGTCCGCGTGGAAACTGCTCGGACCGAGCGAGAGAAATCCGTAGAGGGCGGCCAGCACCAAGATGATGTTGGCCACGGTGCCGACTTTCGCGTCGCTCCACGACGTCACGATCACAGCCTGGGAGAAGACGGCAGCGACACCGGCCACCGCCCACCACCAGGCAGGGGCACGAGCGGCGATGAGCACTGCAGAGGCCATGACGAGGATGGCCGCGACCAGCCAGGCCAGCCCACCCATGGTGCTGACTGGCCCCCCGAGCGAGGCGACCTCCGCCCAGCCGAGGCCCTTGGCTGCTCCGAGTAGATGGATCAGCCCGTGGCCGAAGAGCACGACGGCCACCGTCCATCGCCTCCACGCCATCACGTCGATCGGGCCCCTTCCCAGGACAGCCGGCGCACGTGTTCCTCCGCCTCCAGGCTGGCACCGGTTCGGCGGGGCCACCAGAGGTCGAAGGTGCCCGGGGAGGGGGTCTTTCGGCCCTCACTCGGAGCCCTCTGGACCTCGAGGGTGAAGAGACCACCGGCACCGGGAGGGATGCAGCATGTCGCTGAACCAGGGCGAGGTTCGCCACGAGAATGCCGCAGCGAACAGGGCCCTGGACGCGGCCGATGCCACTTCGACGCGCCCTGGGGTGACGCTGATCCGCGGGATCTGGGCGAGCCGCCGCCTCAGTTGGAGTGCAGCGCTCGGCGCAGCGGCAACCTACGGGGTTCTCGCAGGCCTGTGGACACCGCGCGGGCCGCTCACCACCCTTGAGGCGCTGGCGGCCATCATGCTCGGATTGCTGACAGGCCTGGCGGCAGGGCTGGCACTGAGGTCGCGCTGGGCCCTGCTCGTGGCGCCGGTGGTGTTCGCCACCGTCTTCGAGCTGGTTCGCCTGGGGACCTCCGGTCCGACCGTGGACGGCATCCATCTCACCAGCACCTACGGCATCATGGCGTTCGTGGTCGGCCGCGGGGTCCACGCCCTGCTGACCCTCCTCCCGATGCTGCTCGGCGCCTCCCTCGGTGCTGCTCTGGCTAGGCGCATGTCCCGCCAGGGCTCTGCCCATCGCGGGGTCGCCGGATCGGCGGGACTGTGGCTTCGCCGCGGCGTCGCAAGCATCACCGGGCTGGCGTTGATCGCGCTGGCCGTCTTCGTGGCACGCCCCGCCACCACCGACCCGATCGTCGATGCCAACGGCGCACGGGTGGCCGGAAGCGTGGCCGAGCTCACGAACCTCGACGTCGGAGATCACGACCTCGCCGTCATGATCCGTGGACGCAGCACAAGGAACCCGGTGCTGCTGTTCCTCGCCGGCGGCCCCGGAGGCAGCGAGCTCGGGGCAATGCGCCGACACAGCCAGGCACTCGAGGAGGACTTCGTGGTCGCGACCCTGGATCAGCGCGGCACCGGCAAGTCCTACCACCAGCTCGACCCCACCGGCTCGCTCACGGCGGACCAGGCCGTCGCGGACGCGGTCGAGGTCACCAACTACCTGCGTGACCGCTTCGGCCAGGACAAGGTCTACCTGGTCGGCCAGTCGTGGGGCACCTTCCTCGGGGTCCTGGCCGTCCAGCAACGACCGGAGCTGTTCCACGCTTTCGTCGGCGCCGGACAGATGGTCAGCCCGCTCGCCACGGACGAGGTGTTCTACCGCGACACCCTCGCCTGGGCCCGCGAGAACGGCAACGCCGACCTGGTCGACACGTTGACCCGCAGTGGCCCGCCGCCGTACACGAACATGCTCGAGTACGAACCAGCACTTTCCTACGAGCAGGAGGTCTACCCGTACGACCACAGCGGCAACGCCGAAGGCTCCGGACAAATGAGCGAGAACCTCCTGGTCGAGGAATACGCGCTGCTCGACCAGGTCCACGTTCTCGGCGCCTTCATGGACGTCTTCTCGGTGCTGTACCCGCAGATTCAGGACATCGACTTCCGCACCCAGGCCACCAAACTCGACGTGCCCGTGTACCTGGCGCAGGGCCGCCACGAAGCACCCGGCCGAGCACTACCGGCTCGGGAGTGGTTCCAGCTGCTGGATGCGCCGCGCAAGAAGCTCGTCGAGTTCGACACCTCCGGACACCGCCCGCTGTGGGAGCAGCCAGCCCTGTTCCACGACCTGATGACCAACACCGTTCTGGCCGAGACCACAACCCCACGGTGAGCAACGGGGATCGCCAACCGGTGATTGCCGATCTCGCACTTCCTCCGCTGCCGTCCCCACGGGTCGGGCCGACCGGGGCTGCATGGGCCTGTGCCACCGCCCGCCCGGGCTGCTGGTGGGAGGCGCGGCCTGCACCGGGCGCGAGCACGTCAGGCCCAGAGGGGTGCACTGGTCAGCTGGTCGTGCGCAGATCCTCCAGGACAGCGACCTGCCCGCTGAGCACGTCGGTGAGGACGTGCCGGGCGAGCGCGAGCAGGTCGGCGACCTCGGGCGCGGCGAGGGCATAGAAGACCTGCGTCCCCTGCTTGCGGGTTCGGACCAGTCCTGCACGGCGCAGGACAGCGAGCTGCTGGGACAGGTGTGAGGATTCGATGCCGATGTCCTGCTGCAGCGCGGCGACGGACCGCTCGCCGCTGCTGAGCAGCTCGAGCACCCGGATGCGCGCGGGGTGGCCGAGGGTCTTGAAGAACTCGGCCTTCAGCCGGTACAGGGACGCGGTCATGTCGTTCCTCTTGTCGGCTGCGGGGGTGTCGTGGCGCCGGACGTCGAACGCGCACGCGAGGCGGCCGGCGCTGTGACCTGCCCTGCTCGGCCTAGCGGAGCATGCGGCGAGCAGGGCGCTCGGTGGTGCTCAGGGCTCGGGCGCGGTCTGCGCGCTCCTGGCGCATGAGCACCCGTGGGTCTGGTTGGCCGTCGCCGCCGAGCTGCGCCGGTCCGTAGACGCCGAGCATCACGTAGTTGAAGCGCCAGCCTGCGCGGTACCACAGGCCAAGACGTCGATGGCGTTGCGGCTTCGCGTCCGCCGCCTGCCGACTCAGGGTTGTACTCACGGAACCCTCCTTGAGGACACCAACGCTATATCTGACGACTTCATCATCCTATCATCCATCTTCTGATGCTCTCCCTTGGTCCGCGCCGTGAGCTGGCGGACCGGAAGGCCGGTCTGCTCGAGCTGGTGGCGCAGCCGCTGCTCGCTCGCGTGGCGCCACAGCCCGGCGCCGGTCAGCGTGCACGACCCGGCACCAGCTGACCTCGCCCGCTCCAGCACGGGGCGCAGCAGAGACCGGGGGCGCTCCGGTGCGGCTGAAGCGCATGATCATGAGGACCTTGTAGCCCACGAAGGTGCGCTCAAGCGGCGTGCGCGCCTCGTTGCTCCGGGCCAGCAGGATCTCTGGGCTGCCGCGCGGCCAGGCCGGCCGTCACCCTGCGGTGCGCCCGGGCCGGTGAGCGGCGAAGATGGTCCCGTCACCACCACCGTGCGAGGAGCCACCTGTGCAGCTGCCCGACCACCAGCCGGCGAGAGCCGTCACCGTGACCGCCTACTACGTCGTCGCCGTCGCTGTCGGCGCTGGCCTGCTCCAGCTCCAGTTCGCCGGCGCGGTCGGCCTGGCCCTGGCGGTCATGTGGGCGATGGCCCTGCTCGTCCCGCTGGCCGTGCTTGCGCCCCGGCGATCACCCGAGGACCCCGCCGCAGCGCAGGACTCCAGGCCGGTCCTCAAGCGCGCCAAGCCCTCCGCCGGCCCCCTGCGGAGCGTCGGCACCCCGCCGCCCCCGACGCCGCCGTCCAACAGCTAGCCCGTCAGTCGCCCTGGACGTCTCGGCGGGCGAACAGCACGATCCCGAGCGCCGCCGATGCCGCCCCCAGCAGCACCAGCACCAGTGCCGGCACGGGCGCGAAGGAGTCGTCCGGCGGCGTGGGGAGCCACCGGAACGGTGAGAGGTCCATCACGGCGGACGGCAGGTCCAGCACGGTCTGCAGCAGGTCGAGCAGGTAGGTCAGCACCGCCAGCCCCACCGGGAGCCCGATCGTCAGCCGGGGCACGGCGCCCAGGCTCAGCACGGCGATCCCGGTGAAGAGCACGACGACCGGCAGCGTCGTCAGCATCGGGACGAGCGCCTGCCCAGCGCTGACCTCGGCGCCGGCCACGACCGCGCCGACCCAGACCCCGGCACCGGCCGCGACCACGACCACGACGGCGGCGGCCACCGCCTGCAGTGCCGACATGGTCAGCCAGCGCCAGCGCACGACAGGACGGACCAGCAGGTGCTCGAGCCGGCCGGAACCCTCCTCGGCGCGCAGCGCCCCGATGCGCCAGCTCACGAACAGCGCGAAGACAAGGGCCATGGTGACAGCCAAGAGGGCGAGGAAGCCCTCGACCGGCGAGGTCAGGTCGACGCCGAGCTGCTCGAGGGCCCGGACGTACTCCTCGTCCTCCTCCAGCAGGTCGACGACCGACGGCAGGAGCGTGCCGAAGACCAGGCTCAACACCGCGACGCCGACGACCCACGCCGCCAGCACCCCCTGACCCAGGCGCCACCCGAACGCCGCTAGGTTCCCGAGCAGGTGGACCCGGGGGGCGTGCCGGTCGTGGCCGGCGAAGCGACTGCCGCCGGTGTCGCGCCGGCCCCGCTCGCGCACGGCCAGCGCAACCAGCAGCGTCGGCGCGAGGACGAGGGGAAGCAGCCCGGTCCAGCGCTCCCCGCTGAAGGCCCGGAGCCCGTCCATCCAGCCGAACGGCGTCAGGAGCAGCACGACCTCCCGGCTGTCGTCGCTGCTGCCGATCATGCGCAGGACGTACATCCCTGCGAGCGCTGCGGACGCCACGGCGACGGCCCGGCGGCGGACGTCGAACAGCTGCGCTGCCACCGCGGCCACGGCGGCGCTGCTGGCCCCCACCCCTGCAAGCCCGGCGCCGAACAGCAGGGACGCGGCCGGGTCCAGCCCGAGCGCGACGAGCGACAGCCACACCGTCACGGCGACGGCCAGCAGCATCGCGCCGATCACGCCCAGCTGCACCAGCAGCAGGCGCACGGGGTGCACCGCGGTCGCGAGGACGACATCGGCCCGGCCCTTGTCCTCCTCGTCCCGCAGCAGCCGCGTCGTCGCGAGCAGCGCCCAGATGCCGACGATCAGGGCCATGAACCAGCCGGCGTCCCAGACGACGAAGCCCCCGACGGTGTCGACCGCCCGCGGCACCCCCTGGAGCATGCGGACCGCGGGGTCGTCGGCGAACCGCGCGACCTGCGCCCGCGAGCTCTCGTCCGGGTAGGTCTGGCGGTAGCTGAGGACCTCCACCACCACGTACACGGCCATCGTGAGGCACAGCAGCGCTGCGCCGCGACGTAGGAGACGCACCGGGAGGCGGGCCACCTCGCGGTGGGAGGGCGGCCCCGCCACAGCAGCCACCGCGTCGCGGGGCGCACGTGGACGCTCACGCGCCGCCCGCCGTGCCGTAGTAGCGGAGGAAGACCTCCTCGAGGTCGGGGTCGCGGCTGCGCAGGCTGGTCACCTCCCAGCGGGACAGCTCGGCCAGCAGCGCTGCGGGCCTCCCTTCCAGCGTGACCCGGAGGCCGCCGCCGGTCGGGACCACCTCCACCACGCCCGGGACGCCGCTCAGGTCGGGCGCAGGACCCGTCAGCTGCACCTCGTAGACCGACGCGCCGTCGCGCCGTAGCGCGTCCAGCGTGGCCACCTCGACCAGCCGTCCGCTGCACAGGATCCCGACCCGCGAGCAGACGTCCTCGACCTCGTCGAGCAGGTGAGAGGAAAGGAACACGGTCTGCCCCCGGTGGGCAGCCTCGTGGACGACCGCCTGGAACTCCTCCATCTTGAGCGGGTCCAGCCCTGAGGTCGGCTCGTCGAGCAGCAGCAGGTCGGGGCGGGTCATGAACGCGGCCACCAGCGCGACCTTCTGCCGGTTGCCCTTGCTGTAGGAGCGCGCGCGCCGGTCGAGGTCGAGCTCGAAGCGTTCGACGAGCTCATCCCGGTAGGCCACGTCGACCGCGCCGGACACGTTGCCCAGCAGGGTGAGCGTCTCGGCGCCGGTGAGCTGGGGCCACAGCGCGACGTCGCCGGGGACGTACGCGAGGTGGCGGTGGGCCCGCTCGACACCGGACACCGGGATGCCCATCACCTGCGCGCGCCCCGCGGTCGGACGGATGAGCCCGAGCAGAAGCCGGATGGTCGTCGACTTGCCGGCACCGTTGGGCCCCAGGAAGCCGAAGACCTCACCACGCTCGACGGCGAGGTCGAGGTCCACGAGCGCGACGACGGCTCCGTAGTGCTTGGTCAGCCCCTCGGTGAGGATGGCGGGACCGTCCACGTGGACCTCCTTCAGGGCATAGCCCGCCCTCAGCGCGGCCGGTCGGACTCCTCTCGCGAGGAGGGGGCCTGCGTCGAGCCGGCGCGCACCGTGGTCTCGATCCCCTCGAGAGCGCTCGCGATGCGGTCGAAGATCTCGTAGTAGGGCGGCGGGGTCGTCTCCGAGTCCGGTCGACGTCGGTTGTAACGGCGACGCTCCCCCGCCGGCTTGGCCGCACCACCCTCGTCGCCTGCGCGTCGGTCCTGCTCGACCATGGACGACCCCCTCTCCAGGGCACGCGCGTCCGGGAGCGGACGCACGCTCCGTCAGCAGGACAGAACCCGCTGCGTCCCGCCTGATACCTGCGGGCCCGTGGGCGGGGCTGCGTCAGAGGCGCACCCAGGCGGTCTGCCAGCGCTGCTCGTCGGGCGAGCCCACGACACCCGTGCTGAGCATCAGGCTGGTCAGACCGGGGAGGACCCCGGGCACATCGAACGGCGGCTTGCCCTTCACCACCGGTAGAACCGGGCCGCTGACCCCGCTCACCTCGAGCCGGTAGTCCTGGCTCCGGGCCCAGTCGATCTGGACCGTCAGCGTCAGGTCGTCGTCGGCGACGTGGACCTCGACGGTCACGTCCGGCGCTCCCTCCTGCGCGAAGCGGAGTTCCCGATGGGGCAGTCGGCCAGGATCACCGACGGTGGTCACGACCGGCAGGTCACGTGCCACGTCGAGGACCGGCGTCCCTGGACGCCGAGCGTCGAAGGCGGCCAGCGCCGCCTCCCTCACCGCCCGCGGTGCTTCGCTCACGACGACCTTCCCCGGACTGCTCGACACGGGCCCCCGGCCAAGGCCCGACGCCCCCGCCCCTCATCTAAGCAAGATGTCGCGGCGGGCGGGCTCGATACCCTCCGCGGCCAATTCAAGCTCGAGGCGGCGTAGGCACCGGCCTCGGGTCGGTCCGATGCTCCCGACCGGCATCCCGAGGATGAGCGACACCTGCTCGTAGGAGGGCGGCGGGTCACTCATCAGCAGGACCAGCAGCTCCTGGCAACGGCCGGACAGCCGGGACATCGCCCGCTCCACCTGACCCTGCTCCTCGAGCGAGAGCAGCGCCGCGTCGAGCTCCAGCTGCGGTGCGGTGCGGTCCTCGAGCTCCTCGTCGGTCCCGACCGGGGTGGTGCGGCGCGCCTGCCCGATCACCCGGAGGCACTCCCGCCTCGCCGTCGTCGCCAGCCAGGCGCCGACGCGTGTCGGGTCGTTCAGCCGGTCGATGTGCTCGACCAGGCGCAGCCAGGTCGTCTGCGAGACGTCAGAGGCGTCGGCCGCGCTGATCCGGTGGTTTCGCGTCACCGCCCACACGAGGCCGGAGTAGGCGTCGACGAGCTGTTCCCAGGCGCCCCTGTCGCCGGCGGCGGCGGCGGCGACTACCTCCGCGGTCTGCTTCTCGTCGAGCCGGGTCACGTCACGCCCTGGTGAGCAGGAGCGCTCTGGGCATCGTCACGGGAACCCCCTCGCGTCACTGCCACGGTGCGCGCGAAGCGATCCTGGTCAGCGGGATCCCGGGCACCGAGGACATCGGCCACCGCCGGGATCTCGAGCGGGGCGCGAATGTATCACCCGGTCGAGGGGTGCATCGGACCCCCCCATCAGGTGACCTCTTCCTGGGACATCGGTGGCGCACTTCTGAGGCATAGTGGGATCCGCGCGTAAGCCCTCACATGGCCCCGCCTCCTGTCCCAGCGGCTCCCGCGCGCGCTTCCGGGAGGGTGCTCGGCATGCAGGACCGGCTCCTCGCACAGACCTTCGTCGAGCTCGCGGACACCCTGGCGGGCAACGTCGACGCCCTCGACTTCCTGCACGTCCTCGTCTCCAGCTCCACCGGCCTGCTGGACACCGACGTCGCCGGTGTGGTCCTCGCCGACGCCAAGGGGCGGCTGAGGGTCGTCGCCGCCTCGGACGAGCGCAGCCGCGTGATCGAGCTGCTGTCGATGCAGCTCTCGGAGGGTGCCGGCCTCGACGCCCACGTGAGCGGTGAGGTGGTGTCCGCCGACCTGGCCACGTCGGCAGAGCGCTGGCCGACGTTCGCCCCCTTGGCCCTGCACATCGGCTACTGCTCGGTGTGCGCCTTCCCGCTCCGGATGCGGGACACCACCATCGGTGCACTGACGGTGTTCCGCCGCAGCGGCGTCCCTCTGACCCCGGACCAGGTCGTGCTCGGCAAGGCGCTGGCCGACGTAGCGGCGATCGGCCTGCTGCAGCAGCGCGCGGTGCGCCAGGCCGAGCTGCTGGCCGAGCAGCTGCAGCAGGCCCTGGACAGCCGCGTGCTCCTCGAGCAGGCCAAGGGCGTGCTGGCCGAGCGGCTCGACCTCGACGTGTCCGAGGCCTTCCACGTGCTGCGTCGCGCGGCCCGTAACAGCAACACCCGGCTGTCGGACTACGCGCGGCTGGTGATCGAGAGCCCGCGGGACTCCCCCGGGCCGGAAGGCCTTCGACCGTAATCTCTTATGACCACGACGAGCGGCTCTCCCCGGTGCTAGCGTCGCGGTCACTGCTCTAGATCTCGGCGGAACCGCGGGCGCCCCCCGCGTCGAGGACGGCTTGCCCTCCTTGAGGTCCAGAGCAGAAGGCGGTGCCCAGCAGTGGCGCAGTCCTGGAGTCACGTCGCGCAGAACCCCGCAACCACCACCAGCACGCACCCGTCGGGGCAGGAGCGCCGCAACCGCGCGTGGGCCCGCCTCACCGGCTCCGCCGCACGTGGCGACGCCTCGGCGTGGCGGCACCTTGTCACCGTGCACACGACGCCCCTCTGGCACTTCGCGCTCGACTGCGGGATGACACCCGACCAGGCCGAGCAGGCGTGCGAGCTGGCGTGGCTGCGGGCCGCCCAGTCACTTGAGGAGCGCCCCCACATCGGTCAGGGCTTCGGCCACGCGCTGCGCGCGACGATCGTCGACGAGGCGCACCGGTCGAGGGCCGACCGCGTCCAGCCCGACGTCCGCCCGCGCCTCGACCTCGTCGCGTCCCCGACGGACTCGGCGGGCGACGACGACGCGAGCGACCGTGGCGCGGCCGGCGAGGGAGCCTCCCCCGCTCCGGGCGAGGGCGAGCAGCGGATGGGGATCGAGCGACGTCGGCGCCCGAGGCGCGGAGCGGACGAGCCGTCACCGCCGTACTTCGAGGCCTTCGACCGGATCGCCTCGGCCCTCGAGGGGATCGAGGACGCGCTTGCCGACCGCGGCGGCTCCATCGTGATGCCCGACGCCAACACCCTGCAGCGCAGCCACCCCCGTCCCTGAGCGGCGCCCGGTCGCCCGCTGGCGCGCCAACCTCCCTGGCGGGCTACGGCGCGAGCAGGGCCCGGCCCCTCGGCGTGCGCAGGAGCGTCAGGGTCGGGGCGTACATCTGCTCCTTGATGGCACCGAGGGTGGGCCCGGCCTTGCCGGTCAGGGCACCGGCCCGCTCGACGGCGGTGGACAGGACGGCCTCCTCGGCCACGGACGCGTCGACGATCCCGGCCGCAAGGGCCTTCGCGCCGCCGTAGCGCCGACCCGTGGTCATCGCCTCGTGCGCCACCTGGGGGGCGAGCCGGGACTGGATCAGCGCCCCCATGCCGGCGCTGAAGGGGATCTGGATGTCGACCTCGGGCAGGCAGAAGAAGCCCCGGTCCTCGCGCATCACGCGCAGGTCGTGCGCGAGCGCCAGCATGGCGCCGGCGGCGAAGACGTGCCCCTGGCAGGCCGTCACCGTCGGCACGGGCAGGGACAGGACCCGGGCGAACAGCGCGTGGACGTCGTCGAGGAACGCGCCGCTCGCGTCGGGGTGGTCGAAGATCCAGGCGAGGTCGAGCCCGTTGCTCCAGAACTTCCCGGTCGCCGACGTGACGAGCGCGCGGGGCCCCGAGGCAGCGGTGACCTCGTCGAGCTGGGCGTTCACCGCCGCGAGCCAGTCGGGGTGGAAGCGGTTCTCATCGCTGCCGAGGTCGAGGACGAAGACCTCGCCCTGGCGGTCGAGCTGGGGCACGGTCACTCCTGCGGTCGAGGGAGCGGTGGCCCGGCCAGGGCTCTGGCCGGGGAGGTCAGCCTCGCGCACCGCGCTCAGGGCAGCGAGACCGGTCGGGTGCCGTCGTCGCCAGGCAGGTCGCCGACCGTCGTCGCCAGCACGAGGTAGTCCTCCAGCGACACCGGGTCGCCGATCGTCGTGAGGAATGCCGTGTCCGCAGCGTCCCGCCCGGTGGCGATCCGCACGAGCGAGGCCCGGGGCGCCAGACCGGTCGCGTCCAGCACCCGCCAGGTGCCGTCGACGGCCACCTCGGCGACGGCGTGGAAGTCCATCGGCGAGAGCCCAGGGGCGTAGACGGCGACGACGCGGGCCGGGATGTCCAGGGCCCGGCACAGCGCCACGACCAGGTGGGCGAAGTCGCGGCAGACGCCCTGCCCGCTGAGCAGGGTCTCGAGCGCGCCGTCCGAGCCGGTGCTGCTGCCGCGGACGTAGGCCAGTCGGCCGTGGACCCACTCGGCCACCGCCACCGCGCGCTCCCAGGGCTGCTCCGGCACCGTCCCGAGCAGCTGACCGGCCAGTGGCCCCAGCCGGTCCGAGGGGCAGTAGCGGCTCGGCCGCCGCGCCACCAGCTGATCCAGCTCGGTCACCGCCAGGTCCTGCTCGTTGCGCGCGGCCCGGTGCGCGGCGTAGCGGATGACCACCTCACCGGCCACGACGTCAAAGCGCTGGGTGGTCCCCCCGGCGTCGGTCGCCAGGTCGGTCCAGCGCAGGAGCTCACCGCCCTGCAGGACCTGCAGGTCGCCGACCGCGCCCACGCCCTCCACCTGGAGCGCGACGGCGGCCGGCCCCGCGGCGCGCAGCACCAGGGAGCAGGAGAGGTCGACGGCGGGCAGCACCCGGCCAGCCTGCCAGACCTGCGCCTGCACCCGCGTGAGGTGGCACCGGGTCGGGCAGATGACCCGCCTGGGAGAGTGGAGGCGTGGACGACACGGGGCTGGGCCAGCCGTGACGGGGCTGCTCGTGACCGGAACGGGCCGCAACGTGGGCGCGACGGTCGTGTCGGCGGCGCTGGCCGCGCTGGCGCTGGCGCGCGGTCAGCGGGCAACCGTGCTGAAGCCCGCAGAGACAGGTGTGCCCGACGGCGCCGATGGCGACCTGGCTGCGGTCGCGCGCCTGGCCCCGGGGGTCCAGGTCGTCGAGCTGACCCGCTTCCCGAACGACCTGTCCCCCGCAGCGGCGGCGCGGGCGAGCGGACGGGCCCCCCTGGACCCGGCCCGGTGCGTCCGGGCGGTGCTCGACGCTCAGGCCGTCGCCGACCTTGTGGTGGTGGAGGGCACCGGTGGGCTGCTCGCCCGCTACGACGACGACGGCTTCACGATGGCCGAGCTCGCGCGCACGCTGCGTCTGCCGGTGCTGGTCGTCGCCGAGGCCGGCCGGGGCACGCTCGGGCACGCCGCCCTGACGCTGGAGGTGATGGCCCACCGGGGCCTCGAGCTCGCCGGTCTGGTCATCGGCTCCTGGCCCCAGGAGCCGACGCTGGCCGCGCGCAGCGATGTCGCTGACCTCGAGATGCTCGCCGCACGACCGCTTCTGGGTGCGCTCGCGGAAGGTCTCGGGCGGGCGGAGCCGAAGGCTCTCGTGACGGCCGCCCTGCGCGGACTCAGTCCTGCGCTCGGCGGGACGTTCGACGCGGTCGCCTTCCGCCGCGGGTCGTCGTGAGGGGGACGGCCGTCGGCTACCAGCCCAGCGTGCCGGGCGCGCCCTTGAAGGGGCCGACGACGTCGTCGGTCACCCACCCGCCGTAGAAGCCGCCGTCCTGAGGCCGGACCAGCTCGCCGTCGACCGTGCACGCGTCCATCGCGGCCGGGTAGACCGCGACGGCGTCCTTGAGTCCGGCGTACGCCGGCACGGGCTCGGGGTAGGTCCAGGCCGCGCGCTCGGCGCGGACGCCGCCGCCGAGCACGTCGAGGTAGGACGCCACGCCCTTCCACTCGCAGTACGACGAGCCGCCCGCCGCAGCCAGCGCCCCGTCGACCCAGTCCTCCCTCGGGAGGTACCAGACAGGCGGGTGGCTGGTCTCGAGCACCCGCCAGGCACGGGTCGTCCGGCAGACCTGCTCGCCGCCGAGCACGACCGTGACGAGCTTCGACGACAGCTCGACGCCGGGCGGGCGGGGGTAGTCCCAGACCGACTCCTGGCCGGGGCCGGGCCGCTCGGGCCGCACGCCCCTCAGCGGCGTCGGCGACGTCGGCGCAGCACGAGGAGCAGCACCAGCACAGCAACGCCGACCCCGCCGATCAGCGGCGCCTTCGAGGTGCTCGGCGCCGGGGCGTAGTAGGTCGGGACCTCCGCGCCGTACGGCGCCGCGACGGGCGGCTGGCTGGCGTCCGCCAGCGCGCCGGGGGTGGGCGCCACGGCCGGCGGGGGGGCGGCGGCCGCGGGGACCGCGCCGTTGCCCGAGACCATCTCCTTGGCCGCCTCGACGGCGCCCTTGGCCGTCTCCGAAGCCGAGGCCGCTCCGGCCTTCATCGCCACCTGCCCCTTGGCGACACCCTCCTTGACGCTCACGCGGACCTGGTCGCTGGTGCGCTGGGCCACCTTCTTCGGGCTGACCCGGTCGGCGATGGCGTCCAGCGTCTGCGCCAGCTCCTCGCGGGTCTTCTCGATGTCCGACGCCAGATCCTGCGTGGTCGACACGTCGCTCTGTCGCGCCACCCGCTCCTCCGCCGCGGTCGTGGGGCGCTTCGGGCTCCAGGAGCCCTCTACCGCGTCGTCTCTGCCGTCTGTCGCCACCGTGCTGCTCCCCTGCGAGGTCCTGTCCGTGCGCCGGCCCAGCGGTCCGGCGCGTCGATCATGTCGTGAGGGCTGTCGTGCCCGCACCGACCCCCGGGGAACCCAGGCCCGCCAGGGTGATCGCCGCGTCGACCAGAGCGAGGTGACTGAAGGCCTGGGGGAAGTTGCCGGTCATCCGGCCGAGCTCCCCGTCGTACTCCTCAGCCAGCAGGCCCACGTCGTTGCGCAGCGCCAGCAGCTCCTCGAACAGCGCGGTCGCCTCGTCGACGCGACCCGCGAGGGCCAGCGCCTCCACGAGCCAGAACGAGCACGCCAGGAAGCTCCCCTCGCCGGGTTCCAGCCCGTCGACGGACTCCACGGTGACGTAGCGGTCGACCAGCGGCCCGTGCCGCAGCTCGCGGGACACCGCGTCGATGGTCGCCACGACGCGGGGGTCGTCGCCGGGCAGGAAGCCGACGCGGCTCATCACGAGCAGCGAGGCGTCGAGCGCGGTCCCGCCGTAGGACTGCGTGAACGCCCCGACGTCGGCGTTCCAACCCAGGGCGCAGACCTCGGCGTGCACCTGGTCGCGCAGGGCGCGCCAGCGCTCGACGTCCCCCTCTAGCCCCAGCTCCTCGCAGCTGCGCACCGCCCGGTCGAAGGCCACCCACACCATCACCTGCGACTGGGTGAAGCGACGCTCCGGGCCCCGGACCTCCCACAGCCCGGCGTCCGGCTCGCCCATGACCTGCTCGAGGTGCCCGAGCACCGACTGCATCACCGCCCACGCGAACGGGTCGCCGTCGACGCCGCTGGCCCGCGCCTCGTACAGCGCCGAGGCCAGCTCGCCGTAGACGTCGAGCTGGAACTGCACCGAGGCGCCGTTGCCGATCCGCACCGGGCCGCTGCCCTCGTAGCCGTCCAGCCAGGGCAGCTCGCTCTCGGGGAGCAGCCGCTCGCCGGCCAGGCCGTACATGATCTGCATCCGCTCCGGTGAACCGGCGACGGCGCGCACCAGCCACGCCCGCCAGTCACCCGCCTCCGCGGTGTAGCCGGCGGACAGCAGGGCGTGCAGGCACAGCGCCGCGTCGCGGATCCAGCAGAAGCGGTAGTCCCAGTTGCGCGATCCGCCGATCGCCTCCGGCAGCGATGTCGTCGGCGCGGCGACGATCCCGCCGGTCGGTGCGTACGTCATCGCCTTGAGGGTGATCAGCGAGCGCTGCACGGCGTCCGCGTACGGCCCGTCGTAGGTGCACCGGCCGGACCAGTCCAGCCAGAACTCCTCGCTGGAGGCGATCCCCTCCGCCACGCTGTGCCAGTGCGGGATCGGCTCGTGGGAGGGAAACCAGGTCATCGCCGTGTCGACGACCTCACCGGCCCGGACCGTGAAGTGCGCGTGGTGGGCGGGGTCGCCACCGCGCCGGTCGGGGGCGGGCAGGACGTCCCCGCGCAGCACGACGCCGTCGGGACCGGCGATGGCCAGCAGCGCGGGGCGGCCGTCCTCGTCCTCGACCCGGCGCAACCACGGCACGACGTCGCCGTAGCCGAATCGGATGACCCACCGCATGGCCATGTCCACGTGACCCCGGACGCCCTCGACCCGCCGGACGATGTCCACGTGATGGTTGCGCGGCGGCATCGCGTCGATCAGCCGGACCACGCCGGTCGCGGTCTCCCACTCGGTCTCGAGGACGAGCGTGCCCTCGCGGTAGCGCCGTGTCGTGCGCAGCACCACGCCGTCGGCGAGCCCCTCGGGACAGATCTGCCAGCGGCCGTTGTCCTCGTCGCCCAGCAGGTTCGCGAACATCGCCGCCGAGTCGAACCGCGGCATGCACAGCCAGTCGACCGAGCCGTCGGTCCCGACCAGCGCCATGGTGTGGGTGTCGCCCACGACGGCGTAGTCCTCGATCAGCAGGCCGGGCTCGAGGGGGTGCACCACCAGGACATCCTGCCCCAGGCCAGCGGCCGGCGGCCTGGCAGGATCTGCGCATGGCCACGACCCCGCGCTTGTCCATCGGCGACACCGCCCCCGACTTCACCCTCGCGGACAGTCGCGGCGAGGACCTGTCTCTGAGCAGCCTGCGCGGTCGCAAGGTCGTCCTGTACGCCTACCCCGCGGCGTCGACGCCCGGCTGCACCGCACAGGCGTGCGACTTCCGTGACAGCCTGTCCTCGCTCCAGGCGGCGGGCTACGAGGTCGTCGGCCTCTCGCCGGACCCGTCGGCCAAGCTCGCGGCGTTCGCGGCCGCGCAGGGGCTGACCTTCCCGCTGCTGTCCGACCCGTCCAAGCAGGTCCTGACCGCCTACGGCGCCTACGGCGAGAAGAGCCTCTACGGCAAGACCGTCGTCGGGGTGATCCGCTCAACGTTCGTGGTCGACGAGCAGGGCGTCCTCACAGCCGTGTCGTACGCCGTGAAGGCCAAGGGCCACGTCGCCAAGCTCCGCCGGGACCTGGCAGTCGACCAGCGACCGTAGGCTGACCTCGAGCGCGAGTGGCGGAATTGGCAGACGATGCGGCTTTAGGTGCCGCCGCCTTCGGGTGTGGGGGTTCGAGTCCCCCCTCGCGCACGAGTCCCGAGGTGAGGTCGGACACGTCGGCAGTGAGGTCCCACGATGTCCGAGATGTCCCTGGACAGGCACCCACCCGCTGGGTTAGGAAGGCACCGCGCCCCTGACACCGCCGCTCGACCTGCGCCCCAGGCCGTTCACCCCCTCCGCGACCGCGACGTGTCGGTGCCCTGCACCGCACGCGGTCTCGATCGTCTGCGAGGAACCGTGATCACCTTCCCCCTCGCGCGTCCCATCACCAACCCGGTGGACCAGGTCCGGTCCACCTGGCGCGCACTGCGCCCCCAGCAGGGCGCGGTCGCCAACGCCCGCGACGCGGTCCGCGCGGCCGAGCGCGCGGCGGACCAGCGCCGCGACGCCGCGCTGCTGCACGCCCGCGCCTGCGGCCCCTCCTCCTGGACCCCCCTCGACCTCCCAGCCTCGGCCTCCGAGCCGCCGTCCCGCCACGCCGTCCACTTCTACGACGACGAGGCGGCGCTGGTCGCGCAGCTGTCGGCGTACGTCGGGGCGGGTCTGGCGGACGGCGAGATCTGCCTGGTCATCGCTTCCGCCGCCCATCTGTGCGGGATGCAGCACTCCCTCGTGCTGTCCCGGCTGTCCCGTCCGCAGGGCCGGGGGCACCTGGTGGCCGTCGACGCCGACCAGGCCCTCGACGGGTTCATGCGCGAGGGCTGGCCGGACCCGGAGCTGTTCGACGCCACCGTCGGGCAGCTCGCGCGAGACTGCCTCGACGAGGGCCTGCCCGTGCGCGGCTTCGGCGAGATGGTCGGGATGCTCCACGCCCGCGATCAGCTCGCCGCCGCGATCCAGCTCGAGAAGCTCTATGAGTCGCTGCACGCGGAGGTGGCGTTCCCCGTTCTGTGCGCCCACCCGGCGCTGGGCTCGGAGCAGGAGCAGGCCGACGTGCGCGAGCGCGTGCAGGCGCGGCACACGCACCTGGCCGGCGCGGTCGGCCGCTAGGCGGTCAGCGCGGCCAGCAGCCGGGGGGCCAGCAGCCGGAAGGCCTTGCCCCGGTGGCTGATCGCGTCCTTCTCCGCCGGCGTCAGCTCGGCCGACGTGACGGTCAGCCCGTCCGGGACCAGCAGCGGGTCGTAGCCGAAGCCGCCGCTCCCCCGTGGTCCGCGCGTCAGCGTCCCGCGCATCTCGCCGAGCACGACCTCGTGCCGACCGTCCGGCAGGGCGTACGCCGCAGCGCACACGAAGCCGGCGCCCCTGCGGTCGTCGGGCACGTCGGTGAGCTGACCGAGCAGCAGCTCGAGGTTGGCGCGGTCGTCGCCGTGCCGCCCGGCCCACCGCGCCGACAGCACGCCCGGCATCCCGTTCATGGCGTCCACGGCCAGGCCGCTGTCGTCGGCGACCGAGGCCAGGCCGGTGTGCGCGACGGCCTCGAAGGCCTTGGCGAGGGCGTTCTCGGCAAAGGTCGCACCGGTCTCCGGCCCCGGCTCGTACGCCGTGGCGTCGTCGATCCCGACGAGCTCGACTGCACCGCCCAGGATCCGCCGGAGCTCATCGACCTTGCCCGCGTTGCGTGTGGCGAGCAGGACGCGGGTCACAGCTTGAGCGGGTCGCCGGCGTGCTTGACGCGCAGCGGCTCGGCGAGGGCGGAGGCCTGCAGTGCGGTGAGGCTGGAGATGCCACCGATCGCGAGGTCGAGCAGCGCGTCGAGCTCTGCCCGCTGGAACGGCGCGCCCTCGGCCGTGCCCTGCACCTCGATCAGCTCCCCGTCACCGGTGGCGACCACGTTCATGTCGGTGCCCGCGGACACGTCCTCGGGGTAGTCGAGGTCCAGCACCGGCGTGCCGTCGACGATCCCGACGCTGATCGCCGCGATCCGGCGGACCATCGCCTCGGGTCGGCCGAGGTGCGCGCAGGCATCGGCCAGGGCGACGTAGGCGCCGGTGATAGCCGCGGTCCGCGTACCGCCATCGGCCTGCAGGACGTCGCAGTCGATGGCGATCGTGCTCTCACCGAGCAGCCCGAGGTCGATCGAGGCCCGCAGGCTGCGACCGACCAGCCGGCTGATCTCGTGGGTGCGTCCACCGAGCCTGCCCTTGACCGACTCGCGGTCGCTGCGGGTGTGGGTGGCGCGGGGGAGCATGGCGTACTCCGCGGTCACCCAGCCGAGCCCGGACCCCTTGCGCCAGCGCGGGACGCCCAGCTGGGCACTGGCGGCGACCAGCACGCGCGTCCGGCCGAACTCGACGAGGCAGGAGCCCTCGGCGTGGTCGAGCCAGCCTCGAGTGATCATCACGGGCCGGAGCTGGTCGACGGCGCGGCCGTCATGACGGGTCATGACGAGACAGGCTAGTCAGACGTCGTACGACCGGCCGCACGCGACGAGCTCGAGCGGTCCGGCGTACGCGGCGCGCGCCTCCGCCAGGACGACCTCGGGGTCACTCCAGGCCACGACGTGGGTCAGCAGCAGCCGCTGCGCGCCGGCCCGGGTGGCGTGCTCACCGGCCTGCGTGCCTGACAGGTGCAGACCCGCCGGCCGCGCGGGCTCGTGCGGCCAGCTCGCCTCGCACAGCAGCAGGTCGGCTCCGTGGGCGAGCTCGACGAGCGCGTCGCTCTCACCGGTGTCGGCGGAGTAGACCAGCGACCGACCGCCGGCCTCGACCCGCACGGCGTGCGTCTCGACCGGGTGGTTGGTGCGCACGGTCGTCAAGGTGAACGGACCGACCTCGCGGGTCCCGACCGGCACCTCGCGGAAGTCGTAGACGTCGGCCAGCTCCGCCGTCTGACGCGTCTCGAAGCTCGCGCAGATCCGCTCGGTCAACCCGGCCGGGCCGTAGACCGGCAACCGTGACGGCATCCCGTTCGGGTGGTAGCGCCGGGCGTAGTAGTAGGTCACGAGGTCGATGCAGTGGTCGGCGTGCAGGTGGCTGACGTAGACCGCGTCCACGCCGAGCAGGTCGGTGTGGCGCTGCAGGTGCCCGAGCGCCCCCGCGCCCAGGTCCAGCACCAGCCGGAAGCCGTCCTGCTCGACCAGGTAGCCCGAGCACGGCGAATCGGGACCGGGGAAGGTCCCGGAGCACCCGAGGACGGTCAGCCTCACGCGTCGCTCATCCGCTCAGCCTACGTGGGAGAAGGCCCGCCGCTGCCCGGGCCTACGCCCAGAGCTGGCCTTCGAGCGCCGACTCGGCCTCTTCGAGGGTGCCGGCGTAGGCGCCGGTGGACAGGTACTTCCACCCGCCGTCGCAGACGATGAAGGCGATGTCGGCCGGGACACCGGCCTTGACCGCCTTCATGGCCTCGCCGAGGGCGGCGTGCAGGATCGCCCCGGTCGAGATGCCGGCGAAGATGCCCTCCTCCTCGACCAGCTGGCGGGTGCGGCGCAGCGCCTCGCGCGGGCCGACCGAGAAGCGGGAGGTGAGGATCGAGGCGTCGTACAGCTCGGGGACGAAGCCCTCGTCGATGTTGCGCAGGCCGTAGACGAGCTCACCGTAGCGCGGCTCCGCGGCGATGATCCGCACGTCGGGCTTGTGCTCGCGCAGGTAGCGACCGGTCCCCATGAGCGTGCCGGTGGTGCCGAGGCCCGCCACGAAGTGGGTCAGCGTCGGCAGGTCCTCGAGCAGCTCTGGGCCGGTCGTCTCGTAGTGCGCCAGCGCGTTGGCCGGGTTGCCGTACTGGTAGAGCATGACCCAGTCGGGGTTCTCGGCCGACAGCTGCTTGGCCACGGCGACGGCCTGGTTCGAGCCGCCTGCGGCCGGCGAGGTGACGATCTCCGCGCCGTACATCGTGAGCAGCTGGCGGCGCTCGATCGAGGTGTTCTCCGGCATCACGCAGATCAACCGGTAGCCCCGCATGCGGCAGACCATCGCCAGGGAGATCCCGGTGTTGCCGGAGGTGGGTTCCAGGACCGTGACGCCCGGGCGCAGCAGCCCCTCCTTCTCGGCCTGGGCGATCATGTAGAGCGCCGCCCGGTCCTTGACCGACCCCGTCGGGTTGTCGGTCTCGAGCTTGGCCCAGAGCCGCACCTCCGGGGACGGGGACAGCCGAGGGAGACCGACGAGCGGCGTGTGCCCGACGGAGTCCAGCAGCGAGTCGAAGCGCAAGGTCAGCCGCCGGCGACCGCGGGCAGCACCGTGACGCTGTCGCCGTCGTTCAGCTTGGTCTCCAGACCGCCGAGGAAGCGGACGTCCTCGTCGTTGACGTAGACGTTGACGAAGCGGTGCAGCGAGCCGTCCTCGGTGACCAGGCGCCCGCGCAGGCCGCTGTGGCGGCTGTCCAGGTCGTCCAGCAGCGTGGTCAGGGTGTCGCCGGAGCCCTGCACGGCCTTCTCGCCACCGGTGTAGGTGCGGAGGATGGTCGGGATG
>Ga0105047_10005485_pt1 | contig 21744 bp, 20 predicted proteins | sample MAT04_FD_78384 | JGI IMG/M metagenome (GOLD analysis project Ga0105047, IMG submission 78384) | Freshwater microbial communities from Lake Fryxell liftoff mats and glacier meltwater in Antarctica - MAT-04 (megahit assembly) | ecosystem: Environmental > Aquatic > Freshwater > Ice > Liftoff... | reverse complement strand
TCACCCAGCTCTCGGTGGAAGGCGTACCAGAAACAATATACGGCAAAATCTCTGTCTGCAACGACCTGCGCCAGTACGGCTATGCCTACACCCTGACCACCCTGCACACCGTGCATCCGCTCAGCGCCAGTTTCCGCGAAGATCTGAGCCAATTTGTGGGTACCTGCCACGTGGTCAAGGGCCTGCGCAGCGCCCGGTTGGGAGCAGTGGGCGCCCGTCCGGGGGCTTTTAACACCGTGCGCTTCAGCGAAAAGATCCTGCAGGCCGACGGCATCAGCGTAGTCACAGTGGATATGTCTGAAATCTTCGGTTGGGCAAACCGGCTCAAAGATGATGATGCCAGAGTCAAAGCCAAGCTGGCCGAAATCAGCGCCTATGCGAAGACCGGCGGCGTGCCCCCGGTCTCCCTGGTGCGCATGGCCAAACTGGGCATCGTTTTGGAAAACTGGATGGAAGAGAACGACCTGGTGGCTTCCGCCCTGCAATGCTGGGAATCAGTCCAGAAGAATTTTGGCGTGAATGTTTGCACCTTGATGAGCATGATGAGCGACCGCCTGATGCCCAGCGCCTGCGAGGTGGATGTGACCGGTGTGGCATCGATGTATGCGCTGCAACTGGCCTCCGGCAAACCCAGCGCCCTGGTGGATTGGAACAACAATTACGCCGATGATCCCAATAAATGCGTGTTCTTCCACTGCGGCAACTGGGCCAAGAGCTTTCTGCCGGATATCGAGATTAAAACCGCGGAAATTCTGGCGACGACCCTGGGCACCGAAAACACCTACGGCGCGGTTGCCGGGCGGGTGCCGGCGGGTCCCGCCACCTTCGCGCGCATCAGTACCGACGACCTGAACGGCATGGTGCGCACCTATGTGGGCGAAGGCAGCTTTACCGACGATATTCTGGATACCTTTGGTTCGCGCGCCGTGGTGGCCGTGCCCAACCTGCAGCGCATGCTCAAATACATTTGCAAAAATGGTTTTGAGCACCACTGCGCCATGAACCAATCGCATACCGCGCCGGTGCTGGCGGAAGCGTTTGAGACTTATTTCGGCTGGGATGTGTACGTGCACGAAGCCTGAGAAATATCAAAGAGGACCCATGAAAATTTTAATCATCGGTGGCACAGGACTGATCAGCACTTCCATCACCCGTTTCCTCATCGAGCGCGGGGATGCCGTGACTCTTTTTAACCGCGGGCAAAGCAGCCTGCCCACGCACCCCGCCGCTCAGGTCATCCACGGCGACCGCACCGATTACCCGGCCTTTGAGTCCCAAATGGCCGCGGCCTGGAAATTTGACGTGGTGATGGATATGGTCGGTTATCAACCGGGGGATGGCGAAAGCGCGGTGCGCGCCTTCGGTGGGCGAGTGGGGCATTTCATCTTCTGCAGCACGGTGGATGTCTATCGCAAACCGTCTTTTCGCTACCCGATCGTCGAAAGCGAACCCTACGGCGGGTTAAATCCCTACAGTTCCAACAAAGTCATCCTTGAAAAACGCCTGTTCGAAGCCCAACAGCAGGGCGCTTTCCCGCTGACCATCATCCGACCGGCCTATACCTACGGCGAAAGCCGCGGCCCGCTGGCCCCCTTGAGCGGCAAATATCTTTTGGACCGCCTGCGCCGCCAGAAGCCGATCATTGTGCATGGCGACGGCAGCTCGTTCTGGGCCGCCTGTCACCGGGATGACGTGGCGCGCGCCTTTGTCTGCGCGGCTTACAACCCCAATACCTTTGGCAAGGCGTATCACACCCCCGGCGAGGAATGGATGACCTGGGATGGTTACATTCAGCGCGCCGCCGAGGCCATTGGCGCACCCAACCCCAAAATCGTGCATATCCCAACCGATCTGTTGGCCCGGGTGGCCCCCAAACGCGCCAATACGGTGGTCACCAACTTCCAATTCAGCAATATTTTTGACTCCACTGCCGCCCACAGCGACCTGGATTTCCGCTACAGCATCACCTGGGTGCAAGGGGTGCGCCGCATGGCGGCCTGGATGGAAGAAAATCAGCGCTCTGACAACAGCGATCAGGATACCTTTGAAGACCGCCTGGCGGCAGCCTGGGAACAATGGGGCACCAAGCTGGCAGACACCTTCCACGAAGACTGACCCGATACAAACCCGGGGAAGCGCGCCGCGTTTAGAAGGAGATGGCAATGGCCTTGATCGGTCTGGATATTGGGACCACCGGCTGTAAAGCCTGTTTGTTCACCCACGAAGGGGAACTGCTGGCCAGAGCCAGCCGCGAATATGCGGTGGATATGCCGCGGCCGGGTTGGGCCGAGCAGGATATTGAAAATGTGTGGCAGTTGGCACAGGCTTGCATGCGCGAGGTGGTGAGCCGCAGCGGGGAACGCGCCGTAACCGCGATTGGGCTCTCGGTGCACGGTGAAGCGGTCACCGCCGTCGACCGCCACGGGCGCAGCCTACGCCCGTTGATCCTGGGCATGGACACGCGCTGCGTGGCGCAAAACGAGCAGTTGGTGCAGAAATTTGGCGCGGAGCGGTTGTTCGAATGGAGCGGTATGCCGGTGCATACCGTCAATACCCTGCCCAAATTGCTGTGGATCCAGCAAAATGAGCCGGAAGTGTGGAAAATTGCGGCCCATTTTATGCTGGTGGAAGATTACCTGATCTACCAGATGACCGGACAGGCCGCCATCAGCAAATGCCTGGCATCGCGCACACAACTGTATCATCTGCATGCCGGTGACTGGTCGCATGAGATTTTGGATTTCCTGGGGCTGGAACCCGAGCGGCTCTCCAGGGTGCTGCCCTCCGGGGAAGCGGTGGCAAGCATGCACGCGCCGCTCAGCGCCGCGCTGGGGTTTGCCCAACCGCCGCGGGTGGTCACCGGCGGGCATGACCAGGCCTGCGGTGCGCTGGGGGTGGGGCTCACACGCCCCGGCCTGGCCATGGTTTCCACTGGCACCGCCGAAGTGGTTGAGGTGGCGCTGGCCGCCCCCACGCTCAACCCCAGCCTGTTCGCGGGCAACATTTCGGTGTATGCGCACGTCATCCCAGAACTATATCTGGCGATGACCTTAAATCACAGCGGCGGTTTGCTGCTGCGCTGGTTCCGCGACACGCTGTGCGAGGGCGAAGTGCAGCGCGCCAGCCAGAGCGGGCTGGATGCCTATGATCTGATGCTCAACGACGCGACCGCGGACCCCACCCCCCTGCTGGTGCTGCCCCATTTTTCGGGCAGCGGTACGCCCTGGTTTGACACCCAATCCAAGGGCGCCATTGTGGGGCTGACCTTCAACACCCGGCGCGCCGATCTGGCCAAAGCCATGCTGGAAGGGCTGACTTACGAACTACGGGTTAACCTGGACTTGCTCAAAGCCGGCGGTATCGCGATTGAGACCTTGCGCGCCATCGGCGGCGGGGCAAAATCGGCGGGCTGGCTGCAGTTGAAGGCCGATATCACCGGGATCCCGGTGACCGCGCCCGAGATTACCGAGGCGGCCGGTTTTGGGGCCGCGCTGCTGGCAGGGGTTGGCGCGGGCGTTTTTGAAGACGCGGCCGGCGCGGCGGAGCGCTTTTTGCGTTTCCGGTCAGAATATGCACCCGACGCGCGCCGCCAGAGGCTTTACAACGAACGCTACGCGCTCTATCAGCAGGTTTACCCGGCGGTCAGCCCGATTACCCATCGGCTGTAGGCTTTTCGGGTACAACAAGGCTAACCTTTTTTATAATTTACCAAAAGCGCTCTCGCCGATATGAAATCGAGTGAGAGCGCTTTTGGCATCAGAAATCACGCCCCTTATTTCTTCGCCTTCTGGCCAATCAGCCGCACCGCCCCATATACGATCAGGCCGATCACAACCAGCCAGGGCAGGGTGGCAATCGCAAAGAAAATGGAGCTATCTACCAGGCCGCGCAGGTTGGCCAGCAGAACGCTGACCGCATTGTGCAGGGTGTTGGCGGGATTCCAAACATTGTCCACCACCGGCCGGCTGGTGACGGCCGGGCGCAGTTCCAGAGTAATGCTGGAAAGCGCGGCGGTCTTCTCCAGATTTTGCTGTAAAGCTTTGGCAGAATCCAGCTCGGCTGCGCGCCGGGCCAGCTCCTGTTCGGCGCGCAGCAGGTCATCCGTGTTCTTCGCTTGTTTAATGATCTCGATCAGGCGCTCCCGCGAGGTTTCCAGGGCGCCAATGCGGGCCGTGGTGTCCACATAAGCCTGGGTCACATCCTGGGCATTTTCTTTGCGGTCCAGCACCTGCAGACCCAACCCCGCCAGGCGGTTCATGCTTTCGTTGTAGCGTTTCACCGGCACGCGCAGCGCCATGGAGATCGAGGGCATACCTTCACCACTGGGATAGGTTTCATTCGAATAGACGACGAAGGCGCCTTCGCCCGCGAATTCGGCGACCATCGTCTTGACCTGCTCGCGCGCCAGCAGGGTGTCTTTTGCCACCACGATCAGGCTGCCATTTTGCACGATCAGGCGTTCGAGGGGCTGGTTGGCCAATGGCAGACTGAAATAGGGGGCCGGGTAGGCGCTATATGCATTGCTGAGGTCGGCTACGGTTCGGGTGGCGCTCACCAGCGCCCGGGTAGGTTCTGGCGCCTTGATGGCAGCAGGCGCCGCGGTGGGGGCCGGCGCCTTGGTGGCACTCACCGCAGTAGCGGTGGCTCGATAACTGGGCGGTATTTCAGCGATGGCGTTCGAGAAAGTCTTGCCGACCCCCGGGCCCAATAACGCCAGCACGCCCACCACCAGCACAATCGCCAGGGCCAGCGCGCCCGCGATGCGGCCCAGATACGGCCGAATTCTGTGCGGGGCCGAGCGCCAAGCGGCCGCGGAGGAGCGGGCGCGCTGCCACAGCCCCAGCGTGGGGGTTTTCGGGGCAGCCTGCGCCGCCGCCTGCTTGGGCTGAGCCAGGGCGGTGTTCATCTCAAGAATCTGCCTTTCCAGGATGGCATCGCTGCCCGCCAGTTCCAGGATCGCCTGCAACCGGGCAAAATCACCCTGTTCGAGGGCTGTGGTGTAAGCGAAGAGCAGCTTTTCCCGTTTTAAGGTTTCTGGGTTAATCATTGGTTTTTCTCCTCCGTTAAGTGCCACACCCGGCGCAGATGGGTAAGCGCCCGGTGTAGGCGCACCCGGGCTGCGCCCGGCGACACGTGCAGGGCGGCTGCCAGGGCCTCTCCATTCAGGGAACACCCGGAAAACAGCCGGATAATTCTGCGTTCATCCACCGAAAGCAGGCCCAGGGCAGCCGAAAGACTGTCCCACTGCTCAATGCCTTCCTGAATATCCTGACCGGCCGCGTCTACCGCCTGGGCCGCTAACAGCTCAAACAACTCGTCTTCTGCCAACGCCATTGGCCGGCCATCCACCAGATCGCCGGCCAATGGCTCGCGCTGGTTGAGGCGAATGGTTTCCGCCTGGCGGCGATGCACCAGGTTGGCGGCGATGCCCAGCAGCCAGGCCCGCGGCGGGCGGACGGGGTCTAAGCGCTGGGCGTGGGTGAGCGCTTCCACCACAATGCTGTTGAGCAGCTCACTGGTGCTGTCTTCATCGCCCGCCAGCCCGGCTCGCAGCAGGTACACTCGCAAAATACCCGTCAGCGAGTCTACTTCAGCATCCAGGAATTGGATCAACCTTTGCCTGTTACCAGCCAGATTATCTACGACCATGGCGTTCCTCAGTTGTCGAGCAGAGTTCAGTGAAATTGGATCTGTTCATCATTATATATTCAATCAATACGCTGTTTTGTTACAGAGAAAAGAAAACTGCGTGCACATCCGCGATGCAAACTTGATACAGAGGCAGTATAAACGTGCACACTGCACGCAACTATGCCATAATAATAGAAAATCATGACGATTGGGGAAAATATGAAAGCATTGGATGCATTGAATAAGCAGCAATATCTGAACCTGGAAACATTCCGCAGGAGCGGCCTGGGGGTCAAGACCCCCGTCTGGTTTGTGCAGGATGGCGATATCATTTATGTGCGCACGCAGGCTAATGCCGGCAAAGTCAAGCGCGTCCGCAATAACGGGCTGGTGAACATTGCCCCGTGTAAAATGAATGGAGCCCTGTTGGGAGAGTGGTTTCCAGCCCAGGCCCGCGAGGTAAAAGACAGCGCTATGGACCGAAAAGTCGATCGTTTGCTTGACCAGAAATACGGCTTGATGAAAAAATTATTTGGCCTGAGCGCAGCGCTGCAGGGCAACAAATATGCTGTTTTGGAAGTGAGGATGTAACATGCCGGTTCGAATAGTCACCGATAGTACGTGTGATTTACCCGCTGAGACCATTGCCCACTATGGCATCCGCGTTGTGCCGCTCTACATCAACGTGGGCAAGCAAGGTTTTCTGGATGGCATCGATATCACTCGCGAAGAATTCTATACCAGGCTGCCTGGCTTTGCAGAGCACCCCACCACAGCCGTACCTTCTCCACAAAAATTCCGCGCTATTTATGACGCCCTGGCCGAAGAGGGTGCAACGGAAGTGCTGTCTATCCACGTCGCGGTTGCCTTGAGCGCGATTGTGAATGTGGCAAGCATCGCGGCGCAGGAATGCACTTCGGTGCCGGTCACGGTATTCGATTCGCAGCAGTTAAGCTTAGGGACTGGCTTCCTGGTGGAAACCGCCGCAAAATTGGCGGCAGCGGGTGGGTCTCTCGCCGAAATCCTCGCGGCACTCGATGCGCAAATTAAACGCACGCGGGTCTTCGCGGTGATTGATACGCTGGAATTTTTAAAACGCAGTGGACGAATGAACCAATTCATCGCCAACATCGGTACCCTGATCCAGCTCAAACCGATTCTGACCATGTATGCCGGCAAACCTACCACTGAGCGCGTGCGCACGCGCGAACGCGCAACGAAGCGCCTGATCCAAATGCTGAGTGAGGTTGGCAAGATCGAACGCATTGCGATTGTGCACACCAACGCGCCCGACCGGGTGGCCGAACTGCGCACCCAGGCCGCGGCACTGCTGCCCCATGGAACCATCCTGGTGACCGATATTACCCCGGTGATTGGTGCGCACATCGGACCCGGCGCATTCGGTTTTGCGGTGATTGCCGGATAGGCAGCCGCATTTCACCTTGCAGTGAAAAAGGCAGCCGGTTTGGATTTAGGGATGATGGCTGGCTGTGCCAAAGGCGTGTTCATAAACCAACCGTAGATAGTATTGCATATCGAAGGGCGCGTTATAAGCCAGATGCGGAACGGAATTTTGTGAAGACCCGCCCTGCTTGAGATTCTTTGCCAGGAATTGAAGCATTTGAGCCCAGGCCTGCCCTTGTATGCCGCCGGAACGGATGGAAGCGATATCGGTTACAAAAGCATGCGGCTGGTCTGGATAGATCGTAATTTCATTGGGAATACTCGCCTGGTTCAGCGCCGCGTTGAAAGCGCGAACATCCGCACTGGAGATGGAGTTATCCGCTCCGCCAAAGATACCCAACACCGGCCCGGGCAGCGCCCGCAGCACCTGCGCATCGGTCTCCGGCGAACCATAAAAGATCACCGTGGCAGCCAACTGGTCATTATGCAGGCTGTAGGTCAACGAGGTGCGCCCTCCGTAACAAAACCCCAGGATGCCGACCTGCCTTACCAACGCGGTGGGCTGGGACTTGATCCAGGCGAAAACCGTGTCAAGGTCCTGATTGACTTGTTCCGAATTGTTGGTAACCACCTGATAAATGGCACGGGGGACCCATTGCGTGGTTGAGCCGCGGAAGGTATCGGGGGCAATGACCCAATACCCCTCTTCAGCCAGCCCTTTTGCCTTGCCCACAATACTTTCATTAAGTCCAAAAAATTCGTGGATCATGATCACCACGGGAAAGGGGCCGGTGCCCGGCGGCACGGCGACATAGGCACGCACATCCGGCCCGCCATTTTGCCCGGGCAGGGTGGTATTGGTGACAGCGGCAATACGCTGGCTGCCGGTGAGAGCATCCACGGCGATGGATCCCGCCAGAAGCGCGACAAATCCAATGACAATAATCAGTAAGCCGACCAGAAGGCGTTTTAAGATTCTCATTTTTATCCGATTTAATCGAGTATTTATTAAAAATTTTTCACCATTATACTGCTCTGGCAGCGCTGATGGCATGGGTTTAGAACTCTGTTTTGCACAAAAAAAATCGTGCTTGTAAATATCAGGATGCTATCGGGAAGATATCCCGATAGCATCCGCATGATAATTTGCGATGACGATCTTTACTGCGGCGGCAGGATCACTTTGTCGATCACATGGATCACGCCGTTGGCGGTGAGGATGTCGGTGATGACTACCTGCGCATCATTGATGTAGACCTTGCCACCTTCCACTTTGATGGTAACGGGCTTGCCATTGACGGTGTTGGCGGTGGTCAGCTTGATCACGTCCGCTGCCATCACCCGCCCGGAAACCACATGGTAGGTCAGGATCGCGCTCAGCTTAGCCTTGTCGGCCAGCAGGGCGTTGAGTGTGCCGGCGGGCAGCTTGGCGAAGGCTTCATCGGTGGGGGCGAATACGGTGAAGGGACCTTTACCCTTGAGCGTGTCCACCAATCCAGCGGCGGTCAGCGCAGCGGCCAGGGTCTTGAAACGACCATCCGCAACAGCGGTGTCGACAATGTCTTTTGGCAGTAAAACGGTGTCAATTACGTGGATCACGCCGTTGGAAGCCATAATATCGGCTTTGGTAACCGTGGCGTTATTGATCATGACCTTGCCCATATCCACTTTCACAGTCACGGGCAGCTTGGCTACGGTATCAGCCATAGTGAGCTTAGAGACATCCGCGGCTGTGACCTTACCCGCCACTACATGGTAGGTCAGAATTTGCACGAGCTTGTCCTTGTTCTCGGGCTTGAGCAGGCCTTCCACGGTGCCGGCGGGCAGTTTGGCAAAGGCGGCATCGGTGGGGGCGAAGACGGTGAACGGCCCGGCGCCGGCCAGGGTCTTATCCAATCCGGCGGCGGTCAGGGCAGCCACCAGGGTTTTGAAATTGCCATCACCTACCGCGATATCCACAATGGTGGTGGGCTTGGGCATAGCGGTCGGTGAAACGGCGGTGGGGGGTACGGTGGCGGTCGGCGGAACGGCGGTGGGGGCCGTGGTGGGGGCCGGGGCCATGGTGGGAACCGCAGGGGTCGGGGTGGCCGCGGGAGCGCAGGCGCTCAACAGGACAGCAATCAACACGATCAGACTGACGAACTTCAGATGCAATTTCATTTCTTCTGCTCCTATAACCTCTAAAAGTAGGATATATTGTTTACTTACAATGTCAAGTATATGGAATTGAATAGTCTTTGTCTATCGTTTTTTTTGTTATGTATAATGTTTTGTATAATTCTGCCGCAGCGGGGATCCAACCGCATGCGCGGTTATCGCCGGAATACTGGCGAAATCTCCTTTGTCCAGCGCCGGGCAGAGGCGATGCATCCCACCGCCACCACGCACAACCCATTAAATTAAGACCGGCAGGCCGGTGCGGGGGTCACACTGGGCGTAATTTTGGCAGTTGACAACCCAATTTTCTTCGCTATACTGTATACAATCGACAGTATTCAATACTCTCCGCTGGATCACCTATACCTTATGGATACCACTCAAATTACGCCAATCCGGGTTACCAATTTACCAGAGGTCATTGTCGACCGGCTGCGCAAAGCCATCATCACCAACGAGTTGAAACCGTGCGACCGGCTGACCGAACTGACCCTTTCGGCGCAATTAGGCGTCAGCCGCAGCCCGGTCCGCGAAGCCCTGCAGATTTTAAAAGCAGATGGTTTGGTGGTAGAGGCGCACAACCGCGGCTGCTATGTGTGGGATCCCACGGTGACCGATGTCGATGAAATCTTCAGCCTGCGCGCCATGATCGAAACCCTGGCTTCCGAATGGTTGATCGACCACCTCACGGACGAAGATATCCAGAATCTGGAGGCGATGATTGATGAGCAGCGGTTGGCTATGGAAAATAACGAACTGTTCGCGATGATCGACTCGGACAAGCGCTTTCACGAATATTTGGTCAACCGTTCCAATCACGGCCGGCTGAAAGATTTATGGAACCAGATCATGTGGCAGTGGGAAGTGTTGATTTACCGCCGGGCACGCCACGACCCGGCCGCGATCATGCCGACCGCGATTACCGACCATACCGCGATTATAACGGCCCTAAAAACACATAACCTGGCGCGGTTAAGTGAACTCCACCGCGCAATCAATATCGTGGTGGCCGACAATATCAAGGACGTGATCGCCCAGCAATCGCGGTAAGGCGAAAACCTTTCACCCCCTGTTCTCACTCGAACCCTGGCGAAGCTGTTCTGACCGCACCCAGACCGAGGCTGTTCATGCTGTCTGCTGCAAAGGAGGTATATCCACCAAGCACAACCTGTCGCACCCCCTGCCCCTAGCGTCATCTACCTTGTGACCCAACCCATCACTAATCTGTCAGGAGAGAAAGAAATGACACAACCCGTTTCCCGTCGAAATTTCCTCAAATTAATGGGCACCGCAGCCGGCGCCGCGGCCCTGGCTGCCTGCGCCCCAGCGGCCACCGCTGAACCCACCAAGCCCGCCGGCCCCGCCGCCACCCAGGCTCCGGTCAGCCTCAAGACCAAGAAATACACCAATACCAAGGTATCCTTCTGGACCCAGGGCTATGGTGATTCGGCCATCTGGCAGAAGGATTACCTCGAGGCCATGGGCACGCAGTTCAAAGCAGAAAGCGGCGTCGATATGGAATTCCAGATCGTGCCGTGGGCCAACGCGAATGACACCTGGTTGACCGTTGCCCAGGGTGGTTCCGCGCCAGATGCGGCCGATATGTACTGGCTGTACTCCAACGCCGCCATTGGCGGTGGTAAAAATGGCCCGCAGCCCATGGATGCCTATAAGAACGAGCTGTGGCCCGACCTGACCACGCGTTACACCGAAGGCGCCCTTAAAGACGGCATCTGGAACAACAAGTTTTACGGCATTGCATGGCGCGGTGACATCCGCCCCATGCTCTACCGCAAAGATCTGCTGGACGCTGAAGGGATTAAGAAGGGCCCGGATACCTGGCAGGAACTGACTGACATGTCCAAGCAGTTGACCAAGCGCGACAAGAACGGCGAAGTGACCCAATGGGGTTTCGCATTCAGCAACGCGCTGCCCTTGCAGCAAATGCTGCCCTGGCTGTGGCAGGCCGGCGGCGAATATATGACCGCGGATGGCAAGACCGCCACCATCGATACCCCCGAAATGGCCGCCACCCTGAAGTGGATGTATGACCTGATCTGGACCCACAAGGTGGTCAGCCCGGAACTGATGGAAAAAAGCTATAACGTCAACGAACTCTTTCAGGCCGGCAAGCTGGCGATCGTCGGGCAGGCCGGCAATACCACCGGTCGCGATCTCGACCGCGATTTCCCCCAGCTCGACGGCAAGTGGGAAATGGCCATTCCCGTCAAGGGCGCCAAGAGCCGCGCCAGCTATTTCGGCGCCGGTTACTTCGGCACCCTGTATGGCGCCAAGAACCCCGAAGCCTGTGCCCGTTGGATTGAGTTCCTAACCCGCGACGAGAATATGCAGAAGCTCGTCGAATACACCGGTTATGTCACCCCCAACAAGAGCGTGATGGCCTCCAAGTATTGGACCGACCGGCCCTGGAAAAAGGTGGTAGGCGAGACCATGCAGTACGCCCATCCTTCCCAGCACCCCTCCCCGGCCTGGACCAAGATGGTCGCCAATAACCCCGGCGCTGTGATCTTTGATCTCTTCTACAACACCCTGGTGAAAAAGAACAAGATCGACGACGAAATCAAACTGGCGCAGAAACTTGCCCAGGCAGAAATGGATAAGATTAAGTTAGGCTAGTTTTCAGTTTTGGGTGGGGTCTGGTCACCCCCAGACCCCACCCTTTTTTCTGTTATTCGGCCTGACGAGGAGCAGCAATGGCCCGCAAACGGAATCTGTTCTGTTACTTGATGCTTGCCCCCGCAATGCTGCTGGTATTGGCCCTGGGGTTATACCCCATGCTGGCATCCATTCGCATGAGTTTTATCCAATACGATCTGATGCTGATCCCCACTCAGGGCACGCCTTTCGTAGGACTTGCCAATTACCAAACTTTACTCAACCGGCCCGAATTTCTGCAGGCGCTGATCAATACGCTCTCCTTTGTGGTGGTGGTGGTGGGCGGGGTAGTGCTGCTGGGTTTGTTGATCGCCCAGGTGTTGATCCGGGAGTTTCGTGGACGCGGTGCAGTGCGCACCCTGGTTTTAATCTCCTGGTTCATTCCGCCGATGGTGGCCGCGGGCATCTGGAACTGGATTTTTCAACCTGAACGCAGTCCAATCAACCTGATCTTGAAATTCCTGGGCCTGATCACGCGCGATATTCGCTTCCTGACCGATTCCTCCTGGGTGCTGGGACCTCTCAGCATTCCCTTCCTGGCGATCTCGCTCGTACGCATCTGGAATGGCTTGCCTTTCACCATCACCTTCATCATGGCGGGTCTGCAGTCCATACCCAATGAGATCTACGAAGCGGCTGAAATGGATGGCGCCAACGGCCTGCAGCGCTTCTTTTATGTGACATTCCCCATGATCCAACCGGTTTTGGCCATTCTGGTAACGCTGCTGGCGATCGGAGGGATTGGCCATTTTGAGGTCAATTACATCTTGACCGGCGGGGGTCCCAAAGGGCTGACCAACATCCTGGCGGTAATGGCCTACAACGAAGCCTATAATCAATACCGCTTCGACCTGGCCGCCGCCATGGCGAATATCATTCTGATTATGACCAGTATAATCGGGGCCTTCTACGTGCGTAACCAGGTGAAGGAGCGCTCTTTATGACCGCCCGATCTGCCCCATCGAAGTATCACAGCACGCAGTATTATCGCGGCATGGCCTTTCTCAAGAATGCGCTGACCGCGCTGTTCATGGGAATGGTGATCATCTTCACGCTCTTTCCATTCTATTGGATGCTCAAAAGCTCTTTCCAAACCCCGCTGGAGATTATCGCGCTGCCGCCCATCTGGCTGCCGCTTCAACCCACATTGGAGGGGTATATTCGGGCGGTCACGCTCTACCCCATTCCGCGCTACCTGCTCAACTCACTGCTGGTCTCGACCATCACCGCCCTGCTGGCTACCAGCATCGCCAGCACCGCCGCCTATGTCATTGCGCGCTTCAAATTCCCTGGGGCCACTTTCTTCCTGGGCGTACTGATCTTCACCCAACTGATCCCAGGCATTACCCGCTTTTTCCCGATCTATTTCCTGATTAAAGATGTCGGCCTGATCAATACCTATCCCGGCCTGATCATCGCGTACCTGGGCTTTTCGGTTCCCTTTGCGGCCCTGATGCTGCAGGGGTACTTCCGCTCGTCTTGCCCACCCGAATTGGAAGAAGCCGCGTTGATCGATGGCTGCACCGATTTTACCGCCTTTACCAAAATCATGCTGCCGGTTTCCATCCCGGGCATCACGGCGGTGGCAATTTTCACCTTTCTGGGCGCCTGGAATGATTTTCTGTGGGCCAGCCAGTTGCTCAACCAGGGCCAGCTTAAGACCCTGCAGGTGGGCCTGCGCGATTTTCTCGGCGAAGCCGGCAGCCTGCAGCGTATTAACTCGTTCATGGCGGCCTGTGTCATCGCCACCATCCCCTCCTTGCTGTTATATACCATCTTGCAGCGCAGCATGGTTTCCGGCTTATCTGCCGGTTCGATAAAAGGTTAATCCAACCCATGAATTCCCTGCGGATGCGCAGTGTCGCTGTACTGGCTTTACTGGCAGTACTGGCGTCTGCTTGCACCCCAACCAACTCTGCCAATATAAGGAAAGACGCAATGAAGATTCGCGAGACCGAAGTTACCATCGTGGGAGAGCAGTTCTATATCAATGGCAAGCCCACCTACGCCGGGCGCACCTGGAAAAACGCAAAAATTGAAGGCCTGTTGATGAATTCACGCATGGTTCAGGGCACCTTTGACGACCTCAACCCCGCAAGCCGGGCGCAGTTTGGCTACCCGGATACTGGAACCTGGGACCCAGACCGCAATACCAGCGAGTTCATCGCCAATATGCCCATCTGGCGCAGTTATGGCATGCTGGCGCTCACCCTCAACCTGCAGGGCGGCAGCCCGCAGGGCTATTCGGTCCACGGGCAGCCCTGGATCAATTCGGCGCTCAGCGCTGAAGGTATGCTGCGGCCCGATTATATGGCCCATTTTGAACGCATTCTGGACCGGGCGGACGAGCTGGGCATGGTGGTGATCCTGGGAATTTATTATTTCGGCCAGGAAAAAGTGATGAGCGGGCCGGAAGCGATCCAGCGCGGGGTGGATAACACGGTAGATTGGGTGCTGGCCAAGGGCTATCGCAATGTGATCATTGAAATTGACAATGAGAGCAATGTAATTTACACCCAACCCCTGCTGATGCCCGCGGGCGTTCACGAACTGATCCAACGCGCCAAAGAGCGCACACTGGACGGCCGGCGGCTGCTGGTGGGCACCAGTTTCGGCGGAGGCTATATCCCGCCGGCGAGCGTAGTCAAGGTTTCCGACTTCCTGCTCATTCATGGCAATGGGGTGGGCGACCCGCAAAAAATCATCAGCATGGTACAGCAGGTGCGCCAGGTGGAAGGCTACCGGACGATGCCGGTATTGTTCAATGAAGACGACCATTTCGACTTCGATAAGCCGATGAATAATATGGTCGCCGCCGTCAGCCAGTATGTTTCGTGGGGTTATTTTGACTACCGCATGCAGGGTGAAGGCTTCGATGAAGGTTATCAGAGCGTTCCGGTCAATTGGGGCATCAGTTCGGCCCGCAAGCGGGGCTTCTTTGAGCTGATGAAAGAAATCACCGGGGAGTAAGGGTGACGCACACTTCCGGTGTACCCTTGCGGTATATGCGTCGCCCCTACAAAACATCCTTTTATTCAATAAGGAAGGTATAGATGGCAATCAAACACTCCCTCATGGTCGGTATGATGGGCAAAATCTCCGACCGGTTCCACGAATATCAGAGCGCCAAAGACCTGCGCCAGCGCCTTGATCTGGCGAAAAAGGTCACCAATGCAGATGGGATTGAGATCGTCTATCCCAGTGAATTCGCCAACATGCAGGAATCGATCAAGATCATCAAAGATTCCGGCTTCAAGCTCTCCGCGGTCAATCTGAATGTCAAAGGCGAAAAACGCTGGCAGGCCGGTTCGTTCACCAACGCCGACCCTGCAAAACGCCGCCAGGCCGTTCAAGAGATGAAAGTGGCGATGGACCTGGCGGTGGAATTTGGCACCGACATGATCACCTGCTGCCCGCTGATCGATGGACACAACTACAGCTTCGAAGTGGATTATCTCAAGCAGTGGGGCTGGTTGGAAGAGTGCATCCGCGAGGCCAGCCTGCACCGCAGCGATGTGCGCATTAGCCTGGAATACAAGCTGAACGAATCGCGCAATTCGAACCTGCTGTCGGATATGGGCCGCACGCTGTATCTGTGTGAAAAAGTGGGTCAGAAGCATGTGGGCGTGACCATGGACGTGGGCCATTCCCTGATCGTCAAAGAAACTCCGGCCGAAGCCCTGGCGCTAGCCTCCCTGGCGGACCGCCTGTTCTACGTGCATTTTAACGACAATGCGCGCGAATGGGACTGGGACATGATGCCTGGTTCGGTCAACGTTTGGGATCTGCTCGAGGTGATGTTCTACCTGCGCCGCCTGAAGTGGGATGGCTGGTTCTCGTACGATGTGATTGTGCGCGATGGTGAAATGGCCGAAGGCATGCAAACCTCGATCGAAATCGTCAAGACGGCCGAAAAGCTGCTGGATAAGATCGGGATGGATAATCTGGAAGGCATGCTCAAAGAAGGCATTCCAGCCCGCGCCTTCAGCAAGCTGTTTCAAGCACTGCTGTAAGAGGAAAAGAACCCCTCCCCCTGCCCCCTCCCCGCCAGCGGGGAGGGGAGCCTGAGGACCCGGGGGTGGGTGAAAATAGCCTGTCAGACCCTAAACCGTTCTCAATGAGTTCTGGGTTTGATCGTAAGGAGACTTTATTATGACCACTGTTTCAATTCAGGGCGAGAAATTCCTGATTGATGGAAAGCCGACCTATGCCGGGCGGAGCTGCGAAGGGCTGCCGGTGGAGGGTTTGCTGTTCAACGCGCGCGCCGTGCAGGCCACCTTTGATGATGCCAACCCCGAAACGCGTAAGCTGTGGGCCTACCCCGATACGGGCGAGTGGGACCCTGAGCGCAACACCAACGAGTTTTTGGCGGCTTTGCCGCAGTGGAAAGCGCACGGCGTGCTGGGCTTTACGCTCAATTTTCAGGGCGGCGGCAGCCGTTACATTCCCCAGGTGTACGATACCTATCTCAATAACGGCTTTAACCACCAGGGCGACCTGCTGCCGGCGTATGTCGAGCGCATGGAGAAGATCCTGGCCCGCGCCGACGAACTGGGCATGGTGGTGATTCTGGGCATGTTTTACTGGAAGCTGACCCTCAAAATGAACGGCGAGCACGCCGTGTGGAACGCGGTGGAGAATGCCCTGGCGTGGCTGCGCAGCACCGGGCGGCGCAATGTGATGGTGGAAATTGCCAATGAGACCGACATCCACTTCACCGGGCTGCCCATCTTCCAATTGGATCAGTGCGGGCGGATGATCTACCATTTCAAGAACCGCTATCCTGAATTCCTGATCTCCACCAGTTATGTGGTGGGCTGGCAGCTTAACCACGGTACCACAGTGACTGATGAGTACCTGCGGGCTGTCGATTTCATCATGCCGCACGGCAATGGGCTGCGCGATGATGTGCTGGGGCGCGAACTTGAGGCGCTGCGCCGCCGCAAGATTTTTGAACTCAACCCCAAGCCAATCCTGATCAATGAAGATTCGACCGGCATTCCCAACCTGGAAGCCTCCTGGCGGCGCTACGTCTCCTGGGGCTATTACGACCAGGGCTTTAACGGTGAATCACGCGCGCACGACCTGTGGGTGCCCGAGATGCCCTACCCGCCGCGTGAAGCCCAGGTGGCCGACCTGAGCGGCTTCCAGACCGTGCCGGTCAACTGGACGATCAACACCCCCAGAAAAAAAGCCTTCTTCGGGCGGGTCGCAGAAATTACCGGTAGTAAATAGACCAGAAATTTGCGCTGTCCCTCCGAAAAAGCGAGGGACAGCGCAAAAAGAGATGATGTAGATGGATGAGAAACTGTTGATCACGGTCGCACCCAGCATCCCGCCGTATATGCGCGCGGGCATCCCCGGGTTGGACCTTTCGCCCGCGGGCATTGCCGCCGAGGTGGTGCGGGCCTGCCAGGCCGGCGCCAATGTGGTGCATTTACACGTCTGGGACGAGCAGGGCCAACCCAGCATGGACCTGGCGGCTTTCCATGAAACGCTGCGCCTGATTCGCCAGGGCTGCGACATTGTAATCGAAGGTTCCACCGGGGGCATTAACACCCTGAGCGCAGCCCAGCGCTCTGTATCGCTGCTGGCAGATATCGAAATGGCCTCGCTCAACCCCGGTTCGGTCAATTATGACCGCGGGGTGTATGTCAATTCGCCCGAAGATATCCGTTACTGGGCGGGCGAGATGCACCGCCGCGCCATCAAGCCGGATATCGCCATTTTCGAAACCGGCATGATCAGCAATGCCATGGCCATGGCAAACGAAGGGCTGATCGAGCCGCCCTTCCTGTTTGGTTTTGTGCTCGGGCAAAAAGGCGCCATGCCCGCCACCCCCAGGAACCTGATGTTCCTGAGCGAATCGCTGCCCGCGCAGGCGCATTGGGGGGTGATCGGCCACGGCGGCAATGACCTGTGGACCTCTACCATGGCGATGACTATGGGCGGGCATGCCCGCGCCGGGTTTGAAGATAACCCCTATTACCGCCCGGGCGAGCCGGCCACAAGCAATGCCCAACTGATCGAGCGCCTGGTGCGCATCGCCCGCGAGTTGGGCCGCGAACCCGCCACCCCCGCTGAAGCCCGCGCCATACTGAGCCTGAAAAGCCGCCCGCGCTGAAATGGTTCCTAATAAGATTTAACCACGGAGGCGCGGTGGACACGGAGAAAGATCATTTCACCGTGGAAAAATTAAAACGGCTCGCGCATGTTGTGGGCTTTACAAAGTGATCTTCTTCTCCGTGCTCACCGTTACTGGCGCTTCAGCCACCCGTAGGGGTGCCGTGGTTCGTAAATGAAAAGGTTTAAATCATGATTACTCGTAATGAATACAACGCGGCCCGCCAACGGGCCGCCGAGATCCTGAAAAATACCGGCCTGGTGCTGCGCCCGCACGAAATTGACGGCATGGAAGTGGCCGATTTCGGCCTGAGCGAACTGGAGATCAGCGGCGCGCAGATCTTGACGCTGGTCAACACCGAGCAGATCGCCGTCAAACTGCTGGTGTTATTTCCACAGCAGACCGAGCCCGAGCATACCCATGTGCGCATCGGGCAGTACAGCGGTAAGGAAGAAACTATCCGCTGCGAATGGGGCGAACTCTACCTGTATGCCGCCGGCGACCCCACGCCGGACCCAAAAACCGCACCGCCGCAGCACCGCCGCCACACCTACACCGTCTGGCACGAATACGTGCTGCGCCCCGGCGAGCAGGTGACCTTTGAGCCCAACATCCCGCACTGGTTTCAGGGCGGGCCCGCGGGCAGCGTGCTATGGAGCTATTCTACCAAGGCGGTAGACGGCAAAGATATTTTTACCGATCCGGCCATCGTGCGCCAGACGGTTATTACTTAATTACGATCCGAAAAGACTGGTTCCCCATGATTGAATCAAACCCCTCCCGCAGCATCCTTGAACTGCAACGCACCGCCGCCCAGGTGCGTAAGGATATCTTACTGATGATCTACGAGGCCCAGGCCGGGCACCCCGGCGGGTCGTTTTCCGCGGCGGATATCGTCACCGCACTTTATTTTCGCGTGATGCGCATCGATCCGCAAAACCCAGGCTGGGCAGACCGCGACCGTTTCATTTTATCCAAAGGTCACGCCTGCCCGGTATGGTATGCGGCCCTGGCGAACCGCGGCTATTTTGAGCGCAGCCACCTGTACACCTTGCGAAAACTCAACAGCCTGCTGCAGGGCCACGCCGATATGAAAAAAACCCCCGGCGTGGATATGACGGTGGGCTCGTTGGGCCAGGGCATTTGCGCCGGGCTGGGCATGGCCCTGGCTGCCAAACAGCAGGGCAAAGATTTTCGGGTGTGGGTGGTGCTCGGGGATGGCGAAATGCAGGAAGGCTCGGTATGGGAAGCCGCCATGGCGGCCCCCAAGTGGAAACTGGATAACCTGACCGTGATTCTGGATAAGAACCGCATTCAAAACGACGACTTTGTGGAAGCCACCATGCCCGTGGACCCGGTGCCTGAAAAATGGCAGGCCTTTAACTGGCATACGATCGAGATCGACGGGCATGACATGGCGCAAATTGTGGCGGCACTCGAAGCGGCGCGCGCATTCAAAGGCAAACCGACCCTGATCATTGCCAATACCATCAAGGGCAAAGGCGTCTCTTTTATGGAAAATGTCCCCGCCTGGCACGGCAAGGCTCCGGATGCGCAGCAGTACCAGTTGGCGCTGGCTGAGCTGGACAAGGAGCTGGCATGAACTCTCCCTATCATTACCTCCGTCACGAAGTCGTCGCGGCCCTCAACCACCCGGATTTCTTCCAAACCATCCCCGGCATAGCCACGCGCTATTCTTATGCCGATGCCATTCTGGAAGTGGCTGAAATCAACCCCAGGGTGGTGGTGCTGGATGTGGATGTGGCCAAATCGCTGCGTACGACCGACTTTGCCAAAAAATACCCGCAGCGGTCCTTCAATTTTGGCATCGCCGAGCAAAATATGATGGCCGCGGCGGCTGGAATGGCCACCACCGGCTTGATCCCCTTTGCCTCCGGCTACGCCATGTTCCTCAGCCTGCGCGCGCTCGACCAGGTGCGCAACAGCATCCATTATCCGCATCTCAACGTGAAAATTATTGCCAGTCACAGCGGCCTCACCCCCGGACCGGACGGCGTGACCCACCAGGCCCAGGAGGATCTGTCGATCATGCGCGCCATCGCCGGTTCGTGCGTGATCGCCCCCGCCGACCATATTTCGGCCAAAATGGCGGTACATGCCATCGCCCGCTATGACGGGCCGGTCTATCTTTCGCTAACGCGCGACCCGGTGCCCAGCCTGTATACGGATGATTTCCCGTTTGAGATCGGCAAAGCGGTGACCGTGCGCGACGGCACGGATATCACCCTGGTGGCCAACCGCGACCTGGTGGCGCATGCCCTGGTGGCCGCCGCGGGCCTGGCGCAGCAGGGGATTGAGGCACGGGTGATCGACTGTCACACGCTCAAGCCGCTGGACGAAGAAACCCTGTTGCGCGCGGCGCACGAAACCGGCGCCATCGTGACCGCCGAAGACAATATCATTCTTGGCGGGTTGGGCAGCGCGGTGGCGGAATTGCTGGTTGAAAATTACCCGATCCCCATGAAACGGATCGGGGTGCAGGATACCTTTGCCGAATCGGGACCGTATCAGGCTGTGCTCGACAAGTATGGTCTGTCTGCCCCCCACATTTTGCAGGCCGCGCTCGGGGTACTGCGGCGCAAGCGCTAACTGCCTATTTGCCGGATGCCCACCCATCCGGCAACCTGAGGATTGCACATACTAACATGCCAAACCTATTCGGACACGACTACACACCGGCTGAGTTACGCGCCCTGACTGCCACGCTGGATCAACTGGCTGGAATTCGCCTGGTCGAATACAGCGAGGGCAAGGCGCGCGGCATGCGCGCCGCTGAAGTTTGGACCGGCAGCGGCTTTAACTTTACCGTTTGGATCGACCGCGCCCTGGATATTGGACCGGCCGAATATCGGGGCAGCCCGTTAGCCTGGTTGCATCCCGCGCTGGGTGCGCCGGCCTTTTACGAGCCGGAAGAACGCGGCTGGGTGCGCACCTTTGGCGGCGGACTGGTAACCACCTGCGGTTTGTCGCATTTTGGCCAGCCCGAAAATAGTGAAGACCAACAGTGGGGCCTGCACGGGCGCATCAGCCACATTCCGGCCACCCAGGTGCGCACCTTTGCCGGCTGGGAAGGTGATGACTACGTGCTGCGCATCGAGGGCGAAATTTGCGAGGCGCAGATGCCGATTCCCAACCTGGTGCTCAACCGGCGCATCACCACCCACCTGGGAGCCCGTTCGTTCAAGATCGAAGATACGGTCACCAATGATTCGTTTGTGCCTGTGCCGCATATGCTGCTCTACCACATTAATTTTGGCTTTCCTGTGATCGCTCCCGGCACGCGGCTCGAAATACAGGATCACGACGTACAGCCCAGAGATGCCGCAGCTGCCGCCGGATTGGCCGATTATGCGGTGTATGACGCCCCCGATGCGAATTTCCAGGCCCAGGTCTTCTTCCACAACCCGATCCCGGATGCCGGCGGTTTTGTCAGAGCCGAGCTGCGCAGCCCCAGCGGCCCCAATGCCTATGTGCGCTACCGGGCGGCAGAATTGCCGGCTCTGACCCAATGGAAGATGACCCAGGCAGGCGTGTATGTGAGTGCGCTTGAACCGTGCACCACCCATGAAGGGCCGCGCGCGCTGCGCCGCAGCCAGGGCCGCCTGCGCGACCTGGCCCCCGGCGCATCCATCCATTACGAAATTGAGGTGGGCACAGACGGCCCATAGATACGCAGTCAATATCTGCAGCCACTGTAGCGAGAAAGAGGCGAGGATAGAGCACACCTGGGG
>Ga0105047_10005483_pt1 | contig 21748 bp, 21 predicted proteins | sample MAT04_FD_78384 | JGI IMG/M metagenome (GOLD analysis project Ga0105047, IMG submission 78384) | Freshwater microbial communities from Lake Fryxell liftoff mats and glacier meltwater in Antarctica - MAT-04 (megahit assembly) | ecosystem: Environmental > Aquatic > Freshwater > Ice > Liftoff... | reverse complement strand
TGCCTACCTGCTGAGAGCTACGCTTGTCAGATTGCAGACAGGTGGAATCGTCTGCTCACGCGCATTCCTCCCCCACTAAGGCGAGTACGCCTATAGTGGGGGAATCCTGCTGATCTAGTTGAATTTGCTGATTTAGTCGCTATAGGTTGCGATTTACCGGTAGTAGAACTGTCGGTGCGCTATCACCGTTCAATTAAATTGGGTATGGCAGTGTTGGTAAAAACGCGCATGGCTGAGGTGACTGGTGTGCGAATCAATTGGGATTATGCCATTGTCTCAACCGATGGACAACAATTGTACGTTACTGCCAAGGTGACTTTAGTAGCTTTAGATAGCGAAAGAGGTAAAATTATGCGTCAGTTGCCGGCGAGTGTTAAGGATGCACTGGCTAAAATTTTAGCATTAAATAAAAATTGACCAACAAAAGTTGCAGACACGATTTGCTTCAACGTTGAAGATTTTATCTGTTCTTTTTTGTAATTCACCTTTGTTAACAAAGGTGAATTTTTATTTTTTTACTTGCCGTTTTGAAACTGTGATATAGTTTGCGTAAACTGCATTATGTAATGCCAAATATCTTGTGGGGTAATGCCAAAACTAATGTTTAATAAAATCAGGATTGCGGCAATAGTTAATGCATTACTCACGGTTGCTTTCAACAACTTCCACAATATTATGAAGATAATCCAAGCTACAATTAACGTAGCAATCATAATGTAGAAATTCCTTAAGAATAGCCCTTATCTGAGAAGGTATTTATTCAGAAAGGGAAGTTTTTATCGGAAGTAAAAATTATTAGTACTAAAGCTATTAGACCTAATTTTTATTACCTAGAAACTGTACTAATGATATAGTACCTGAAAATGAGACAATGATTCAGATAATAGGCAATCTATTTGGCAATTTGGCAGAATTCCTAAAAAGATTTTCTCTTGAAATCTTGGTATCAATAATTACCATATGCATAAGTTATATTTTTTGAAGGATATGAAAATAGATAAAAATGAATTTAGCTGTTAGCCTTCAGCCTGATGCTGAAGGCCAAACAAGAATTGGTCAAGAGCCAGAAAATCTGCCTTTTGGGTATTTGGGTAAAGGTTTTTATCGCAAAGAAATTATCCGCGAGTGAGTTTCTAACTTTTCAGTCGCTGTTAAAACTTCTTGTCTTGCCCATTTATCTGCTGTCAAAATGTCATCTAAAGAGGGATTAGAACGGTTATCATTTTGATGGCGATCGCACACCCATTCGATACACCGAGGAATATCTAAAAACCGAATTTTTTCATCTAAAAATAAAGCCACAGCTTGCTCATTTGCGGCATTTAACACAGCTGGCATCGAACCACCAGCTTTACCCACAGCATAAGCTAACTGCATACAAGGATACTTTTGGTGATCTGGTTCACGGAAGGTTAAATTTCCAGCTTTAACTAAATCTAATCGTTCCCAGTTGGTGTAAATGCGATCGGGCCAAGATAGCGCATACAGCAAGGGTAAGCGCATATCCGGCCAACCGAGTTGGGCTAAAACTGAAGTATCTTGCAGTTCAATCAGCGAGTGAATAATGCTTTGAGGATGAATGACAATTTCGATATTGTCATAATCCAACCCAAACAGGAAGTGAGCCTCAATTACTTCCAGTCCTTTATTCATCAAAGTAGCAGAGTCTACAGTGATTTTACGCCCCATCGACCAATTAGGATGCTTGAGAGCATCAGCAACGGTTACATCTGCTAATTTTTCTACATCCCAGTCCCGGAAAGCCCCACCAGATGCAGTCAGCAAAATTTTCCGCAAGCCTGCCTTTGGCACACCTTGAAGGCATTGAAATATTGCGGAATGTTCGGAATCGGCAGGGAGTAATTTTACACCATGTTTTTCGACTAGCGGTAGAACCACAGGGGCCCCAGCAATCAGGGTTTCTTTGTTCGCTAAGGCAATATCTTTACCAGCTTCAATAGCTGCGATCGTGGGTAGCAAACCAGCACAACCAACGATCCCAGTGACAACGGTTTGAGCATCGCCGTAGCGAGCGACTTCTATCACTCCCGCCTCACCAGCCAATAAAATCGGTTGGGGATCGAGGTCAATGATAGCTTCTTTGAGCGCTGGTAATTTATCTTCTGAGCAAATGGCTGCTATTTCCGGTCGAAACTGCCGAATTTGAGCAGCCAACATCTCTACATTGTTCCCAGCTGCCAATCCCACAATCCGAAACTGATCTGGGTACTGAGTGACAATATCTAAAGTCTGAGTACCAATAGAACCAGTGGAACCAACAAGAGTAATCGCTTTCACAATTGCTTAAGGATTTACAGACAACTCCCACTATAAATTGCCGGGGACTCTTTAATAACACGAATCCCTATAATCGATACACTGATGATGGTGGGGAGGGAGAGGGGGAGACGCAAAGAAGGAAAATTTACCTGTGTCTTCGTCACTGCGCTAGCCCCAATCCGTTAATTTCAACTCGATACACTGCTAGCCATAAAGTACTAAAGTTACTCAACTTTCATATATAGCGGTTCCCATTCACATACGGTACAACATTATATTGCGAAGTGTAAGGGCACGGCAGTGCCGTGCCCCTACGGGTGTACCTCACGTAAACGAGAAACGCTATAAGTAGACAAAAATTGTATTTATAAATAGTATATTTTTAAAGATAAATTCTGAGAAAATTGTCAAAAGTAACCAAATAAGAAATAATTTTAATTAATTACTAATCTGTCCAGTTTTTTAATTATGTTGGTGGAAGATTTAATATGCAAAATGTTGCTCAAAAATTGCTGTGTTGCAGCTATATGTAAAAGGATGCATAAAGGAGTTGGTTAAAGCACTCAAGCTTATGGTTAAAGTTCAGATAGTTAGAAAAAAAGTTTTATGGAAAAATGACTTCCTGTTTCCAGCAGCCTTATGGCTTGCCAGCCGAATATTCATTTGGACTGCTATGTTGCTGGTTGCGCCAAAACTACCGTTACCAGCAGAAGAATTTTTGCCCCATTTTGGCTGGGGGGTTGTTGATGCATGGGATAGTATGCATTACCGAGCGATCGCTACTTCTGGATATGAATTTGTGAATGACGGCAAGCAACACAATCTTGCTTTTTTTCCCCTGTTTCCCTTAAGCATTTGGGTTTTGATGAAACTGGGCTTGCCGTTTGAATTAGCAGGTACGTTAGTCAACAACTTGGCATTTTTCGCAGCCCTTTACTGTTTGTATTTTTGGATTAAAGAGAATTATGGCATCAATGCAGCGCACTGGACGACTGCTGTAGTTTCTTTGTATCCATCTTCCATGTTTACGGGGGTGATTTACACAGAGGGGCTGTATTTGTTTTTGAGTACATCGGCTTTGCGGGCGTTTGATCAAAAGCAGTATGGCTGGACTGCGCTTTGGGGCGCGATGGCGACAGCAACACGTCCTACAGGTATGGCACTAATTCCAGCATTTGCGATCGCAGCCTGGAAAGAACGCCGACCACCCATTGCCTATATAGCTGGTTTTACTACCGCTATTGGCATACTTCTATTCAGTTTGTATTGTGCGATTTATTTTGGCAATCCTTTAGCTTTTATCGAAGCACAACGGGGATGGCGACCAACTTTGGGGTTTGATTGGCAGGGTTGGTTAAATATGCTCATGCAAATTGTAGTCGGCACAAATAATTGGCAATATGGTTGGGTTCAAAACCCCTCTGGCGGAATTCTAGACCCCTGGTATCTGTTGTTGTTTGGTGCGATCGTTGCCAGTGGCTATCTTTTATGGCGTTTCCGTCAACGTTTTATTTCTGTGAAATTATTTTATGGGTTTTATGCTTTAGTCTTATTTTTGTTGATTCTGGCAAGTGAAGAGTGGATCAATAACTTGCTCAATTTGTTCATGGTCTTGGGTGGTGGCTATGTGTTGTGGCGCTTACACACGCAATTGACCCCAGTTACAGTTATTTATGGCTTTTGCGGTATTGGTTTGCTGTTAGCTTCTGGGGGTACTATCTCCTTGAGCCGTCTCGCTTATGGTATTGTGCCCTTGAATATAGCCATTGGTGTGCTGCTATCTCGCCATCCTCGTCAGGGATATTTAATATTGGGCGCTTTTGTGACACTACTAGCCAAAATAGCTGTAGGATTTGCCCAAGAGCGTTGGGTTGGTTAGAGGATTTGATCCATTATTTGAATTTAAATTTCCTAATGAATGTATCCAATCAAACGAAGATAGCGATCGCTTCATTATTTGTAGGTGTAGGTGCCATTTCTTTTGGCTCTATTTTTATGAAATTGAGCGAAATTGAACTCAGCCCCAATGCCACTGTATTTAATCGCTTTTGGCTTGCTAGTGTGGTCTTCTTACTTTGGCATGGATACAAGGTAATACGGCAGCAATTCTCTTTAGAAAAACCTGGAGAACAGCAGACCTACACCAGTCAGGATCTGTGCCTATTGCTAGGCGCTGGTATTCTTTGGGCTGCCACTTTAGTCTTCTTGGCTTGGTCGCTGACTCAAACTAGTGTTGCGATTTCTAGTGTGTTGCATAACCTCGCCCCCATATTTACTAGCTTAGGGGTGTGGCTGTTATTTCGTCAGGGTTTTGAGAGCCAGTTCCTAATTGGGATGGTCATTGCCCTTGGGGGAGCGATCGCTATTGAATTTGAGGAACTACAAATCGCCATAGATGAAGTTCACGGGGGTTTTGCTGCGATCGTTTCTGCGGTTTTCTTGAGTGGATACCTGCTAATCGTAGAAAAATTACGAACCAAATTTTCTCCCGCTACAATCCAGTTGTGGATTTGTGCGATCGCGGCTTTAGTCATTTTACCCATACTTTTATTCACTCAAGATCAGGTTTTCCCCTCTACAGTCAGTGGGTGGCTTTGGGTGATTTCCCTAGCCCTGATTTGCCAAGTTTTAGGTCATGGGCTTTTAACCTATAGCCTTGCCAAGTTTTCCTCTGTGGTTGTCTCCTTGGTGCATCTGTTAGAGCCAGTATTTAGTGGCATTTTCGCTCTTGTAATATTTTCGGAAAAATTAACTTTCTCAAATTGGCTAAGTTTCGCTGTAGTTTTAATGGGTTTATACTTAGCCATATCTAGCCAAGCTGCTGTTAATTTACCGTTCCAGAAATCAGTCAAAAGTATAGTTAACACTTTCATTAAAAGCATGACGGTCAAACTGTCGTTACTAAAGCAACAATTTTCCGAAACACCAGCTTTACTAGGAGCTGTCTCATTATTTTTTGCCCTAATTCCCATATCTTTAGCACCATCTCTGGCAAAATTGTCCGAACAAGAAATTGGTGCAAATGCCGTAGGATTTCATCGCAGTTGGATCGCCACAGTCGTCTTTGTTCTGTGGAACGGACTTGAGGCTTTGCGCCGCCAACAATCTGATTATCAACTTATAGAACAGAAGCCTTTTACAAAACAGGATGTGTGGCTGTTGTTGGCAATGGGAACTGCTTCAACCATTTCCCTTTTGTTGTGGGCTTGGTCGCTGAGTCAAACTAGCGTTGCTAACGTGGCTTTACTATCTAATTTAAATCCCTTATTTGTTGCTGCAGCTGGATATCTGTTATTAGGTCGGCGCTTCGATAACAGATTTATTATTGGTATGGTTATGGCGCTTTTAGGAGCGATCGCTTTTGAAGTTCATAAGATGCAATTTGCGACTAGCCAAATACTTGGTGATGCGCTAGCATTTCTAACCGCGATTTTTATCGCCACCTATCTGCTGCTGATAGAACAACTCCAAACCCGATTTACTACCGCAACTATAATGCTCTGGCGCTGTGGAGCAACTACAATATTTCTGTTGCCCGTCCTCCCATTCATCGAAGAGAGGTTGTTTCCCTATTCTGGAATGGGGTGGTTTTTGATCATTTTTCAAGCTCTATTCTGCCAAGTTTTGGGTCAGGGACTTTTGACTTATAGTCTCAGCAGACTCTCGTCAGGCGTCGTCGCCGTTACCCTTCTCCTCAATCCAGTCTTGGCTTCCATTTTTGCTTGGTTCATTTTTTCAGAACAAGTAGGTTTATTTGACTGGATGACTTTCGCTGTAGTTTTAGTGGGTATCTATCTAGCCCAATCTAGTCAATCCACTGTTCAAGTAACAAATGAAGGCTTGTAGCACCATGACAAGTAGTAAAGAAACATAGTTGCAACAAGAGCAAGCAAGCTACGCGCAGCGTCTCGTAGAGAAGCCCTCCGTAGGCATCGCTGGATGCACGGAATTATCGGTAGGATTTGCCAGCATCCACACAGTATCAGTTCCTTTAAGAAGGGTGAGAAATGAATCAAAGCCAGCCAATTTATCGGGGGATTTAGAGGGATATAAAACTTTTGATACCTACAAGAGGGCTTTTAAAACATCCTCTTGATCTAATTTGGACATAGCTAACTTGACTGATACAATTTATGACTAAAGCTTCCGACAATACATTATTAAAATTAGTGAAATCTCAGTTCAATAGGATATTAAGGTTTCTTCCATTCCCGGTTCCTGGATACTTGGCTATTGGCATTATATTAGCAGTATTGATTCGATTGATTTGTGTTCCCAATGAATCGCTGGATTATAAATATTTTTTAGAGCCTTGGTATGATTTCATCGCATCTCATGGCGGATTTAGCGCTCTAAAATATAGTTTTGCTGACTATACACCCCCCTACCTCTACTGGATTTTAATTTCTGCCACCCTGCTATCTGGATTACCGAAGATTTTCGCCATCAAGCTTTTTGCGATGACTGTTGATTTTCTTTGTGCTTTTTTAACTTACAAAATTGTCAGACTAAAATACCCAGAAGGGAGAATGCCAATTTTTGCTTTTTTGGCAGTCATATTCAGTCCGAGTGTTATTTGTAATAGTGGTCTATGGGGTCAATGTGACGTTATCTATACAACAGGATTGATTGCCTGTATTTATTTTTTATCTATTCAAAAACAACTTCTAGCATTAGTTAGCTTTGGTATAGCACTTTCTTTTAAGTTCCAAGCTCTGTTTTTAGCACCTTTATTATTGATTATGTTACTTAAAAAAAGAATTTATTGGTATTACTTACCATTAATTCTATTAGTATACGTAGTTTTAATATTGCCAGCTTGGTTTGCTGGCAGACCAATGTCAGAATTGCTGTTAATATACTTTAACCAAGCTAATAAATATAAAGAACTCACTAAAAATGCATCTAATTTTTATCAATGGATTCCCAATAATTTTTATAATATTGTTGTTCCTATAGGTTTAGCCTTAACTATATGTACAATATTTTTATTTGTATACATTGTTTATAAAAGTAGACTAGAAATTACTCAAGACAGACTGATACACTTAGCTACAATATCAGTTTTTTTTATGCCATATATCCTGCCAAAAATGCATGACAGATATTTCTATCCTGCCGATATATTTACTCTGATCTTTGCCTTTTACTTTCCCCGATATCGTTGGGTGGCTATCGTCGTGCAAATGTCGTCCTTTTTCGGCTATTTGGGGACTCCCATATATATTCAGTTGTTTTCTATACCTTTAGGTTTCACACTCTGGTTTGTTGTGCGAAATTGTGACATTATTTATCCCAAATTAAAAGCTTCCTCTAGCTAAAATCCCAATGAAAAGTTAATTTATCTATCTGCAAAGATGAATATAGAGAAAAAAATTTTGGCTAATGACTTATTTTTTGTCATAGCAATGTGGCTGTCTAGCAGGCTTTTAATAGCAATCGCTATGTTACTGATTGCCCCATTATTCCCAAGTTCATCAAATGGTGTTACTGCCACATTTAGTTGGGATGTTTTCCATGCTTGGGATAGTGTTTGGTATGAGAAAATTGTGACTTCTGGTTATGATTTCTCTAGTGAAGTAAAGGAAATTCACACAGTTGCATTTTTTCCTTTATTTCCATTGTTAAGCCGGATAATTATGTTCATTGGCTTGCCTTTTAAAGTGGCAGGTATATTAGTTAATAATTCAGCTTTTTTAGCTGCCTTGCTCATACTTTATTTTTGGGTACAGGAGCTTTACGGCACAAGCACAGCACGATGGGCGACAGCTACTTTAGCATGGTGTCCTTATTCCCTTTATGGAACTGTAATTTACACTGAAGGTTTGTTTTTGTTGTGTACCACATCTGCCTTACGAGCTTTTGATAAAAAGCAATATATTTGGGCAGCATTCTGGGGAGCATTATCTACAGCAACCCGACTACCTGGAGTTGCTCTCATCCCCGCTTTTCTGTTTGTTTCTTGGAAAGAACGTAGAGGCATAAAAGCCTATATTGCCACTTTAACTGTTGGTTTGGGTATATCTCTGTACAGTCTTTATTGTCAAATTAAATTTGGCGATGCTTTGGCTTTCATCCATGCACAAAAAGCGTGGCGTGGTGATGCGACAGGGTTTGCTTGGGAGGGTTGGTGGAAGATGCTGATGCAAATTACGGTAGGTTTCACTAATTGGAAATCTGGTTATATTAAAGACCCTTTGTATCCGTTATTATTTTTAATAATTATTGTTAGCGGCTATTTATTATGGCGCTTTCGTTTACATCTGGGGATGAGTAAATTCCGCTATGGATTATATTTTTTATGGCTATTGTTGTGGTCACTGACAGGAGATGAATTAGTTAAAATTGCACTAGTTTTTGGTGGTATCTATTTACTATGGTTATCACGGGCTAAAATTCCCCTTGTTGCTGTTATCTATGGGTTTTCTTCCTTCGCTTTAATTTTAAGCACGGGGATTACAGCCTCGGCTGAACGCTACGCTTACGGTATTGTATCGCTGTCAATAGCATTCGGGTTATTACTTGCCCGTTATCCTCGTTGGGGATACCCAATTATGTACTTTTTTGGAATACTAATGTTCACATTTTCTATTCGATTTGCCCGCGATCTTTGGGTAGCTTAGTTTTAATTCTGAATCCTGGCTCACCTCGACTGCGCTCGGCGACCACCTGACTTCTGAATTCTATTTTGTTAATTTTTGATAATCAGTGTAAATCCGTTAGCTGCCCCTATAATTTTACTATCAGTTAAATTGATTTGCTGTAAAGCCTCATTATCTAACAGCAAATAAGATTTATTAGATAACATTTTTTGTAAAATTGGCACAGTTGCAGCAGTTACCTTGCAATCGCTGTAAAAGTCTAAACTAGGACGACTATAAGAAAAAGAAGTATAAATTTGTGTTCCTGGTGAAACATTTGCCCGAATTAATTCCGCTACTGGTTTAACTGGGAAAGCTTCATTTAATTCCCAAATCCAAGATTGCGAACTTACCAACAGGGTTAAAACTAAATACATCCCAGAAAATAACACTGGAATAAAGTTGCGATCGCGCTGTTTAACTAGCCATGCTGCGATACCCATGCTTATTACTAAAATAATACTCATGACTATTAAAATAGGCTCTTTTTTAATAAAAAAGTAAACACAACCTCCTAAACCCGCAATAGAAATAATCGCTAGAAATATTGTCCAACTTCGCACTCTAAAATGACGATTCTGCCAAACTTCGCTCAAATTAGCACCAATTGCCAAAGCTAAAAATGGATATACAGGCATAACATACCAGGGTAGTTTAGTTCTCATCAGAGAAATAGTTCCTAAGTAAATAATTGTACCCAACAGAACTAGAGAACCCCAAGTATCATGACGTTTTTTCCAAGCAAGATAAAGCCCTCCAGGCAAAAATAACAGCCAGGGAAAACCATATTTGAGTATTTCTAATAAATAGTACCAAATAGGGCCGCTATTACCTTCAACAGTTTGTGTAAGGCGATCAAAAGCTTGTGCTTGAAAATGCACTTCTAAGAAAGTATTACCGTAATTTTGCCATTGAGCAGTATACCAAGCGATCGCTGGAGCATTTCCTAACAAAATTCCTACCCAGAGATAGGGGCTTTTCAACAAAGCTAATTGTCGATCTGCAAGCATGAATAAAATTGCGATCGCACCCAACAGCAAAACTATCAGTCCCTTAGTCAGAATAATTAACCCCAGACAAAATCCCACGCCTAGAGCATATTTTCGGTTTTGACGTGCCTTCAAAAGACAAAACAACAACAACAAGAAAAAAGAAATAGTCATCCCATCTAACATTGCTAGTCGTCCATGACGCACCACAGGCAACATTGTCAAGTAAACTAAAGCAGCAAATAGAGCCGGTAAACTTTCGTTAAAAGCCAAACGTGCCACCAAGTAAAGCAAAGGCACACCCAAGGCAGTTAAAACCGCAGCAGGTAAACGTGTAGTTAACTCCTGCACTCCTCCTAAGTGGTAGCACCAAGCAATTAACCATTGCATCAAAGGGGGTTTTAATAAAAATGGTTCTCCCTGAAGAGTTGGATAAAGCCAGTTACCAGTACGGTAAATTTCTCTGGCGACTAGAGCGTAAGTACCCTCATCCCAATCTCGTAAAGGGGAGTTTCCCAAAAATATCAGCCATAGAACTAGAGATATTACCAGTAGGCTAAATAACCATTCTTTCTGTCGGAATAGACGCATATTTAAAATCGGGATAATCATCTCAAAGATTGTAAGGCGGTATTCTACCCCAGATTTCGTAACGAGAGTTTGGTTAGTTTTTTAAAAGAGCATTTATGTGGTGCGATATCTACGACGGGCTAACAAATTCAATAATAAAATCTGGTTGATTGGACAGTCGAAATATAATATTAACGGTTGCGCGTCCATTTTTGACAATACCAGAAATCATCGATAATCACGCTCCATCTCACCACTGAAAGAAGCAGCAACTTTGTAACCAATGCGAATACCAAAAAGTCGAGCAAATGGGTTTTTATTACGTAAATATCGCGCTGATTCTATACCTCTTTTATCAACTGCATATTCACCTGTTTCTATATCAATAATAACCATTTTACCGATGTTTTCTTCTCGCTCTACTTGTTGACGAATGCTGTTTTCATATAGTTCTTTCGCACGTCGTGCAACTTCCTCGCGGCTTAAAAGTATGGCTTGCACGTTCTTGCTCCTTTGTCGCTACTATCTACTAATTCTACTACCAAGCTATAATGCAATGCAGTTTAGCTAAGGATAAAAACAAAGAACATTTTTATAATTCACGGGAGCAATTTTTATTTTTGCAACCCTTCCTTAACAAGGATTTCAGACTTTACGTGGCGGCTCATATCACCCTCGCTACTTTTACCTCAATTAGTGAGGTTGACATCTGAATAAATCAAGTACCGGAATATAATATAGTCAATGGATACGGATAGAGTCATCTTTAGCACCCAGTGGATTGCTGTTAGGGAATCTTCTAAGGGATTTCAATATTTGGAACGAAATGGTAAGGATTCAGTTGCGGTATTTCTTTTGAGAAAGAGCGACGAAAATCTGGGACAGTATGATGTCCTAATTCGACACCAGCATCTCTGTATTGATAATCAAGAGGTAAATGGAAGACTAAAGCTTTTTCCCTGCCCAATTACAGGTGCATTGGATGAAGGGGAATCACCAGAAGCCGCTGCCATTCGAGAGGTCTCTGAAGAGACAGGATACAGGGTTCAGGTTTTACCTTTGGGCAAGTATATCGTTGGTACTCAGGTGAATGAAGTCTGTTATTTGTATTATGCAAATGTTACAGGTATAGTGCCGGATGAGGCTCAAGAGGATGGAACTTATTTGGAGTCTATTGGTAGAAACGAATGGCATCCCTTTAATTATCTAGAAATGTGTGAGTACTCGGCTTGTCAGATTGGATTCTTTAAGCTGCGAAAGATACTTTTTCAAGAGAGTTAGTTTTATTCTACAATCGAGTGGCTCTCGTTATAGTGCAGTACTATGCCAAGCAACGATCTGGACAGAGTTAAAGAAGATCGAGACTTTTTGATTAAACAAAGTGAAATGCTGCAATCTGTAATTAAACGCATGGCAGACAATTCGCTTGAAGCTAAAAAGTTTGGATTAACGGTTTGGGCTGCGATCGTTGGATTTGGTTTTCAAAATAGAAACCCTATTTTATTTATCCTGGCATTCGTCTCTTTTACTTTATTCGGTTTACTGGATATCTATTATTTGTACATGGAGAGAGAATTTCGGAAGAACTTCAATCGCTTAGTTCGGATAATTGGAGGTTATGGATCTAACGAAGATTATCAATGGGTAGAGCAAATGAAGATTAAACAAAGAAACTTTTTTATACCTGATTTATCACCTGATTTTTTAAGACAAATTTTCAGCAAGGATAGTGTCCTAAAATCCTGGGCAAACCTTCCTTATTTGATTACTTTTATGGTTACGATAGTGCTTATATATGTACCTTTGCCATCCAAATAAAAATGCAAAAGGTAGCATCCTACTAGATGTGTTGTTCTTATCTTTGAGAAACAGGTATAGAAATTATCTCCAATTAAGGAACAATATCTTTGCAGCAGTACTGAATTCTATTTATGTATGCTCGTCGGGTTTCGTGTGTTCCCCCGTCCCATAGGACTGATACTGGGCGGTGTCCTTTCGGGGGATTATTTTGATTATATTTAAAGTTATCTATATACACGAATCCACGATCTTCGTTATAAAATCCCCAATCCAATGCAACAAAGAAATCAAGAAGTTCCCCTTTAAATTTTTGCCAGATATCTATTTGCGCGCTGTAACCAAATTGACCTTGACTGTAATCTGTCCAGAGGTTGTCAATTTTACGTATATCTTTACACGGAATTTTCTGAAAATCAGTTAAACTAAAATAATTTTGTTGAACCTTTGCTACTTTCAACAATAGATTTTTAGTAATTTCATCTGCTTCTATCCAGCTTTCTTTTTTAAGCGAATACTCTAATTTAGCATAGAGTAATAGTTCTTCAACGTCCTTATCACTGAGTCCCAAATTATTCTGAAGTTCTTTCAACTCAGAAAGGATGTAATCACTCAAAAACCCTTCTCTTTCTAAATTTTTCATCAGAGGGTTCTGATATTTTTGAAGGTTTTTTTTGTATATTTCGTGCTGTTGGCGACGTGATTGAAGAACATCATCTTCAATAGCTTTAGCCTTATCAGTATCTAGCCCTATTTTCTGGCTTATTGTTTCTAAGCTAATCTTATGAATTTCATCAATGTCATCATAGGGTTCAGAGAGTGAAACCCTATTAACATACTCTTCAACTTTTTTACGGTATTCAATCTCAGGAGTCTGTTGCTCTAAAGATTTTACTGGCGGTTTATGAGAAGAAAATAACACTGGTTCAGAAGGGAGTGGTGGAAACACATCTTTTTTAATTTCTGGTTGTATAATGCTGTTTTGTTTTTTAAGACGATACCAAAGTTCTGTAAAGCTTTTCTCGTCAGTAAGGATATATGTATCTCTGGAATTTAGTACCGAAGGAACATAACCCAAGTCAGATCGAGAAAATACAACTGGGATAAATTTAGTGTCTCTTAACTGAGCGTTGTAAATGTCGTTTCTGATAATTGTTCCTTCCCACGAAACCCCTAAACCTATTCCAGTTTCCTCCTTACCCTCAAATCGTCGCTTGTATGTCTCAGTAAAGATGATAAGCACAAACTCAGCCCACTCAATTCGGTTTGACATCCAAACATCCCATCCTTGAATAGGAGTATAAGGAGGCTTTGCTCGAACATAACTATCTATTTCTGCGTTAATCCCCCATTCTGAGCGTAACGTATTTGCTAGTCCTAACACATTGTTTTTGTGGTCGTCTGAGTCCCAGCTATAGCTAATGAAAACTTTTGTTTCTGTTTGTATTTGTTCTGTCATCTTTGTCTCTCAAGTATAGATAAGTTGTTGTGTATTTAATTTGTATATTGGAAGCGGGCAAGATGCCCGCACTACAATAATTTTGCGTTTTCGTGTTATATATTTACGAGGATAACTTGATGCTCTAACCATTAACTAACTTTAGTAGAGCGACCGAAAACTTTGGCGTTAGCGAAGCTCACCGAAGGTATCGCTTGTCCTACACTTTACAACATTAACTCTAGATATTTTCACACAAAAAACGGTAGAGCAATAAACACTCTACCGTTTTCTAATTTTTTATTTGAGACTAAAATCTCAAACCCTAAATCTTACTCAACACCTTGGGGTAACAATTCCCGACGCTGTTCAGAACTAACTTGCACAACGCCATTCTCATCCACATCAACGATCGCAGTATCGCCATCTTTAATGCGCCCAGACAGAATTTCTTCTGCTAGGCTATCTTCTAACAGGCGCATAATCGCCCGACGTAATGGCCTTGCGCCGTAGCTGGGACTGTAACCTTCAGTGATCAAGCGATCCTTGAAGCGATCGGTGACTTCTAAGGTGATACCTTTTTCCGTCAGACGACCAAATACTTCCTTGAGCATAATTTCGGCGATTTGTGTTACCTCCGGCTTGCTCAACTGACGGAAGACGATAATTTCATCGAGTCGGTTGAGGAACTCTGGACGGAAGTATTGCTTCAATTCTTCGTTCACCAAAGAGCGAATCCGGTTGTAAGTTGACTCGGTGGCATCTTCGGAGAACTCAAAGCCGATACCACTACCGCCTTTTTCAATTACCTTAGAACCAATATTGGAAGTTAAAATCAGCAAGGTGTTCTTGAAGTCTACCGTGCGACCTTTGGCATCGGTTAACCGACCGTCTTCCAAAATTTGCAGCAGCATATTGAATACATCGGGGTGCGCTTTTTCGATTTCGTCGAACAACACCACGGTGTAAGGACGCCGCCGCACGGCTTCGGTTAGCTGACCACCTTCGTTATAACCAACATAACCTGGAGGCGAACCAATCAGCTTGCTGACGGTGTGACGCTCCATGTATTCGGACATATCTAAGCGGATCATCGCTTCTTCAGAACCGAAGAAGTAAGCAGCTAAGGACTTCGCCAACTCGGTTTTACCCACACCAGTCGGCCCAGAGAAGACAAAGCTAGCTATGGGTCGATTGGGATTTTTCAAACCGACACGAGCGCGACGAATTGCCCGTGAAACTGCTCTCACAGCTTCATCTTGACCAATTAAACGCTGATGCAAGGTGTCTTCCATGTGCAGCAGCTTTTCAGATTCAGATTCGGTGAGTTTGTTCACCGGTACTCCAGTCCAGGAAGCGACAATGTGGGCAATGTCTTCTTCTGTAACTACAGGTTCTTCACCTTCTGTACCTGTTGCATTGGTCTTGCTTTGAGCGATCGCTCGGATTTCGGCTTTGATTTCCATTTCCCGATCGCGCAATCCCCCAGCTTTGTCAAAGTCTTGAGAGCGCACTGCGTCATCTTTTTCTTTTAATATCTGACGCAGTTCTTTGTCTAACTCTTTGGCTGCGGGTGGCAGTTGGGAGTTAATCAAGCGCACCCTAGAACCAGCTTCATCAACTAAGTCGATGGCTTTATCTGGGAGAAAGCGATCGCTAATGTAACGATCTGATAATTTCGCCGCCGCCACCAATGCTTCGTCGGAGATTTTCAGTTTATGGTGTTGCTCGTAGCGTTCGCGCAGACCATATAAAATTTCAATTGTTTCATCAACTGTAGGTTCACCAACCATCACTGGCTGGAAACGCCGCTCTAGTGCTGCATCTCGCTCGATGTGCTTCCGGTATTCATCCAAGGTGGTAGCACCGATGCACTGCAACTCACCTCTGGCCAAAGCTGGCTTGAGGATATTTGCTGCGTCTATAGCACCTTCTGCTGCACCTGCACCAATTAAGGTGTGTACCTCATCAATCACGAGAATGACATTACCCGCAGAGCGGATTTCATCCATGATTTTTTTCAAACGTTCTTCAAATTCACCCCGGTACTTGGTTCCTGCTACGAGCAAACCAATATCCAGCGTGACGACGCGTTTATCTTCGAGGATGTCAGGGATATCTTTAGCGGCAATGCGGGAAGCTAAACCTTCCGCGATCGCAGTTTTACCAACCCCTGGTTCCCCAATTAACACTGGGTTATTTTTGGTTCGGCGACCCAATATCTGAATCACTCGCTCAATTTCTTTAGCGCGTCCCACCACTGGATCGAGCTTATTATCTATTGCCATCTGAGTCAGGTTTGAGCCAAATTCATCCAGAGTCGGGGTTTTTGTGCGCCCGGATGAACCGCCTGGTGAAACTTCGGCAGTTTCTCCCAACATGCGGATGACTTGGGTTCTTACCTTAGATAGATCCACACCGAGGTTTTCTAGCACCCTGGCTGCGACGCCTTCCCCTTCGCGGATTAGGCCCAACAGCAGATGCTCGGTGCCAATGTAGTTATGCCCCAGTTGGCGTGCTTCTTCCAAGGAGAGTTCTAAAACTCGCTTTGCCCGTGGCGTAAACGGAATTTCCACGGCAACAAAGCCTGATCCCCGTCCGATAATTTTTTCAACTTCAATTCGGGCATCTTTGAGATTGACGCCCATTGATTTCAGCACCTTGGCAGCCACTCCAGTGCCTTCGCCAATCAGACCCAAGAGGATCTGCTCGGTTCCGACAAAGTTGTGACCTAAACGGCGGGCCTCTTCTTGGGCCAGCATGATTACCTTAATGGCTTTTTCTGTGAAGCGCTCAAACATGGCTTTATCCCATCATCTGCGGTCGTGCCGGTATGCTGATTTTAGCACAGGCAAAGCTTTTGGATGCCTGTATAACAGATTATAGACATCTTGAAGCTATGACTTTAGTTGATGGGCTAATTGTTAACTATTGACTACTCTTATCTGGCTAGTGTACTGAGGAGCTTGAGTTCACCAGCCTTTTTGGGATTTATTACAAACAGTTCACTGCTTACATTGAGAGTTTCTTGATTTAATCCCAAACAATTACTTATAACATATATATTTTTTAATATCAAGCAAACCCTAATTAATATACGATTTACTTATCTAATTCACTTTTTAAATAAAATATTCAAATAAAAATAGGCGTGGCAAAGTTACATTTTTTTGCTGAAGCTGATCACAAGCCCCAATAATTTAAAATTAATAATGCCCAACAGTTAGATATAGGGGTTCTCAGTTGAGTGAGCTACAAGAACCCCACCCCCAACCCCTCCCCGCAAGCGAGGAGGGGGCAAAGCTATAATTCGTATTTAATTACGAATTAGTTAAAAAGCAAGTGCCAAGAGGATTTTTCGAGGCGATCGCTGACAATGGAATACCATTGGTCTAAAGTTGCTTTAAATTTGCGGTGTTGTAAATCTGGGAGCCAAAGGATTAAAGCATCCTCATCGTTATCTTGGTAGTAACGCCGCCGCCGCCCAGCTGTTTGAAAGCCAAATTTTTGATATAAAGATATTGCCGCCAAGTTGGAAGCTCGGACTTCGAGGGTAGCTCGCTCCATTTTGCGATCGCAAGCTGTCTTAATGAGTGAATATAGTAAAGCCGCACCCAAACCTTTACGGTGATATTGGGGGTGAACCGCCAAAATTGTAATGTGGGCTTCGTCTAAAATTGACCAAAAGCAACCCATTCCTAGCAAACTTGTGCTGGAGGACGGGAAAAATAAACCCAGTATATCGCTGTTGGGACTATCCAATTCTCGTTTGTAGCCGTCCAGAGTCCAAAGTCCGCCAAAACAAGCTTGATCGAGTTCCAAAATAGCACTGAGATTTTCTAATGTCAGTAATTTAATTTCTAAGTCTAATGAGATCACATTTATTGAATAACGTTACAAACCCTTTGTACACTGGGAATCGGGAGACAAACTCAAAGCCCGTAATTTGAACAAGGAAAACTTTTATAGTTATGGTATCGACTCACCCCACTGGGGTTCAACATTCTGGAAGTGAATATTTACCTCAAAGGTACGACACCAAGGCAAATCCATCGCCTAATCAGGAACTTTTACCCTTAACTGCTAAAGTTCATAATCATGACCTCCTGGAAATTGGTGGGTGTGATATCACAACCCTAGTTGAGCAGTTTGGTTCACCTTTATATATTTTAGATGAAGAAACCCTGCGTTCAGCTTGTCAGCAGTACCGAGATAATTTCAAGCAGTACTACAAAGGCGAATCTCAAGTATTGTATGCCTCAAAAGCTTGGAATTGTTTAGCTGTTTGTGCGATCGCGGCTTCTGTTGGATTAGGAATCGATGTAGCATCTGGAGGAGAACTCTACACTGCCCTACAAGCGGGTGTCAGTGCTGATAAAATCTACCTCCATAACAATAACAAGTCTCGTGAAGAACTAATTTTTGCCATAGAATCCGGTTGCACTATTGTGGTGGATAACTGGCACGAGTTACGTACTATAGTAGAAATTGTAGAGAAGTTGTATACAACTCTACAAAAACCTCGAATTATGCTGCGGTTGACTCCAGGTATCGAATGTCATACACATGAATATATCCGCACGGGGCAACTAGATAGTAAATTTGGCTTTGATCCAAATGAGTTAGAGGAATTATTTACTTTTGTCAGCAAACAGTCTGTCCTTAACTGCGTAGGGTTACATGCTCATATCGGTTCCCAAATTTTTGAGCGCCAACCGCATCGAGATTTAGCGGCTCTGATGGTACAGTGGTTACGTGATGCGGCGAAGTATGGTTTACATTTGACAGAATTAAACGTCGGTGGCGGTTTAGGGATTAAGTATATAGAATCAGACGATCCCCCCAGCATTGAAGAGTGGGTGAAGCCGATTTGTGAAGTGATCCAAGAAGCTTGTGCAGCCGAAAATTTGCCTTTGCCAAAATTATTGTGTGAACCGGGGCGATCGCTAATTGCCACAGCTTGCGTCACTGCCTATACTATTGGTTCATCCAAAGTTATTCCAGAAATTCGTACCTACGTAGCGATCGATGGCGGAATGTCAGATAATCCTCGCCCGATTACTTACCAATCAGTTTATCGGGCAGTAGTTGCCAATAAAATGTCTTCACCTTTAACCCAAACAGTCACAATTGCTGGTAAACATTGTGAATCAGGAGATATTCTGATTAAGAATGCCCTACTCCCAAAGACTGAACCAGGAGATATTCTCGTAGTTATGGGAACTGGTGCGTACAATTACAGTATGGCATCTAACTACAACCGTTTGCCCCGACCGGCAGCAGTTGTAGTGGCGAATGGCGAAGCAAATTTAATTTTGCAACGTGAAACTTATCAAGACTTAATTCGACAAGATCGCCTACCAGAAAGGCTAAAGAAATAGTCATTTGTCCTTGGTGAGTCCAGCACTGCGGGAGGGTTTCCAACGCCAGTCGCTCATGGGGGAAACCCCCAAGACCGCGCTGGCTCCTCCGTAGGTGACTGGCGAACCCGGAGGGTCATTGGTCATTAGCTAGGAACAAATGACTAATGACTAATGACTAATGACTAAATGTAATTAGAGGCAAAAGTGTAATCCAGATGTCATGAGAGATTGGTGGAAGCAATGGCTGGCAAACCTGGGGTGGTCACAGTCCTTGCTACTTGGGACTCTGGATATTGTGTTAGTGCTGGTGCTGACGTACATGATACTAGTTATTATTAGTGAGCGCCGGACACTATGGATGGTGCGGGGATTCATTATCTTAATGCTAGCCTCAGCACTAAGTGGCAGATTCGGACTACCTCTGCTAAGTTTTGTACTAGAAAAGTTGGTGATTGGTTGTGCTGTGGCGATGGCAGTTGCTTTACAGTCAGAGTTTCGACGGTTTTTGGAACAATTGGGGCGTGGTGAATTCCGCCAGCTGTTTCAACCCGATCGGCTGGCAATCCCCAAATCTGATAGTGTAATTGATGAAATTGTTGAGGCTGTTAAAGAATTGTCAAAAAACCGCATTGGAGCTTTACTAATTGTGGAAACCACAGGGCCAATTGATGAGCGAGATTTTTCTGTGCCAGGAGTAAAGCTAAATGCGGAGGTTTCTAAAGAACTGATCCAGACAATTTTTCAGCCGAAGACTTTGTTACACGATGGGGCAACATTAATTCGCGGATCGCGGATCATCTCATCGGGTATAATTTTACCACTTTCGGGACGCACAGCCTCGCGCCAGTTGGGAACACGCCACCGGGCGGCAATGGGAATCACTGAGCGGGTCGAAAATTGCATTTGTGTCGTTGTGTCTGAAGAAACGGGTTCTATTTCCTTAGCGGAACGGGGAACCCTAAATAGACCGCTGACGATTAGAAAGCTGAAAGAGTCATTAGAGGCTCTTTTGTCCCCAATCGTAGATAGGGAAGCTGTAGCTCCCGGTCTGTTGAGTTTTGTTCGTCAGATAGGTGGGAAGACACGAGGACTGGTTTCACGTTTACTCAGATTACCATCGACCGCTTCTCGAGATAAAAAATGACAGCACAACAAACTAAACTGCAAGATTTGCCTACTGACTTAAAACGAGAACTATTGCCGCAGCACGTTGCGGTGATTATGGATGGCAATGGTCGATGGGCTAAACGCCAGGGTTTACCTCGGATTATGGGTCATAAGCGAGGAGTAGATGCTCTTAAGGATTTACTTCGCTGTTGTCAGGATTGGGGAATTCAGGCGTTGACGGCTTATGCTTTTTCAACGGAGAACTGGAAAAGACCACAGGAAGAGGTGGATTTTTTGATGACTCTGTTTCAAAGAGTTTTGCGCAAAGAATTGCGGGAAATGGTCGAAGAGAATGTGCAAATTAAGTTTGTGGGAAATTTGCAGGCTCTGCCACAATCGCTGCAACAAGAAATATCCCGTTCAATGGAAGCAACCAAGGATAATGGTGGTATCCGGTTTTCAGTAGCAACTAATTATGGCGGACGACAGGAGATTTTACAAGCTTGTCAGGCGATCGCAAAACAAGTCCAGCAAGGTCTGCTACAACCCGATGAAATTAATGAACAGGTGTTTGAGAGCCACTTGTACACAGCCGGAATTACTGACCCAGATTTGTTAATTCGCACCAGTGGAGAAATGCGCCTCTCAAATTTCCTGCTCTGGCAAATGGCTTATGGAGAAATTTACATTACCGATGCTCTCTGGCCTGATTTTGACCGGGCTGAGTTTCACCGCGCCTTGTGTGCCTACCAACAACGCGAACGGCGATTTGGGAAAGTTTAAAATAGTGCATCTGCCACTTTCGTAGGATGCGTTAGCGAAGCTACAAGATTGGCGATCGCCCTCAAACAATGAGCGATGCCTGTGGTGGTAAACTAAGCATTTTGGTAGAATCAAGCGGTTCAGTATTTGTTAGATATCGTTATGCCAGAGGTTGCACGGTTCTATGGAATTGTGATTAAAGTGTTCTTTGGCGATCACCCTCCACCTCATTTTCATGCAATCTATGGCGAGTACAATGCGTTAGTCAGCATTGAATCACTTGAAACCATTGAAGGAGATTTACCAAATCGGGCACAAAAGCTAGTCCAAGAGTGGGCAACTTTATACCAGCAAGAACTGTTACAAATGTGGAATACCCAGGAGTTTCGTAAGCTACCTCCTTTAAAGTAAATTTAGTTAGGAGCAGTATGAAGTATCCCCGAATTCATCAAGCCAAAATAATGGATGAGACTACTTTAGTGATTGAATTTACCAATCAAGAGGTGAAAAAATACGATGTTCGTCATCTCTTAGATACTCCAATGTTTTCTCCACTTCGACAACCTGCTTTTTTTAAGAACTTTAAAGTCGAGTCAGGGGGTTATGGGATTGTGTGGAATGAGGAGATTGATCTTAGCGAGTATGAGCTTTGGAAGAATGGTACGTCCTTGATGGAGAGTCAGGGTTCTCTAGTTGAGTGCCAACCCCATAGCTAGAAGCTAGGGGCTTGTAGGATACTTTACCTGACCAGACTAATAGTTTAGAGCAAGAGTTAAAGACCCACTTCAGGATGCTTGCTAG
>Ga0105047_10005482_pt1 | contig 21754 bp, 20 predicted proteins | sample MAT04_FD_78384 | JGI IMG/M metagenome (GOLD analysis project Ga0105047, IMG submission 78384) | Freshwater microbial communities from Lake Fryxell liftoff mats and glacier meltwater in Antarctica - MAT-04 (megahit assembly) | ecosystem: Environmental > Aquatic > Freshwater > Ice > Liftoff... | reverse complement strand
TTGCCAATACTAGCGATTTTAAAAGAAATGGCCATAAATCCAATAAAAACTGCAAAAAATAGACGAACACCTTCTACATCAATTATGTTGTTAAAAAGATTAAGTATCCATAGCAAAGCAATAATGAGGTAAATAACGGACATCAGGAAAAAAAGAAGTCTTCCTGCCTTGATATAAATATTTTTGGTAGTCAGATACAAATAGAAACTCATACCTGCAGCAAGAAAACTGAATGCCAGATTCAATGGCTTAAATAGGTGGTTAAAAAGTTGAAGTTGCTCTGTTGTAAAGCCTGATTCTATAATCTGACCTGAGATAATCAGAATGGCTAAATAAAAAACAATATTTGTAAATAGTTTAAATCTACGTTCCCCAAACTCTATAAATGCATTCATGATATGGATTGCCATGATAATTTGTCATGGTAACACGGTGCAAAGGTATAAGATTAATATTTTAAAAGCGTAATTTAAGATATCTTATTCAACATTGACTAATGAAATGTCAATAAAAAAAGAGGCATCACCTTTTATGACGCCTCTTTAAAATCAAAACAATTAGATCAACAATCTATACTTCGAAATCTTATTATGATATTTATTTTAAGGTTTAAAATACAGCAGAATTTAGTCACAATGTTTAAGAAGATGCAATATAAAATCCGTACTAGTTATAATACCCACCAAATTTTCACCATCAAGTACAGGTAAAGCATGATAGGACATTAAACTCAATATTTCACCTGCTTCTCTGATGGTATCATCATGTTGTATGGTGTTTACACTTTTTGTCATGAAATGTTCGATACTGAGATTATGTACATTTCCATTATTCTTCGTGTAAGATTCCAGAAATTTTACTTTATCCACATCACTCTTACTTACTATACCTATTAAATTCTCGCCATTCATCACCGGAAGATGCCTGACATTATAATTATCCATAACGTCCATGGCTTCTTTTACCGATCTTCTGTAATCAATATTAATCACCTGCTTCGACATGATCTCTGAGACCTTGATATTTCCATTACGAATCATCGTTCCGTTTTATGATACAAAAATACCTGAAAATGAATTGCTGAAAAATGATGAAGATCAAACCATCAAATGACCTTGGTCATTATTGAGGGAGATTTCTTAATTTTTCAACTTTCAGAAGTTCAATTTTATTATCATCAATGGATATGAGACCTTCACTTTTGAAATCTGACAAAGTACGGATGGTTGTCTCTTTTGCTGTGCCCGCCAAACTTGCTATATCATCCCTTAGGATAGACATTGTGGTGGAGTGTTTGGATTCACTAAATTTTAATAGTGCATTAGCTACTCTTTTTCTAACTGAACTATACGCCATTTCGATCAAAAGATGTTCTATTTCTTCGGATTGATTGGCCAGCATTTTTATAAATTTTGCAGAAAATTCTCTGTTGTTGAATAGCAATAAGGTGAAATCTTCGATAGGAATTAATCTAAGTTCACTATCATCAATCACGGAAACATTGTCGTGGTACCTTTCTCCCTTCAACAAAGGGATATAACCAAAAAAATCTCCTTTTGAATAGATGTTTGTAGTAAACTCTTTGCCAAAATCATTGATTTGATAAGATTTTACACTGCCGGAAGCTACAAAATATAGCCATTTAGGATACTGTCCCGCTTCGTAAATAATATCTTTTTTGTGATATCTCCGGGACTCTCTATTTTCAGAAAGTTTGTCAAATTCTTTTTGGGCTTTTGCTTCATCAATAAATCGTTGTAACCCATGTCCGGTTTTATCAAAAGAATTTTTTATTCTTGCGCTTTTTTTAAGTCTCACTTCTATGGTATCAAGCAATTGGACATCGTCATAAGGTTTGGTAATGTAATCATCAGCACCCAGGCCCATGCCTTTTCTGAAATCTTCCTTTTCCGTTTTTGCAGTAAGAAATATAAAAGGAATATCCATTGTAGCAGGGTGATTGGACAAAATTCTTAATACACCAAACCCATCCAACTCCGGCATCATAATGTCACACAAAATAATATCAGGCACGACTTCCAATGCCTTTGCCGTACCGATCTTTCCATTTTCTGCAGTATAAACAGTATATCCGGTCAATTGAAGCAATTCTTCCAGGTTTTCCCTTACATCCTGATTGTCTTCGATAACAAGTATTTTTGCATCCATTTTTAGGTAACTTTATTTTTATTTAGATTTCAATTATGGTGATTTGGAATTTTAACTTTAAATGTAGTGCCTTCATATAATTTACTGGTGAAAGAAATTTCACCGTTTAATATTTCCACATATTTTTTTACTATATTTAAACCAAGACCAGTGCCTTCGATATTTATTACATTACTGGCTCTGAAGAATCTGTCGAAAAGATGCTTTTGGTCCTCATCAGGGATACCTAATCCGTTGTCACCAATTGAAAATTCAATATTTGACGTATTCGTCTGCATGGAGTATTTTATAATACCATTTTCATCAGAATATTTTATTGCATTTGAAATGAGATTTATAAGGATGTTTTTTAATATTTTTCTATCTGATGTCACATATTGGTCAGAAAAATTATAATCACATACTATTTGCTGGTTGATTTTTAAAATTGTTTTAAGTTCTTCTACAACTTCCTTAGCTAACTCCACTGCGTCAAATGATTCAATATTTGAATTTATTTTTCCTTCTTCGAGCTTGTTCATGGACAAGAAATCATTTAGTATACCAGTGAGATGGGTGACAGATGACTTTACTTTATTGATGTGTTTGTCTCTATTGGCTTGTTGGTCTGTGTCAGTATATCTACCGATCAATGATACAGAAGAAAGAATTGTGGAGAGCGGGGTACGGAATTCGTGTGATGCCATAGATACAAACCTGGATTTAAGTTCACCTAGTTCACGTTCTTTAGCAAGACTCTTTTCAAGTTCTGACTCCCTTTCTCTAAGTTTACTTTGGGTCTTGATTCTGTTTGTTATTTCTTCTTCGAGTTGACGATTCAGAGAAAGTAATTGATTCACCGCATTTTCAAGTTCGTATGTACGCTCTACAACTTTTTTTTCCAGATTTTCGTTCATCGTCTTTAGTTTTTTTTCTGCATTTTTAATTTCGGTCAGATCGTGTATGAATCCTGTGTAAATGGTTCTGTTGTCAAGTGTGACTTCTATTACCGCTAGCCAAAATGGTAACGGATCACCATTTTTTTTCTTACCTTCTACTTCTCTTCCTATACCTATGATTTTTGGACGACGGCTTTCTTCATAAGAGTGCAGATATGAATCATGTTTTTTACTATGCTCTGAAGGCATCAGTATATTTACATTTTGTCCTATCATTTCAGCTGCATCAAATCCAAATAACCGACAGGATGCCTCATTTACTTCTTCTATTATACCCCTTTGGTCGATGATGATTATCCCATCAACCGCTGCATCAAATATAGCCTTCAATCTAAGCTTATAATCACTTTTACTATTCATTAATGGCTATAATTATTATCATAAATATTTCTATGCATCAAAAGTCCGAATTAAACGTTATACCACATCACAATAAATATCATTCTAAGAGATGATTTAAATCATGTTATTAAAATCAAATCATTTTGATCTTTGGCACAAATTTAAACAAAATTTATATGAATCTTCGCAACTCAATTTCCAGTATCATGACAAAAAATCCTATTTGCATAGGAATTAACGAAACACTAGCTGTAGCAGACAGACTTTTTAAGGAAAATAAAATTCATCACCTTCCTGTTTTAGCTGAGGGTAAGTTAGTTGGTATGGTCAGTAAATCAGACTTTTTATTTTTCAGACGAGGTTTTTCTACGGAAAATGAAAAACTGGAAGATGAAGTCAGATTAAACAATTACTCTGCAAAGGACATCATGACAAAAAAATTGGCAAAACTTGACCCTGATGATAAGATACTAATTGCCCTTGAAGTCTTCAAAGAGAATTTATTTCACGCTATTCCAGTGGTTGAGAATGAAAAAATAGTAGGAATCGTAACCACATTTGATATCATAAAAAGACTCGCTATTGATGAAGGGGCTACTGCCACATATGAAGAGTAATGTATTTTAGTATATTTTAATTTTAATTATTGGGTATTAAAGGGTTTAAAAAATGATAGATATAAAAATTTACGGTACAGGTACACCCAGTTACCAGTTGGCTAAAACCAAAGTCTTAGAGCGTTTGTCCGGTGCAGGCCTTGAATACCATTTGGAAGAAATAACGAAGATAACAGATATCATGAATGATAACATTGAGTCTGTACCGGCCTTAAAGGTAAATGACAAACTTTTGTTTGAAATAAAACCGAACGGAAGTTATAATAAATCTTTGAGGGAAGCGATACAGAATATTTTAAAAATTGATAATTACGGCAAAATGACAAAGATACTTGTTCCAACAGATTTTTCAGAAGCATCCTATAATGCTTATAACTTTGCCAACCATCTTGCTAAAGATATTGAAGGAGTTTTATTGCTTACCCATATTTATTATCCTACATCTACTGATGTCAACCAGTTTGTGGTAATCAACGAAGAAGCTGAGAAAATCCATCGTGAAAAACTGGAGAAATTTGTTCAATCCGTAAATCAGGACTGGATTGGCAATTTTGTTACTGAGCCACTAATAGAAGGGGTATTCAAAGTTGGTTTTCCTCGTATGGAACTATCTGAAATGTCAAAAGAGCCAAACACGATTATGGTCATGGGGACTACCGGAAGCGGTGATACGTTCAAAAAGGTTTTTGGTTCTTTGTCATTGGATATGATTGATAATAGCTATTGCCCGTTATTTTTGGTACCTCCAAGTGCTGCATACTCAAAAATCGAAGAAGTTGTATATCTTTCAGAAGATTTAAAAAATGACTCTTTACATTTGTTGTATGCAGGAAGATTGTGTGTAAAAACCGAGTCTAATTTCAGATTGGTACATTTCAGAAATAAAAACGATGATGATTATGATGTCGCAGATACCATTAAGATCATGGAAAGTTATTTTCCGGAGCTAAAATACCATATTGAAATCATCGATACGAAAGACTTGTTTTCAGGAATAGAAAATCTGGTGAAAGAAAATAACAACAACCTTGTGGTACTGTCTACAAAACACAGAAATATATTTAAAAATCTTTTCCACAAAAGTGTTACTGAGTTTGCTGCTTTACATGCTACATCTCCATTGCTCATCTTAACTGATAAAACAGTGGAAATATGACATTAACTTTATGGTTTTTTTATTGTTAATGTTTTTCGATCATGTAAAGTAAAATAAATGGGAAACAAACGGATTCTAGATGCAGATTCTCAATTCCTTTCCGGCCCCAATAGTCGCGGAAAGGAATTTTTATTTGTGTTCAAAGCATTTATGCAATTTATTAAAGGGTTTAGGAAACTTCATTTTGTAGGTCCTTGCGTTACTGTTTTTGGCTCAGCAAGATTTAAGGAAGAAAATCCTCATTATATAAAAGCAAGACAACTCGGCAAAGAATTGGCGGAACTGGGTTTTGCTGTCATGACAGGTGGTGGTCCCGGTATCATGGAAGCTGCCAACAGAGGTGCACATGACGTCGGTGGACAATCTATAGGCTGTACCATAAAGCTTCCCAAGGAGCAGTCTTCAAACCCATATATGAACAAGATAGTTAATTTTGATTACTTTTTTGTCAGAAAAGTTTTGCTTACCAAATATTCATATGCTTTTGTGGTCATGCCTGGTGGATATGGTACGCTGGATGAATTATTTGAGACCCTTACATTGATACAAACGGGCATACTTCATAATTTTCCGGTAGTCATCATGGGTAAGGATTATTTTAAGGATATTTTAGAAATGATACAAAAGATGATTAATGAACAGACAATTTCGGTGGATGATCAGCATCTGGTAAAAATTACTGATGATATTGATGAAGCAGTACAACATATCCGCAATTTTATTGATAAAAATTACAAAGTCGAATATAAAGCTTCCTGGATACTTGGTGAAAGATAAAAGTAAATGCATTAAGTGCCTGACTTACTTTTGTTTAGCCTGTTGATTATAATAAACATAGGGTAACTGACTAATAAGAATATCAGTGCAAATTTACTACTGTGAATATCGCTGTATACCGCACCCGCTAAAAACAATATAGACAAAATCAATAACAAGTAGGGTAAATAAGGAAACCATGGCGCTTTGAATGGTCGGGATAGTTCAGGTTCTGTTTGTCTTAATCTGATTAGAGCAGCAAATCCAGCAGCGTAGCTAAGAACAAAAAAGAAGGTAGCGATGTCAGACAGTTTGCCGCAAGTCTCTTTACCACTCAATATCAGCAAAATGGATAAAAGGGCTGTAAGTGGCATAGCTACAGAAGGAGTACCAGCATTATTCACTTTTGTAGCGCCTTTAAAAAATAAACCATCTCTACTCATAGAAAAAATAACACGGGGAGCAAACATTATTTGGGCGTTTACAATACCAAGTATAGAAATCATTAGAAACACTGTTATCATTTTAGAGTATCCATTGCCAAAAATATAACTAATGGTGTCGGCAGCAGCCAGTTTTGAATTCATAAGCATATGTGGCGGCAACGCATAAAGTATTGCACCATTTACCAGCATGTATATTACAATGATTAATATTACACCGGTGATCATTGATTTGGGCAATGTTTTGGCAGGGTTGGTATTTTCTTCCGTAAAGTATGCTGCAGTATGCCACCCGTCGTAGGTATAAAATATAGCTTGAAATGCACCTATTATGCCGATAAATGTGAGGGGAATCGCAGTCGCTGTAACAGTATTTACCACATTTTCTCCAGACGGAGTACTTCCGTAGGTAAAACAAACCAATACAAACAACAGCAATCCTAAGGCTTTAATTACTGCCAGTACTTCTTGAGATCTGCCTGCTGATTTTGTCCCGAGCCAATGAAATCCTGTGAGCAAAGTAAGAAAAAATATAGACATCAACTGAACATAAGATTCGGTTTTAGGTATTAGTAGTGCGATATATTCGCTCATGGTATATGCACCAAAACCCAAAGCCGATACCGTGCCCAGCCAACTTGTGATTCCTGTGACAAACCCAAAATAATTGCCAAAAGCTCTGCGTGCGTATACATACCAAGCGCCGGCCTGAGGCATGGAAATGGCCAGCTCGATGGCACAAAGTACTCCAAGCAATGCATAAATACCTACTGCAAGCCAAAGTAGCAAAATGATCCACGGCTCCCCAATCTGGGCTGCAATCGGCCCTGGTTTTCTTAATATCCCGGTGCCAATGGTACCTCCGACAGTAACTGCAATACCGAATCCGACACCCAGCAGCTTTAATAATTGATTGTTTTGATTTGTCATACTTTGTTTTTGAATATTAATAGCAAGTTTGGACATTTATTTACCTACATATTGCTTTTTTATATTTATAGCGGCAAAATTAATTTGGAGATGTTTTAGATTTACGTTAAAAAATAATTCACATCCATCTTTTGCATTCAAAAGTATAAAAATATATCTTAACAAAGATACTTGACCTATAAATTTATATCGCAGAAAAAGATTTTTGTAAATTTTGGATCAATGGTATGCTTCTGACATTGAGATGGTCACCACTGGTCAGGAGCCAATACATTTTTATTTTGTTGTTATTATTGTGTCTTTAATGTTTTTGGCTGTTAGAAATTACTACTTGATCCATTTTTCCATCTGGTGGATGGTGGCTTCCATGTCTTTAGGAATGGCAGCAGTTATCTCTATTTTCTCCAAAGTATAAGGGTGGCTTATGACCAGTTTTTCTGCGTGTAGTGGCTGTCTTGACAGAAGAGGCCTTTCTTCATCTGATTTTCCGATATTGAATTTTTTATGCTTGATTTCGGATAAAAAAAAGGCTTCTCTATTTCCATAAAGTGGATCAACAATCAGGGGATTGCCTAGATACTGCATATGAACCCGTATCTGGTGCATTCTGCCGGTGTGGATACGTATATATAACAGGGAAAAAATTTTGAAATTTTTCAGGATCTTATAATCTGTCAAAGATGCCTTACCTCTTTTATGCACCAGCATCTTACCTCTGGTCACTGTGGATTCAGAAAGTGACATATCTATTCGTCCACTCTCAGGTGAAGGGACACCATCTACAATCGCGACATAATATTTTTCTATCTCCCTGGATTCAAAGCTGGCAGACAATAACCTATGTGTTTCTGCATCTTTCGCAAAAAGAATAACGCCACTAGTAAACTTATCCAGCCTATGTACAGGGATCAACTCAGGATATTTTTGCTTCAACCCTGCAACAAGGTTGGGTATGTCTGCATTAAAACGATCCGGAATAGTCAGGATTCCTGCCGGTTTATTGACGGCTATCATATACTCATCCTCAAAAAGGATCTCTGGACTTTTAAATTTCATTTTAATTAGAATTGGATGTCAGAGAATTTTTTCTTCCTTTCTACAAAATAATTCCAGACCACTGATCCACCGTACCTTGCTTTATTATTGGCCGGATTGACTTTATTTCTCTGAATCCAGATATGTTCTTTGTTTTTTCTTTCAAAAACCAAGGGCAAATGAATGTAGTAAGACATATGCGCTTTAATTACAGCCAAAGTTGATTTTGGTTTTCCTTCTGCTAAAAACTTGAGGCCTGCTATTGCATCCAAAAGTAATTTGGCAGGGATAAGCCAGATAAGTTTACTGAGATTTTCATTTTTAGTGAGTAGATACAAATTATTTCTGAAATTCAGAAAATCTTTTTTTGGATTTTGATAGTCCAAAGTACCTCCGCCCAAATGGTACACTTTACTGGTGGCTATACACTGGATACGGTATCCTGCTTGTTTCAAACGCCAGCATAAGTCTATTTCTTCCTGATGAGCAAAAAATCCTTCATCAAATCCTCCGAGATCTTTAAATAATTTTGTTCTGCAAACCATGGCAGCTCCACTTGCCCAAAATATCTCCATATTTGTATTGTATTGGTTATCATTATTTTCAACGGTACCAAAAATTCTTCCTCTGCAAAAAGGATAACCAAGGATATCCAGAAAACCTCCTGCCGCACCGGCATATTCAAATTTTGACCTGCTTTCCAATGATAAAATTAATGGCTGAGCACATCCCAGATATTTTTCTTTTTCAAATTCATCAATAATAGGATCAAGCCAGTTCTCAGTGACCAGTACATCGGAATTAATGATGACAACATATTCAGTATGTACATCTCTAAGTCCTTTATTGTACCCTTTAGCATAGCCATAATTTTTTGACAACTCTGCGATTTTAATTTCCGGATACCATTCTTTTACAAAATCAACAGACAGGTCATCTGAGTGATTATCAATCACCAGTATTTCAAATTCATATTTGGATGAAGAATATTCCATCATAGGAAGATACGATTCCAGTAGTTCTGCCCCATTATAATTCAAAACAGCGATCGTAATTATTGCTTCTTTCTTGATGAACTGATTTATTTCATCCAACGCGAGAATGGCATTTTTTTCATCTACTTTTAATTGTTCTTTCAGTTCTTCCAGACTATTAAATTTGATATCCTGTCGTAAAAACTTTAAGATCTGTATGGATATAAATTTGTTGTAAATGTTCTGATTGAAGTCAAAAATATTAATCTCAATATTGATATCTGGCTGATTTGTTACGGTAGGCCTTTTACCAATATACATCATACCTTCAAAAAAATGATTGTCAATATCAATTTTTACAGCATACACCCCTTCAAGTGGTATTAATTTATCTTTCTCACTGATCTGAAGATTTGCAGTTGGATAGCCAAGTTTTGTACCTAGTTTGTCCCCATGAACGACTTTGCCAGTGAGTATATATGGGTGATTTAAAAATAAGTTGGCATCTTCAATGTTTCCTGCCTGAAGTGCTTTTCTGATTTTACTACTACTTATGGCAATGTCATCTATTTCCTGTTTCGGTATTTCTATAACATTAAATTTATTTTTTTCTTCGTATTCCTTGAATAAACTGATTTCACCGCCTCTGTTGAGACCAAATCTATGGTCGTACCCTATGACAATGTATCTGGGATGAAAACAAGCAATGATAAAATTTTCTATATATTCTCTAGGTGCCTGTTGAGAAAATTCAAATGAAAACGGCACTACTACAATATTTTTTATTCCAATATTTTCAATGTGTTTAATTTTTTCATCCAGAGTATTGAGTATGCTAATTTCCCGATCAGCAGAATCTATTATATTCCTAGGATGAGGATAAAAAGTGATGACTATGCTTTCGCCGTCAATTTCATCCGCAAGCTTTTTAACCCTGTTGAGAATTTTCTGATGCCCCGAATGAACTCCATCAAAAGATCCTATCGTGATGACAGCGTTCTTAAATTCCGGAAGTGCTTTGATATTTCTGTATATGTTCATGTAGTTAAATAGACACTATATTCTATTTTGGTTGCAAAAATATAAAGATTCGCCATATTTTTCAATAACAGTGAACAAATGACTTACTTTTAGTCTTTTAATCACTGAATAATAAATTAATATTAACGCTTATGTTGGATCATAATGCCATTGTCACAGCAATAAGAAATGTGAAAGACCCAAAATCAGGTGTGGATATCATCTCTGCCAAAATGGTGGAAGATTTTAGGGTTGACGATGATATAGTTACTTTTTCGATCATATTAAAGTCAAATGATTCTGAACTGAAATCGGCATTAAATTTTGCCTGTATGGAAGAAATAGGCAAAGTATCTCCTAAAGCTCAGGTACATATTCATGTCAAAATTAAGTCTGATGTAGAAAGCACTATGGATTCAGTTTTACCTCAGGTCAAAAATGTCATTGCCGTTGCTTCAGGCAAAGGTGGTGTTGGTAAATCTACGGTAGCTGTAAATCTTTCCGTAGCATTGGCCAATGATGGATATAAGGTGGGACTGATAGATGCTGATTTGTATGGACCTTCAATTCCCACCATGATGGGGCTGAACGGTCAACGACCAAAAGTAGAGTTGCTTTATGGTAAGCATAAAATAATTCCGCTATTTGCACACGGTGTACATGTTATTTCTGTTGGATTTATAGTAGAGCCTGAGCAAGCTGTCGTACTTAGAGGGCCTCGGTTGGGTGGATTATTGAGACAGTTTATTCAGGATTGTCTTTGGCCGGAATTGGATTATCTGATCATAGATTTGCCTCCGGGTACCGGTGATATCCAATTGACACTGGTGCAAACAGTGCCTGTCAGTGGCGCCATCATGGTCACTACACCACAAGAAGTAGCCGTAATTGATGCCGTAAAAGCAATGAATATGTTTTTGCTTCCCAATGTAAATGTTCCAATTTTAGGTGTAGTTGAAAATATGAGTTGGTTTACTCCTGCCGAATTACCTGAAAACAAGTATTTTATTTTTGGTAAGGGTGGTGGAGCAAGGCTGGCAGAAATGTCCAATGTTTCCATGTTGGCTCAGATTCCAATCGTGCAGAGCGTCAGGGAATCGGGTGATCAAGGCAGGCCCGCCGCTGCACAGAAAGATCATGTGCTTGCTGATGTATTTCAGAAATTAGCTCGCAGTACTGTGGATCGACTTAGATTGCGCAATGAGCTTTATGAGCCAACAAGAATAGTGAAAGTTGAACATTAAAACATACCACTGGGTACTTTTGATGGCTTCAAGGTTTGTAAGAGAACATTTATCATTTTGATTTGGGAAAAAGTTTAACATAATTATTCTATCTTTGTACCATGATAACAACAGAAAATCCCGGCATTTTTGAAAGAGTTGATCTTGCACTGGATGAGATCAGGCCACATCTGCAAGTGGATGGAGGGAATATCGTTCTTGTAGAAGTAACTGAAGACCTTGTTGCCCGAATAAAATGGGTTGGAAACTGTGAACATTGTTCCATGTCGGCTATGACCATGAGGGCAGGTGTTGAACAGGCAATAAAATCCAGACTACCTGAAATCAAGGCAGTGGAAGCTATAAACGGCTACTTAGCTGAATGAACAGGCAAACGCTACTTAAAGGGATCATCACTAAAAAGAGTTTCCTATGCGTGGGTCTTGATCCTGATTTGGATAAAATTCCATCCCACTTGAAGGATACCCGTGATCCGGTTTTTGAGTTCAACAAGGCCATTATTGATGCCACAAAGGATATGTGTGTGGCGTATAAACCCAACCTAGCATTTTATGAATGTATGGGTAAAAAGGGTTGGGAATCTCTGGAAAAAACTATGGAATATATTCCTAAAGACATATTTACTATTGCTGATGCAAAAAGAGGAGATATAGGCAATACAAGCAAAATGTATGCCCGTACATTTTTTGAGTATTTTGATTTTGATGCGGTAACCGTGGCACCTTACATGGGAGAGGACTCTGTGACTCCATTTTTGGAGTTTAGCGATAAGTGGGTCATATTACTTGGACTTACAAGTAATAAAGGAAGTCAGGATTTTCAGCAAATAATAGACAAAAATGGAAAAAAGGTGTATATCTCCGTCATAGAAAAAGCGCAGGAATGGGGCAACCCGACCAATCTGATGTTTGTAGTTGGTGCAACTCATCCAGAATCTTTTAATGAAATAAGAGCTTTGGCTCAGGATTATTTTTTATTGGTACCTGGAGTTGGCTCCCAGGGTGGAAGTCTGGATGATGTCGTCAAGAATGGTAAAAATAGCGAAATAGGCTTACTGGTAAACTCTTCCAGAGAAATAATTTATGCCGGAGTTGGACCTGATTTTCAAACAGAAGTCAGAAATCAGGCCTTCAAAATGCAACAACAAATGTCAAAATATTTTTAACCTAATTTTCTTCGAACTTATCTTATGGTTAATAGGCCTGTATTGGTATTGTACGTTTTAAAACCTATTACCCGATCATAAATATCACCCAATCCTTTGTAATATACCAAAGCCTGGTAATCATTTTCTGTTTCATTCCAACTACCTTCCATGTCTTTATAGTTGATCTCGCCTTTAGCATTTACAAGTCCATAATAGTAATTATAGTATCCTTGTTTTAACTGAACTTTTGTAGAGTACATATCACTTTTCTGGTCATATTTCAATCGATATTCTTCTTTAGGCATCCAGTTATTCATAGCGCCAAGCACATAAATCTCTTCATTGTCAAGATTGATGGCATCATCCAGTACAAAAGTAACCGTGGTATAATCAGACCGTAGATTTCTTTCTTCCCCGCGATACTCGCCATCAAGCAATTGATTCCGACGATTAATATTGGATACTAGGGAATCTCGCAGACCTTGTCTTAATGCATCATCTGCCTGAATATTATTGACATATTTGTCCAGCACATCGGTAACATACGTGTTGCCAAGCCGCTCAAAATTATCTACAATAAAACGACCATTAAAATCAAAGATGGCCAGATGAACTTTATTTCTTCTTGCTTCATCAGTCATGAGAAGTACATCTACGCCATTATTGTTCCTTTCAATATACCTAACATGTCTACCCAGTCTCATCAAACTTCTGGTATCAAAATCTCTGTATTCTGACAGTCCCCACCACGCAAACGTTTTTATTTTATTGAACCTCAGATTTGAGCCACTGAAAAACGAAGGTTTAGCATGTACAGCATTGTTCCAGTCTTCATTTTGCAACATCACAACACTCACTTCATCTACCGGATTACGCATTTTAAATTTCTCAAAGTTGATGCTTACCTGCATTTCCTGTTTGTATCTTATATTTTCTACATCACCAGGATAGGTACCATTGATATCTACACTTACAAGATTTTCCGTAATAACCAGTCTTCTGGTTAAAACAGGAAACTCGATTTTATCTTCATATATCACAATCAGGTAATTACCTGATACTTTAAAGTTGGTATCTTTATTGGGAAATTTTTGCCAGTAATGAAGGTAAGGAGTTTTCGTATTTACTGAATATTCATAATTTCTGACTCTTTCATCATTAAATCCTGCGATGTACTCGATCTCTCTGAGACCGGATTGTTGCCAGTCTTTTTCACAGTGTATTATTCTGTAATAGAAATTGCGCTCTTCATTGATCAAATCATCAAATTTTAACATCACAAACTGCCCTGCATTTAAAGTCATAACAGGAAAATTGGTGGGCAAATTGTTTATTTCGAGTGTTACCGTTTTAATATGCTCATCGTAGACTTCATTTTTAAAATTGAAATTGTAATCATTTCCTGCTTCTGCCAAAGTAGCTTGTAAAAGCATTATTATAAATAAAATGTTTTTCATGCCTAATTTCATATTTTACTGATGTTCAAACGGTCAAAATTAGCAAAAAAGAGTTAAAATGATCATAATTTGATGTTTTTTTAAAAAAAGTTAATAAGATGTATTGCAGTTTGAAAAATATAACTACGTTTGTATCAACCATTTGGTTAAATCAAATGGTTGGTTAATAAATGTCAGAATTATCTGCCCAAGAGCGCATCAAAATAGCAGCAACAAAAGTATTTACGCTTAAAGGACTTGAAGGAGCCCGAATGCAGGATATAGCAGATGAAGCTAATATAAACAAGGCGATGTTGCATTATTATTTCACAAATAAGCAACAGTTGTTTGAAATAATATTTGAAGAAAAACTGCACAAAATATTTGGTGCTTTGGAATTGCTTGTTTTTTCTAAAGATCCTTTTGAAAATAGAATCAGGACATTTGTTGAAAAGCAAATTTCTATTGTCCTTGAATTTCCGCTAATGCCCATCTTTGTAATGTTGGAAGTGCGTAAAAATCCTGGGTTACTGGAAGGTAAGTTTAAAAATATTCCTGTGAATATGATCAGAGAAAATTTCAGAAAGGTGATTGATGAAGAAGCAAAGTCAGGAAATATAAGGAAAATTACACTTGAAGAACTGCTGATGAATGTGATGTCGCTTTGTATATATCCTATCATTGCGGAACCTATACTAAAATTTGTTTTGGATATAGGACAGGACAGGTATTTAGCATTGATCGAAGAGAGGAAAAAGTCTGTTTCAGACCTTATCATTAATGATTTAAAAATATTAAAATAATTTAATATGAATAAATTTGGTTATCTGTTGATCATATGCCTTTTTTTAAATGCTTTACCCAATCGGGTGGAAGCTCAGGCCATTTACACCTTGGAGCAAGCATTGTCTGATGCTGTCAAAAGCGCACCGGCATCTCTTACTTACGATTTTATAAAGCAGGAAAATCTTTTGAAATTAAAAAATCTGAACAGCCGGTATCTTCCTCAGATGACTATCAATGGTCAGGCAACTTATCAATCAGAGACTACTGGGCTTGATATTGATTTACCAGGATTTTCGATACCACGATTATCTCAGGATCAGTACAAAGTTCAGTTGGATGTCAATCAGTTTATCTATGATGGAGGCACTACAGCCATTCAGAGAAATTTGGCAGATGTAGGGTCAGCGCTTGAAAATGCACAAATTGATTTGGATGTTGAGCAGATAAAAGAGCAGATCATTAATATTTATTTTGGCATTCTTGAGTGTGGTGCCAGACTTGAAATAGTAGCGATCAAAAGACAGGATATGGAGGCCGTCATGAAAAAAGTACGGACCGCAGTAAATAATGGAGTATTATTAAATACAGAATTTAAAAACCTTAAAGCCGAAATGCTAGGTCTAGATCAATTGGAAGACGAATTATTGGCTTTAAGAACAGGGCAGATAAAAATTCTGAATATTTTAACAGGCAAAAATATGGACATTACAATTACTTTTGAATTTCCTCCAGCCGTCATAGGAACTGATTTGAATTTTACATCCAGACCTATGGTCCGCTTACTTACATTGCAGAAGTCGATGCTTGATCAGTCAAAAAGACTTGACTTTTCACTTAGTAAACCCAGATTAATGTTTTTTGCACAAGCTGGTTATGGAAAACCAGGATTGAATTTTCTAAAAAATGAATTTACGCCCTATTACATTGGAGGTATTCGATTGCAATGGAATTTGGCTGATGTCTATACAAAAAGTAGAAATAACCAAATTTCAACCCTTCAAATGCAAAAAATAGACGCTAAAACAAAATCTTATACTAAACAAGTTGAAGTAAAATTGGCAACGCTTCAGAGTGAAATGATCAGATCTTTTGATCAAATGAATGCCGATGATGAAATTATAAATTTAAGGAAAGAGATAAAAAATACGGCTGAGACCCAACTTGAAAACGGTACGAGAACTTCGTCAGAATATCTTATGATTCTAAATGATGAAAATGAAGCGTATATCAATAAAAAAATTCATGAGCTTCAATATATTAAGGCTGGTTATTTATACAATCATCATGCTGGTAAAGGTTAAATTCATATTGTGATAAACCATTGGAAATTTTCAATTCTTTGATAAAATAAAATAAAGTAACATGGTAAGTTTGGTAAAGTATATAAAATCTTTTTTAACCGCACAAAGTGATGTTCTGCATGCCATCATGATAATTTTGATATTTGTATTGACAGGCTGCAAAAAAAGTGACATAAAATTTGATGCGGCAGGAACTTTTGAAGCCACTGAAATCATTTTGTCCGCTGAAGCTAATGGTAAAATCACTCATTTTGATGCAAATGAAGGGGATGAAATTAAAGAAGGACAAATCGTAGTAAAAATAGATTCGGTCAACCTTAATCTTCAAAAAGAACAAGCAGAATCAACTGTAGAAGCTCTAGCTATGAAGCAAAACAGTCCCGAGCCGCAAATAACTGTTTTTAATCAGCAACTTATTGTAGCAGAATCCCAGATTCAAACCCTGCTTGAACAAATGAAAGTTCTGAAGAAAGAACAAAACAGGATAACTGATCTTTATAAAGGAGAAGCCGCCACAGCACAACAACTGGATGATGTCAATGGAAAAGTCGAAATCCTGCAGAAACAAATAAAAACCGCTGAGCAACAACGTACCTTAGTTATTTCTCAGATAAAATCCGCTAGAGATCAGATTGCCATTCAAAATAGGAGCATTATTAGTGAAAAAATCCCAATGGAAAAGAAAGTTGCCTTAATCAATGATCAGCTCAAAAAAACATCGATAATTGCTCCACTTAATGGTACCATTTTAACCAAATATGTAGAGAAGGGAGAATTTATTACTATCGGAAAACCTGTATTAAAGTTGGCAGATCTATCTGAAATGATATTAAAAGCTTACATCACCGGAGATCAGTTGCCCGTGTTGCAGATAGGTCAGGTGGTTGATGTATTTGTTGACAATTTAAAAGGTGAGTCCAAGTCTTATAAAGGTAAAGTTGCTGCAATTTCAGATAAAGCAGAGTTTACACCAAAAACAATACAAACCAAAGAAGAGCGGGCCAATCTCGTGTATGCCGTGAAAATAAATGTAATAAATGATGGTAATTTAAAAATTGGAATGTATGGTGAGGTAGTCTTTGGGGCATCAAATGCAGAAAAATGATCACTGCAACAAACATATCCAAATCGTTTGGTAAAAAGGGGCAGCAGAAAGCACTCACTGATATCCATATTTCTGTCAAAAAAGGCGAATTATTTGGTCTTATAGGTCCGGATGGGGCAGGCAAAACCACTTTATTTCGAATATTAACCACGTTGATTCTGGCTGATCAGGGAAAAGCAGTAGTTGCAGGTCTTGATGTAGTCAAAGATTATAAAATGCTTAGAAAAAAACTGGGATACATGCCCGGTAGATTTTCATTGTATCAGGATCTTTCGGTAGCAGAAAATCTTGCATTTTACGCCAGCATTTTCAACACAACTATTGAAGCAAACTATCATCTTATCCAAGATATTTACGTGCAGCTTGAGCCTTTTAAAGATAGACGTGCCGGAGCTCTCTCTGGTGGGATGAAACAAAAACTGGCATTGTGTTGTGCTTTGATCCACAAGCCGGAGATATTGTTTTTGGATGAACCCACCACTGGAGTAGATGTAGTAAGCCGTAAAGAATTTTGGGAGATGCTGGGCAGATTGAAAAAGGAAGGCATTACTATTTTTGTTTCTACCCCTTATATGGACGAAGCTTCGCTGTGTGACAGGATTGCATTGATTCAGAATGGACATATATTATCTGAAAATACTCCCAAAGAATTAGTAAATGGGTTTAATCGTGATTTATTTGGTGTAAAAGCCGATAGAATGAATGATGCAAGAAAGTCTTTATTGAGTTTGAATAATATAGATGACGCTTATGCATTTGGCGAATTTTTACATGTAAAATCAAACAAAGGAACAGTCTATGAAAGGGATATATTCGACCATCTTAAGCGGAGTGGATTTGAAGATATCGAGGTGATTAGGATAGAAGCCACCATTGAAGATTGTTTTATGGATCTGATGCATTCCTGAAGTATAAATATAGCATATGTTTTCAAATTATTCCATCGTCGCTAACCATCTTACCAAAATATTTGGTGAATTCAAAGCAGTGGATGAAATCAGTTTTCATGTAGAAAAAGGTGAAATATTCGGATTTCTCGGAGCAAACGGGGCAGGTAAGACCACAGCCATGCGTATGTTGACAGGATTGATTAAACCTACTTCAGGTAAAGCTTCTGTCGCTGGATTTGATGTATTTACTGAGTCTGAGCAGATCAAACGCAATATTGGTTATATGAGCCAAAAATTTTCTTTGTATCAGGACCTCAAAGTTTGGGAGAATATAGAATTTTACGGGGGACTTTATGGCATGGATAAAAAGAAGATAAATGTAGCGACAGCAGATCTGCTCGAAAAACTCGAATTGACAAAAGAAATAAATGTTTTAGTTGGGGATTTGCCGCTGGGCTGGAAGCAAAAGTTGGCATTTTCTATTTCTATCATGCACAAGCCCAAGATAGTATTTCTTGACGAACCAACTGGAGGAGTGGATCCTGTCACGCGAAGGCAATTCTGGAATCTAATATATGAGGCAGCAGAAAGTGGAATTACGATTTTTGTTACCACACATTATATGGATGAAGCAGAGTATTGTCAACGGGTAGCGATTATGGTAGATGGTAAAATAGAAGCCATGGATGAGCCTGCCCGCTTGAAAAAAGATTTTAAGACAAATTCTATGGATGATGTTTTTTACAGATTGGCCAGACAGGCAAAAAGAAGTGACTCATAAGCAGATAATAATGAACCAGCTCATAGCATTTATCCGTAAGGAGATATACCACATCATCAGAGATAAAAAGACATTACTGGTGCTTTTTGGCTTGCCTGTCATCCAGATTTTATTGTTTGGATTTGCACTCACCAATGAGGTAAAAAACACAAAATTGTATATCCTGGATATGTCCAAAGACTTATATAGTCAGCAATTGATAGAAAAACTACATGCCAGCAAATATTTTGAAGTATCAGGAGAGATACCTAGGATGGAAGATGCATATAGTTTACTTAGGGCAGGAAAAGCGCATATGGTAGTGGTCATTCCTGGACAGTTTAGCTTCCAGCTCAATCATAATAACAATACTACTATACAACTGATCACAGACGGAGCCAATCCGAATATGTCTTCTACCATTCAAATGTATGCTACAGGTGTCATCAATGATTTTAGAAATGATGTATTTGGGAAATTGGAATTGCCTTATACTATCGAAGTAAAATCCAGAATGTTGTACAATCCGCAACTAAAAGGTGCCTATACATTTGTTCCAGGAGTCATAGCCATGATATTGATGATTATTTGTACCTTGATGACTTCGGTATCTATCGTGAGAGAAAAAGAATTGGGAAATATGGAAATGCTTCTGGTTTCTCCGATGAATCCGTTAATTGTAATATTTTCCAAAGCGATTCCTTATTTGGTTTTAAGTTTAATTATTGTCACAGTGATCTTAACCATGAGCGTCACTATTCTGGATGTCCCGATCAGGGGAAACATTTTTTTACTTTATCTGGTTTGCCTTATTTTTATAGTAGCATCACTGGCTTTAGGGTTGGTCATTTCCACTATTACTGATTCTCAGCAAGTGGCTATGATGATTTCACTGATGGGTTTAATGTTGCCTACGCTGATGTTTGGTGGATTTATGTTTCCTATAGAAAATATGCCACTTCCACTTCAGGTGGTATCCAATGTAGTACCTGCTAAGTGGTTTTATTATAGTATTAACTCCATTATGATAAAAGGATTGGGACTGAAGTCAGTATATAAAGAAGTGTTAATACTTATCGGCTATTGTTTGGTATTTTTGACCATCAGCTACAAAAAATTTAAAATCAGGCTGGCATGACAACATTTATTTTTATTCTGAAAAAGGAATTCAGACAAATATTCAGAGATCCGGCCATATTGAGGCTTATATTTATCATGCCTATGTTGCAACTGATTGTACTTCCATTTGCAGCGGACTATGAAATAAAAAATATAAAAATCGGTATCATTGATCACGACCATTCTGATTATTCTCGCACATTGGTTTCAAAAATTGAACATTCGGCATATTTCAGGCTAGCTGGATATACCCATACATTTAAGGAAGGATTACAATGGATAGAAGATGATAAAGCCGATCTTTTGATAGAAATTCCGCATAGATTTGAAGCAACACTGATCAGAGAAAGTAAAGCGGACATATTGCTGGCGGTAAACGCTGTTAACGGCACCAAAGGTAATCTTGGTGCTGCTTATACCCTTGGAGTCATACAGCAATTCAATCAGAATATTAGGGTTGAGTGGTTTCAGATGCCGGAATTTAATCCGGAACCAATAATAGATGTCACCTATACCAGCCTGTATAATCCACATCGCAATTATCAGTTATTTATGGTGCCGGGTATTCTTGCCGTCCTTCTTACGATGGTGGGAGGTTTTCTTTCAGCATTAAATATTGTAAAAGAAAAAGAAATCGGCACCATTGAACAGTTAAATGTTTCTCCCATTAAAAAATATCAGTTTATCATGGGAAAAATAGTGCCGTTTTGGCTCTTGGGTTTTGTCATTTTGACTGTAGGCCTTGTGATAAGTTTTATAGTGCATGGCATCGTACCGGGTAGCAATATATATGTTCTATATTTATTTTCAGCATTGTATCTGCTGGCTATCCTTGGTTTTGGTCTGTTACTTTCCAATTTTACCAATACTCAGCAGCAAGCCATGATGGTGGCATTTTTTTTCATGCTTATATTTATACTATTGAGCGGATTGTATACGCCCATAGAAAGTATGCCACCATGGGCACAGGTGGTCGCGGCTTTCAATCCGGTAAGCTATATGGTAGAAGTAATGCGGATGGTATTGCTAAAAGGGGCCACCATCAAAGATATCTGGCCACAGATAAAAATTATTTTTGTTTTTGGAGTTGTGCTCAATTTTTTGGCCATTTATAGCTACAATAAAACAAACTGATCCGTTTTTTTGATACTTTTATACATCATAATACTGAACCTATATCTGAAAAACTGTAAAAACTATAATACATATTACTTTGTTTCTTATGTAATAATCTTACTTTTGCAGCGTTTTTAATACAACTCAATTTCAATAGTAACCTAAACTCAAAACATGTCAGTCATTGTAAAAGGATTATCTAAACAATTCGACAATCAGTTAGCAGTAAATCAATTATCATTTGAAGCTCATCCCGGCCAAATTCTTGGCTTTTTAGGTCCAAACGGAGCTGGAAAGACGACCACCATGAAAATGATTTGCTGTTATATCGAGCCTAATGAAGGTACAGCAGAAGTGGAAGGATATGATATCAGGACATCGCCGCTGATGGTAAGAAAGCAGATAGGTTATCTTCCTGAGCACAATCCGCTCTATGAAGAAATGTATGTTAAGGAGTTTCTTCAGTTTGT
>Ga0105047_10005480_pt1 | contig 21761 bp, 22 predicted proteins | sample MAT04_FD_78384 | JGI IMG/M metagenome (GOLD analysis project Ga0105047, IMG submission 78384) | Freshwater microbial communities from Lake Fryxell liftoff mats and glacier meltwater in Antarctica - MAT-04 (megahit assembly) | ecosystem: Environmental > Aquatic > Freshwater > Ice > Liftoff... | reverse complement strand
GCCGAGCCCGGCGTTGAACGGGTAGGCGGGCATGGTGCCCACACAAAAGGAGCGACATGAAGATCCGTCAACGAATCGCCGTGCTGGCCGGAGCCTGCACGCTGGCAGCAGGGTTGGCAGCGGCCCCGGTGAACGCAGAGAACCCGCCCACGCCGGCGCGGCCCGCTGCCCGGCTCAACTGCCAGCCGATCGTGCAGGGCGGCGCTCCCGCCGCTGCATGCGAGTGGAGCCTGAAGGTGGAAACCCCCGTCACGGTGGAGCTGTGGCGTGGCAAGGGCGAGAGCGGTGATCTCGAGCGGGTGAAGGTGTTCAGCACCACCGATCCCAGCGTGAAGCGCCATGTCGACGCCACCGTCGAGACCGGCAATCGATACCGCTACGTGCTGTTGATCCTCGGCCCCGAAGGCAACGAGCGCGGCCGCAGCAACCTGGCCGGGGCCTCGTTCGTGCCGCCCGAGCAGATCGAGCACCTGCGGTTGGCCTGCGCGAGAACGGCGCCAACCACAGTGCGTTGCCAGTGGGGCGAGCCCGCCAGCGACACCGCCGCCACGCTGCAGTTGTTCGTGCTGGTCGACCGCGGCGCTCGGACTGTGCTCACCACCATCGACCCCGCAGCCGGCGGAAGCTTCGACTACCCCGTACCCGCCGAGAGCCGGCTACTTCGCTTCGGAGTGGTGTCGTACGACGCCGACGGCGCCGTCGACGGCGGCAGCCGGGTGGTGCCGGTGACACTGGTACGGCCGAGGCGCTGACGTCTCGATGACATCTGCCGCGCCCAGCTCGCAGGGTTTCCTCTCTGCGCGCCTTGCAGGTGCCAACCTGAGGATGATGCATCTTGATGGCGAGATCGACGAGCAACGCCTCGTCGATCTCGCGCGTCACGACGCAGCTGCGTTCACCGAGTTGTACCGCAGCAACGTCCAGGCGGTATCGGCGTTCGTGCGCCGCCGCACCGGCAGCGCGCACGATGCGGACGACATCACGGCTGTCACCTTCGAGCGAGCATTCACCAAGCTGCACCGCTACCAGCCCGGCCCGGCCGGGTTCGTGGGCTGGCTGTATCGCATCGCCACCAACGAGATCATCGATCAGGCTCGGCGACGCACCCGCCAGCAGTCGACCCGCAGCCAGCGGGCGCTGCGGTTGCTCCACGACATTGCGACGCCGACCGTTGACGAAACTGCCAGTGATCCCGCGCTCATTGCCGCACTCGACCGCCTCCCCGACCGCTACAACACCGTGCTGTCGCTGCGATTCATCGCCGGCCTGGAACCCAGCGAAGTCGCCGCCCAGCTGAACATCACCGCCGGCAACTGTGCCGTGCTCACCCATCGCGCACTCTCCGCCCTGCGCGCACTTCTCGACCCTGAGGTACCCCGATGAACGACGATCTCGAACAACGCCTGCAGCATCTCGGCAGCCGGCCAGCGTCGTCGCTCGACCGCGCAACCGTCGCCGCCATCGAAGCTCGCGTACTGCGATCGGTCGTACCCCGCCGACGCGCGCTCGTACCGCTGCTCGCAGCTGCCGCGGCGGTGCTGCTCGTCGCAGGAGCCGTCTTTGCATTTCGAAGCGACCGACGCGACTCGTTGCAGCCCAGCGACACTTCCCCGTTGGTCACCCTCACGGCCTCCACGGTCACCAGCACCACCCTCGGCGGGCCGACCACGTCGGCGACGCCCGCGACCACCTCACCCGTCACGTCACCACCGGTGACAACTGCCGTTGCACCGGTGGCCGTCACGGCACCCGAGGCAACGCCCGCACCCCCATCCGTGCCCTCGACAGTGGCAGCAACTGCTCCGGTCACCGCACCTGCCACCGCCCCGCCTTCATCGCCGCCCAGCGCGCCGACCACCGTCGCACCCGCTCCTTCACAACCAGTGCCGCCGGCGTCGTTCGTGCTCAGCGTGCGGCGAGTCGACGATCGGCTGCTGTTCGACTGGCCGCGCTATGAGGGCCCCGCCGGTCAACGCTACGTACTCGTCCGCGTCGGGCCTGCCGGACTCACCGAGTGGCCGCCCGCCCCCGTGCGCATTGCAGCCACCGTGAACCGCATCGGCGTCACGTTCACCTCGCTCGACCTGCCCGGCGCTGAGCCCCGACGGTGGGTGCTGGCCGTGCTGGGTGCCAACCGCGAACTGCTGGCGGTGAGCTCGCCGGTGACCAGCAACTGACAACTCGGCGACTCGGCGACGAACGCAGCCGAGTCGGGAAGGTCAGATGTCCCAGTCCTCGATCGGGTTCTCCTGCACGAGGTGCTCGACCACGGTGCCGGTGACAGCGTCGACCTGCACGAGCCCGCGGCGGCGCGGCGGCTCTTCAGCGGAGTAGATGAGCACACGCCACGTGGGCCGGCTACGCAGTCCGCGCCACACCTGCTGCGCAGAGGCGTGGCCGACGGCGAAGCCGACCGCGCCTTGCGCGGCGACCAGCGCCTGCTTCTCGTCGATGCGCATCCGCCAGCCGGAGCTGATGGAGAACAGGCCGAACACGGCGAGCAGCACGGCCGCCCACAGCAGACCGTTGTTGACCAGCGCCGACGAGTCGCGCTGGGCCACCCACACGCCCGCGCACACGGCAGCGAAGGCCAGGTAGAGGTAGCCCGGCTTGCGGCGCCGGCTGTTGTCGGGGAAGTCGTAGACGCCGGCAAACTCGGCAGCGTTGAGGTCGTCGGGCAGCGAGTCGCGAAGGTCGTCGTCGGCCGGAGCGTGGGGGGCGTCGGGAGCGTCGGTCATGCGCCGCTCAGGCTAACGGCCGAGTGCGCCGGCGCTCTCATGTCGACCGCGATCATGCGGTGTGACACCATGGCCGAATGACATCTCTGCGAACCGATGCCGTGGCCTGCGGCGATGCCGGCAACATGAACCTCCACATCTGGACGCCCGATTCGCCTCCGCGCGCCGCCATCTTGCTGGTGCAGGAGATCTTCGGTGTCGGGCCCTACATCCGTGCGGTCGGCCAGCGTCTCGCCGAAGCCGGCTACCTGGTCGGCGCGCCCGACGTGTTCTGGCGGTTCAGCCCCGACTGGGCAGCCGACCACGACGCCGAGGGCCTCAACGCCAGCCTCGAGAAGGTCGGCCAACTCGACTTCCCCACCGCCGTCGGTGACCTCGGCGCTGCGTTGGCGCACCTGGGCGCGCAGCCGGGCATCGAGCAGCCTCCGGCCGTCTTCGGATTCTGCCTCGGGGGCACGCTGGCGTGGGCGGTGGCTGCCGCCTTCGACCCGTCGGTGTGCGTCAGCTACTACGGCTCGGGCGTGCCCGACATGCTGGGCATGGTCGACCAGGTCACCTGCCCCACGCTGTTCCACTTCGGCAACCAGGACGCCTACATCCCCAACGAGGGCGTCGACAAGGTCGGTACAGCCATCGCCGGCCGTGAAGGTTTCGTGCTCAACGTCGAGCAGGCCGGGCACGCCTTCGACAACCACGAGAGCGAGATGTTCTGGAACGAGGGCGCCGCCAAGGCAGCGTGGGCCAAGACGATGGCGTTTCTCGGGTTGTACCTGCCCGCCTGATCTGCCGGCGCTCGGCCGGTCGTTCAGCGGTTCAGTCGAACAATGCTGCCGGCCGATCGGCGGTGGGCACCGCCAGGCCGATGTGTGCGTACGCCGCTGGCATGGCAATGCGACCTCGCGGAGTGCGGGCCAGGAACCCCTGCTGGATGAGGAACGGCTCGTACATGTCCTCCACGGTTTCGGGCTGCTCGCCCACGCTGATGGCCACCGTGCTGAGGCCTACCGGGCCACCGGCGAACTGCTGACAGATGGAGTTCAAGATGGCGCGGTCGACCTTGTCGAGGCCACGCTCGTCGACACCGAACACCTTCAGCCCGACACGTGCGGTCTCCTCCGAGATTGTGCCGTCGCCGCGCACCTCGCTGAAGTCGCGCACGCGGCGCAGCAGACGGTTGGCGATGCGCGGGGTGCCACGCGAACGGCGGGCGATCTCCCACGCGCCCTCGGGCGAGATCTGCACGTGCAGGATGCCGGCGGCGCGGCGCACGATGGCTTCGAGTTCGTCGTCGGCGTAGTAGTCGAGCCGTGCCACCAGGCCGAAGCGGTCGCGCAGCGGGCCGGTGATCATGCCCGTACGCGTGGTGGCGCCGATCAGCGTGAACTCCGGCAACGTGAGCCGGATGCTGCTGGCCGCCGGGCCCTTGCCGACCACGATGTCGAGCTGGAAATCCTCCATGGCCGGGTAGAGGATCTCCTCGACCGCACGCGACAGGCGATGAATCTCGTCGATGAACAGCACGTCGCCGTCTTCGAGCTTGGTGAGGATGGCCGCCAGGTCGCCGGCCCGCTCGAGTGCAGGGCCGGAGGTGATGTGCATGTGCACGCCCATCTCCACCGCGACGATGCCAGCCATGCTGGTCTTGCCCAGGCCGGGCGGGCCGGCAAGCAACAGATGGTCGGCTGCCTGCCCGCGCTTCTTGGCGGCCTCGAGCACGATGCTGAGGTGCTCCTTCAGCTCGCGCTGACCGACGAACTCGCTGAGGCGTCGCGGTCGCAGACCGACCTCGTCGACCTCCTCGTCGTTGCCCACCACCGCTGGTTCCAGGAACTCGTCACGCACGCTTGGCTCCCAACAGCTTCAGTGCGTCGCGCAGCATGCTGGGAGCATCGCTGTCGGCGGGCAGATCGCGCAACGCCTCGCGGATCTCCTCCGGGCCGTAGCCCAGGCCGGTGAGCGCTTCCCGCACGTCGCCCACCACGCTGCCCTTACCACCCGCTGCGGCAGGCAGCGGGTCGAGCATCGGCAAGCTGAGCCGATTGCGCAGCTCGACCAGCAGACGCTCAGCCGTCTTCTTGCCCACACCGGGCACCAGCGTGAGCGCACCGATGTCGTTGCCAGCGACGATGTCGACCAGCGCGCCGGGCGCATGAGTGCCGAGGATGGCCAGGGCCAGTGCCGGCCCGATGCCGTGCGTGGCGATGAGGATTTGGAAGGTAGTGCGCTCGTCGCGGTGCAGGAACCCGAACAGGGTCTGCGCATCCTCCCGAATGTGATGGTGCACGTACAGGAACACCGACGCGCCGGGCTCGAGTTCGGCGAGCGTGCGGGGCGTGACCGACACGAGGTAGCCGACGCCACCGACTTCGATGAGGGCGAGCGATTCCTCGGTGCGTTCGAGCACGGTGCCGCGCAGTGAGCCGATCATCGAGCCACCGCCTGCGCCACTCGCTTGCGCATCGGAGCAGCCGCCAGGTAGCACAGCGCCAACGCCGCCGCGTCGGCCGCGTCGGCCGGCTTCGGCGGAGCGGCGAGGCCCAAGCGAGCCTGCACCATGCGCTGCACCTGCGCCTTGTCGGCACCGCCCCACCCGGCCACGCTGTCTTTCACCTGGTTGGGCGTGAACTGCATCACGTCGCAGCCGTGCGCCCACGCCTCGGCGAGCGCCAAGCCGCTGGCCTGCCCCACGCTCATCGCCGTGCGCACGTTGGTCTGGAAGAACACCTGCTCGACGGCCACTGCGAACGGGCGGTACTGCTGCAGTAGCAGTACCAGCTCGGCCTTCAGCTCGGCGAGCCGCTTCGGTAACGGGTCGGTGGGTGGCGTGCGGATGACACCGAGGGCAATGGCGCGCACGGTGGCCCCGCTGGCGTGCAGCACGGCATAGCCGCAGCGGGTGAGGCCAGGGTCGATTCCCAGCACGACGGACTCGTCTCGAACGAACACGTGTACGAGGCTAGCGCCTCCGGATCGGTCGTCCGTGGACCCCTGGCGAGTGTGGCAGCGTAGGGCGATGCGCCGCACTGCAGTTCCTCTGTTCGTCGTGGTGGCCCTCGGTCTTGCTGCATGCAGCGACGGGGGCTCCCGCGAAACCACCGCTGAAACGATCGCCACCGTCGCCACCGGCGAACCTGTGGTGAACACCGCAGCGCCCGGCCCCACCACGACCGCACCTGAGGATGCCATCCTCGACGTGGCCTTGCGCTGCGACCCACTCGACGAGCGGGCCTGCCTGCTGCCGTGGCCCAACAATGCGTTCACCGTGCCCGACGCCACTACGCCCACCGGCCGACGACTCGACATCCACCCGGACAGCACGCCGTCCAACGCGCAGGGCGCGCCCATCGATGTCACCGATCAGAACCGGGCCGACGGCTTCTCCCCCGGCTCTGCCATCCTCACGCTGGTGCCCGGCCTCGATGTCGAACTCACCGGCATCGCCCCCAGCACCGACATCGGCGCATCGCTCGCCCTCGATGCCCCGATCGTGCTGCTCGACACCACCAGTGGCGAGCGGCTGGCCTATTGGGCCGAGCTCGATGCGCCCGCCCCGGAGGGGCAACAGTTGCTCACCATCCACCCTGCTGCCAGCCTGCCGGAGGGGCATCGCATCGTGGTGGGGTTGCGCAACTTGAAGGACTCGGCCGGCAACGTGCTCGAGCGGTCGACTGCGTTCCAGGCCGCGCTCGACAACGAGCCAGAGCCGCTCGAGCGGGCGCGTTCGTTCCGTGAGCTACTCCAGCCGCTGGTCGCCGACGGCATCGATGCCGACAGCCTGTACCTCGCGTGGGACTTCACCGTCGCCAGCGCGCAGAGCCTGAGCGGGCGCCTGCTACACATCCGCGAGTTGGCATACGCCGAGATGGGCGATGGCGCGCCTGCGTTCACCGTGGTGAGCAGCACCGAGTCGGGCGGTGCCCGCACCATCGACGGCACGTTCGAGGTGCCGAACTTCCTCACCGGCGATGGCGCCCCGGGCAGCAGCTTCCAGTTGGGCGCCGATGGCCTGCCCCTGCTCAACCCCGACACGCCCACGTTCACCGCGGCGTTCCATTGCGTGGTGCCCATCGCCCCTGCGACACCCGCCCCCGGCATCGTCTACGGCCATGGGTTGCTCGGCAGCCGGTTCGAGGTCGGTGCGTTGTCGTTCGCAGCGCAGATCGGCGTCGCAGCGCCATGCGCCACCGACGAGATCGGCATGAGCACCGACGACATCGGCAACCTGGCCAGCATCCTCGGCGACCTGTCGAACTTCAACCAGCAGGCAGACCGCATGCAGCAGGGGCTGCTCAACCAGCAGTTCCTGGGCAGGCTGCTGAACAATCCGGCAGGGTTCGTCTCGGCACCCGAGTTCCAGACAGTCAGCGGTTCACCGGTCATCGCCGCCAACGCCACGCAGTTCGTGGGCAACAGTCAGGGAGGCATCCTGGGCGGGGCCGCCAGCGCAATCAGCACCGAGTGGTCGCGGGTGGTGCTCGGCGTGCCCGGCATCAACTATTCGCTGCTGCTCCCACGTTCGATCGACTGGCCGCAATTCCAGGCCTTCTTCGACGTCGCCTACACCGACCCGGTCGATCGTGTGCTCGCGCTGCAGCTCATCCAACTGCTGTGGGACCGCGGCGAGAACAACGGCTATGCGCAACACCTCACCACCGACCCGTACCCGGGCATTGCACCCAAGCAGGTGCTGCTGGTGCAGGCGTTCGGCGACCACCAGGTCGCCAACGTCAGCACCGAGGTGCTGGCGCGCACCATCGGCGCAGCCGTTCACAGCCCGGCCATCGGCCCCGGCCGCAGCAACGACGTCGAGCCGCTGTGGGGCATCGCAGCGCTCAACCCAAGTGTGCCCCTCACCGGCATCTTGGTGGTGTGGGACTTCGGCACGCCCGCCCCGCCGTCAGTGAACCTGCCGCCGTTCTCACCCGACTACGGCGAGGACCCCCACGGCGCAGGCTCCGAGGAGCCGCTGGTGCTGCAGCAAGCTCTGACGTTCCTGCTGTCGGGCACGTTCACCGACGTCTGCAACGCCGCGCCCTGCACCAGCACCGTCCTCAACGACTGAGCTGGCCCGCCCACCTTCGGCGCGCCCACCGAACTTTGTGTCAAGAACCTGGGTTCACAACCCCAGGTCAACGCCCGACAGCCTTTACGTAAAGCGAGGGTTGGTTGGTGGGCTGGTCAGTCGGAGAGGCTGAGGAGGACGTCGATCAGTTCGCCGACGGGGCGGAAGGTGAGCCCGGCGATGGCTCGATGGGAATAGCGCACGGTGCCGCTGGCGTCGACGATGAAAACGCTGCGGCGTGGGAAACCGAGCGGCCCGAGCGTGCCGTAGGCGGCAGCCACCACCTTGTCGGTGTCGGCCAGCAGCGGAAACTTGAAACCGTGCTTGTCGCTGAACTTCTCATGGCTCTCCACGCTCTGCGCCGAGATAGCGACCACCTGGGCGTTGAGCGCCTCGAACTGCGACAGGTCGTCGTTGTAGCTGTTGAGCTGCTTGGTGCACACCGGCGTGTCGTCACCGGGATAGAACACGATCACCAAGGGCTGGCCCAGGTACTGGCCCAGCGACACCTGGCCGCCGCCCGTGGAGGGCAAGGTGAACGCGGGGGCCGCGTCGCCGACGGAGAGGCTCATTCGCCGACCGCTTCCATGAGCTCTTCGCTGATGTCGAAGTTGCTGTACACGTCTTGCACATCGTCATTGTCGTCGAGCGCATCCATGATGCGCAGGACCTTACGGGCGTCGTCGGCGTCGGTGACCTCGACCGTGAGGCTGGACACCATGGTGCTCTCGGCAGACACGACCTCCATCTTTGCAGCCACCAGTGCGTCGCGCACGTCGAACACGTGGGCCGACTCGCAGGTGATGCGCCAGTGCCCGTCGCCGTCGTCGCTCACGTCGTCGGCGCCGGCTTCGAGCGCCGCCATCATCACCGAGTCTTCGTCGCCGCCGTTCACCACCAGCACGCCGCGGCGGCTGAACTGCCAGCCCACGGCGCCGGGTTCGGCAAGCGAGCCGCCGAGCTTGGAGAAGATGTTGCGCACGTCGCCGCCGCTGCGATTGCGGTTGTCGGTGAGCACGTCGACCAGCATGGCCACGCCGCCGGGCCCGTAGCCCTCGTAGGTGATGCTCTCGTAGGTGCCGCCATCGGTGACACCGGCACCGCGCTTCACCGCACGGTCGATGGCGTCGTTGGTCATCTGAGCGGCTTTCGCTTTTTGGATGACGGTGCGCAGCGAGGCGTTGGTGCTGGGGTCGCCGCCACCCTCGCGCGCCGCCACTTCCAGCTGCCGTGCAATCTTGTTGAACACCTTGGCGCGGGCCTTGTCGGCGGCGCCCTTCTTGTGCTTGATCGTTGCCCACTTGGAATGGCCCGACATTGGACTATCCCCTTTCCTTCGTGTTGGTGAAACCGTTGTGGTGGAGAAACATCTCGTGTAACCGCGGATCGGGGGTGAGCTCGGGGTGGAACGACGCCACCATGACCTGCCCCTGACGAGCCACCACGGGCACGCCGTCGTGTGTGGCCAGCACCTCGACGGAGGGGCCGGTCGCCACCACCTTAGGTGCCCGGATGAACACGGCGTGGAAGGGGCGCTCGAGACCGGTGATCTGCAGGTCGGACTCGAAGCTGTCGACCTGGCGGCCGTAGCCGTTGCGTTGCACGGAGATGTCGATGACCCCGAAGCTGCCCTGGTCGGTGCGACCATCGAGCACCTCGGTGGCGAGCAGGATCATGCCGGCGCACGTGCCGAACACGGGCATGCCGTCGGCGAGGCGCCGCTGCAGCGAGTCGAACAGACCCGAGGTGTGCAGCAACCGCGACATCGTGGTGCTCTCGCCGCCGGGCATGACCAGCGCGTTCACGCCTGCGAGTTGTTGTGGGGTGCGTACTTGGCAGACGACTACGCCCAGGCCGCGCAGCGCGAGCTCATGCGCGGCGAACGCGCCTTGCAACGCGAGCACGCCGATGACTGGCTGGGGCACCGCAAGGTCCACCTGGGGGCTCCGGCTTCGAACACATACGGGCGAACTACCAGCCGCGCTCGGCGAACTTCAGGGTGTTGTTGGCCTCGTCCATACCGATGCCGGTCATCGGGGCGCCCAGGCCGCGACTGACCTTGGCCAGGATGTCGGCGTCGCGAAAGTGCGTGGTGGCCTCGACGATGGCCTTGGCCCGCGGCGACGGATCGTCGCTCTTGAAGATGCCCGAGCCCACGAACACGGCCTCGGCGCCCAACTGCATGGCCAGCGCTGCGTCGGCAGGGGTGGCGATGCCACCGGCGCAGAACAACGGCACCTGCAGCCAGCCTGTCTCGGCGATCTCCTGCACCAGCGGCAGCGGCGCCTGCAGGGTTTTGGCCCACTGGAACAACTCGGCGTTGTCGGCCTGGGTGATCTTGCGGATGTCGCCGATGATGCTGCGCAGGTGGCGGACGGCTTCGACGATGTTGCCGGTACCGGCCTCGCCCTTGCTGCGGATCATGCACGCGCCCTCGCTGATGCGGCGCAATGCCTCGCCCAGATTGGTAGCGCCACACACGAACGGCACCGTGAACGCGTACTTGTCGATGTGGTGCGCTTCGTCGGCAGGGGTGAGCACTTCGCTCTCGTCGATGTAGTCGACACCCAACGCCTGCAGGATCTGCGCCTCGACGAAGTGGCCGATGCGCGCCTTGGCCATCACGGGGATGGTGACGGCGGCCTTGATGCCCTCGATCATCTCCGGGTCGCTCATGCGCGCCACGCCACCGTCGCGGCGAATATCGGCCGGCACGCGCTCGAGCGCCATCACGGCGCAGGCGCCGGCGTCTTCGGCAATCTTGGCCTGCTCAGCGTTGACGACGTCCATGATGACGCCGCCCTTCATCATTTCGGCGAGACCACGCTTGACCTGCATGGTGCCGGTAGCGCGTGAAGTTGACGTCTGCGAAGTCATCGCGCCAGCGTACCGCTGCCGACCGAGCGACGCCTCAGCCGATGCGAGGTGCTCGCAGTACCACGCTCACATCAACTCTGAGCATCGACCGAAAGCTGCGACGCGGGGCACCGATTCGGATCAGACCACGGTGGTGGTGTTGACTCTGGCCATTTCCACCCAGGTGCGACCGGGGGTGAGCAGCAAAGGATTGCCGGCGCCGTCGGCGAAGGAGATGGGCGAGAGTCGGTCGGTTCGCGACCAGGTGCCGCGCTGCAGGGTGCCGCCGGTGAAGATGAGCACTTCGCCCGACCCGATGGTCTGCGCCTCGGGGCTGTTGGCGTCGGCTGGGCTGGGCTGGTAGTCGACCACCATCACGATGACGTTGTGGGTGTCGATCTGCGTTCCCGTGAGCGCGTCGTTGTGAGGGGTGCCGCCATTGCTGCGCAGATAGGTGCCCGCTGCGGCATCGAAGCGCCACTCGATGGCCAAACCATCCATGTTGAGATCCGCCCCGGTGGCGGGGTCGCCCAACGGCGCGGCGCCGGCGGCTCGGTACTGGAACTGCTGCGGCGGCGGCGTGGCCCCGGCGGGTGCGAGCGTCCACGCTGCGGTGGTGCTGGCGTAGAGGTCGTGCGGGTTGGAGCGCTGGTCGCTGCGGAAGAACCCGGCACCGCGGTATACGTCGCCGATTTGCGCGCTGAGGTTGATGAAGTCGCTGGCCCGGATGTCGCGGGTGACGTTGGCATTGCCGCCGCTCCACAGGAACAGTGGCCGGTTCAACGAACCGAGCAGCGAAATGTCTTGCGTACGGCCCGAACGGATGGGGCCGACTGGGTCGGCACCCTGAGAGTGGAACACCGCTGCAAAGCGGGTCTGCACTTCGATGATCTCCTCGAACACGATGTCGGCGGTGATGAGCCCGCTCTGTGGACGTGCCGCCTTGTTGTTGTCGATCTTCACGACCAGCGCCGGGCGAGCAGCGACTGCCGGATCGGTGATGGGCAGCCCGGTGAGCGGGTACACCGGCACGGGGGCCATCGTGGTGGTGGTGGCCTCCTCGGTGGTGGGAGGAGCCGTGGTGGCGGCCGGTTCCGTGCTGCTGCCCGGAGTCGAAGAAGCGGGTGCGGTGGTGGCCGACGAGTCGTCGGAGCCGCCGCACGCAGCGGCCGTGGCCACCATGGCGACCAGAGCGAGGGTACGAAGGATGCGGTTCACAGTTCTCTCAGCAATGCAATTCGTTCGTCGAGTGGGGGGTGGGTGTTGAACATCTTGTTCCACTTGGCCAGGTGGCCGCGGTCGCCGACGCCAGCCATCGGTTGTTCGATCCAGAGGTGGGCGGTGGCGGTGCTGGCCGAGTGCGTGACCGTGACGTCGTCGCGCAGCTTCTCGAGCGCCGAGATGAGGCCCGGTGGGTAGCGGGTGAGCTGCACCGCGCTGACATCGGCCAGGGTTTCGCGTTTGCGGCTGATGGTGGCCTGCATCGCCTTGGCGATGATCGGGGCGAAGATGAGCAGCGCGAAACCGAGCAGGGCCAACACGTTTCCGCTGCCACCCCGATCGCCGTCGCGTCGTTCGCGACCGCCGTTCCACCACATCATGCGGATGGCGATGTTGCTGAGGAGCGCAATGGAGCCCACCAAGGTCACGGCCAGCGTGCTGACCAGGATGTCGTAGTTGCGGATGTGCGACAACTCGTGAGCGATGACACCCTCGAGTTCCACACGGTTGAGCTTTTCGAGCAGCCCGGTGGTGACGGCGATTGCAGCGTGCTTGGGGTCGCGGCCGGTGGCGAACGCGTTGGGGGCCGGGTCGTCGACGATGTACACACCCGGCTTGGGTAGCCCGCCGGCGATGCACAGGCCCTCCACCACGTTGTGCAGCCGTTGGTAGTGCACCGGGTCGGCTGGCTTCGCACGGCTCACCGCGAGTGCGATCTTGTCGGCCTTCCAGTACGACACGAAGGCCATGACACCGGAGAAGACGAGTGCCACCACGGTGCCGACGATGCCGTTGCCGATGAGCAGTCCGAAGGCCGCCCCGACCAGGCAAAGCACTAGGACGAACGAGGCGACGAGCGCGACGCTGCGCCGCTTGTTGGCGCGGATCAGTTCGAACATGACGGGTTCAGAACTGAACCTTGGGCACCTCGCGGGCGGCCTCGTCGGTCTCGAAGTACTCGCGGCGCTCGAACTTCAGCATCTTCGCGAAGAACACCGTGGGGAACGCCTGCAACTTGTTGTTGTAACCCAAGACGCTGTCGTTGTAGAACTGGCGGGCGTAAGCCACACGACCCTCGGTGGCGCTGAGCTCTTCCTGCAGTGCCAGGAAGTTCTGGTTGGCCTTCAGGTCGGGGTAGGCCTCGCCGAGCGCGAACAACTGGCGCAGGGCGCCCGTCATCATGTTGTCGGCCTCGGCCTGGCCGTGCGGGGTGGCCGGTGCGGCCATCGCAGCGTTGCGGGCGTTGATGACCGCTTCCAGAGTGGACTTCTCGTGGGCGGCGTACGCCTTCACGGTTTCGACCAGGTTGGGGATGAGGTCGATGCGCCGCTTGAGCTGCACGTCGATCTGCGACCAGGCGTTCTCGACCTGGTTGCGACCACGAATGAGGCCGTTGTAGCTGGCAATGGCGTAGATCGCAAGAAGCGCTACCACCACCAGGAGGATGATCCAGACCATTGTTGTCTCCGAGGGATAGATGGCGCTGCGGGGCTGCGCCGTTACGGCGCCATCATACGGGTGCGACGGCGCAGCCGGGGTGACACCCGCCGGGCGCCGAACCAGCCCGGCATGAACGGCCACGGCGAGTACGGCCGCCGATCGCGGCTCGGCGGAGCCGCCACCTCGCGATAGATGGCCGCGTAGTGCTGGGCCAGCGTGGTCATCGAGAAGTCGTCGGCACGTACGCTGCCGGCCTCGGTGAGGCGGCTGACGAGCTCGGGTTCGGTGAGGGTGCGACGCAGCGCAGCGGCCAGCAAACTTGGGTTGCCCGGCTCGACCAGCAGCGAGTCGACGTCGTTGGTGGCCACGTTGCGATAGCCGTCGAGCGAGCTGGCCACCACGCAGGTTCCGGCCGCCATGGCCTCGATGAGCACCACGCCGAACGACTCGCCGTGCAGCGACGGAGCGCAGAACACGTGAGCACCTTTGAGCCGCGAGATCTTCTCCTCGTCGGTGAGCCGCCCGAGCCACACGATGCGCGCATCGGAGGTGGTCTGAGCCCGCAACCGATCGGTGTCGGGCCCGTTGCTCGCCACCCAGAGCGTGACCTCCGGCCCCATCTCGGCCATCGCCGCGATCAGCACGTTGAGGCCCTTGCGCTCCTCGTGGCGACCGCAGAAGAAGATGGTGGGGCCTTCCGTTGGCCACGGCTGGGCGCTGCGATAGTCGTGCAGCTCGACGCCGTTGAACAGGATCTCGTAGGTGTCGGGCAGGTACGAGTTGACCAGAGCCGCTGCATCCTTCGAGACCGCGATGCGGCGAACGACGTTGGCCGCCGCCGGCTTGATGGGGTGCTTCAGGTAACGGTAACTGGCGCTCTCACCTGCTGAATGGAACGTGGCGATGACCGGCGCAGGGTGCAGCAAGATGGCGGTCATCGGTGGCCCCGGCGCGTAAGGCTCGTGCAGGTGTAGTACGTCGAACTGCTCCTCGAACAGCACCCGCATGGTGCGCAGGACGCATGCCGGGTCGGGAGCGAGTGGCGCCACCGAGCCGTTGGCCGAAGTGGGCAGGCTGTTGCCCAGCGGGGTCACGAACGCCGCCGGCGGCGGCCCGTCGCACGGCCCGAGCACCCGCACCTCGATACCCATGCGCCGCAACTCGCGCGCCAACCCCATGACCTGCATCTGGACGCCGCCGGGCACCGACAGGCTGTAGGGGCTGACCATGCCCACCCGAAGCACTCGTTGCGGGCCCGTCATGCAGCGCACGCTACCCGGTGCCGCACCCGGCCACGCCGAGCACCCGCGTGCGCCACTGCTGCTTGCGGATGCACCACATCACAGCGTCCGTGATCCCAGGCTTTCCGAAGCCCGTCGGCCGACGCGACAGGCCGCTCGACACGCCAGGGCAGCTGCTTCCAGAAGCGCCACATCACGCATGGCGTGATCTCAGGCTTCCAGAAGCTGCACCCCCGAGCGTCCTGCAGCGGCATCTGCGGGGCCACGCGGCGGCCGGCCGGGTGGCGTGTGAAACTGCCGGGAACCGAAGGGGGCGGAATTGCGTCAGAGTGGGTACCTGTGCGGTTGACCAAGTGGAGTTCGATGATGTGCCCGACGCCGACAACTCGATGGCGCGCGCCGATGGCCGCGATCCTGGCCCTCACCGTGCTGGGTTCTCTGGTGGTCGCACCGCGGGCTGCGGCGGCAGCGCCAGAGGAGGAGACGGGTACCACGCTGGAGGTCACCGCCGGGCTGCGTCGGTGGCACGACCCGGGCGACCACGTGGTGGTGGCAGCCGAAGTGTCGTCCGACGAACTGTTCGAGGGTCGCATCGAGCTGGGGCTCGGCTCCGGTGCCACGGTCACCAAGAGCGTGCAGGTTGCCGGCGGCACCACCAAGACCTTCCTGCTCGTCGCCCCCACCTCGCTGGAGGGTGTCGGGGTCGACGTGCGGCTGTACGCCGACGACGGCGGCATTCTGCGACGGCTGACTCTGACGCTCCGCGTGGCAGAGGCCGTGGAGTTGGTGGGTGTGCTCCCCGCCCTTGCCACGCAGGTGGGCGAGGTGCCCCAACAGGTCAACCTCGCGAGCGCCGACGATGGCAACGCCCAACTGGCCGAGCTCTCGCTCGACCAGATGGCGTTGGGTTCTTCGGCACTCGATGTGTTCGACACCATCATCGGCACGACCTCCGACCTGCGGTCGCTCCAGCCTGCACAGCGCGCCGCATTGCTCGGCTGGCTCAATCGGGGTGGCCGGCTGCTGCTCGACGACGACGACGACCTCAGCGCGCTGCCCGAACAGTGGCGTCCGGCGGACACCACGTGGGCTCTCGCCGGCCGAGGAGAGGTGCGCATCGTCGATGGGCAGGCATCGAGTGGCCGCTGGTCGTCCATCATCCAACCCACCGGTTCGACCACCTCCGAATACGCCGGGTTCTTCGGCGTCACCGAGCAGTCGGGCAGCGTGCAGCAAGACCTCGCTGAACGGGCAGGTGTGCGGCTGCCCTCGATGGTGCCGCTGCTGGTGCCGCTGATCACCTACTGGGTGCTCGTGTCGGTGGTCCTCTTCTTCCTGCTCAAGTCCATGCGCCGGCTCACGCTGGCGTGGGTGGCCATTCCCGTGCTGGCAGCGCTCACCGCCGGCACTGTGCTGTGGTATGGCCAGCAGTGGAGGTCCGCCGGGCAACCCGCGTACTCCGCGTTCGTCGACGGCTACCCAGGGGGCGGCGATGCCACCGCCAGTCTCCTTGCGTTCAGCCGTGATGGCGGCACCGTGCGCGCCGATCTCCCGCCCGGGTGGCAAAGCGACAGCGAACTCACCTGGTTCTTCTCTGGGTCGTCCTCCAACGTCAGCCCCGAGATCGAGGCCGGGGGTGACGGCACCGAACTGCGCGTCCGTCTCGAACCTGGCCAGGTGACCACCGCCAACGTGTTGGGCCCCACCGGAGACGCCGGCCTCGCCATCGAAGCCGGCCTGTTCGACGACGAGGTCGTCGGCACCGTCTCCAACACCGGACCAGTCACGCTGCAGCAAGTCGCCGTGTTCGGCCCCGGAGGCGTCGAGTTGGTCGGCACTCTCGAGCCGGGCCAGCAGGCCCAGTTCTCGTTCCGCTCCGATCCGTTGCCGCCGGGATTCACGCTCGGCGACCGGGTGTGGGACGGCACCTCGGACCCCACGGCCGACGACGGCGAGATCGCAGAGCTGGGCATCTGGTCGAACGCCGGCGCCAGCCGCGTGCTGTTCCCCAGCGGCATGGTGCGTGCCGCCGGCTGGACCACGGAGCGCCCGTCGGGTGTCGAGATCTCCGGTGGCCTCACCGCTACCACGGTGGTCACCACCACTGCAGCCATCGAGCCCGGAAACGGGCCACTGCCGTTCGCTTCTGTGCGGTGGTCGATGGTCCGCACACCGTTCTCGCAGTTCGGCAACGGCACCGCCGACACCATCTACCGTTACGTCGTGCCGCCAGCCAGCAACCTGAACCAACCGATGGTGCTGCAGCTACCCGGCGGGCTCACCAGCATCGAACTGTGGAACGGCAGCGGGTGGGTCGCGTCAGACGCCGCGAAAAGCCTGGTGGCGGTACCCCGTGCGAGCATCATCGACGGGGTACTGATGGCACGCATCCCCAACGACAGCGAATTCTTCCCGGGTGACCAAGCGCCCGAACTCCGCGGCGGCACCACGGAGGCAACGACATGAGCGATGCCCCGGTCACCGCGCCCGAGCTGCTGGAAGTCGTCGACCAGCCCACTGACGAGACCGCCGCCGAGCGCACACCAGCGGTTCGAGCCGAGCGGCTCACCAAGCGCTACGGCAGCCTCCTGGCCGTGAATCACCTCGACCTGGTGGTGCCGCGGGGTTCGGTGTTCGGGCTGATCGGCCCCAACGGCGCCGGCAAGAGCACCACCTTCGCGATGATGGCCACGCTGCTGCGGCCCACCAGCGGGCGCATCACGGTGATGGGCGCCGACCCGGCGCACAAGCCGCGCACCGTACGTCGCCGAATGGGCTACATGCCCGACAACCTCGGCGTGTACGACAACCTGCGCGTCGATGAGTACCTCGAGTTCTTCGCCGCCTCCTACGGCATCCATCGCAGCGAATGGCCGGCGCTCGTGGACGGGCTGCTCGAGTTGGTCGACCTGTCGGTGAAGCGCACCACGATGGTGAACTCGCTTTCGCGTGGCATGAAGCAGCGCCTCAGCCTGGCCCGAGCGCTGGTGCACGACCCCGAACTGCTCATCCTCGACGAGCCTGCCAGCGGCCTCGACCCGCGTGCCCGTGTTGAGCTGCGGGAACTCCTCAAGACGCTCAACGGCATGGGCAAGACCATCGTCATCTCGTCGCACATCCTCGCCGAGCTGGAGGAGATGTGCACCGACATCGCCATCCTCGAAGCCGGCAAGCTGCTCGCAGCGGGGCCGCCTCGCGAAATCCTGGAGCGGCTCGGTGGCGCGCGAACTGTGCGAGTGCGTTTCGCGAGCGGCGTCACCGAGTCGTTCACCGTCGCCGACGACCACGAACAGACGCAGCTGCTGCGGCGGCTCGTGGTCGACGAGCAGCGCGATGTCGTCGAATTCGTCGAGGAGTCCGGCGGCCTGGAACAGCTGTTCATGACCATCACCGAAGGGATCGTGCAATGAGCGTGAACCCGGTTCTGGCCCGCGAGCTGCGCGAACGCATGCGCACAGGAAGGGCGTTCGTGGTGCTCGGCGTGTTCCTGTCGATGCTCATCCTCACCGTGTACCTGGTGTACCAGGGCAGCGCCACCACCGGGCAGATCGAGATCGACCTAGCCCGCCAGACCCGCCTCGGCCGCGACCTGTACGAGTGGGTGCTGTTCGTGATGCTCGCGCTTGTTTTGTTCTTCGTGCCCGGCCTCACCGCCGGCGCGGTCGCCGGCGAGCGCGAACGGCAGACGCTGCTGCCGCTGCAGGTCACGCTGTTGCGCCCGCGCAGCATCTTCGTCGGCAAGGTGCTGGCAGCGATGAGCTTCCTGGTGCTGCTGCTGGTGGCCGCACTGCCGGTCACCATGGTGGCCTACCTGCTCGGCGGCATCCGACTGTTCGATGGCCTCATCGGCATCGGCATCGTGCTGGTGGTGGCCGTGCTCCTCACCGTCATGATCGCCGCGCTGAGCACGCTGGCCAAGCGGGTACAGACCGCCACTTTACTCTCGTACGGTTTCACCGCGCTGCTGGTGCTGCTCGGGCCGCTGCTCTACTTCTCCATGCGTGTGGCCGACGGCAGCTCCGGTTCCGACCTCGAGAACCCGCCGGCCGCGGTGCTCACGTTCAATCCCATCGCGATCGTTGCCGACGCCACCGCCGGCGAGCGCATCGACGACGGTGGCAACCCGTTGCGCTGGGCACGCAACGAGTTGGTCAACGCGAAGTCGATGGCTGGCGACACCTGGTTCTCGTGGTTCCCCGACGACGACTTCGGCGCGCAGTTCCGATTCGTCGACGGCCGGCGCGATGGCTTCCCGGCATGGGGTGTGGGCACCATTGCGCTCACCCTCCTCGCCACCTTCATGTCCTTTCTCGCCATCCGGCGACTGCGCACCCCAGCGGAGACCGAACGATGAACCCTTCACTCGCACCCCTGCTCGCCGCCATTCGCCGCCGATTGCGCGTGGCGTGGGCGATCACCACGCTGCAACTGTTGGCGCCGCTGGTGGCCGTCGGCGCCCTCGCACTGGTGGTGGCTGCCCGCTACGCCGACCTGCCGTGGGCCGAACCCGCTGCGCTGGGTCTGGTCGTGACGGTGGTCGCGTTCGTGCTGGTGTACGCCGCCGTGTGCACCGTGCCCGACCTGCTGGTCGCCCGCGCTGCCGACAGGGGCCTGGCCACTCGCGACGCGTTCGCTACGTCGCTGGAGCTGCGCGCCATTCACGGTGCCGACGATACCCACGACCGCAGCACCGACTTCGATCGTCGCGTGCACCAGCGTGCCCAAGAACTGGCCGAGGTGGCCGCACCCGCAGAAGCAGTGCGGTTCCGGCTGCTGCGCAAGCCCACGGGCATCGCCGCGCTGGTGGCCCCCGCCGCGCTCGTGCTGGCGCTGATCGCCAACCCACAGGATGCATTGCGCGACCAGCGAGCCGCCGACGATGCCGCCATCGAGGCCACTGCAGACGTGCTCGACTCCGAGGCAGAGCGGTTGGCGGGCGAGCCTGGCGGCCAGGATGCCGCGGAGCGACTGGAGCAACTGGCCGACGATCTCCGCCAGACCGACTCGGTGGAGGAAGCCGACGAGTTGCTCGACCAGGCTGCCGCCGAACTGCGCGACGAGGTGAGCGACGACCTGCTCGCCCAGCGCGCCGCTACCGAGGGCCTCCAGCGGAGTCTGGAGACCACTCCCCTCCCCGGCGCGAGCAGCGACCAGACCGCACAGGAGCAGCTGGAGTCGATGGCGCAGGAGCTGCCCGGAATGAACCAGGAGCAGCTCGACGATGCCGCGCAGCGGCTCGACGACCTGGCCGCGACCCAGGAGGCCGGTGACCCGGCCACCGCTGAGCTGTTGCGCGAGGCGGCCGCCGCGATGCGTGAAGGCGACGTTGCCACTGCGCAAGCCCGTCTGGGCGAGGCCGGACAGGCCGCTGCGCAGTCGTCGGCCGACGCTGCCGAGCAGACCGCGGCCGGCGAGGCCGCACAAGCTGCGGCTGACGCCGCCGAGCGCCTGGCGCAAGCTCGCGGCGACTCCGCCGGGCAGGGAGAGGGCCAGGGCGAGGGCGAGGGTCAAGGACAGGGTCAAGGCGAGGGTCAAGGACAGGGTCAAGGAGAGGGTCAAGGACAAGGGTCCGGCTCGGGCTCCGGACAAGGGTCCGGCTCCGGCTCGGGCGGGAACCCGTCAGGCCCCGTGAACGGCGGCGGCGGCACCAGCGGCAACGGCGGGCAGGGTGGGCAGGGCACCGGCACCGGTCACACCGACGGCAGCGGCAACCCCAACACCGACACCATCTACGACCCCGTGCGCGGCGGCAATGGCGAGACCGGTACCGTCGGCGGTGGCACGGGCAGCGGCCAGGGTGGCACCATCGGCACCACCGACGGACAGACCAACAGTGGCTCGGCCAACGTGCCTGTCAGTGACGTGCTCGGCGATTATGCGGCCCAGGCCACCGAAGCCATGAACAACCCCACGGTGCCGCCATCCATCCGAGCGCTCGTGCTCGCCTACTTCAACCAACTGCAAGGAAACGACTGATGGCGCCGCAACTCCCCCACGTGTCTCCGGAGCGCTACGCCGAGATCGCCGAAAGCATCGAAGCCGAAGTCGGCAAGATCATCGTTGGCCAGGACCCGTTGGTCCGCACGGTCGTCACCTGCCTGCTCGCCGAAGGGCACGCCCTCTTGGAAGGCGTGCCCGGCCTGGGCAAGACGATGCTGCTCAAGGCACTCTCGGAAGCAGTCGACCTGCCGTTCAGCCGCGTGCAGTTCACGCCCGACCTGATGCCGGCCGACATCGTCGGCACGCAGGTGCTGGAGGAGGACGAGCGCGGCCACAAAGCCTTCCAGTTCCGTCCGGGCCCGGTGTTCGCCAGCTTCGTACTGGCCGACGAGGTGAACCGCGCGACCCCCAAGACGCAGTCGGCGTTACTGGAGGCGATGCAGGAGCGAGCGGTCACGGCCGGTGGGGCGACCCGCCCGCTGCCGCGCCCGTTCCTGGTGATGGCGACGCAGAACCCGCTGGAGATGGAAGGCACCTACCCTCTGCCCGAGGCGCAGCTCGACCGCTTCCTGCTCAAGGCGCACGTGCCGTTCCCCAGTGCCGACGATCTGGTCACGGTACTCGAGCGCACCACCGGCACTCACAGTGTCGAGCTGCATTCGGTGGCCGATGCCCCCACGCTGATGGCGATGATCGAGCTCACGCGCCAGGTGCCCATCGCCAGCCACGTGTTGCGCCACGCGGTCGACCTGGTCGTGGCCACCCACCCCGACTCCGCCACCACCCCCGATCTGCTGCGCCGCTACGTACGCTTCGGAGCGTCGCCGCGCGCCGCGCAGGCGATGGTGCTGGCCGGCAAGGTCACCGCGCTGCTCGACGGCCGCCCCAACGTGTCGGTGGCCGACATCCGCGCCGTCGCCATCAGCGCGTTGCGCCACCGCCTGGTGATGGGCTACGAGGCCACCGCGGATGGTGTCGACGCCGAGCAGTTGGTGGGTGCGTTGCTCGACGCAGTGCCCGAGCCGTCGGTCGGCATGCGCGGAGCCCCGTGACCGAACTGCTCGACCCGAAGTTGCTCACGCAGCTCGAACGGCTGCAGCTCCGCACGCGCCGACGCCTGGCCGGGCGTTTCGCTGGCGAGCACCGCAGCTCGCGCTTCGGCAACTCGCTCGACTTCGCCGACCAGCGCGAGTATCACCCTGGCGACGATTACCGCCGCATCGACTACGCGGTGTACGCCCGCACCGGCCAGCTGTTCATCCG
>Ga0105047_10005479_pt1 | contig 21764 bp, 16 predicted proteins | sample MAT04_FD_78384 | JGI IMG/M metagenome (GOLD analysis project Ga0105047, IMG submission 78384) | Freshwater microbial communities from Lake Fryxell liftoff mats and glacier meltwater in Antarctica - MAT-04 (megahit assembly) | ecosystem: Environmental > Aquatic > Freshwater > Ice > Liftoff... | reverse complement strand
GGCAACCGGCTCTCGACGTCGATCCACACCGGAACGTTCCGGGTCTCGTTCCGAGCCGACTCCGTGCTCGGTCAGAACCTGCTGGCATCGTTCAGCCTCACCGCTGTCATGTCGGTGGTGCTCGCCCTGTTCGCCAAGGTGCTTGCCACCGGTCTGGGGGTCGAGCAGCACATCTCACTGCTCGACCTCATCATGGTGTCAATCGTCGGCGGCATGCTCGGATCGATCGTGGTGGCCACCGCCACCGTGCTGCTCACCATTGGAGCAACCCGCTACAAATGGGACCTCGACTACCTCGTTGCACCCAGTGTGTCGACGCTCGGCGATGTCATCACCATCCCGGCGTTGTGGCTCGCCGCCCAGATGATCGGGCGGGGCAACCTCGTGACGGTCGCCGGCGTGGTGCTCCTGATCGCCACGGCGATCACGGCTGTGTGGTCGTGGCGGACCACCCTCGATGTGGTGCGCGAGATCTTCCGCGAATCGTTACCCGTGCTCACCGCGGCGGTGATGTTGTCGGCCCTCGCAGGCCTGGTGTTGCAGAAGCAGCAGGACATCCTGCACCTGCTGCCGGCCATCGGCGTGTTGCAGCCGGCGTTCGTCTCCTCGGCCGGAGCACTCGGGGGGATCCTCTGCGGTCGCATCGCCACCAACCTCCACCTCGGCTCGGTTGAGCCCACGCTGGTGCCCGGCAACGAGGCCCGGCTCGACTTCTCGCTGATTGCCGGGCTCGCGGTGCCACTGCTCCTGCTCAACGCAGTGGGCGCCTGGCTGGCGGCGCTGTTCACCGGCGGGAACGGCTCCCCGGGCTTTTGGTGGGTCCTGCTGGCCAGCACGCTCGCGTCGACGGTGACGATGGCGTTCGTGGCCGCGCTCGCGTACTACTCCACCATTGGCGCCTGGCGCTTCAACGTCGACCCCGACACCTATGGAACGCCCATCGTCACCGCTTCGGTCGACTTCGTGGGCACGATGTCACTGGTCATTGCGGTCGTCTCGCTGGGCCTCATCTGAGCAGCGGCGCCGCAGACGGTCCGCGCCGTCGGGGATGGCCACGCGATGGGCAGATCTGACGGTGTGTCAGGTAACTTCGGAACCGATGAACCTCGACTTCACACCTGACGAGCAGGAGTTCCGCGAGGAAGCCCGCACCTGGCTCGCTGAGAACCTGCCCAAGGGCGTTCGCCCGCCCGACGGCCAGCCCATGCGCGAGTTCGACCTCGCCTGGCAACGCACGCTCTACGACGGGGGCTGGGCCGGGATCAACTGGCCGGTCGAGTACGGCGGCAAGGGCCTCAACGACATCCAGCAGATGATCTGGTACGAGGAGTTCGCCCGGGCCGAACCGCCGTTCACGCTCAACAACTCGTGCACGTTCGTCGGCAATAACCACGGCGGGCCCACGCTCATCGTCAGCGGCACCGACGAGCAGAAGTCGTTCCACCTGCCCAAGATCCTGCGCGGCGACGCCGTGTGGTGCCAGGGCTTCTCCGAGCCCGGTGCCGGTTCCGACCTGGCTTCGCTGGGCTGCAAGGCCGTCGTCGACGGCGATGAACTGGTGGTGAACGGCCAGAAGATCTGGACGTCCTACGCCCACGTCGCCGACTTCCAAGAACTGCTGGTCCGCACCGATCCCACCGCCCCCAAGCACAAGGGCATCAGCTGGGTCATCTGCGACATGACGACACCCGGCATCGAGATCCGCGAGATCACCACGATGAGCCATGTGAACGACTTCTGCGAGGTCTTCTACGACGACGTGCGCATCCCGCTCACCAACGTGGTCGGCCAGATCAACGACGGGTGGCGGGTCACGATGACCACGCTCGGCTTCGAGCGCGGCACCGCCTTCATGGCCGACCAGGTCGAGCTGGCCTCGGTCGTCGAGCGGCTCATCGCCGAGGCCAAGGTCCGCACCGGGCCCGACGGCAAGCGTCCGGCCATCCAAGACGACGAGATCGCCCGTCGCCTGGCGCTGGCCCGGGCCGAGGTCGCGGCGCTCAAGGCCATGACCATCGCCGGCATCAGCCGCACCCAGCGCGCCGGCGTGCCCGGCCCCGAGGGTTCGATGACCCGACTGTTCCACGGTGAGCTCCACCAACGGGTGTACCAGCTGGCGCTCGAGATCATCGGGCCCGACTCGCTGCGGCTCACGCCCGTCGACGGCGACGGCTGGACCGGCCCTTACCTGCAGAGCTTCGCCTACACGATCGGTGGCGGCACCTCCGATATCCAGCGCAACATCGTCGGCGAAAGGGTCCTGGGTCTCCCCCGGGTCAAGTGAGGACGCACTGACATGGATCTACTCCCCACCCCCGAACAAGAAGAGATCGTCGCTTCGATCCGCTCGGTGATCGCCGGCAATCACGTCACCGGCGAACCCCTCACCGACGCCCTGTGGAGCGCAGCGGTCGGCCAGGGCTGGTTTGCCCTCGGCCTCGACGAGTCGCTCGGCGGCGTCGGCTACTCGCTCGTCGAAGAGGTGCTGTTGTTCCGCGAGCTCGGACGAGCGTGCGTGCCCGGGCCGTTCCTCGCCACGACTCTGGCGGCCCGCCTGGCGGCCACTGCCGGCGACGCCGACCTGGCGGCGCGCGTCATCGGGGGCGAGGCCCGGGTCGGGCTCGCCGAACGCTACGACGCCGAGCGCTTTTCGGTGCTCGACGGCGACGGTGCTGCGCTCATCTTGTTGATCGACGGCGATCGCATCGCCCTCCTCGATGCCGCTACCGCCGTCGATGCGACGTCCATCGCCGGCTTCGACACCCTCGTCCCCGTCTCGCTGGTCGCCGGGCTCGACACCGCCGCAACGCTCGCCGAATCGAACGATGCCGGGGCGTTGGCGCTGCACGGAAGCCTGTTGTTGGCCGCCATGCTGGCCGGGATGGCCCGCGCCGTCACCGACCAGTCGGTGTCCTACGGCATCGACCGTGAGCAGTTCGGCCAACCCGTCGGCGGGTTCCAGGCGGTCAAGCACCGCTGCGCCGACATGGCCACCCGCGCCGAGGTCGCCGACTGCCAGGTGGCCTACGCCGCGCTGGCCGTGCGCGACGGTGCCGACGACGGACCGTTCCACGCCCACGCGGCGCGGGTCGTCGCAGCACGGGCTGCGGTCGAGAACGCCCAGGTCAACGTCCAGAACCACGGGGGCATCGGCTTCACCTGGGAACACACCGCGCATCGTTACGTCACCCGCTCGCGGGTACTGGCCAACTGCCTCGGGACCACCGCCGCCCACCTGGGCGAAACGCTCACCGCGGCAGGGCCCCGCTGACGCAACGAGCCGAACCCGGTCCCGCCTGGAGCCCGCCTGGTCCCGGACCCCGCCTTCCTCGTTCTGTGGCGTAGAACTCGACAAATCTGTCGTGGTTTACGCCACAGAACCGGCACGGGTCAGAGCAAGCGGAAGGGCTTGTCCTTGTCGACGCGGGGCTCGGCCGGCAAACCCAGCACCCGTTCGCCGGCGATGTTGCGCTGGATCTGATCGGTGCCACCACCGATGCGCGGTGCCCACTGCGACAAGAACAGCCCCTGGAAGAAGCCGTCGAACGGCGCGTCGTCGGCGGACAACATGGCGGCCGCGCCCAGCAGCGCCATGTAAAGGTCGCCGCCCTCGCCGTACTGACGGCTGATGTGCAGCTTCATCACCGAGCTCTCAGGACCGGGCTGCAGCCCCTGTGACACCGACGTTTGCACCCGGAACCCGAGGTAGCGGGTGATCTGGAAGTAGGTGTACATCTTGGCCAGCCGCTGGCGGAAGACCGCGTCGTCGGTGCGGCCCATCTGGCGGGCGAGGTTGAGGATCTCGCTGATCTGGATCATGCCACCACCGCCGATGGCGGAGCGCTCGTTGACCAACGTGGTCATGGTGACGCCCCAGCCGCCGTCGATGTGTCCGACCACGTTCTTCAACGGCACTCGCACATCGGTGAGGAACACCTCGTTGAAGTGCACGGCACCGTCGATCTGGCGCAACGGACGCACGTCGATACCCGGCGTCGTCATGTCGAGCAGCAGGTAGGTGATGCCGCGGTGCTTACGCTCGTCGGGGTTGGTGCGGACCAACAGGATGGCCCAGTCCGACGACTGTGCCCCCGATGTCCAGACCTTCTGGCCGTTGACGACGAACTCGTCACCGTCGAGTTCGGCACGCGTGGAGAGGCCGGCCAGATCGGACCCGGCATCGGGCTCGCTGAAGAGCTGACACCACACTTCGTCGCCGCGTTTGATGGGCTCGAGGTGGCGCAGCTTCTGCTCCTCGGTGCCGTGCGCAATGAGCGTGGGTCCAACCATGTCGACGGCCACCTGGAAGGAGTTTCCCGGCACGTCGAAGTTGGCTTCCTCCTGCTTGAACACCCCAGCCAGGTGCGAGCTGAGGCCGCGTCCGCCGTACGTGGAGGGCCACTGGATGCCGGCGAACCCGGCATCGGCCTTGAGGATCTGCCAGCGCTTGGCGAGCGCCATGCTCGACGCGTCCTCGTCTTCGTCCTTGGGCCGCAGGGTGCGCCAGACCTCGGCGCTTCCCGGGGTCCTCCGGCGGGCGTTGGCCTCGAGCCAGGCGCGACCTTCGAGCCGGAACGCCGCCTCTTCTGGGCTGTCCTCGAAATCCATGCTGCCTGATGTCCCTTGTCGTGCCGTTCGGCTCGTGACCTTATGCAGCGCAGCGCTGCAGGGCCAACGTCGACCGGGGGGACGCGGGCGATCAGGCTCCGGGGATGATCAGTCCGGGACGGTCGCGCAGCAAGAAGGAACCGGCGGCGTCGAGGTCGAGGGCGGCCGGAGCGGCGGACGAGGTGACCGAGGCCTCGATGAGGAACCGGTCGACGAACTCGCCGGTGTCGTAGGCATCGGGGTGAAGGCCGGCACCGACGCCGTTGAGGCGGGCGATGCTGCCATTGGACTCCCACGAGCCGATACCGATGGCGTCGAACTCGCAGTCTCCGTCGCTCACGCTGAGGAGCCCGGCGCCGGCGGGGATGGCCCCGAGGCCGATCATGTACACGCCGACCGTGCCGGAGCCCGAGGGGGCGAGCCCGTAGACGCCGCCGATGTCGCCGGTCTCGTTGTTGGCCGCATTGACCTGTCCGCCGGCCAGGTCGACCGACTTCTGGCAGCTGGCCGATTCGGTGCTGGCGAAGTTCACGTCGAAGTCGAGCTTGCCGGCAGTGATGAGCTGACCGGGGAGGGCGGCGGGATCTTCGGGCAAGGTGGTGGGTACGTCGACCGGCACCTCGGTGGTGGTGGGGGCGGAGCTGGTATCGGTGACCTCGGTCGTCGTGGTCGCCTCGGGAGCCACCGTGGTGCTCGTGGTCTGCGGTGCCGTGGAAGTGGTCGTCGACGTGGCCCCGGGAGCCGTGGTGGTGGCCGACGTGGTTGTCGTGGTCTGCGATCCGGCAACCCCGCCCCACAGGCAGGTACCGACCAGTACGCATGCGCCCGTCAGAGCCCCGACACGCTTCACCATTGCAACATGCTTCATCATCGCCACCTTGTTCATCACTTCTATCGGCAGACATGTGCCGAAATCGCACCAGAGTCACCCCTAGACGCTCCGTCGAGGGTAACCCCGCACCCCTCGCACAACAAGGCACCACTGTCGTCGTTGCCTCGATCGCTCCGGCTCCGTATCGCCTCGCCTCGTCGACGTCGTTCGTCGGCGAACGGTGGGAGCGCCGCGTATTGTCGAGGAAGGCTCACAGGGGGAACTGTCATGGCAAACACGGATCTGCTGGATCTGTCCGAGAAGATCATCTCGGGGGAACGGGGCATCGACGACCATCACCCCCTGCAAATGGGGTCTTCGGCCACGTTGCAGCCCATCACCGACGACATCGCGTTCATCGAGTCGTTCGCCAATGTGGCCTGCGCCCGAACCGGTGACGGCCTCGTGATCGTCGATGCCGGCAGCCCGCTGCACGCCGCCGGCATCGTCGAATCGGTCCGCTCGTGGACCGCCGCTCCGCTCCACACGGCGGTATTTACCCACGGCCATGTCGACCACATCTACGCCGTGAAGTTGTTCGAGGCCGAGGGCAACGGCCCGGCACGGGTACTGGCCCACGAAGCGCTGCCGGCCCGGTTCAAACGCTACGAGGCCACCAACGGGTACAACGGCATCATCAACCAGCGACAGTTCCAACTGCCGTATCCGATGTTCCCGGGCGACTACCGCTACCCCGACGAGACCTACGAGACCCAGCTCGACGTCACGGTCGGCGATCTCGCTTTCTCGCTCCGCCACGATCGCGGCGAGACCGACGACCACACCTGGGTGTGGATCGAGGACCACAAGGTGCTGTGCACCGGCGACCTGTTCATCTGGGCCAGCCCCAACTGCGGCAACCCCCAGAAGGCTCAGCGGTACTGCGACGAGTGGGCGGTTGCCCTGCGCAAGATGGCCGACCTCGGTGCCGAGTTCCTGTTGCCCGGCCATGGCCTGCCGATCGCCGGGGCCGAACGCATTCGCGGCGTCCTCACCGACACCGCCCGCTACCTCGAATCGCTCTTCACCCAGACGATCGACCTGATGAACAACGGCGCCCGGCTCGACGAGATCATCCACACGGTGCGACCGCCCGACGACCTGTTGGGCCGGCCGTGGCTGCAGCCGGTGTACGACGAGCCCGAGTTCGTAGTGCGCAACATCTGGCGCCTCTACGGCGGCTGGTACGACGGCAACCCCGCCCACCTCAAGCCGGCGTCCGAGTTCGCCGTGGCCACCGAACTGGCGAGTCTTGCCGGAGGCGCCGACAAGCTGGCGGAGCGGGCGCTCGAGCTGTCCGGGGAGGGCGACCACCGACTCGCCTGTCACCTCGTCGAGATGGCGTCGGCCGCGGCGCCCGACGTGGCCGAGATCCGGGCCGCCCGGGCCGCAGTGTTCGGGGCCCGAGCCTCGATCGAGCGCTCGACGATGGCCAAGGGCGTCTACTCGTGGGCCGAACGCGAATCGAAGCCCGCCGACGGCTGAGCCCCCCACCCCCTTGCCCGGGACGCGTTTTGCCCCGTGAGACGTCCGGTTTGCCGGACGTCTCACGGGGCAAAATTGAGGGGTTGGGGCAGATCAGCCCAAGGACAGGCCACGATCCTCGGCTTCGGCCGCGAGTTCGAGCCACTGCTCATCCGCGAGCGCTAGATCGCTGTCGACCGACTGCAGCTCGATGGCCAGCTCGGCGAGGCGCCGGTGATCAGAAGCCGCCGAGGCCAACTCGGCGTTCAGCGCGTCGTGACGCTTACGCAGTTCCTTCTGCTGACGCTCGATGGTGCGGTACTGGTGCTTGAGCGTCGAGGGGCTGCGCAGCTTTCCGTCGGCACCGGCCGACGACGCGGGAGCCGACGCGACGGAAACCGGAGCTGCGGGCGCGGCTGCGGGCGCGGCTGCGGGCGCGGCTGCGGGCGCGGCTGCGGCAACCGAGCCCCGCCGACGGGGGGCGGCGCGGCGCTCGTCTTCGTAGGCGGCGTACCCGCCGGGCTTGCGGCCGGCGAACCCGGTGCCGTCCATGACGATGACATCCGCCACGGTCCGCTCCAGGAACGCGCGATCGTGGCTGACCACGATGAGGGCGCCGGGCCACTCGTCGAGGAACTCCTCGAGGGCCCGCAGCGTGTCGAGGTCGAGGTCGTTGGTGGGCTCGTCGAGCAACAACACGTTGGGCTTCTCGGCCAAGGTGACGAGCAGCTGCAGGCGGCGGCGCTCGCCGCCCGACAGCAGCCCGACTGGCGCGTACTGGGCGTCGCCGTCGAACCAGAACGCTTCCATGAGCGCCTTGTCGGTGTGGTCGGGCGTGCGATACGGCCCGGCCACCACGTCGCGCACCCGGGCCTTGGGGTCGAGGGTGCGACCGCGCTGGTCGAAGTAGCCCACCTGGGCGGTCTGGCCGATGACGACCCGGCCCGCTGCGGGCTCGAGCTTGGAGGCGACGATCTCGAGCAGCGTCGACTTGCCGGTGCCGTTGGGGCCGACCAACCCGAGGCGCTCGCGAGGGTCGAGCATGAGGTCGACATCGTGAAACAACCACTTGCCCTCGGCGCCGGTGGCGCGGTCGACGTAGCGGTGCCCGAGCCCGTGCAACTCGACCACCTGGTCGCCCAGGCGGGGCGTGCCGAAGTGCAGAGGCAGGTCGCCGGATCGGGCCTCGGCGCGGGCGCTGCCTTCGACGATGGCGGTGGCCGTGGCGATGCGGGCCTTGGGCTTGGACGTGCGGGCGGGGGCACCGCGGCGCAGCCAGGCGAGCTCGGTGCGGGCGAGGTTCTTGCGGGTCTTCTCGGTCTTGGCGTCCTGCTCGGCCCGGTCGGCCTTGCCCTCGAGGTAGACGTCGTAGCCGCCGTCGTGGAGGAAGGCATTCCCCCGGTCGAGCTCGAGCACCCGGTTGGTGACCCGGTCGAGCACGTGGCGGTCGTGGGTAACCATGACGAGCCCACCGCGGTAAGCCGCGAGGCGGTCTTCGAGCCAGGCGATGGCGTCGATGTCGAGGTGGTTGGTGGGCTCGTCGAGGATGAGCAGGTCGGACTCGGTCATGAGCGCCTTGGCGAGGGCGACTCGTTTGGCCTGCCCACCCGAGAGCCGGTCGACATCGACCTCGAGGAACGCGCCCATGCCCAGCCGGTCGAGCACGGCGTCGGATTCCCAGTTGCCGCCGGCCGCCTCGTGCACGGTGCCCGGAGGCAGCTTGGGCTCCTGGTCGAGCTTGGCGACCCGCACTCCACTGCCCAAGCGGGCCGTGCCCGATTCGGGCAGGTCCTCGCCGCTCATGACCCGCATGAGGGTCGACTTCCCGCAGCCGTTGATGCCGACGATGCCCAGGCGCTCGCCGGTGGAAATCGTCATCGACAGGTCGGTGAAGAGGGGCTTTCCGGGGCGCGAGGCACCGACACGAACGAGGTCAACGAGGATCATCGGTCACCGAGGGTACGCGGTGGCGGCGACCCTCCCGATTCGACTGCCTCTTTGCGGTCGCCGCGCTGGCCCGGCCGGGCCGTCAGGCCGGAACCGATGCCGGTGCGGCCTGGTGGCCGCGAATCAGCACGCCCGGGCGCTCGCCGGTGGCCTCGTCGTCCTGGCGTACGACCACGCCCGACTTGATGGTGGCGACATATCCGGTGGCCCTTTGGATGAGGCGACGCCCGCCGGCGGGCAGGTCGTACACCATCTCGGGGGCGGGTACGGTCAGCGCATCGAAGTCGATGACGTTGATGTCGGCGAGGTAGCCCGGCGCCAGCAGGCCCCGGTCGTCGAACCCGTAGAGCGCCGCGGTCCGGCGGGTCTGGTGGTGCACCGCGGCCTCCAGGGTGAGACGGCTACCCCGGCTTCGATCGCGGACCCAGTGGGTGAGCATGAACGTGGGCAGCCCGGCGTCGCACAACACGCCGCAGTGGGCTCCACCATCGCCGAGGCCGAGCACCGTGGTGGGGTGCAGCAGCATCTCTTCGAGGGCGTCGAAGTCGCCGGCGGCATAGCCGATGAGCGGGAAGTAGAGCAGCGCCCGTCCGTCCTGCTCGAGCATCAGGTCGTAGGCCACCTCGGGGGCGGGCCGGCCTTCGCGATCGGCGATGGCCGCCACGCTGGCATCGGGGGCGGGCTCGTACTCGGGCGGATCACCGAGGGGGAAGAGTCGAGCGAACGACTGCATCACGATGGCCTGCAGGCCGCGGAGCTCGACGACTTCGTCGAGGATGGCGCGCCGCACCTCAGGCTTGCGCAGCTGCTGGACCCGTTCGGCCAACGGGAGCTCCGCGACCGCCAGGTAGCCCTGGTGGAACATGAACGGGTTGGCGCTCGACTCGAAGCCCAGCATCACACACGCCGGTCGGCCGGCGACCTGGGGAACGATGTGGGCCCCGTTGGCGGCGGCGCCGTCAGCGAGCTCGATGAGGGTGCGCCAGTTGTCGGCATCGAAGGGGCTCTGCAGGCAGGCGAAGGTGACGGGCCGTCCCGACTCGCGGGACACCTCGGTCATCCAGGCGATCTCGGCGTGGGGGTCGAACATGTCCGATGCCACTGAGAACACCCCGGCGTGGGCCTGACCGAGGGCACGGCCGATGCCGATGAGCTCGACGGCATCGGCGTTGGTGCCGGCGGCGAGTTCGCCGTCTTTGGCGCGATGCAGCAGGGTCCGGGTGGTCGAGAAGCCGATGGCGCCGGCCTCGAGCGCGACGCGAACGATCTCGGTCATCTCGTCGATCTGCTCGGGCGTCGCCTGGTCGTGCACCGCGGCGTTGTCACCCATCACGTAGGCCCGCACCGCGCCGTGGGGCACGAGGGCGGCCACGTCGAGGACGCGAGGCATGGCTTCGACCTCGTCGAGGTACTCGGGGAAGGTCTCCCAGTTCCAGCTCATCCCCTCCTCGAGGGCCGTGCCGGGGATGTCCTCGACGCCTTCCATCAGCTGGATGAGCCATTGACGGCGCGCCGGGTCGGCGGGAGCGAACCCCACGCCGCAGTTGCCCATGACGATGGTGGTGACCCCGTGCCATCCCGAGGGGCTGACCTCGGGGTCCCAGGTGACCTGGCCGTCGTAGTGGGTGTGGATGTCGACCCACCCCGGCGTGACTAGGCGGCCCGCGGCGTCGATTTCGCGCCGGCCCTCGTCGGGCACGTCACCGACGATCGAGATGCGGTCGCCATCGACGGCAATGTCGCCATGGAACTCGGGCGCGCCCGAGCCGTCGACGATCCGGGCATTGCGGATCACGAGATCGTGCACAGGAGTCCCCCTCATCAGCACTGATGTACCGACGAGTCTCGTCCCACTTGACCGGACGGTCAAGGAACCTGATTCGCCGACCTGATTCGCCGACCGGCGCCGACTCAGGCGGGTTGGGGCACCGAGAGCGCGAAACCGTTGTCGCGCATGACGAGGCGCACCTCGGCATCGCTGAACCCTTCGAGGTCGTCGATGAACTTGGCCGGCTCGGCGATGCCCTCGGCGTGGGGCCAGTCCGATCCCATGAGCACGTGCTCGACCCCGATGGCCTCGGACAGCGCCCGGATGTCGTCCTCGTAGTACGGCGACACCCAGATGTGACGCCGCAGCGTCTCGATGGGGTCCTCGGCCCAGGCGCCGGGGTTCTGCTTGAACGACTTGGTCATCTTGGGGACGAGCTCGCCGACCCAGTCCGATCCCGACTCGATGGTGGCCACCCGCAGGTTGGGGAAGCGGTTGAACAGCCCGTGGGCGATGAGCGCTGCGACGGTGTCGAAGATAGGACGGTGCCCGGTGGTGACCGCCTTGAACGGTGAGTACCGGAACGCTTCCATCTCGGGCGACTCGCCCCAGTCGGCGGCGTAGCGGGCGTAGCCGGCCTCACCGGAGTGGTAGGCGACGAGGATGCCGGCCTCGTTGAGGCGGGCCCAGAACGGGTCGTAGACGGGGTCGGCCGGCGAACGGCTGAAGTTGGGCCCGACGACCGGACCAGAGCGCATGACGATGACGCGGGCGCCCGACTCGATGGCCCACTCGACCTCGGTCACGGCCTGCGCCGGATCGAGCAGGGTGATGTAGGGAGCGGTGAAGATGCGACCCTTGTTGTCGAGTCCCCAGTCATCGGCGACCCAGCGGTTGAAGGCGCGGAACACTCCGTGGGCCAGGTCGGGGTCGTGTTTGACCGCCTCTTCCATGCCCACGCCGAGCGTCGGGAACATGAAGCACGCCTCCATGTTCTGCTGATCCATGATGGCCATGCGGGCCTCGGCGTTGCGGTAGCCGGGGTTGATGGGCTCGAGTTCGCCGAAGGCGGCGCGAATGTCATCCGAGCCGCTCTTGCCGCGGAAGTAGTCGTCGAGGACGCCGGGCTTGGCGACGGGATCGAAGAGGGGGTTGGGGATGAAGCGGTTGATGCGACCGTCGACCATCAGCCGGGTCTTGCCGTTGACGGTCACCCACTGCATGCCGCGGCGGGCGAACTGGGGCTCGATGTATCGGGTGAACGCGTCGGGCGCCTCGTAGTAATGGTTGTCGGCGTCGAAGAGCTGGAAATCGAGACGTGTCATGGCTGTCCCCCCGGGAAGCGAACGTGCACCGGGCCAGCCGGCCCGATAGGAAAAGAGTAACGCGTTCTAGTTTCGGGCGGCACACGGACGCCGGGGGTGGCAGGATGCGCCAATGATCACCGACCACTTCCTCGTGACCGATCAGGTCGCCATCGTCACCGGCGCCGGTCGCGGCATCGGCCGGGCCACTGCCCTCGCACTCGCCGAGGCCGGCGCCGACCTCGTCATCAGCGCCCGGACCACCGAGCAGCTCGACGAGGTCGCCGCGCTGATCGAGGGCTTCGGCCGTCGGGCGGTGTCGGTGCCCGCCGACCTGAGCGACCTGTCGACCCTGCCCGGCCTGGTCGACACCGCCGTCTCGGAGTTCGGCCAGCTCGACATCGTGGTCAACAACGTGGGCGGCTCGTTCCCCCGGCCGTTGCTCGAGACGTCGTCGGCCATGTTCGAGAAGGCGTTCCACTTCAACGTCACCACTGCGCTCGAGCTCTCCAAGGCCGCCATCCCCGCCATGCTCGACGACTCGCTCAGCGGCACCCCGGGCGGTTCGATCGTCAACATCAGTTCGGTGATCGGTCGCCTCACCGACCGAGGCTTCGCCGCCTACGGCACCGCCAAGGCGGCGCTCAGCCACCTGACCCGACTGATGGCCGTCGACTGCGCACCGCGGATTCGGGTCAACGCCATCGGCGTCGGCTCGACCGCCACCAGCGCCCTCGAGATGGTGCTCACCAACGACGAGCTGCGTACCTCCATGGAGGACAACACGCCGCTGCGACGCCTCGGCCAACCGCTCGACATCGCGCTGGGCGTGCTCTACCTGTGCTCCCCCGCCGGCAGCTATCTCACCGGCAAGATCCTCGAGATCGACGGCGGACTCAACGCCCCCAGCCTCGCCTTAGGCCTCCCCGACCTCTGACGGCGGGCGGGCCCTCGCTCGGGTGGGCCTCGCTCGCGCAGATCCCCCACAGTTCTTCTGTGGGGGAATCAGGCGGAGGGGTCGCCGAGATTCCCCACGGTTCAACTGTGGGGGCAAACGCCGAGCCGGCAAACGCTGGGCCGTGGGGCCGAACCCTGGTCAGGGGTCGGTGGTCGTCGATGCGTTCATCGCGTCGATCTGGGCGTTGATCTCGGCCTGGATGCGATCGTGCTCCTTGTTGGCTTCAGCGCGATCGTCGAGCAGCGCCTGGCCCACCTGGGGAACGAACTCATCGATGCGTTCGGTGGAGAAGCAGGTCACCACCTCGTCGGCGTCGTCCGCCGGGTCGATCTGGCGGTTGTCCTCGACGACGGCGGCCAGATCGTCGTCGCTGCGCGGCGTGAGAATCTTGTCGACCGCACAGTCGGCCTCGGTCGCGGTCAGGCCGCGATCCGCAGCGCTGGCCCGGTACAGACCGTCGAGCGTGGTTCGCACATGAGCTCCATCGACGTCGGTGGCGGGGGTGGCCGGCCGCTTCTCCCCTTCGGGGACGTCGATATCGAGGCGCGCCAGCGACTCGGGCGAGGCGCATTCGCGGGCGGCCGGCTCGGTGTCGGGATACGCCGCCTGGAGGTTCCCGATGGATCCCACCGACAGGGTGGCGAAGGCGTCGACCCCAATCACTTGGATTGCCCGCTCGACCGCGCACTGCGCATCGGCCCACCCGTACCCCCGCGCCGCGTAGGCAACCCGCAGGTAGGCCGAAGTCAGGTCGGGTTCGACCACCAGCTGGGCACTGGGGCGTTCGATGGCAACCGCCAGCACTACCGCCGGCGAATCGCTGAGGCCGAGCTTGGCCAAGGCGTCCTCGGCGCTTTCTTTGTCGCCGCCCGAACAGCCGGCGACCGCCACCAACGACATCATCGCCGTCATGGACATGATCCGCACCACACGATGCCTGGTTCGATTCCGCACCAGATCACGTTAGGCGAGGAGCGACATGAGGTTGTCAGGTCGTCGGGACGACGACGATCGGTGTGCCTTCGCTGTGATGAAGGCAGGCCGTAGCGACCGAGCCGATCTTTAGGCCTGAGCCACCGCGGCCGCGAGTCCCGACCACCAGCATCGACGCGCCCGTGGCCTCGTCGACGAGTTCCCGATGCGCCAATCCGGTGCGCACCACTGGGCGCACCGTCACGTTGGCCGGCACGGTGACGCCTGCCAGGATCTCGACGATCTGCCGTTCTGCTTCGGACTCGAGCTCTTCGATCGGGGGCGGAATGATGAAGCCCGGATACGGCCCGACGGTGTTGATCACCGGTTCGACCACCATCACGACATCGACGGCTGATCCGTCGATGGCGGCCTCGGCCAACGCGAACGCCAAGCCATGGATTGCTTCCGGGGACCCGTCGACGCCGACGACGATGCGCTGCACCATGGCGTGGTTGCGACGCACGACCGCCACCGGACACAACGCGTGTCCTGCGATCGACGCGCTCACCGATCCCAGCACCAGCGAGGTGAACCCACCCCGGCCCCGCGAGGCAACGACCAGCAGGTCGGACCCCTCGGACAGATTGCGCAACACCTCGACGATGTGACCCTTCACGAGGTGGGTGCGCACCGTCACCCCTCCCGTGTCGCCCAGCTGCGTCAGCGCTTCGGCGAGCAACGCCTCGCCGTCGTCGAGCATCTGCTCCTCGGGCAGGGCGCCCGGCAGCAGGAAGCTGGTGAAGCGGTACTCCCAGGCGTGTACGACGTCGAGGTCGCAACCGCGGCGACCCGCCTCGACACAGGCCCAACGCAGCGCTTCGGTGGACGACTCGGATCCGTCGATCCCAACAACGATTTTGCTCATGCGGATCACGTTAGGTGACGAGCCCAACCGGGGAGACGACGGGGGTACTGTCCGTCCATGAGCATCTACGACCATCCCATCGCCGCCCTCGACGGCAGCGAATCCCTCCTCTCCGGCGTCGCCGGCAAAACCGCGCTCTTCGTGAACGTGGCCTCCAAGTGCGGACTGACCCCGCAGTACGAGCAGCTCCAGCAGCTGCAGGACCAGTACGCCGACAAAGGGTTCACCGTCGTCGGCTTCCCCTCCAACCAGTTCATGGGCCAAGAGCCCGGGAGCGCCACCGAGATCGCCGAGTTCTGCTCGGTCAACTACGGCGTCACTTTCCCCCTGTCCGAGAAGATCGACGTGAACGGCGACAACCAGCACGAGCTGTTCGCCGAACTCAACCAGGCCGCCGACGCCGAGGGCCACACCGGCGACATCCGCTGGAACTTCGAGAAGTTCCTGGTATCGGCCGACGGCAACGTCATCGGCCGCTACGCCCCGCAGACCACCCCCGACGATCCGGCCATCATCAGCGCCATCGAGGGAGCGCTTTCGTAGAGCACTCGTGATGGCTGGGCGAGTGGCTACTTGACCGAGCGGTCAAGTAGCCTCTCGCCCATGTACGAGTGGTCTGACGAACATCTGATGCTGCAAGGGGCGATGCGTGATTTCATCGCCAAGGAGATCATCCCCATCAAGGAGGATCTCGAACACGGCGACCTGCCGCCCTACGAGGTGTTGCGCAAGCTGTACTCCACCTTCGGCATGGACGAGATGGCCCGGTCCACCTTCGCCAAGCGCATCGCCCACGAAAAGGCTGTTGCCGCCGGCGAAGTGATCGAGGACGACAAGCCGTCGCGCCACGGTGGCGGCGACGCCGGCTACACCCTCATCCCCATCATCGAGCTGTGCCGCCACTGCCCCGGCATGGTCACCGCCATGGGCGTGTCGGTTGGTCTCACCTCCTCGGCCATCTCATCCAAAGGCACTATTGCCCAGAAGGAGCGTTGGGTTCCCCAGCTGCTCACCCTCGAGAAGATCGGCGCCTGGGCCATCACCGAGCCCAACAGCGGGTCCGACGCGTTCGGCTCCATGCTCGCCACCGCCCGTCGTGATGGCGACGAGTACGTGCTCAACGGCTCGAAGACCTTCATCACCAACGGCCCCTATGCCGACACCATCGTCTTCATCGCCAAGCTCGACGAGGGCAACGACCCCAAGGACCGCAAGGTGCTGTCGTTCGTGCTCGACAGCGGCATGGCGGGACTCGAGCAATCCAAGCCTCTCCGCAAAATGGGCATGCACTCGTCACCCACTGGCGAGCTGTTCCTCAGCGACGTCCGAGTCGGCGTCGACCGGCTCATCGGCGAGACCGAAGAAGTGTCCAAGGGCGGCCGCGACGGCGCCAAGGCCACCTTCCAGCAGGAGCGTTCCGGTGTTGCGGCCATGGCCCTCGGAATCATCGAGCAGTGCCTCGAGCTCAGCGTCGAGTACGCCAAGAACCGGGTGCAGTTCGGTCAGCGCATCGGTGACTTCCAGCTCATCCAGCAGAAGCTGGCCCGCATGGAAGTCGCCCGCATGAACGTGCAGAACCTGGTGTTCCGCACCATCGAGCTGTCGAAGGCCGGCAAGACCATGACCTTCGCCGAGGCCTCGGCGATGAAGCTGTACTCGGCCCAGATCGCCACCGAGATCGCTCTCGAAGCGGTGCAGCTCCACGGCGGCAACGGCTACATGGCCGAGTTCCAGGTCGAGCAGCTGGCTCGTGACGCCAAGGTGCTGCAGATCTACGCCGGCACCGACGAGATCCAAACCGTCGCCATCGCCCGCGCCCTCTTGGCGTAGCGGCCCGAGGACACGACACCCTGAACTCTCAGGGAGCGCAACGCATGCGGCGCCGCGTCGCGGCAGACTGAGCAGATGTTGAACGTCAGAGGTGGTCCGAGCATGCGGTTCTCGCTGTTCGGCACACCCATCCGCGTCAACTTCACCTTTCCGTTGGTGGTCATCGGGCTCAGCCTGCTGTCCACCCGTGATCCTCGCCTCATAGCCGGCTGGTTGGCGCTCGTCACCGTTTCGGTGATCGTCCACGAATTCGGCCACGTCGCAGCGCTGCGCGCCTTCGGTTACCGGCCCGAGGTGTCGCTCGTGGCCATGGGTGGCCTGACGTCCACCGAGCAGTCCGGTGCCCTCAGCCATTGGCGGTCGATCCTCGTCTCGGTCGCTGGGCCCGTTGCGGGCATCCTGCTGGGAGTGTCTATCGAACTGGCACTCTCGCCCTACGACGGTCGATCCGTCGACCTGCTCGCCTCCGCTTCGTGGATCGTCAACATCTGGTGGAGCGCGTTCAACCTGCTGCCGATCATGCCGCTCGACGGCGGCCACGTGTTGCGTGAGTTCTTCGAGATGGCGTCACGGCGCCGCGGTGCGGCGGTGGCCTGGCTCATCGCTCTCGTGAGCGCCTTGTCGCTGGGGTTCTGGTTCGCGCTGCGTGACCGGTTCCCGCTGATCGCGGTGGGGATCATCGTGTTGATGATCGCCACCAACATCCGCTACTTCGCGATCACCCGGCGTCAGCTGCAACTGCAGTCCATCGAGATCGGCCACGAACAGCTGTCGGGCGGCGACCTCGACGAGGGTCTCGCACGACTCGTTCCCGTGGCCTTCTCGACCGATTCAGCGCTGATCAACAGCCAGACGTACACGACACTCGGTTGGGCGCTGCTGCACCAACGACGCTTCGATGAGCTGGCGCATCTCGATCCTGCCCGCTTCCATCCCAACCACCGGGCCCTGCTCACCGCCGCCACCTCGTGGTACCGCGGCGACCTCCCCGGGGCGTTCGCGCTGGTCACCCACGCGCTGCGTGACGGCCCGATCGACCCGCCCGACAGCTACTTCGGTCGAGTGTTCGGCCGGCTCGGCGAAGTCGATCGGCTCGTGCAGGGCATCGGTCAGCTACCGGCCGAGGAGTCGCTGCGGGCCGGCAGTCGGCTGCACACGGCGCTGGTCGCCGCGCACACCGCCGCCTGATCGGTCAGCGCACCACCATGGCCACGAGAGCGAAATGGCACGCCCCGGCACCGATCGTGAGCGCATGCCAAACCTCGTGGTACCCGAACACCGTGGGCGACACGTTCAACCAGCGCTTGCCCAGGATGACGGCGCCGACGGTGTACATGATGCCGCCGGCGAACAGCAGCATCATGCGGGCCAACCCCAGCTCGCTGAGCAGCTGGGGCAGCGCGATGATCGCGGTCCAGCCCATCACGACGTAGAGCCACGAGCCCGACTTGCCACCCGATGCGGTCACCCGGATCATCTTCATGATGATCCCGGCGAGGGCGATCACCCACATGACCACCAGGATCGGAATGCCCCAGCTGCGCGAGAGCACGAGCAGGCAGAACGGGGTGTACGAACCGGCGATGAGCACGAAGATCATCGAGTGGTCGGCCCGGCGCAGCCAGGTCACGGCCCGCTCGGAATGGGCGAACAGATGGTACGAGGCGCTGGTGCCGTACAGGCCGGCCATGCTCGCCCAGTAGATGGCGACGGCAACCCGGGCCGAGGTGGTGGTAGCGCCGGCGAGCAGCCAGAGCCCGGCCGGAAGCGACAAAAAGAACGCTCCCTGGTGCAGGCGTCCGCGCCAGACGGGCTTCGGTCCATAGGCACCGAACATGCGCATCTCGCGCTCGGCTCGTGCAACTGCAGCCACGGTCATGCGATCCCCAACTTTCCAGCTCTCCAGCTCACCATCGGGCGACGACGCGCCCGCAAGGTGTTCGTAGTGTTAACACGCGCGGCGATCCCCGCCAAGGCGCTGTCGGCTGATTCGGCGTCGTTCTTGAGGAGTTCACACAACCGGCTTCAGATGTTGTTCTCCCAGGTGGGCTCGCGATCGCCTTCGTTGGGCTGGCGTCCAATGCGCAACGGCGATAACGGAGCGTCGGCCAACAGGATCCGCTCCCATTGCGTCGCCAGGTCGAACTGCGCCCGTCGCCATCGCCCTGCGGCCCCGCCATCGCCAGCCTCGGACGCGGCCCAGCCCGCCCACGTGGGAAACGCCCAGATCAGGATGCACTCGTCATCGGCGGCCATCGCCCGGGCGAAGGCGCCAACCAGTGTGAGTCCCGATGCCGCGTACGCCGCCATGCCGTCGGCGTGCACCCGCTCCAGGATCTCGGCCGCCGAACCCGGCCGACAGGTGACCACCTCGTGGGCGTATCCGGCGGCAACCAGGCCACCCTGCACCCGGTGTTCGCAGAGCGACGCGATCGACGGCGACCAGTCCGGCGCGACCAGGATGCGGTCGCGGCCTCCGCTACGGAACTCCGCTGCCGCCGCCCACCAGTCCTCGAGCGACCGGTCCTGCAGCCCGGCGCCGGTGAGCTCGGTCTCGAAGTTGGCGCCGAGGGCATCCCAGTTCTCGTACTCCCACAGATTCACCACCTGCGGCCACTGCCCCGTCGACCCCACGACACCCCACACGCCGAAACAGGACTGGGCCCGCTCGGCCCGCCCGATCGGACCCCAGTTCGCCGTCATGTGATACATGTACCGGGCCCGGTTGTGGCCGAGGATGTCGATGAACTCGTGGATGTAGACGCGTGGACCGGGCATTGCGGGCCAAGCTAGCGAGCAGTCAGGGGGCACGGTGGGTCTGCAACAGCTGGTGGTCGACACGATCGAGAACTTCGTCGATCGCTATGCCCCCGGCTTCTGGTTGCCCCGAACCTTCGGCGGACACGTGGTGGGGCCCGACGCCATCGCCGACCTGGCCCACACCCTGGGCCTCGTCGCCGAGTGCGGCGTCACCCACGTCGCCGGCACTCCCATTGCCGAGGCCATCGCCACCGTGCTGTCCCAGGTCGACGGTCCCGAGACCCACAGCTTCTTTTCGTATCGCGTCGCCGAGACGCTGGTCCGCTACGGACCGTTCCACGACAACGCGCTGCTGGCCACCATGACGCCGGCCCAGCGCGACAACCTGGCCGTCGCCTGCGACAGCACCGAGTTGCTGGTGCTGCTCGATGGGCTGCTGCCGCGCAACTACTTGGCCGTGCTGGCCCGCTGCGAGCTGGGCCGCCAACGTCTCGGCATCCTGCCGCCCGACAATCAGCTCGACGACCTGGTGAGCCGCACCCGCGCCATGCTCGCGGCCAACGTCGACGGATTCCACGATGACTCCAACGACGGCACCGGACGCTTCGACATCTACACCGCCGACATCTACCTCTTCTGCGAACCGTTGGCCGACCTGCTGGGTGACACCTGGACGACGGGAGCCACCAACGCCGTGCGCCTGGTCGAGTCGGTCGCCACCCGCGACGGCAGCTCGGTCACCTGGGGACGCTCCACCGGCGTGCTGTCGATTGCGCTGACCATCGAGCTGGCGGCGCTGGTGCTCAGCGCCGATCCGTCCCGACCGCTGTCCGAGGACCCCCAGCGTTGGGCCGACCTGGCGGCGAACGCCGCCGACGGGCTGGGTGACTGGTTCTCGGGCGGCGTGATCGGGGCCCACCAGTTCCGCTCCACCGAGGGCTACCGCGGGCCGCAGCGGCGACTGCAGATGACCTTCGACGTTCTCGGCAAACTGGCCGAAGCCGAACGTCGGTTCCGCACGCTCCCCAGCTCCAGGCCCCGCGCCGCTGACAGCCCGACGGTATTCCCCGACCACGACGAGGTGCTGTGGTTCTCCGAGCGCGCTGCGGTGTGGTCGCACCGTTCACCACAGCTGGCGTTCGCTCTTCCATTCGTCGGCGGGCGCTCCAGTGACTACCTGCCGGCGCCCCACAATCCCGGTCTCTTCGAGACGCCCGTTGACAGCACCCAGGTCTGCTTTCTGCCGGTCGGGCATCGGGCCGGGACCGCCATCTCGCCACAGCTGCGCTTCGCTCCCGGCGAGGTGCCGTCCCACCTGGCTGCCACCGACGTTGGCATCGTGGTCGAATACGACTCGTTCGTGGCGGCGCGAGCGATCGACTCGCCGCCCGGGGCTGGACGCCTCGCCGGCACCCGTCGCGCCGTCTACGAGGTCGACGGCGCCTGGCTGCGTGTTCGCGAGGCGCTGGGATTCGAGCAGGTCCCCGCGGCCGTCACCATCACGGTGCCTTCCACAGCTGGTCGGCCCCTCGCCGTGCAGGTCAATGAATCAGCCGGCGCCCGGGTCCGCACCGTTGACGTGTCGGGCATGAAGGAATGGCAGACGCAGTGGAGCGCCATCGACACCGTCACCGAGATCGAACTCACCCCGGCGGCCGCGATGACCTTCGAGTGGAAGGTTCGGGCCAAACCGCGGGTGGCAGTCACACTCAACGACCACCACTACATACGCACCGTCTATGACCCCATCGCCGATCGCATCGCCGATCGGACCTTCACCTCGGCCCGCGACGACGTGGACGTCGCTCATCTCCACTGGCCCGAGTGGTGCTTCGGGTACGGCATCAGCTTCGACGAGCACGCCCGCATCGCCCGGCGCTTGCGTCTCGAAGGCACCAAGGTGGCGTGGACCCAACACAACCTCACACCCCACCTCGACGAGCCCGACGTCTACAACCCGATCTACCAGCTGTGGGCCGAGTCCACCGATCTCGCCGTCCACCATTCACACTGGGGAATGGAGCAGGTGCTGGCCCGCTACGACTTCGCCCCGAGCTGTCGCCACGAGGTCATCGCCCACCCCCACTTCGGTCCGGCCATGACGCCCAACGCCTACGTCGGACGCGACGAAGCAGCGGCGCAGCTCGAGCTCGATGACCGCCGCGAACGTCCCCCGCTCATCCGCATCGGCATCATGGGTGCGCCCCGCAAGGAGAAGGACCTGCAGCTGGTCATTGACGCCCTCCGGGCCAGCGACCGCGACGACATTCAGCTGGTGATCTGGTCGATGTCGTTCCATGACGACATGCCTGACGATCCCCGGATCGTCGCCGAGCACTATGCCAACGCCGACCGCTCGCTCTACGACCTTCGCCTCGCGGCGTGTGACGCCATTGCGCTGCCCTTCACCGGGC
>Ga0105047_10005478_pt1 | contig 21765 bp, 18 predicted proteins | sample MAT04_FD_78384 | JGI IMG/M metagenome (GOLD analysis project Ga0105047, IMG submission 78384) | Freshwater microbial communities from Lake Fryxell liftoff mats and glacier meltwater in Antarctica - MAT-04 (megahit assembly) | ecosystem: Environmental > Aquatic > Freshwater > Ice > Liftoff... | reverse complement strand
CATCAGCATTTGTTTCCAATTGGCAGCGATGCGCGGCGCAAGCTGGAAGCTTACGCTACATTGCTTCGCTCCTCTGGCTTCGCCAGCACCTCCCTCAACCGCACCCACTTTTAATCGCACCCGAGATAAGCCTGATGCTAAAAACGCCGTTGAACCATTTTTCTGAGGAAACTAACCTGGGCTATGGATAAGAACGACATCAACTCCAACGGGGGTTGCGACAGATCTGGTGAGTATGCAAAAGGGTGTGATTGGAAGTGTTGAGAAAAAGGGGCAGCGGCAAGGAGTTACCGAAAGCATTAGATCGCGCGTCTGGAGCAACTCTGTACGTGGAAGAGACCCGGAAGGTTTGACGGACCGTAGCCCCGGGTAACACCCGGGGATTATGATGGTTAAAGGCATTCACCCCTGCCGGGGTGGTGGACAAAATCCCCTCCACCAGTCTGTAAGTAACCGTCTTTCGGCGTTGCCCGCGAGTGGGAGCCTGTCTATGGATTCCATACCGCCCACTTGCGCCTTCCTCTGTATTCCTTCTTCTATTCACCCATGTTTTTTCCCCGCTCGATAGCCGCCGCTCTGCTTTTAGTTTCGCTCCCGGCCTGGGCGCAATTTCCACCCACTCCCAAGCGCGGCAAGACCCGTCTGACACCAGCCGACACCACGACAAAACAGCCTGCTACAACGCCCTCGGCAACGGTCACTCCCGAGCCAGCTGCTGACCCGGTCGAAGTGGCTCCTGAAGTTTCAGAAGAGGAGATGGCACCCATGGAAGTCGATCCAGGCATGCCTGAAGCCGAACCCATGGCCGAAACAGAAGACAGTAATGAGTTTGGAACACCGATGGCGCTCAATGATCCGAAAACCTCGGGCGCCCAATCGGCAGATACCACCCCAGCTAATATTTTGACTGTCGATGAAAAGGCTGTTGGCTGGAAACTGCTTTTCGATGGAACGAAATTAACAGGATTGCGTGCAGCCAAGTCGGGAGATCCCTTAAAATCCGGTTGGGTAGTGGAAGACAGGGCATTGAAGCTGTCCAAAAAGGTAAGCGAGATGGGACGGATTACGGGCGGTCCATTGATGACAAATGACCTCTTTGTGGATTTCGATTTCCGTTTTGAATTCAAGCTTTCTGTCTCGGGAGCCAGTGGCGTGGCTTATTTCTTTCAGGATACACCGGGCAATGTCCGCCCCCCTGCAGGACACGAATTTCAAATTACCGACGATGTTCATAATCCCGTATCGCTGCGCGGTGGGCCGCTTCGCCGGACTGGTGCGCTGGATGGAGTCGTTGCAGCCGGACCCAATGCCCAGCTGCTTTCTGCCGACCCGCAGAACGGGATCATGGAACCGCCATGGAACCGCTGCCGGATATTGGTGAAAGGCAATCACGTCGAACACTGGCTGAACGACGAGCTTGTGGTCGAATACGAATTGGGAAGCGCGGATTTGAAGCAGGCCGTTGTGACTCATAAAGCCAAGGTGCCTTTGACTTTCGGCACCAAAATGCGGACGCATATCGCTTTGGTGGATGAGGGGCTGGAGGTTTCTTTCCGCAATTTGAAAATTCTCCCACTCGCTCCCGTTTCAGTCGCCAAGCCCGCTCCCGGAAGTCCCGCAGTGCCAGTCCGTCCTTAATGGATATTTGAAAACCTTTGAGTTCTCGCGCAAAGCCGCAAAGGTTCTGAAACGAATAATCAACTTTGCGCGAGTCCTTTTCAACAGCCTCTTAATTCCAAAATGAAATCCCCATTGTTTCACACGTTCTGTCTCCTGACCGTGCTTCAGTTTGCGATGTTACATGCATTTGCAGATCGCGCGCCCAATACGCTCACCACCGAAGAACAAGCCGCTGGCTGGAAACTTTTGTTCGACGGTAAAACGTCTGCTGGCTGGCGTGGCGTGGAGATGCAGACCTTCCCTGCCGCTGGCTGGAAGGTGGAAAACGGCGAGCTGAAGGTTTTGAAGGGATTTAAAAAAGGCGATCTTGTCACCACGGAGAAATTCGAAAATTACGAACTCGTGTGGGAATGGAATCTCAGCGAAGGCGGAAACAGCGGCGTAAAATACAATCTGGTGAATCCCCAAGCCCCTCTCGGCTGTGAGTTCCAGCTTCTGGATGATTTAAAGCACGACGACGGCGTTCGCAACGGACCGATCCATCACACCGGCGCGCTTTACGATCTCATCCCGCCTTCTGACGATAAGAAACTCAACCCGCCCGGACAATGGAACGAGTGTCGTCTCGTCGTGAAAGGAAAGCATGTCGAACATTGGCTCAACGGTGCAAAGCTCGTGGAATACAAATTTGGCAGCGAGGATCTGAAGGCGAAAATTGCGAAGAGCAAATACAAGGACAACCAAGGGTTTGGAGACAAGAGAAAGTCTCCGATTCTGTTGCAGGATCACGGAGATGCGGTGGCTTTCCGCAATATCCGCATCCGGATTTTGAAGTAGCCGTTACCGAGACGCTACCATGCTTGAAGACAATCTCCGCGATTGGATGGAAGCTGACTTGCGCGACATCATCCAGTTGTGCATGCCGTTTGGAAAATATGGGCCGAAACATTATCCGCCGCGCGGCGTCCCGCTTTATGATCTGCCGGTCGAATACCTCGAATGGTTTCGCAAGAAGGGCTTTCCGCAAGGACGCCTAGGCGAGCTACTCAAAAGTCTTCATCAGATGAAAGTCGAAGGCTGTGACGAAGTCTTCGATCCGATCCGACGAAAACGCGGTGGAAGGACTTCGTTGCGAGAGAAGTGAGACGGGGTGGTTTTCTCTTAAAACTTAACACTTAAAACCCGGTCACTATTAAACCTAGAAACCGCATTAGAGTCCGCGAAACACGCGAAAACAAAGGCACTTCTGATAAGATGGCCGTTCACCCATTGGGTGCGTTGCACCCTGGCTCTAAATTGTTTTCTTTCCGCATGTTCTGCGTGTTTCGCGAATCCTATTCATGGATTTAGGTTAAAGACCGTTGTCCTTTTGCATGTCCTGTCTTTGCCGACAGATCGGGCAATTATCGCCAGGCGTTATGTGGAGCAGCTGCTTTAAATCCGGTGCGGCGGAGACATCGCCGGGTTGCACATCGTCTATCACGATTCCATAAAGCGCCGCCGCCTTCGTTCTGGAGTGCGGATTGCGGAGCGTGAGGCGCTTCAGCTTTTCATCGAGAAGCAAAGAAGGTTTACGATCTGTGAACGCCAGCTTCACGAAAGCGAGTGCATCGACGATCTGAGTCACTTCCGTTGGAGTCGGACGGCTCATCACCTTTTCCGTATCTGGAACCAACAACCAATCCAGCCATCTCGAAAGAGAGATGTCTTCCGTCGCGATGAATACCGCCAGCTGCGCTGTATTGCGCGGCAGATCGGGTTGGGTTTCAAACAAGGCAATCAGCGGCTGAAGTGAAGCCCCGGCCTCCGACGACAATTTCACCTCGCGAAATGCGTCTGTGTTTTTAGAAGACAACCCCGCCGTCGGAATCAACACCTCGGTCTCCACACCAGCCGGTAAATCAATATTCGCACTGCGAATAGTCACCTGCTTTTCCCCGGTTGCTGCCGCAAAGACGAGTGCCCCAGGAATGCTCAGCGATGTTGTCTTATCCGTATGATTGGAAATTTTCGCGCTCACCAGCCCGCGCCCGTTTCCTGTAAGATGAAACGTGTAGTCGCTGCGTTTAATCGCCTCGGACAGCGGTGTGGCAGCCGCTTTGTCTCCCGCTAAAGCTAGGCTGGATACCAAGAGGCAGCAGCAGAGTAGAAGACGAAACATCATCTGAGATGGTGCGCGGTGCAGGGTTCGAACCTGCGACCCCTACAGTGTCAGTGTAGTGCTCTACCACTGAGCTAACCGCGCATTTTGGAGAGGGGCGTTTTAGATAGCGGTTAATTGATGACTGGCAAGCGAAGAATCTGGGTTGACGTGACTGGTCGGATGCAACTGGGCACGAATTGTCCCATGGTTACACGCACCATCCTGCACTCATATTACAGTTCCAACCTTTTGCATCCGGAGATACTTTGCCGAGGACGTCCAAACTCCGCTATCTTTTGATTGCGGTTTTCTGCGTGTCGTTCTCCAATTTTCTCTGCCATGCCGATCTACGAATTTTACTGCCCAAACAACCATCGCATTTACAGCTTCCTGGCGAAAAGCTTGGGCTATGCGGATAAAACCCCGCGCTGTCCTGAGAATCCCAAGTGGAAGATGGAAAAGCTACTGAGCGGGTTTGCTATTACCGGGCGATCGAAGGAAGCATCGGGTGAAGACATAGACGATCCCAAGATGGCCCAGGCAATGGCGCAGATAGAACGCGAGTTTGGAAGTGTGGCGGAAACTGATAATCCCGACCCACGTGCGCTTGCTAAAATGATGCGGCGAATGGGCGAGCTGACAGGTCAAAAGATCCCAGGGCAGATGGAGGAAATGCTTACTCGTCTGGAGCGCGGGGAAGACCCAGACAGGCTGGAGGCCGAGTTTGGAGAGAGCCTGGGTGATCTGGATGGTGACGGGGATGCCGGGTTGCCGGGTGCAGAAGGCGGCATTAAATCGCTGCGCCGACAACTCCCGCCGCGCAGAGACCGCACGCTTTATGACATGAGCGAGTATGTAAGGACGCGGAGCTAAAGGAGTAAGGAGTAGGAAAAAAGGAGGAAGGGAGTGAGCATCGCTTTTGGAGTCTCGTTGGGTCCTCCTAACCAAACCCCGTTTGGTAATGCATTGAGGGGGCAGTGCTTTAATGCGCCATTAAAAATCAAAAATCGCGGATTAATAATTTCGCTTTCCGAATCCGCGCCAAGCCATTCAAATACCCCGGCTAATGTCCAAGCTCGACCGCTACGTACTACGAAATTTCCTGGAGCCGTTTTTTCTCTGCTTCGCCGCATTCCTTGGAATTTTGCTGATCTTTGATCTCAACGACAACCTCACGGATTTTCTCGAGGCCAAGTCGAAGCTGAAGCTGGTGGGTGTCTATTACCTGCATCAACTACCGCGCTTCGTGCTTCTCTCAATGCCATTGGGGTTGCTGTTGGCGCTGCTTTTCAGCCTGAGCAAAATGTCGCGCTCGAATGAAATCATTTCCATGCTTTCGGCGGGCCGGAGTGTGGTGCGGGTGATCGCGCCCTTGATCATTTTTGGCATTTTAACGACGGGCGCCTGTCTCTTGCTGAACTACCGGCTCGCGCCCCAGGCCGATGCGGTACGGGAGGCGGATATCAAACGCATTTCTAAAGGTGAAAAGAAAGCCGAGCAACAGGGCAAAATCGAGGGCCATCTTTTCAAGGACCGCATGAACAATCGCATCTGGTATGTGCAGGAAATGCAGCTTGGGAATAATCATCTCGATGGCGTTCACATTTCCCAGCTCGACAGCGAGGGAAATGTCGTCTCTCGCTGGTATGCGAAGGGCGCCATTTACAATCCGCAGACAAAAACCTGGAACCTGAATGTCGGTCGGAAGGTTAATTTCGATACCGAAGGAAATATTGTCGGTGAGATCGAGGACTGGACAGAACTTGGTTCACGTGGGACCCGCAGCATTACCGGATGGACGGAGACGCCATGGCGGATTGCGAGTTCATCCATGATCGCCGAAAACCTGAGTGTTCCCGAGCTGCGCGATTACATTCGTTTCAATTCGGACTTTACGGAGTCACAGCTCGCGCCCTTTAAGACGCATTTGCAGTACCGCTGGGCGCTGCCATTTGCCTGTCTTTCCGTGGTATTTATCGCCGCGCCGCTCGGAATCGTGATGTCCCGGCGTGCAGTGCTGGCTTCGGTCGCGAGCAGCATTTTTATCTTCTTTGGGTTTCTCTTTCTGATGTTCCTTTTCCTCGCGCTCGGGAAGGGAGCTCATGTCTCACCGGTTGTCGCGGGATGGTTCCCTACCGTTACCCTGTTTGTGATCGGCGTTTATCTCCTCTACCTCCGCAACACGAGCCGCGAGTTCCCAAAATTCGGCTTTGGAAAGCGGCGTTCATAAGGAGTCTTCCTGTAACCGGAAAGACACGGAAATAAGGGCAACTCTGGGATCCGAAAATTATTAACTGGCGGGCACGTCGAGGTGCATTAACTCGATACGATGGTTGGCGGCTGGGTTTTTCTGTGAGGGTCCGGCGACGAGCATCACGTGTTCTGCAGCGACGCGGTGCTTGCGACGCCATGTCTTGGCAAACGCACGCCAGTCGTCCGGATCCGCTGCAAGATCGATCGGATGCACGCCGTAGGAAAACGCAAGACCCTGGCAGGCCGCTGGATTGCTGCTTGGAGCTACGATCCACACCAGCACATCAAAAGATCGCATTCGTCATGGTCTCTGCCCTAGGAAACGTGGCGGAGCATCTGGTCTCCCATTTTGTCTATGCCGAGATCAAACAATTCCCAGTCACATCGCTCGACGCTGCCCGGCAATGGATTCTTGATCCGCAAAGGTTGGTGTAAATTGCGGGGTGATAGCGTAGTGCGGAAATCAGCCCTCAGGAACTAGCTTGTCCCTTGCAGCACTGCTCGCCACGTTACCCTAGTCATGGATAATTCCAAATTTGCAAAGCTCTCCGCCTTTGTAGAGTGGGCAGCAGCTCACATCACCGGCGACGAGAAAGGCTAGGCGCAGATCTTCCTCGACCAGTGAACTGCTGATAGCGCTTCTACACCATGCAAACACCCACCCTCGGCGAGCCACGCTTCGTCTCCACGAAGAGCCACACGATCAGTGAAGATATCCGTATTCCGGAATACATCGAGGCAGGCTCGGAGCCGGGACTGCAATTCGAGCTGGCGGGCGCACGTGAGAAACTCTTTTTTGACTCGAAGCAGACGCGCGCGGCTATCGTGACGTGCGGCGGCTTGTGCCCGGGTCTGAATAACGTCATCCGTTCGCTCTTCCTCGAATTGCACTACGGCTACGGCGTTACGGAGGTGCTGGGTTTTCGCGGCGGCTATCGCGGACTCGATCCGGCAAATGGCGTCGAGCCGGTGAAAATCACGCCACAGTATGTGGATGGCATTCATCAAAAAGGTGGCACGATTCTCGGCTCTTCGCGGGGACCGGTGGATATCGGGTGTGCCGTGGAAAACCTCATTGCGCTTGGCGTGAACATCCTCTTCACCGTCGGCGGCGACGGCACACAGCGCGGCGGGAATGATCTTTTCCAGGAAGCGCGCAGGCGCGGCCATGCACTTTCGGTCGTCGGCGTGCCGAAGACGATTGATAACGATGTCAGCTTCGTCTCGCGCACGTTCGGGTTTTTCACAGCAGTCGAAGAAGCGGCGCGCGTGCTCGATTGTGCGCACACCGAAGCGCGCAGCGTGCCCGGCGGCATCGGGCTGGTGAAACTAATGGGCCGTCACGCGGGATTTATCACCGCAGGCGCTGTCGTCGCGAATCAGGACGTAAATTTTGCACTCATCCCCGAGGTGCCGTTCAAGCTCGATGTCTTTCTTGCTGCGTTGAAGAAGCGGATGGAGACGAAGTCGCACGCAGTCATCGCCGTCGCGGAAGGTGCAGGCCAGGATCTGCTCGGCGCAGACGCCAGCACACGTGACGCATCGGGCAATGCGAAGCTTGCGGACATCGGTCTGTACTTGAAGGAGAAAATCGTGGCGTTCTTCAAATCCGAGGGCATTCCAGCCGTAATGCGTTACTTCGACCCGAGCTATCAGGTGCGCAGCCGTCCCGCGAATTGCGAGGATGCGCTGCTGTGCGATCTCTTCGCGCGCCACGCTGTTCACGCTGCGATGGCAGGCAAGACGGGTGTCGTCATCGGCTTCCTGCACGAGCGCTTCATTCACGTCCCGATTGAATTACTTGCCACGCACACCAAGCGCCTTGACCCCGCAAGCGGTTGGTGGCGCTCCGTTCTTGCGACAACCGGGCAGCCAGAACGCTTTTTCTGAACATTCACCATAATTGAAATACTCAGCGACGCAGGCAAACCTGCCAAGGTCGCTCTCACTGCCGTCATCCAAAAGCTCATTATCCTCATGAATCACCTACTCAAAAATCTAAAATTTATCCTTGCTCAATAAACACCGTTGCTGGGCTAGAGGGAGGAGCCTCGTTGGGCCCGTTGGGGCTCAATGCAGAGCATGAAAACGCCGCTACTACGATGCTTTGTTCTCAATCACGAATTGGCATTACTCGCTCTCAGTGGCCGAGTTTTAAGTGTGAGGTTTTCAGAAAAGACAGTGCTCATCCATCGTCTGCCGCTCCAATCAACCATCAACTATCTCCAATCAACTGCGTTTGATGGCGTAAGATCACAAGCAAGACAGCCGAGACAGACGCGGGCGTAGGTGGGTCAAAGAGTAAGAACCTTCGGTTTCATTTATCCCATCCATCCCCGAGGTTTTTCAACAGGCTGTTAGTAAGCTTACGCGGTCTCTCCAGTATATAATCAATGGTCCTGATCGCTACTTCACCTTGATCTCCATAGGTTTGCCTTCCAGCCAGTCCGTGATTTCTTTCAGAATCTGATTAGGATCCACAAACTTGCCGAGCAAGGCATTGGATGTTTGGCCTTGCCCGAGCCCATTCACGCCGATCAGCCAGGGAATGGATTCTCCTCCCCATTTCTGCACTGAATCATCGATCGCTTTAAAGCGAACTGCCGGCCATGGCATCTGGTGTTTGACCATGTACTTGAGCATCTCTTTTTCACTCCGGTCGTTACTCACAAAAATCAGCTCGAATTTCGGAAACTTCGTTTTCAGCTTTTTATAAGCATCCACTAGCGTAGGGGTGAATTGCTGGCAGGGCCCGCACCAGCTTGCCGAGTAGTAAAAGGCGTAATGAAAGTTGCCGTTAAGTTGACCGGTATCGTAGTCAGCCAACTTATCGCCATCCAACTTCACTAACTTGCCTTTTACGGCATCGAATACCTCGGCGGTGGCGTCCTTCTGCGGCGTTGCCTTTTCTGTTTCCTTCATTAGAAACTGCCGTTTTTCGTCTGCAACCATCTCGCTTTTCAGATGGGCCTGATTTTGCGCCTGCCGTTTTGTCTCGGCCTGCATCTCGGCAGGAGACAAGGCTTTCGCCGCCGCCTTCAAACGTGCGATCAATGCGTTCGTGGCACCGCTCTTTCTCAAGCTCTCTTCTGTCTGTGCATCTAGCGGTGTCAGCAGCTTGCGGGTGACAACCTCCTGTACGATTTCATTTTCTGGTATTTGTTGACGGACCAGAAACTCCACTTCCTTGATCGTGATCGGTGCTCCATCAAGACTTAAGGTGAGCAGCAGACTCAAGAGCAGGATGCATATTTTCATGAGCGATGGCTTGGCGAATCAGGTCACTTTTAATTCAGCCCCCGAGTTTGAATCATGGATGGTGAATTTCTCGTGATGATATGCAGGGTCGGCGCGGAAGCTGAGGCGGCCCGAGTATTTGCGCTCGATATCCACCAGCAATTCTTCGTCTTCCTTCTTAAGCCGTTCTAATGCGTGGGGGTGCACAATCACGCGCACTTCATGGATGTCGCTGTAATACTTCAGCACGCGATGCAGTTCGCGCTGCAACTCCACACTCATCGTCATCGCACTCTTCACCTTGCCTCGTCCGTTGCAATAAGGGCATGAGGTGTAAATGCTGCCGCTGATGCTTTCGTGCGCACGCTGACGGGTCATTTCCATCAGACCCAGCGCGGAAATCGGAAGCACATGGGTCTTCGCCTTGTCGCGCTTCAAACGGTCTTTCATGCGCTGATACACCATCTGCTGATCGCGCCGGTGTTTCATATCGATGAAGTCGCCGATGATCAGACCGCCGATATTGCGGAGACGCATCTGGCGCGCCATTTCGTCAGCCGCCTCCAGATTGGTTTGCAGAATGGTTTTTTCCACATCCTTACCGCCTTTGTTGCGACCGGTGTTCACGTCGATGGCGATGAGCGCCTCGGTTTCATCGATCACCAGATAACCGCCACAAGGCAGCCAGACCTGGCGGTGGAAAGCGTCGTCGATCTGCTTCTGCACCCCATAACGGGCGAAAATTGGAACCGGCTCGCTGTAATGATGAATGCGGTTGAGTGAACGCTTAGAAATCTGGGAAACGAGTTCCTTCATTCGCTTCACACTGGCTTCGTCATCGCAAACTACCTCTTCAATTTCATCGGTGAGGAAATCCCGCACGGTGCGTTCAACAAGATCGGGCTCCTGAAAAACACAGTTTGGCGCCTTCTTTTCCTTCATCGCCTCTTCGATCGTGCGCCATTGCTCCACGAGATAGGCGAGATCGCGCACGAAGTAGCGGGCTTTCTGTCCTTCACCGACTGTGCGGATAATGACGCCCATGCTCTCGGGGATCTCCAATTCTTTGAGGATTTTCCGCAGGCGATCGCGCTCCTGGGAATTGTCAATTTTACGCGAGACACCCGACTGGTCGCTAAAAGGCATGAGGACGAGGAAACGTCCGGCAAGGCTGATATTAGTGCTGACGCGCGGGCCTTTGGTGCTGATCGGCCCCTTGGTCACCTGAACCAGCACTTCGCTGCCGACAGGATAAATGCTCGGGATGTCCTTGGCGGTGATGCGTTGCTTCTGTTTGCGCGAGCCGCGTTCGACTTCCTCGATGCCGCTATCGAGTGCGGCAGGGAGGGCGTCCCAGAAATGGAGGAAGGCATTCTTCTCGTAGCCGATGTCCACGAACATGGCTTTGAGACCGTGTTCGATGTTTTTGACACGACCTTTGTAGATACTGCCGACGATATTGCGGTCGGTCTGTCGCTCGATGTTGTATTCCTCGAGGACGCCGTTTTCGAGAAGCGCCACTCGGCGCTCCAGTTTTTCGCAATTAATAATGAGTTTGTTGCCCGTCTGACGGGGCGAAAGTCCTATGAGTCTTTTCACTTTGTGAATGATAGAAAGGCTGGTTTTTGCAATAGTGCGTAACACGTGATTTTAAGGGGGTTATCGCCCGCGGCCGGATACGCCAGTCGGCTGGGGTTTGGTTGATTGTTTCCGAGGACCGAACATTTTTTGCCAGAGATTTGGTTTTTTCTCAATGAAGGGTTTCTTGGATACACGTCCGCGTTCGTCGGCATTCTCGCGAATATCCGGCCGAGCGGAATCTTTTTTATTGGTTTCTGAAACATTACCCGGTTCGGCCATATGATCGGCGCTCTCTTCTTCTTCGCCAGCAGCACCGGGTCTGGTGTCATTTTCGTTCTGTGCCACAAGCTTGGTAAGGCTTCCATCATCCTTGAAACTAATTGATTCGATTTGCTCAAAACTACCCGGCGCGGGATCGAGCCATGCAATTGCCGGAGAGTATCCTGCGTCGAGCGCGAGGCTTTCTTTGAGAATCCGTTGCGCGACCGGTGCCGCAACGCCGCCGCCGGACTTCGCGCCCTGAATCATGATCGCAATGGCGTATCTAGGTTCTTTGTAGGGAGCGAAACACATAAACCACACATGGTTGTCTTTGATGTTTTGACCCCCTTTTTTCCTCCAAAACTGCGCCGTGCCCGTCTTGCCGGCGACTTCCACGCCTTTAATGGCCGCTTTTTTGCCAGTTCCGCCCGCCTCGTTCACCACCTTCCACATCCCGCGTCGCACGACCTCGATCTGGTCGGCTTTGATTCCCGCGTCGAGCAGACTGCCGCGAATTTTCGGCTGGAGCGGTGCGACCAGCTGCCCGTTTTCATCCGCGACATCATTGCCCTCGGTGTCCACCACCCGATGGATCAAACGCGGATAATAAGCGGTTCCGCCATTGGCGACCGTAGCGCAGAGCATCGCAATTTGGAGCGGCGAGGCGAGCACTTCACCCTGTCCGATGGAGCTATTCGCGATATGTCCCTTCGAAGTGGCTTGCGCAGACCGGCCTTGCAAGGCGAGGTATTTTAGGCCGGGCAAAATCCCGGGGCTTTCTCCGCTCAATGGCAGGCCGGATTTTTCACCCATGCCAATCGCATTACCCACCGCTTCCATCGCGGGAAGTTTTGCGTCGTTGGCCTCTTGGAAGAAATAACAGTTACAGGAGTTCTTGATGGCACCGAGTAAATCGAGCGCGCCGTGCCGTCCGCCTTTCTGCCCGATCCAGCACTTCATATAGGTGTTGCCGTAAGTAACGCCGCCATCGCAGTTATAAACACGCGATGCAGGAATACCTGCCCTTAAACCCGCTAGCGCGGTAAGGATTTTATAGGTGGAACCCGGCGCATAACTTTGAATGGCTCGATTAATTAACGGATCAGTCTCGTCTGCATCCATCCTGTCCCACTCTTCCTCGGGGATTTTTGGAATGAATAAATTGGGGTCGTAACTCGGCACACTCACCATGGCAAGAATGTCGCCATTGTTTGGATTCACCACCACCGCAGCACCGCGTCCCACCTCGGCATCGCGCAGCGCTTTTTCCGCGATATACTGAATGCGGGCGTCGATCGTCAGATAAACATGATTGCCGGGCGTTGGCGGAATACTGTCTTTCTCCGCTCCGATGCGTCCCTTGGCGTTGCGTTCCAGAATGCGCTTCCCGGGTTTGCCTCGGATGTATTTGTCGAGATAAAGCTCCACCTGCGATTTACCCTCCACCTCGGGCTGGTAATAATTGAAATCCTTGGAGTCCGACAGCTTGTCGATGTCCTGCGGATCACCCACATAACCCAGCAGATGCGCCGCCATTGAGCCATAGACATACTGCCGAACCGGACGCTGGGTGATCTCGACGCCGGGAAGACCGAGATCCTTTTCGGAAAACTTTGCGAGTGTTCCAAACTGAATGTCCTCAAGATATTTGTAAGGCACCTGATCATTCGTCCGGAAATGTCGCTCCAGTTTGCTGGCAGAAAAATCGAGTGGATTTTCGGTCTGAAAATCAGAGGCAATATCAATCTCTTCTAGCTTGGGAATGACCGTGGTCTTTACGATTTCCACGATGTCTGCAACTGGCACATTTTTAGGCATGTTATTGATCACAGTCCGATACATCGCCTTGGGCACCTCCCCATCGTTTTGCTGCTTATAGCCCAGCACCATTTGCGGGAGATAGAAATCCACACCATAGCTCGCGCGGTTGGTGACAAGGGCGATGCCGTTGCGATCCCGGATTTCGCCGCGAATACTCGGGATGCGCACGGTGACTTCCGATCCACGCTTGATCTTGTCCTTCCATTTCTGGGAATGGGAGATTTGCTCGCGCCACAATCTGGCTGAGAGCACGCAGAGACCGCCCAGAATCAAAAATCCCAAAAAGTAAATGCGCAGGATCGTGCTTGGAATCGCCCGCATGTTCCCCAGTTTTCGCTGTGAGTCTGGCATGATTAGTCGATATCCCGTTCAGGTTTTAATAGACCCGCCCACGATGCGATCCAATTGAGAATTAGAAAGACAGGCACTGCCACAATGATTGCCGCCACACCCGAGCCGCACATGCGCATCCAGATCTCCTTGGTAAATACCAACTGCAAGGGTTCCCGGCGGAAAGTAATGATCAAATATTCCACCAGAACGGAAAACGACGTGAGCAAACCGACCACCACACAATGGGCCAGCCAGTAGCCCCGCAGGAACAGCGGACGCAATCCGTTCATGATCAGACCGAGGCCAGCGTATAGCAGCACCGACCACCCGAACATTACTTCCACACGTCCATCCACCACCTGCACCATGACTGCATCCCACATGATGCCAGCCAGCAGCGCCAGCCCGAGCATGCCCCAGAGCGGCAACGCTGCGGCTCCGTAGAAAAACAACACGGGCATCAATAGGATCCGCCCACCCAACCCCGGCATTTCGCCAAGGAAATGCTGGGTGACCAGCGCCAGAAACATGAGGACGGCTATACTTATAAAATGCATGACGTAGTCCGGAAAATTTCACCCGGGTAGTGTTGGACACGCGCCGGGTGTATTTGATGGAAATAAAATTTCATTTCGGCGCCACGGGTGCGGCTTTCATACCGGTGACAATGAACACATCCTCCAACGTTGCAAAATCCACTGAAGGCTGGATGACCGCGTAACCATCCAGTTCGCGCATTCTAAAATCCACCACTTCACCAATCATCACGCCTGCTGGATACACAAACCCTGCACCACTCGTGCGCAGTTTTTGTCCAGGCTCCAGTGCGGGAGCCTTGCTGAGAAAGTTAAGCGTCATACGCGGCTGAAGCGTGCTGGAACCGCGTTCCCCGCGCACTTCCACACGCACGATCCCCTGCCTTTCGGTGGCTTCTATTGTCGCTGCTACTTTGCAGTTTTCGTCGGTGATTAATAGCACCGTAGAACTCGTTTCCGTGCAATCGATGATCTTGCCCACAAGGCCATCCGGAGTGAGCACACACATTTCTGTGGTGACCCCGTCCTTCTTCCCACGATCAATATTCACTGTGCTCCACCAGTTGGAAGGATTGCGTCCGAGCACCCGTGCCGAGATTAATGAAAATGCCGTCTGACTTTGAAAACCGAGCGCCGCGTTGAGTCGAATATTTTCCGCTTCGACACCCTGCAACGCCTGATTCAACGCCTTGAGCCGGTCGTTTTCCACTTTCAGCCTGCCGACGTCTGCCTCCAGCTCTCCCAGCTTTTTTAGACCGGACCGGTAGTCCTTATATTTCCGCTCCCAATCCGAACCAGTGCGCAGAAAGGGTGAGATCAATCCCAGAAATCCATTTTGCACACGCTGCACATTTTGCGGGCTCATCAGAAAGATGAACCCCGCTGCTATGATAAACCCGATGATCGCGAGGATGTTCTTACGCTTGTTCATCACTTCCGACAGTTATGCAAAGTGTTTCATCACAGCAAACACAGAACGTGCACGTGCCTCAGCCGCGCCACGGACGGTTGTCGGTGGTGACCTGACGCAGGAAGCGCATCTCACTGAGTGCGCGTCCGGTTCCTTCCGCCACAGCGCTGAGAGGATCCTCGGCGACATGGACAGGAAGACCGGTTTCTTCCGACAACAGGCGATCGAGACCGCGCAGCAAAGCGCCGCCACCTGCGAGCACCAGACCGCGATCCACGAGATCGGCGCTGAGTTCGGGCGGGCAGCGTTCCAGAGTCACGCGCACGTTGTCCACGATGGTTGAAATAGGTTCTAGTAAAGCTTCGCGCACTTCCTGCGAAGTAATGCTGAGTGTCTTGGGAAGCCCTGCCACGAGATCGCGGCCTTTGACTTCCATGGTGGTTTCTTTTTCGCCGGGATAGGCGCTCCCGATTTTGATTTTAATATCCTCCGCCGTGCGCTCACCGATCATGAGATTGTACGCACGCTTCATGTATTGAATGATCGCCTCGTCCAATTCGTCACCAGCAACGCGAACGCTGCGGCTGAATACGATGCCTGAAAGCGAGATCAACGCGACCTCCGTGGTGCCGCCGCCAATATCAATGATCATGTTGCCAGCGGCATCCTGCACGGGAAGCCCGCAACCGATTGCCGCCGCCATTGGTTCTTCGATGAGGAAAACTTCGCGCGCGCCAGCGTGCAGAGCGGATTCTTTCACCGCGCGCTTTTCCACCTCGGTGATGCCCGAGGGAACTGCAATCACCACACGGGGACGCGGTTTGAAAAGGGTGCGCTTGCCGTGCACTTTCTGGATGAAATGCCGGAGCATGGCCTCCGTGATTTCGAAGTCCGCGATGACACCGTCTTTGAGGGGGCGGATTGCCACGATATTACCGGGCGTTCTGCCGAGCATGCGTTTGGCTTCGTCGCCGACCGCGAGTACCTTGCTGGTACCGGCCTGCACTGCGACCACTGAAGGTTCGCGCAGGACGATGCCGTGGTCTTTTACGTAAACAAGGGTATTGGCGGTTCCGAGATCAATGCCGATATCGTTGGAGAACAGGCCGAGGAGTCCGTTAAACATTGAGGAAAAATTGAGTAAGTTGGTGCGGTTGAACCGTCGTTCACAAAAGTTGCACCGCTCCAAATCCCACATGGAAGACGGGAAAAGCGGTATTTTTTGTAAAAATGGCTCGCTTTTCTAGGGTTGCAACAGAGGGCCGTCAATACTGCTTAATGGGTTTTCAAGCGGTGGAGGGAAGGAATAAGGAATAAGGAATAAGGAATAAGGAATAAGGAGAAAGGGCGAGGCGCTTTGCGCTTGGGATAGTAGAGGGAGTTTTTAGACGCAGTCGAAATTGAGCAACGAGGATTTGATCTCCTGTCATTTTCCTTAGGCTTTATTAGTAACTTTGTGGGGATGAAAAAGGACATTTAGCGCGAAGCGCCACCACATCCTTTTTCCCTCTTCCTTCTAATGACATCCACAGCCATTGCCACATGAACCACCCCCAGATGGCTTTGATGCTTGCTCCGATTTACCGGAGCCGATGTAGCCGAAGCCGCCGGTGATCACACGGCGGATTGGTTCGCCGGTCTCCGGGTGTTTGGTCAGTGCGTCGTCTTTCATGCTCTGCTGGATTTGAAAATGACGAACGGGCTTTTTGGTATCGGTGGTTTCGTAAATGTAAGTAGGTAGGTAAGCGTCAAAGGATCAGCATGCAGTCGCCATAGCTGTAGAAGCGGTAATTCTCGCGAATGGCTTCCTCGTAAGCGCGCAGAATGAATTCCCTTTCCGCAAATGCGCTGATGAGCATGAGCAGCGTGCTTTTAGGGAGATGGAAATTGGTAAGTAGGACGTCCACGGCGCGGAATTGATACGGCGGATGGATGAAAATATTGGTGCTGCCGGAACAGGAGGTTAGCGGCAAGCCGGTGGATTCAAGCACGCGGGTGGTGGTCGTTCCAATTGCCACGATCCGTTTTGCGGCGTTGACCGCTGCTGCGGTCTGCTCACTGATCTCATAACGCTCGGTGTGCATTTGGTGCCCGGCTAAGTTGTCTGCCTGCACGGGACGAAATGTGCCGACGCCTACATGTAGCGTGAGGAATGCGTGGGGAAGATTTGCCAAGATTTCCGGTGTGAAATGCAGCCCGGCTGTCGGGGCGGCGACGGCGCCGGCTTTTTTGGCGAAGACGGTCTGGTAGCGCTCGTCGTCTTCCTTTTCCACATCGCGCTCGAAATACGGAGGCAGGGGAAGTTCGCCGTGTTTTTCTAAATCGATCTCGCCCGCAAACTCGATGATACGTTCGCCTGTCTCCTCCGTTTCCTTCACCACGCCTGCGATACCGCCGACTGAAACTGTCGCGCCCGGTCTGGCGCGACGTCCGGGTTTTACAAGACAACGCCAGGTGTTGGTGGCGACTGTTTCTAGGAAAAGAAATTCCACCCTGCCGTCGTCGGAAAAAGCGCGGGCGCGGAAGACTCGGGTGTCATTCAAAACAACCAGATCACCATCTGAGATATAGCCCGGGAAGTCGGAGAAATTGCGATGTTCGATGCGCTGACTCTCTCGATGCAACACCATCATCCTGGAACCATCCCGCCGCGCCGTCGGATGACGCGCGATCAGGTGCTCTGGGAGTGGATAATCGTAATCGCTGGTGAGAAGGCTCATTTTATAGGAGATGGAACCACGAAGGAAGTGAAGTTAAGAACGGTAACGCAGAGCAGTGTTGTAATTAATAAATCCCGGAGGGATTGACGGACCGTAGCCCCGGGTAGCACCCGGGGTGAATGACGGATAAATGATTTTACCCCAGCAGGAGTGGTGGATAAAACACTTCCAGCACACCTCCGGCGTGCGTGCACCTCCAACCATATTCCGGGGGTCGTAACCCCGACTACTGTCCGATAAATCCTCCGGGTTTTAGCTCCGCTCTGTAATGCAAATTTAATGTGCATGGTGGGCTACTAAACGGCAGTTACCTTTCGTCTTCATACTTCGTGGTTTAACCCTGTATTTTATTTCGCAGCTACCGGCCGGCTTTGTGCGCCGCTGATCCGCTTGAGGCCCAAATTTTGCGCAGCGTGCATGATGAGGTCGGCGACGCGGCGCTTCAGGACATAGGCGCGGAAAAACAGTCCCATACAAAATAGGAGGTAGAGCGCCCACAGGAACCAGCCTTTCCCCTCCGAGAACACCAGTTGGTAAAGAAGCACACTGATCGCGACGACGTTTGCAAGGAAGGTGGTCGCCACCATTTTATACTTCAGCCCCACGCGCGTGAGACATTTCGGTCCGCCGTGGTATTCCGTGACGGAAGATGTGAGCACACTCCACCAGACCGTTCCGTAGATTTGCACGTCCCAGCTCGTCCAGCCCGTGTCGCTGGAATACCGCCAGCCTTCGTCCTCCAGCAACCGGAATACTTCCGTTAAAAGCACCTCGCGTCCCTTGCCTTCCTCGTTCCAGAAATTCAGGCGCGTTATCCCGCCTTTGTGGGCCTCGACTGGAAGATTCGGTTCGGGCGTGGCGATAACTTTGCGCGGAGTGCGCTTGAATTTGAGCCAAGTAAAATAGCGTGCCCATCCGCGTCCTAGCGGCTGCATGAAAGCGAGGAACGCAACGAGGAGACGGGCGCGAATCGTGTCATGTTTTGGCTCGATATGGATATTTACCATCCAGCTCAGGGAAACGCTGATCGTGCCGAGCAACATGAGGACAGGAACGATGCGGAGCCATTCGAGTTGAATGCCCAGCGCGCCAACAAAGAGCGTGAGTGCGATCCATTCGATGCTGCTCATCACGGCGGCGATCTGGGACTGGGCGGCCGGGTAAAGCGACTGGAACAGCCCCTGGCCGAACACGCCATGGTAAATTAGCGGACGGCTAAACCACCAGGTCAGTCGCGGTGCACCGTAAATCTGCCCCTTCCATTTCGCAGTACCTGTCGGCGCGAAGAAGACGAGATGTTTAAAACGCAAAAGCGCCTCGGCTTCGCCATAGCCTTCCTGCTGGGTGCGAAACGCCCGCAAGGTAAACCGGCGATAATGCCACACGATCGCGCTCGGCGAAAAGGCAACCACGCCGCCGCTGGTTTGTAGACGCCAGCAAAAATCCACGTCGTCTCCCGCCTTGCGATACTCGGGATCAAATCCGCCCACACTCTCAAACGCCCAGCGCCAGAACGCCATGTTGCAGCCTGGGACATGCTCCGCGACAACGTCGGTAAGTAACACATGGCTCGGTCCGCCGGGAGACGCCGCGACTGCCGCCTGGATCCAGTTTACCGCTGGAGGAGAAATATTGGGGCCGCCCACTCCGGCGTAGTCTCCGCTGAGCAGGGTGCAGACGAGAAAATAGAGCCAGTCCGGATCGGGCATGCAGTCGCTGTCCGTGTAGGCGAAAATCTCGCCCGTCGCCACATGTGCGCCCACATTGCGCGCGAAGCTTAGCCCTTTGTTTTCCTGAACGACGGCGACAAACTCGGGAAGCGGCGGATCGCCCGGCTTGCGACTTTTCTCGCGAGCTTCCACCCATGCGCTAACGACCTCCTGCGTGTCGTCTTTCGAGCCGTCGTCCACCAAAACAATCTCGCAATGCGGATAGCGTAGTTTGTCGAGCGCTAGCAGACAGTCTCCCAGCGTCTTTGCGCCGTTGTAGCTGCAAACGATCACACTCACTTTCGGATACTCCCGCAGCTTTACGCGCTCGCAGATCGATTCGTCGCCGCTGAGCTTCGCTTTTAAAACATGATACGCTTTCTTCGGTTTGCGGTCTTCAGTCACGAGACCGAATTTCCAGTCGGTGATCTCATGTCCGCCGGTGAACCATTCGTCAGTCCACGAAAAGAAGATCGTTCCCGCAGCGCCGCCCTTCACCACGACATCCAGATGCCAGTCCAGGACTTCCGCCTGCATGTCCTCGCCTTTACGCAGCGTATCCATTCCGAATTCTCCCAGAATGAGCGGCTTCTCCTCGGCGATATTTTGGAGGCGCGCGAGGTAGCGCTCAAAATCCACACGACGCTCGAGGTAAACGTTCAGGGAGAGGAAATCGATGTTGGACGGGCGCAGATATTCCGTTGGGGGAAAGCTCGCGTAGCTGTAAAGTGGACGCGGATCGGTCTCCCGCGCGACCGCGACGAGTTTTTCTAAAAAGGCAGTGACGCGGTCCGCTCCGAGCCAGCGGATGATCGTCGTGGAGATTTCGTTCCCGACGAGATAGGCGAAAATGGCAGGATGACCGATGTGCTTGGAGACGGTGGCTTTGACGGACCTGATGATCTGTCGTTTCAGCGAGCGCGAGTTGAGAAACTCCACGTGCTGCGTCCAGGGTATGCTGATCAGCACGCGTAGTCCGAGTTCGGCTGCGAGATCCAGCAGCCAGCGCGGTGGTTCGTGATAGACGCGGATGAGATTGATCCCCAGCTCCCGCATCATGATGAAATCCATCCGCGCCTGTTCCGGCGTGGAGATAAAATCGCCGTCCGGATTCGGACGGAAGGGGCCATAAGTGACGCCTTTCATGAACCACTTGCGGTCTCCCTCGAAGAAAAACTTCGAGCGAATACGGATGGGTTCTAGGATGGGCTTGGCGTCAACGACTTCCGACATGGAGCGCATCTTCTTAACGGCCTGTCTCATCGGGGGCAAGAGAGGTCTTGCGCTCAATCCGCTTAATCGTCTCTTAATCACATCCCTTAATTCAAGTTTGACCCAGTCTCCCCTTGACCCGCTTCATGAGCACGCGCCAAAGAATACCTATCATGCCTGCGCTTCGTTTGATTTCCCAGCTGGCGTTGGACCGTGCGACAGCATGTTTCGCCTCTCATTCATTGCTCTACCACTACTCAACCCCTTAACTGGAGCACTCAGTGAAATGAAGAAGCTAGTAATCGTAGGTGCAGTAGTTGCGGCCCTTTACCTCAGTTTGGGTCAAATCGGTGCTTTGCGTCAGTCTGCCGACACGCCGGTACCTGCTCAAAGCGACAAGCTTGGGAACGCATTTACCGAACAGACGAGCGGGAGCCAAGTCGCAGGCGAAGGAATAGTCACCAAGTTGCTTTCTGATGACAACAAAGGCAGCCGCCACCAACGCTTCATTCTGACCCTGGCTTCGGGCCAAACGCTGCTGGTCGCTCATAACATTGACCTCGCGCCTCGCCTGGCCGCGCTGAAACCTGGTGACGCCGTCGCGTTCAACGGCGTGTATGAGTGGAACGCCAAAGGCGGCGTAATCCATTGGACGCATCGAGATCCAAGTGGTCGCCATCAAGCGGGTTGGCTCAAGCACGCTGGACAAACTTACCAGTAAGCGTGGCATTCGCCTCGTTCCCAAGCTCTCGTTTGTTATAGAACTGAAATATTGTTCAACAGGACGATGGTCTGGGCGGGAGCATCACTGATAAAAAGGCAAATTATGCATTCCATATTGTTTACTTGGATCAAACGCGCTTGGGCAAAATTGCCGCGCCTTCGGCACCTATCGGCATGGGTTCTAAGCGGTGTTGTTTGGGGATCGAGCTGCCTTACTGCTTCCGGAATAGAATATTTCTATACTTACCGTGCGAATGGGCCGGTAGCAGTTACACAAATCAACAGCCAAGGAATGGAACAGTTCTCTTCTTTCCAGAATAGTAATATCTTGGAATTTAGGGTTCCATTCGATGGAAACAGAATCTTCGATGTCTCGGATTTTACCCATCGGTACTCCATGAGTGCAATCGCGGGGTCCGCCAGTTTAAGCTTTGAGCAGGATGGCCTCAACTCCTACTACGACATCCCTACTCAAGTCCTCAGCACTAGGGATGAGCAGTGGGATGCCGATGTGAATGTTGAAGGCGGAATCCCTCTAGGAAGCACCTGGGCTCCGGGCCGCTATAGAGCTGCTTTTATCACTTGCCGGAAGCTTTGCTGTCAATCGCGCGGGATGATTTGATCGAATGTGGATTGGTGATTTCGGATCGCGGAATAGTGTCCAAATTTAAAGTGAGTCTGTGAAGTTCACCCCTGTAATGAGCAT
>Ga0105047_10005477_pt1 | contig 21770 bp, 16 predicted proteins | sample MAT04_FD_78384 | JGI IMG/M metagenome (GOLD analysis project Ga0105047, IMG submission 78384) | Freshwater microbial communities from Lake Fryxell liftoff mats and glacier meltwater in Antarctica - MAT-04 (megahit assembly) | ecosystem: Environmental > Aquatic > Freshwater > Ice > Liftoff... | reverse complement strand
GGCGACCCCCGAGGAGCGCGCGGAGGCGGCCCGCGCCATCATCGCCGCGGCGGATGCGGAGGGCGTGACAGCCTATGGCTCCTACCGTACGGCCACGGAGCTCGTGGCGGTCGTCAGCTCGCGTGGCGTGACCGCGGCGGAGGTTCGTACCCTGGGCCATGCCATCACCGTGATGATGGGACCCGACGGCGGCACCGGCTACGCGGAGGCCGCGGCGGTGGATCACCGGGCGATCGACGCCGCGGCGCTGGGGCGCGAAGCAGCCGCCACGGCACGCGCGACGGCACACGCCGTCGCCCTGCCGGCGGGCGATTACCCCGTCGTCCTGGAACCATACGCGGTCGTGGACCTGCTGGACATGCTCGGCTACGTCGGGTTCTCCGGCCTTGCGGTGGAGGAGGAGCGCTCCTTCGCAGAGCCCGGCCGCGTGATCGGCTCCGAGCTGGTGACCATCCGAGATGATGCGACGGACCCCGCGGGCACGCCCGCTTCGTTCGACTACGAGGGCGTCGCCAAGCAGGCCGTGACGCTCGTGGAGCGGGGCGTCTGCCGGGACGTGGTGTGGGACACGGAGACCGCCGCGCGCGGTGGTCGGACGTCCACGGGGCACGGCCTGCCGGCGCCCAACACGTACGGGCCCTTCCCGCTCAACCTGCTCATGGCGCCGGGGACCGCGTCGCGCGAGGAGCTCATCGGCGGCCTGGAGCGTGGCCTGCTCGTCACCCGGTTCCACTACACGAACGTGGTGCACCCCAAGCTCGCCATCATCACCGGCATGACCCGCGACGGTCTGTTCCTCGTGGAGGACGGCCGGATCGTGGGGCCCGTGCGCAACCTGCGCTTCACCCAGAGTTACCTCGAGGCGCTCGCGGGCGTCGAGGCGGTGGGTGTGGAGCGACGGCTCCTGCGCGGCTTCCTGGGATCATCGCTGGTGCCCGCCGTGCGCCTCGGATCGTTCGGGTTCACGGGAGTCACCGAGCATTGAGCGGCCCGGTCCGACCAATGGCCATGGGTGAGCGCCTGACGCTCCGCAAGGCCCACCCCTGCGGCGCCACGACGTGGGTCGTGACGCGCGTCGGGGCGGATATCGGGGTGCGCTGCGATGGCTGCGGCCGATCCCTGCTCCTGGCACGCCGCGAGCTCGAGGCGCGCCTCCGATGAGCCACCACGAGATCGTCGACCAGGTGGCCGACGCCGTCATCACGGACGAATCGGCGGATCTGGACGAAGCCAAGCGGGTGTTGCGCAACCCGCGCTTCATGGCCCTCTTCCTGTCCCAGATCCTGACCCAGGTCGGCGGCAACATGGTGTTGTTCGCGCTGACCATCCAGGTCTTCGAGATCACCGACGCGACGACCTCCGTGAGCATCCTGCTGCTCACGTTCCTGGTGCCGGCCGTGGTCTTCGGCGCCGTGGCGGGCGTGTTCGTGGACCGCTACGACCGGCGCACGATCATGATCTCCACCAACGTGGCGCGGGGGTTGCTGTTCCTGCCGCTGGTGTTCCTCGACGACCAGATCGCGCTCATCTACGGGGTGACCGCGCTGGTCGCGACGCTCACGACCTTCTTCGCGCCCGCGGAGTCGGCCATGATCCCGCTGCTCGTGCCGCGGTCGCAGCTGATGTCCGCGAACGGCCTGTTCATCTTCGGGCTCCAGGCCTCGTTCGCGGTCGGCTTCGCGGTGCTCGGCCCGCTGGCCAACTCCGTCGTCGGGACGGAGGTGACCATCGCCATCGTCGCGATCCTGTACCTCATCTCGGGTCTCATCCTCGTGATCCTGCCCAAGGCGCCACCAGGAGCCAGGGACGTGGTCACGGGCGCTGCCGCGGGGCAGGCAAGGATGGCCATCCGCGCCACGTTCGACCAACTGCGCGAGGGCCTGGTCTTCATCCGGCGACACCGCAACATCTTCTGGGCACTGACCTATCTGACCATCACCTCCTCCCTCATCGGGGTGCTGGGCACGCTCGGTCCCGCGTTCGCGCAGGACGTCCTGGAACTCTCGTCGGACGACTTCGTGGTCATCGTGCTGCCGCTCGGCGCGGGTCTCGTGGTGGGCATCCTGCTGCTCAACCTGTACGGCAAGCACTTCACCCGCCGGCGGCTCATCGAGGGCGGCATGCTCGTGCTCTCGATCTCGCTCGCGATCCTGGCGCTCGCCCAGCGCATCGAGTTCCTGGCCGAGAGCGAGGGCGCGATCTCGCTGCTCATGGTCGTCATCACGGTCGCATTCATCGCGGGCATCACGTACGCGTTCGTGGCGGTGCCCGCGCAGACCGCCCTCCAGGAGGAGCTGCCCAGCGACGTCCGGGGCCGGGTGTTCGGCGTCCTCAACACCCTTGTGAGCCTCGCGAGCTTTCTGCCCATCATCATCGTGGGGCCGGTCGCGGACCTCATCGGCACGTCCGCGGTGATCCTCATCAGCGCCGGCGTCATCTTCGCGACCTGTCTCGGGTCGTACTTCCTGGCCCACCCGGCCACTGGCAAGGGCATCAGCGGCCACCTCGAGATCGCCGATCCAGTGACCGTGTTCACGACATCCTCCTCGCTCAACCGCCCGATCCGCCTGCGCTACGTGGAGACCGACGCGGGCGAGGAGACGCGCATCAGCTACGTCGCCACGCCCGTCCAGCCGGGCATCGCCGGGCCAGCCGGCACGCCCGGTCCAGCCGTGATCCCGTCACGCACGGCCCAGGCCCCGGCAGACCCTGGCAAGCCCCCCGCAGGCACGGACCGGCAGCCGCCCGCCGGCTGACGGGAACCTGACACGCACATGGTCCGGCCGCGCATCGCGATCGTGTTCACGGGTGGCACGATCAGCATGCTCCTCGATCCGGTGACCGGGGCTGCGGTGCCGACGCTCGATGGGGCGGCCATCCTCGCACGCTCCCCGGGACTCACGGCCCTCGCGGACCTGGTGCCGGTCGACTGGGGGCTGGTGCCCGCCTCCCATCTCTCGTTCGCGCAGATCCTGGACATCGCGAGCGTCATCCGTGGCCTCGCGGCCCGTTCGGACGTTGACGGGGTGGTCGTGGTGCAGGGCACCGACGTCATCGAGGAGACGTCCTTCGCGTTCGATCTGCTGGTGGATGCTCCGGAGCCGGTCGTGGTCGTGGGCGCGATGCGCAACGCCTCCGATCCGGGCTACGAGGGTCCGGGCAACCTGCGTGATGCAGTCCTCGCAGCGGCCTCTCGCGACCTGCGGGGCGAGGGGACCGTCGTCGTCATGGGCGGTCGGATCCTGCCCGCGGACGATGTGACCAAGACCCACACCAGCGCCTACGACACGTTCGATGCCCGGAACCTGGGCGCCATCGGCGTCGTGACCGGTGATGGGGCGATCGTGGGCCGGCGCCGGGCGGCACGGCGACTGCTGCGCGACACGCCAGTGGCGGCCGCCGAGCCCATCGCCATCGTGACCGCGACCGTGGCCTCCGACGGGGCGCCGCTGCGCTGGGCCGTCGCGGGCGGTGCGCGGGGCATCGTCGTCGCCGCCACGGGCGCCGGCAACACCCATCCGGACCTGCTGGCCGCCGCCGAGGCTGCCATGGCGGGCGGCATCCCCGTCGTGCTCGCCAGCCGCGTGCCGTCCGGCCGCGTCGCGCCCGCTTACGGCTTTCCGGGCGGCGGCGCCCGGTGGATCGCAGCCGGCGCCATCCCGGCCGGCTTCCTGACGCCCGTCAAGGCTCGCATCGCGCTCGCACTGGGCATCGGCAGCGGCCTCGCCGGGGATGGACTCCGGGCGCTGTTCGCCGACCCGCGATGATCGGGATCGGTCGCGGACAGGGACGCCCACGCGCGGGGCACCCCGCGTCGCCCGACCGGGTGATCGTCGGCCGCATCGCCACCCTCGCGGGCGTCGCGGGGTTCGGCTGGGTGGACGCCATCGCCATCGCCGGCGGGCGCGTGGTGGCCGCAGGCCCCGAGGCGACCGTGCTGCCGCTGGCGGGACCGCGCACGGAGGTCTGGCGACTGGGGCCGGCGCGGATCGCGCTGCCGGGCATCGTGGACGCGCACCTCCACCTGGCGACCGCCGCGATGGCGGCCGACCAGCCGGACCTGGCGGCCTGCGCGGGGCGGGCGGAGGTCCTGGCCGTGATCGCCGCTGCTCACGCCCGTCTCCATGCGGGCGGCGACCACGACGGCTGGCTGGTGGGGCGCGGCTGGTCGCGGGACCAGCTCGGTGCCTGGCCGCGCGGCGTGGACCTCGACGCGGCCGCGCCGGGCCGGCCGGTCGCCCTCTGGTCCCACGATCACCACGGCCGATGGGTCAGCCCGGCCGGTCTGGCGGCCGCCGGCATCGACCGCGAGACGTCGGACCCGGCCGGTGGCCGCATCGGTCGAGACGCTGCCGGGGAGGCAGACGGGCTGCTGTTCGAGGACGCCGCGACGCTCGTGGACCGTGCGATCCCGCCGCCCGACGCCGCCCGGCTCGCCGTTGCGTTGCGAAGCTACGCCGCGATGCTCGCCCGGCTGGGCGTCGTGGGCGCACACGACCCGGGCGAGGTGACCGCGGACCCGACCATGGTGCGTGGTCCGGTGTTCTATCGGGCCCTGGCCGCGGACGGTCGGCTGCCGCTGCGCGTGGTCGCGAGCGTCCGGGAGCATCAGCTGGACGCCGCCCTCGCGGCAGCGGTCCGTACGGGCCGCGGTGTGGAACCCGGCGGTGACCGTAGCACGGCTGATGGTGCGGACCCTGCCCGGCGACTCTTGGTGGCGCGGTACCGGGACGGCTGGCTCAAGCTGTTCGCGGACGGTGCCCTGGGGTCCCGCAGCGCCGCCCTGCTGACGCCCTACGAGTCGGATGATCCCGGCGGTCCGCCGCTGGGCGGGCCGTCCGGGATGCTCCTGCGGACCCGCGCTGAGCTCGCGGCCGCGGCAGGGCGCGCGGTGGACGCCGGCCTCGCGGTCCAGATCCACGGCATCGGCGACGCCGCCGTTCGCCTCGCGCTCGACATCCTTGGGGAGCTGCCCAGCGTCGGACGTGCGCACCACCGCGTCGAGCACGCGCAGCTCGTGGACCCGGCGGACCAGGCCCGGTTCGCGGCGCTGGGCGTGGTCGCGTCCGTCCAGCCCTGCCACCTGGTCGGGGACGCGCTGCCGGCTAGGGCCGCATGGGGAGCACGCACCGCGCACGCCTTCCCGTTGGCCAGCCTGGACCGCGCCGGGGCTGCGCTCGTCTTCGGCACAGATGCCCCCGTGGAGTCGCCCGATCCGTGGCCCGGCATCGCCGCGGCCGTGACCCGTGCCTCGGACCGCTGGCCGGAGGGGCGACCGGCCCTGCACCCGGAACAGGCGCTACCGCTCTGGCGTGCCGTGCGCGCCGCGACGCGGGCCGTGGCCGAGTCCGTGGGCGTGGAGGACGAGGGCCACCTGGCCGTGGGGACGCGCGCCGATCTCGTGGTGCTCCCGGCGGACGTCGTGGATGAGCCCGTGAGGCGCGGCGGCGCGCTCGAGCAGGCCCGACCACTCGCAACGCTCATCGATGGCCGGATCGCCTGGCGAGACCCCGCGTTCGACGTCTGACGCGGCGGCATGGCCAGGGACGCGACCACCATCCGGAGGAGGACATGGCGCGAAGCGTGACCGTCGGGACGCACCACCGTACAGTCCAGGAGGACAACCGCACATGAGGATCACGTCCCTCGTCACGGCCATCGCCACGGGGGTCCTTGCGACCTCCCTGGTCGCGTTCCCCGCCGCCGCCGGCGGATCTGGCGCCACCGTGTGGATCGCCCACGGCATCCCCGCCGTCCCGGTGGATGTGTGTGTCAACGGCGCCGAGGTGCGCTCCGGCTTCCGGTACGGCAACGCCTTCAAGGCGACCCTGCCGGCCGGTGATTACAAGGTCCGCGTCCGCCTCGCCCATCCGGGCACCTGCACCGGCGCCGTCGTCATCAAGCAGACCGTGGGCCTCACCAACGGTCTGAACGCGACCGCCGTGGCGCGTCTTGTCGGCTCCACCCCGTCGCTCGCCATCTTTGTCAACGACATCGACGTGCCGGAGGGCGATGCCTCGATCACCGTCCGGCACGTGGCCGTCGCGCCCAAGGTCGACGTGTGGCTCAACGGTGGCACGGCGCCCGCGATCTCGAAGATCGCCCACGGTGACGAGGTCGGCCCCGTCGTCCTCGACACCGGCGTGTACTCCTTCTGGGCGTCCCGCGTGGGCGCCGTCCAGCCCGTGATCGGTCCGAACGTGGCGCGGCTGCGTGCCGATCGCGCCTACCAGATCCTCGCCGTGGGCAACTCCGCGTCCACCTATGGGTTCATCGTCATCGGCCAGGCCGCGTCCTGACCTGACCGTTCGGTACGGGTGGGCTCGCGCCCGCCCGTGCCGCCTTCATGGGTCGCGGAGCTCCGCCGCCCAGCCCAGCGACCGGGCCACCGCCGCCCGCCAGCCGCGGAGCAGCCGGTCGCGCTCCGCCGGGGGCATCATGGGCTCGAACCGACGGTCAAGGGCCCAGGTGGCGGCGATCTCATCGGTCCCTGACCAGAACCCGGTGGCCAGGCCAGCCAGGAACGCCGCCCCCAGCGCCGTGGTCTCGGTGACCACGGGCCGCTCCACGGGCACACCGAGCAGGTCCGCCTGGAACTGGAGGAGCGCGTCGTTGACGGCCGCGCCGCCGTCCACCCGCAACCGAGCCAGGGGCGCGCCGGCGTCCGCCTCCATCGCGTCGAGCACATCGCGCACCTGGTAGGCCATCGAATCCACGGTGGCGCGCGCCACCTCCGCGAGTCCGGTGCCGCGCGTCAGCCCGATGAGCAGTCCGCGCGCATCCGGGTCCCAGTGCGGCGCGCCCAGGCCCACGAACGCGGGCACCAGGTAGATGCCATCCTCGCGTGCCGCGCCCGCGGCGATCGCCTCCACATCCCCCGCGAAGCGGATGGCACGCAGACCGTCTCGCAGCCACTGGACCGCGGCGCCCGCGATGAACACCGAGCCCTCCAGGGCATAGGCCGGAGCTCCATCCGCCCCCAGGCGCCAGAGCACCGTCGACAGCAGGCCCTGCTCGGAGACCACCGGCCGGTCGCCCGTGTTGAGCAGCATGAAGGCGCCCGTGCCGTAGGTGTTCTTGGCGGTGCCGGCCGTATGGCACGCCTGGCCGAAGGTCGCGGCCTGCTGGTCACCCGCGATGCCGGCGATGGGGATCGCCCCCCCGAACAGGTCCGGGTCCGTCTCACCCACCACCTCGGACGACGACCGGATGGTCGGCAGCATCACGGCCGGCACGCCCACGAGCGCACACAGCTCCGGGTCCCACGCGAGCGTCGTGAGGTCCATGAGCAGCGTCCGGCTGGCGTTGGAGACGTCCGTCACGTGGACGCGGCCGCCCGTGAGTCGCCAGACCAGGAAGGAGTCGACCGTGCCGAACGCCAGCTCACCGGCCTCCGCGCGCGCCCGCAGGTCCGGCGCCAGGTCGAGGATGTGGGCGATCTTGGGGCCCGAGAAGTAGGCATCGAGCGGCAGCCCTGTGCGGGAGCGGAACAGCGCCTCATGGCCGGCGGCGCGGAGGTCCTCGCACCGTGGCGCGGTGACGCGGCTCTGCCACACGATGGCGGGAGCGACGGGGCGGCCGGTCCCGCGGTCCCAGACGATCGTCGTCTCCCGCTGGTTGGTGACTCCGATGGCGGCGATGTCCGCCGCGGTCACGCCAGCCACCGCCAACACCTCCCGGCCGACCGCCAGCTGGCTCGCCCAGATGTCCTCGGGGTCGTGCTCCACGTGGCTCGGCGCCGGGAAGTGCTGGGGGAACTCCCGCTGGGCGCGTGCCACCGGGCGGCCGTCACGCCCGAACAGGATCGCGCGGGATGAGCTCGTGCCCTGGTCCAGGGCGAGGATGAGGCGGTCCGCCATGGGTCCTCCGAAGGTGCCGGTCAGGCGACCGGCAGATCGTATTCGCGTCGAGCCCCTGCCAGGTAGTCCGCGACGCGCCCCTCGGCATCCGCCGGATCCCAGCCCAGCTCCGCGCCGGTGATGGCGTCGACGCGCGCCGCGATCGCCGCGCCGCGATCGGGCAGGACCATCGAGAGGCGCATCCGGCGCGACAGGACGTCGTCCAGCGAGCGCGCCATCTCCGTGCGGGCCGCCCACGCCACTTCCGCCTCGAGCTGCGGGATGCCGGGGCCCAGGGTCCGCACGAGGTCCAGCTCCCGGCCCAGCGCGATCACGGCGGCTGCCTCGGTGCCGTGCCGATCCACCAGCTGTCCCGTGACCTCTCGCCCCAGGCCGGTCTCCGCGGCCAGCCGATCGGCCAGGCGCGCCAGCTCGTCGCGCGGTGCCGCCCCCACCAGGGGCAACTCACCCGTCCGCGTCGGCACGCGCGACCCCTCGCCCATCGCGACCTCCACGGCGTCCTCCGCCATCACGCGGTACGTTGTGTACTTGCCGCCCGAGATGCGGGTCAGGCCATCGTCCTCATGGCGCACCTTGTGCTCCCGGCTGACCGCGACCGTGCTGCCGCTCCCCGGCGAACCGACCAGGGGCCGCAGCCCGGTATAGGCGCCCACGACGTCCGAACGCTGCAGGTCCACGGCGAGCGTGCCGTTGACAGCGTCCAGGATCTCCTGCACCTCTCGGTCGGTGGGGGAGGGCCGCTCCGCGCGCCCGGTGTCCGGGATGTCGGTCGTGCCGATCAACCACGCACCCGGCCAGGGAATCATGAACAGGACCTTCTTCGGCACCCTGAGCGTCACCGCGGTCTGTACCGGGATGCGCTCGCGAGGCACCACCAGGTGGCTGCCGCGGCTGGGCACCATGGGTACGCTCGAACCACCGAGCGGCGCATCCGGGCGGCCAGCCCAGACACCCGTCGCGTCCAGCACGGCAGCCGCCCGGATCTCCAGGGCGGCTCCCGTCTCCCGGTCCTCCGCAGCGACCCCCACGGCACGTCCCCGCGCGTCGCGCAGGAGCCCCGTGGCGCGCACGCGCGTGACCGCGGTGCCGCCCTGCGCCAGCGCCGTCCTCGCCACCGCCAGCGCTAACCGCGCGTCATCCTCGACGCCATCGTGGTAGACGATGCCGCCTCGCAGGCCCTCGCGGCGGATGGATGGCGCGAGGCGCGCGACGGCGTCCACGCCCAGGTGCCGCGACCGGCCACCATCACGGGCGGCGCCCAACAGGTCGTACAGGACGAGGCCGGAACCGTAGAAGGCCCGGTGCACGAGGGGCAGCCCGTAGACCGGGAACAGGAACGGCGCGAGCGTCACGAGGTGCGGTGCGAGGCGCAGCAGCCGCGAGCGCTCGCGGAGCGCTTCCCGCACCAGGTGGAACTGGTAGTGCTCCAGATACCGCAGACCACCGTGGATGAGGCGCGACGAACGGGACGAGGTGCCGACCGCGATGTCGTCCTGCTCGATGAGCACCGCCTTGAGACCCCGCGACGCGGCGTCCAGCAACGCCCCGGTGCCCACGATGCCGCCGCCCACCACGAGCAGCTGCCACTCGTCGTCGGCGAGGCGTGCGAGATCGGCCGCGCGCTGCGCGTTCGGGGTCATCATCCGGGGATCCCGGCCGGCGCTGACGATGCCGGCACGGCGCGCAGACGCTCCGCGGCGTCCTCCGCGGTGATGTCCCGCTGCGCCTCGGACAGGAGTTCGTAGCCGACCATGAACTTGCGCTTCTCCGCCTCCAGCAAGGGGGGGTAGAAGTGTGCGTGGAGCTGCCAGTGTCCCATCCCGCCGCCCTCGAAGGGGGCCTGGTGCCAGCCGAATGAGAAGGGGAACGGCCGATCGAACAACCCATCGTAGCGGGCCATGAGGCGCTGCAGGATCGCCGCCAGATCATCCCTCGCAGCATCATCCAGCTCCGGCAGCCGGGCCACCGGCCGGCGTGGCAGAAGCAGCGTCTCGAACGGCCAGACCGCCCAGAACGGCACGATGGCGACCCAACCGTCGGACCGCTCCACCACGCGCGTCCCGTCGGCCTCCTGGTCCGCGACATCCACGAGCAGGCGCCGCCCGGTCGCCGCGTGATGCGCGCGCTGGGTCGCATCCTCCCGGGCGGGCGTGCCAGGCAGCGCCGATCCGGCCCAGATCTGGCCGTGCGGATGGGGGTTGGAGGCACCCATCTCGGCGCCCCGGTTCTCGAACACCTGGACCCAGCGGTAGTGCGCACCGAGCTCGGTCGTCTGGGCGGCCCACACGTCCACGACGCGTCGGACGTCCGCGAGGGGCATATCGGACAGCGTCAGGTCGTGGCGCGGCGAGAAGCACAGGACCCGGCTGGTGCCTTGCTCGCCCTCTGCTCGCAGCAGACCGTCGCGCCACGTCTCGAGGGGAGCGTCCGGACGCAGCGCCGCGAAGTCGTTGATGAACACGAACGTGTCCCCATAGGCCGGGTTCCGGGCGCCGCTCACGCGCTGGTTGCCGGGGCACAGGAAGCAGTCGGGGTCGTAGGTGGGCTTCGTCACCTGCGGCTGTGCTTCCCGCCGACCCAGCCACGGCCGGTTCGTGCGCCCGGCGGAGACAAGCACCCACTGGTCCGAGAGCGGGTCGTACCGGCGATGGGGGCCCGCTCCGATCGACGCCGGGATCACCGCACGATCCCCAGCTCCGGTCGGCCGAGCTGGGTGGAGACCTCCGGCTGTTCCGCGGCGATGGTCGGGTACGCGCCCGCCGCCACCACCACCAGGTCACGCAGCTGCGTCGCCAGCAGCGCGCGCGCCTCGGCATCGATGCCGTCGTCCGTGACGAGCATGTCCGCCTGACCCAGCCGCGCGATGGAGCTGATGCCGATCACGCCCCACTTGGTGTGGTCCGCCACGACGATGAGCCGACGGCCGGCCTCCACCATGGCCCGGTCCGTCTCCGCCTCCAGCATGTTGGGCGTGGTGAAGCCCGCATGGGGATCCATGCCATGGACGCCCATGATCACCAGGTCCACGTTCACGGTCCGCAGCGCGGCCACCGCGAACGGGCCCACGAGCGCGTCGGACGGCGTCCGCACGCCGCCCGTGAGGATCACCGTCTGGTCCGCACGGCCCCCGTGGTACAGGACGTCCGCCACAGGCACCGAGTTCGTGACCACCGTCAGCTGTGGGATGTCGAGCAGCAGGCGTGCCACGGCATACGTCGTGGTGCCCGCCGACAGCGCGATGGCATGGCCGGGGTGGACGAGCCGCGCGGCCGCCTCCGCGATGGCCCCCTTCGCGTCACGCTGGAGCTCCGACTTGGCCGAGAAGCCCGGCTCGAAGAGCGCGCTCTGCTCGACAGTCGTCGCTCCGCCATGCACTTTCTCCAGGAGCCCCTGCTCGTGCAGCAGCTCCAGGTCGCGGCGGATCGTCATGTCCGAGACGCCCAGCTCCCGCACGAGGTCCGCGACCCGGACGCCACCGTCCGACCGGACCCGATCCAGGATGTAGGCGTGGCGCTGCCGTGCCAGCAAAGTCCCCGGTGCTCCTCGCGTGCGTCTCCCCGTTGCCCTCCAGTCTCGCGCACAGACGCCCGAAAGTCAACGAAACTCCACGTCGGGTCCGCGATCATGGTTGCGGAACCTTGACAGGACAGGGTCGCGGAGGCCACAATCCGTGGAAACCTGTTGGTTTCTGTTGGACCACTGGGGTCCGCAGCAATGGAGGAGGGAACATGGCGTTCCATCGGTATGCCGCGACGCGGCTGACCGTCCTGTCCGGTCTCGCGGCGACCGCGCTGCTCACCGGGTCGGGGTCGGTGCTCGCCCAGGGTGGCACCACGACACTCGGCTCGAACGAGAGTGATGAGGTTCCCAAGGCCGCTGTCCAGGCCATCGTCGACCACTGCCAGACCCAGGCAGGCATCACCGTCACGGTGAACGTCAACGATCACAACACGTTCCAGAACCAGATCAGCTCCTACCTGCAGGGCACGCCGGACGACGTGGTCAAGTGGTTCGCGGGCAACCGCGTCCGCTTCTTCGCCGCCCAGGGCCTGCTGTCGCCCATCAACGACGTCTGGGAGGAGATCCTGCCGTTCCAGACGGAGGGCCTCAAGGCTGCGTCCACGGGTGCGGACGGCAACCAGTACTTCGTGCCGGTCTACAACTACCCCTGGGTGGTCATGTACCGGACGAGCCTCTGGGAGGAGAAGGGCTATACCGTCCCCACCACCATGGCCGAGTTCAAGGCCCTGGGCGACAAGATGCGGGCGGACGGCCTCACGCCGCTCGCGTTGGGCGACCTCGACGGCTGGCCGGCGATGGGCACGTTCGACATCCTGAACATGCGCCAGAACGGCTACGAGTTCCACATCGGCCTGATGGAAGGTCGCGAGAAGTGGTCCGACCCGCGCGTCAAGACCGTGTTCGAGATCTGGCGCGATGACGTCCTGCCGTACACCCAGGAGGGTGCCGCCGGCCGGACGTGGCAGGACGCCGCCAAGTCCACGCTCGTCGACAAGACCTCGGGCATGTACTTCCTGGGCACGTTCGCTGCCGAGCAGGCCGCAGTGGAGGACATCCCGGACATCGGCTTCTTCCCCTTCCCGACGCTGGGCACCGAGTTCGACGGCGAGAACGCCATCGACGCGCCCATCGACGGCTTCATGCTCAGCGCCAACCCCAAGAACCCCGAGGCCGCCAAGGCCTTCCTGAAGTGCGTGGGCACGCCCGAGGCGCAGCTCGCCTACGTTCTCACCCCCGGCGTCGGCTCCGTGGCCGTCTCGCCGCAGGCTGACCCGAGCGGGTACAACACCCTCCAGGCCGCTTCCGCCGAGGTGCTCCTGAGCGCGGGCTCCATCGCCCAGTTCCTCGACCGCGACGCACGAGCTGACTTCGCTGGCCCGTCGGGCATGCAGGGTTCCCTGCTCAGCTTCCTGAGCGACCCTGCCCAGGACCTGGACAGCTTCCTGGCCGGCATCCAGTCCTACTACGACTCGCTCCCGGCTGAGTGATCGTTCGACCGGCCGAACGGTCCCTGTCGGGACTGACGGTCGGATCACGGCCCCCGTCCCGGTCACATCGGGACGGGGGCCGTCCCCCTGCTCCGGAGGTCGTTCGTGACCACCTCTCGTGCTCGTCGACACCCTCTGGTCCGGATCGCCACGGCGACGGTCGCCGTCGTGGTGGGCGTGCCGGCCCTCATCGCGGTCGGGTGGGTGCTCCTGGTGCTCCTGATCGTGCCGCCCGTCGAGGTGGTCACGGTCGCCGCCATCGCCTTCTCGGCCCTGGTGGTGGTCGGTGTCACGTGGCTCGTGATCCGCTCCAACCGCACCGCAGCATTGACCCGCCGCGACAAGCTGACCCTGGGCCTCATGGCGGGCATCCCGACGGTCATCCTGACGGTCTTCGTGCTGGTCCCGATGGTGGTCTCATTCACGCTCTCCTTGACGAGCTGGAACGGCATCGGAGGCCTGGACCGAATCCAGTTCATCGGGCTCAAGAACTACACCGACCTGCATTCGGTGTACAAGCCGTTCTACCCGGGCCTCATCCACAACCTCACCTGGCTGCTCTTCTTCATCTTCATCGCGACACCCCTGGGGATGTTCTTCGCGGTGCTCCTGGACAAGGGGATCCGCGGCACCCGCATCTACCAGAGTGCGCTGTATATGCCGGTCGTGCTGTCGCTGGCCATCGTCGGCTTCATCTGGCAGCTGATCTACGCACCGGAGCAGGGCCTCCTGAACAACCTCCTGGGTACCAACGAGCAGGGAAATCTGATCGACTGGCTGGGCAACCCTGACCTGAACCTGTGGGCGATCCTGGTCGCGGCGAGCTGGCGCCACGTGGGGTACGTGATGGTGCTCTATCTCGCGGGCCTCAAGTCCGTGGACCCGACGCTCAAGGAAGCGGCTGCCATCGACGGGGCGAACGAGCGACAGACGTTCTTCCGGGTGGTGTTCCCGGTGCTCAAGCCGATCAACATCGTGGTCATCGTGATCACCGTCATCGAGTCGCTGCGGGCTTTCGACCTGGCCTACGTGACCAACAAGGGCCTCAATGGCCTGGAGCTGCTGTCCACCATGGTCACGAACAACATCATCGGTGAGACCAGCCGCATCGGCTTCGGCTCTGCCATCGCCGTGGTGCTGCTCCTGCTGGCCGTCGTGCCCATCATCATCTACCTCAGCCGGTCGCTCCGGGAGGATGCAGCGTGACCGCGACCACCGGCGCACCGAAAGCGGGCCGCAACACCGGACGGGATGCGCGCCGGTCCGCCCTGCACGCGTTCCTCATCGCCATGTGCCTGCTGTGGCTGATGCCCCTGTTCTGGGCGGTGTACACCAGCCTGCGGCCCCGGGCGGAGACGGACCGACTGGGCTACCTGTCGTTTCCGGAGACACTGAACCTCGACAATTATGTGACGGCATGGAACCAGTCGGAGATGGCCCGGTACTTCCTGAACACCCTGGTCATCGTGGTGCCGGCGGTGCTCCTGGTCCTGTTCCTGGCTTCGATGATGGCGTTCACGGTGTCGCGCTACAGCTGGCGCTTCAATCTCTGGTTCCTGCTGTTGTTCACGGCCGCCAACCTGCTGCCACCCCAGGTCATCATCACGCCGCTGTACCGGATCTTCCTGAAGGTCTGGCTGCCCGAGGATGTCCTGGTGCCGGGGTTCCCGTCCGACACCGGCCTCCTCTACGGTCAGTACCTTGGGATCGTGCTCATCCATGTGGCGTTCCAGCTTGGCTTCTGCACCTTCGTGCTGTCGAACTACATGAAGACGATCCCCAGGGAGCTCAATGAAGCAGCCGTGGTGGACGGCGCATCCGTTTGGAAGACCTATCGCTCGGTGGTGATGCCGCTCACCCGGCCCGCGCTCGCGGCCCTCGCGACGCTCCAGGTCACATGGGTCTACAACGACTTCTTCTGGGCCTTGGTGCTCATGGCCGGCAAGGGCTCCAAGATGCCCATCACGTCCGCGCTCAACAACCTGCGGGGCCAGTTCTTCACCGACTACAACCTTCTGGGCGCCGGCGCGGTCCTCGTGGCCATCCCCACGCTGGTCGTGTTCTTCGCGCTGCAGAAGCAATTCATCAGCGGTCTGACGCTCGGGTCGACGAAAGGCTGAGCCAGGGGAGGAGGGCCCCCAGCCTCGGGGTTCCTCGGCACCGAGCCGGGCCGCATCCCAGGACCGCCGGACCCGCGCCGGTTCCGGCGGTCCTGCCGTCTCGGATGGGTCCGCGTCAGGCCGGTCATGCGGACGGTCCGTCTCCCAGCACGCCCGCGCCGGGCGCGGCCTGGACGGCCCAGACCCGCGGCGTCAGGCCAGTCCGACGCGCGTAGTCGCCCTCGATCTGCTGCCGCAGCAGGTCCATCGCTTCCCGCCACACGAGGCTCACCGTGCACCCGCCGAAGCCCGCGCCGGTCATCCGGGACGCGATGACACCGGGCGTGGCCGTGGCGATCTCCACCATCACGTCCAGCTCCGCGCAGCTGACGTCGTACAACGTACCCAGCGAGACATGGCTGGCCGCGAACAGCCGGCCCACCGTCTCGAGGTCCCCGCTCACGAGGGCAGCCTCCGCGGCGATCACCCGGTCGTTCTCCTCGACGACGTGCCGCGCCCGACGCGCCACGAGCGGGTCCAGGTCGTGCTCGTACCGGTCCAGCATCGCCACGTCGACATCCCGCAGCGAGCGCACGGACGGATCGCGTCGTACCAGCGCCGCCACGGCCGCCTCGCACTGGGCGCGCCGCTCGTTGTAGGCGGAGCCGCTCAGCGAGCGCGGCACACCCGTGTGTGCCACGACGAGCACCAGCTCCGGCGGCAGTGGCACGGTGCGGTGCTCCAGCGACCGGCAGTCGAGCAGTAGCGCGGCACCGGCCACGCCGCTCGCGGACGCGAACTGGTCCATCAGGCCGCAGCGCATGCCCACATACTCGTTCTCAGCGCGCTGGGACAGCTTGGCGAGCGTCATCGGGTCCGCGGCCGGCGCCTCCGGACCAGACAGCGCCCACGTCGTGGCGAGCTCCAGGGCCGCCGACGATGACAGCCCGGCGCCGACCGGCACCGTGGAGGTCAACAGGCCACGCAACCCCTGCGTCGGCAACCCCGCCGCCGCCATCTGGAGTGCCGTTCCCTTCACGTAGTCGCCCCAGGCGCCGGTCCTGGGGCCGATCGCGTCGAGGTCGAACACAAGCGGCGCCTCGTTCGCATCGCTCCGCAGCATCACCCGTCGGTCCTGCGTCGGCACATACGCGATGCGCATCTCGAGGTCGATCGCGGCGGGCAGCACGAAGCCGTCGTTGTAGTCAGTGTGCTCACCGATGAGGTTCACGCGGCCCGGGGCGCGGATCACCCGCACGGCCGCGGGATCGGCGGCCGCCAGGGGGTCTGCGGCGATCAGCCGCTCGCGCAGGGTCGCCACGTCCACCGGGAACGGCGAGGGGGCGCCGATCACCGTGGGCGCGTCACGTGGTGGGCGATCGGCGCGGCCGGCGGGCGCGCGCCGCACGGCTGGCCGAGGCCGGCTGCCAGAGCTTGCGCGGCATCAGGAAGAAGTAGGACCCGGTCAGTGGCCCCACCCAGTGGAACACCAGCGCGTCATAGCGCTCCGCCACGGACCCCACCCACGCGAGCTCCTCCGCCGAGAGGTTCGGCTGGCGGCTGTGACGTGGCGGGCGACTGGACATGCGCCGATGCTACCCGGTCGGACGCCCGGCGATCGGTGCGGACCGCCAACGACGCAGACCACCGAAGCGGCAGCAGGACAAGCCAGATGCGCGGACCTCTGCTATCGTTCGCGCTCACGTTCGAGACATGGGCGGCTAGCTCAGCTGGTTAGAGCACTTGCTTGACATGCAAGAGGTCACTGGTTCGAGTCCAGTGTCGCCCACCAATCACCCCAACGCGTCGAGCGGGACACGCCCCGCGACCGGATCCCAGAGAGCCCGGGCCATCGGCTGGAAGCCCGGATGATCGTCGGTCGAGGATCGCACCACCCGTGAGCGGCCGGTGAACCGGTCCGGGATCGCCCGTTATCGCGACCACGAGAGCGCTCCGCCGTGCATGCGGTCAGGGCGAAGGCGGGTGGGACCGCGAGAGGTACGCCTCTCGTCCTGTCGATGGACGAGGGGCGTTTTCGATTCCCGACGAGGTGAGGACGATGAACCAGGACGCACACGACGCCGACGCCGACGACGAGCTCGAGTTCGTGGTCCCCGACAAGGGGTCGGCCGACGAGCTGCTCGACGCCAACGCGCACGACGACCGGCTCGACCCGATGCGCCACTCCGCCGCCCACATCATGGCGGAGGCCGTCATGGACCTCTTCCCGGGCACGAAGCTGGGCATCGGCCCGGCCATCAAGGACGGCTTCTACTACGACTTCGACCTGCCCCGCACGCTCCTGCCGGAGGATCTTGAGGCGATCGAGGAACGGATGCGCGCCTCGGTCGCGGCGGACCATCCGTTCATCCGCAAGGAGTGGGACCCGGATGAGGGTCGCACGTACCTGTCCGCCAAGGGCCAGACGTACAAGGTGGAGATCCTCGACGACCTGCGCACGGCCGCGTCGCTCCAGGGCTCGCCGGCGCCCACGGTGACCACGTACCAGCACGGACCGTTCATCGACCTGTGCCGCGGACCCCACGTCGCCTCCACGGGCAGGTTGGGACCCTTCAAGCTGCTCAAGTTCTCGGGCGCCTATTGGCGCGGGCGCGAGGACCGGCCGATGCTGCAGCGCATCTATGGCACGGTCTGGAGCACCCAGGAGGAGCTGGACCAGTATCTGTGGCGCCTCGCAGAGGCGCGCAAGCGTGACCACCGCCGCCTCGGGGTCGCGCTGGACCTGTTCAGCTTCCACGACGCGAGCCCCGGCTCCGCCTTCTGGCACCCCAAGGGCCAGCGCCTGTGGCGGACCCTGGAGGGCGCCATGCGCGAACTCCAGGATCGCCGCGGCTACCAGGAGATCAGCACGCCCATCCTGGTCCACAAGAAGCTGTGGGAGCAGTCGGGCCACTGGGACCACTACGCGGAGAACATGTTCAAGGTGGAGGCGGAGGGCCAGACCTTCAGCCTCAAGCCCATGAACTGCCCCGAGAGCACCTACATCTACAAGAGCCGGATCCGGTCCTACCGGGACCTGCCGCTGCGTCTCAGCGAGTACGGCCGGCTCCACCGGAACGAGCGCTCGGGTGCCCTTTCGGGTCTCACGCGCGTACGCCACTTCATCCAGGACGACGCCCACATCTACGTCCGGCCAGACCAGCTTGCGGATGAGATCGGGGCGCTGCTCGACGAGGTCGCGGAGACGTACGCCTGGTTCGGACTCACGGCGCGGTTCGCGTTCGCCACCCGGCCCGAGAAGGCGCTCGGTGATCCGGCCGCGTGGGCGCACGCCGAAGCACTCATCCGGGAGGCGCTCGACGGCGCCGGCGTGAACTATGTGGTCAAGCCCGGCGACGGCACGTTCTACGCACCCAAGATCGACATCTACATCGATGACGCGCTTGGCCGCGAGTGGCAGATGGCGACCATCCAGGCGGACCTGATGATGCTGCCGGAACGCTTCGACCTGCACTACATGGACGCCGAAGGGCAGCCGCAGCGGCCCATCGCCATCCACCGCGCCATCTATGGGTCGCTGGAGCGCTTCATCGGCATCCTCGTGGAGCACTTCGCGGGCGCTTTCCCGTTCTGGTGCGCCCCGGTCCAGGCGGTCGTGGTGCCCATCGCCGACCGTCACAACGAAGCGTCCCACGAACTCGCGGCGCTGCTCAAGGCGCACGGCATCCGGACCGAGGTGGATGACTCCTCGAACCGCATGAACTACAAGATCCGGGCCGCGCAGGAGCAGAAGGTGCCGTACATGCTGGTCCTCGGTGACCGCGAGGTGGCCGCGCGCTCCGCGGCCGCGCGCACGCGCGCCGGCGAACAGCAGGAGCCCCTGGGATGGGAGGCGCTCGCGGAGCGACTCTCAGCGGAGGCCGCGGCACGCCGCCCGGACTGACCAGTCTGCGCCGGATGCCGGGCGGCGGGCGCAGGGCCGCGTAGGATACGCACGCATCGGGTTCGGAGCGCACAGCAGGGAGGGCCTCAGGTGGGTCGCGTCGGGTCGCGTCGGGTCGCCATCGTCGCGGCGGCCATGCTGGTGCTCGCGGGCGCCGCGCTGAGTGCCGCACCGGCGTTCGGGCAGGATCCGGGCGCATCACCGGGCCCCGTCGCAGGCGCCGGCGTGGTGACCCTGGGCGCCTCGTTGGAGCGCCTCACCGACGACTTCGAGCCCATCACGGACTGGGGCCTCCTGGATACCGACGAGGTGCGCATCGAGGGCGAGGACGGAGGGCTGCGCATCCGGCTCCGGTCGAGCGACCAGGCGAACTGGACGTGGCGCGGCGTGGGCCAGGCCTCGGCTGTCCTCCGGACCTCCGTGACCGCCGCCATCGACGGTGGGAGCGGCGAGACCGGGCCCATGTGCGGCTCGACCGACACGGATCCGTCGTTCTACCTCGGCGTGGTGACGACCCGGCAGGAATGGGTCCTGGCACGCATCGTGGACGGCGCCATCTCGGTCATCGCGCGCGACGCGCTCGTGGCGCCCTCCATCGGCGAGGACACGACGGTGCGCCTCGAGCTGGAGTGCGCCGTCACGGGTGACGGCCGTGACCGGCTTGCGTTCTTCGTGGACGGCGTGAACGTGGCGGACGCCACGGATGCCGGCTCGCTCGGCCCGTTCGACCGGGTCGGACTGTATGGGGGTGTGTTCCAGGAGGCGTTCGCGGTCGTGTTCGACGACCTTGTCGCCCTCGGCGGGGACACGTACGACCCGCAGGTGACCGTCGGTCCCGGCCCGGACCGGTCCGCCGACCCGGCTGCCGAACCGACCTCGGAGCCGAGTGGCGCGCCCGTGGCCCTCTCGTCGCTCGGTGCGACGAGCGTGCTCTGGGAGGACACGTTCTCCGAGCGGACGTGGGCGCCCTCCGACGGCGAGCGCGGCACGATCTCCTATGCCGGCGACCAGCTGCGCTTCGTGCTGCGGCCCACCAACAACGCCATCTGGACCTGGCTGGAGTTCCAGTCGCCTGCGGTGGTGCTGGGGGTCGAGACCGATGTCATCCTGGGCGACGGGGATGGATCGGCGGGTCCGATGTGCGGCTCCGCGGCGGGTGAGGATCCGGAGTTCTACTTCGCCGGTCTCGAGACCGGCAACGACATCGTGATCGGGCGCATCGAGCAGAGCGAGCTCACCGATCTGGCGCGCGCACCCTTGCCCGCAGGAATCGACGTCAGCGCGGACCCACGGGTCCGGGTGCGCATCGAGTGCGCGGGCCTGCCCACGGGTGGTGACCGCGTCGTCGTGTGGATCGACGGGCAGCTCGCGGCGGACCACGTGACGGCGTCCGCGATCGGACCCTTCGACAAGTCCGGCCTCCTGGGGGAGGGGGGTGACCGGCGCTGGCGGGCCACCTTCGACGACCTCGTGGTCCGTGCCGGCACGACCTATGCACCCCAGGGCGATCAGCTCGCGGCGTCGCCCGCGCCGGTGCCCAGCGTGTCGCCCGCACCGCGGCCGAGCATCGTCCCCGCGACGCCGCTGCCCGTGGGTGCGCTGCTTGGCGCGGTGCCGGATGCGTTCGCGTCCGGGTGCCGGATCGTGCCCGAGGATCCGGCCACCGGCCAGCTGGAGGCACTGCTGTGCGTGCCGGCCGGCAGTGCCACGACCGCTGAGTACTACCGCTATGCCTCCGCTGAAGCACTCCAGGCCGCCTTCGACCAGTACGTGACGCTCGCGGGCGGCGACCTGGAGGGCACCGACTGCACCGCGGCCCCGGCCGTCCTTGAGTACACCATCGGCGGGCGGGCGGCCGGTGAGCTCGCGTGCTATGACGACCCGCGTGGCGGGGTCACGATCCAGTGGAGCAACCGCGACCTGCTGGTGCTGGCCTTCGGCACCCATGCCGCTGGCGCGTACGCGGATGCGTACACGTGGTGGCAGGACGCGGGACCGAACCCCTGAGCACCCCCCGGCGCCTGCCGCTCGGAGACAGACGCCAGCCGCGCCGACGCATGCGGCGGGTCGCCCTGGCCGCCGCAGCCATGTTCGTGGTGACGGCCTGTCGACCGGGGGGGACCACGCCATCACCACGGCCGACGCCACCGCCCTCGACGGCGACATCCGTGACGGTGCCGCCCACGACCGGCGCCGTGTTCACCCCGGCACTCGCCTCGCCTTCAGCGTCTGCGTTGCCATCGGCGACGGCGTCACCGGTCCCGTCCGCCAGGCCATCGGCGTCTGCGTCACCGGTCGCGCCATCGGGGCCTGCCGCGCCATCGGCGTCCGCGCCAGCAGCGTCCGGGTCGCCATCGGCGTCCGCGTCACCGGTCCCGTCCACCGCGCCGGTCACGCCATCACCGGTCGACTCCGCATCGCCGGGCCTGTCGATGGACCCGTCACCCAGCACGCCGGACCCGACGGCGCCCACCGCGATGCCGTCCGGCGTCGCAAGCCCGGCTCCCAGCCCCAGCCCCGTGTCGATGTCCCCGGTGCCCAGTGCGGCACCGTCCTTGGCACCGTCGGAAAGCCCCGCGCCGTTGCCCAGCCCGGTGGCGTCCGCGAGCACCCTCCCGACGCACGCACCGAGCGCCACGCCGCTCGTGACCCCATCTCCATCGGGCCCGCCGTCCGCCGTCCCTGGGCCGACCGCGCGTCCATCCCCATCGGCCTCGCCGGTCCCGTCCGCATCCGTGTCGCCGGCCGCGTCCCCGATGCCGACGCCGAGCTCCACCCTCGCGCCCTCACCCACGGCGGCCGCACCGCCGGTCCCGACGCCCTCGCCCGTGCCATCGATCGTATCCAGCGGGTCCATGGCACCGGTCGCCTCCGCTTCGCCCGTCCCATCCGGTTCGCC
>Ga0105047_10005474_pt1 | contig 21777 bp, 13 predicted proteins | sample MAT04_FD_78384 | JGI IMG/M metagenome (GOLD analysis project Ga0105047, IMG submission 78384) | Freshwater microbial communities from Lake Fryxell liftoff mats and glacier meltwater in Antarctica - MAT-04 (megahit assembly) | ecosystem: Environmental > Aquatic > Freshwater > Ice > Liftoff... | reverse complement strand
TAGAACCGATCAATCATTGGCAGAATCGACTCATCACCAATTGGCCATTGCGTGGCGATAACCGCCGCAGCACCGGCTTCCAGCAATGGCGCAATAAATCCACGCAGCCCTTCACCACCGAGCACCACACCGCCCACCGTTTTGCAGCCAGATAACACGACCAGTGCGCGGTTCAAGTGCAACGCACCCAACTCGTCGGGACTGACGCTGCCGTCGTAACCGGTCGAGGCCGCCAGTGCGAGCACACTCCGTTGCAAACTCCGATCGTCGACAATGGCGTGTGTCGCGAGGTGCAACACGCGCACATTCGCGAGCGACGTGGTGCGCAATGCGCGTTCGCTGGCGAGTCCACGCACCAGCACGGTCGATGAAGCCGAGTAACTCGCGATGCGTCGTGCTTCTGTGCCAGACGATGGCAGGCGCGGCAACCCACGCACATCATCACCACGCGCGGCGGCGTCCTTCTGATTGCCACTACTCGGTTTGTCACCGAATAACACATCACCAAATGCCAGCAAAGAACCGGTCTTGCCGCTGACCGCCGCACCCGACGACAAGGCAAACGTTACTGAAGGAGCAACCGCAACGCTGAACCGCTCCACGACATAGCGACCATCACTCATTTGCAGTGCGTCAAACGGCACGCGATACAGCGACAGTTCGGGCACCACAATCAAGCGGGTCACAGATTTTGGCAGCGACGCAATGGGCGCGTTTAACACCGCTTCACCCAGTCTGGTTGCCAACGCCGTTGGTTCAGCGCCGTCTGCCGCGAGGCGCAGGTAGCGGTCAACCAGTGGGCTAATCGAATCGACTGGAGCGAGCGAATTATATGATACCGCCGTGCGCGTGACCACGAAGACTGTCGTTGGCGCATCGCCGCGGCCGGCCACATACGCCAACAGCGCTGTCGAATCATCAAGCGCGCGCTGTACGTCAGCGACGGTCGCACTGGCGCGCGTTTTGCGTAGCCGGGCAACGGTGAGCGCTTCGCGACTGGTCTCGTTGCTGACGGCCGCCTGTTGCAACGCAACTGATGCGAGTTCGCGCGCCCGTGATGCCTCGGCAAGTGCAAACGCGGGCGCAATGCGATCACCTTTGGCCAGTCGTGCAATCAGTTCTGCATACTCTGGACCGACTGTACCCCACGACCGACGCGCCTCGGCAATACGCAACCGCACATCCTTGTCGGCAAATGCCTCGCGCCACCTGGCGAGCACCTGCATCGCATTGTCCATCGCGCGTTCAGTCGCGGTGAAGTCCGTACGTCGCGCCGCAATCTCGGCACTGCGAATCCAGTAGCTGTAGGCCAAATCGGATGAGAGGGAATCAACGGTGATCTTCTGCAACAGCGAGTCGGCCGTGGTAAGTTGTCGGCGCAGCAGTGCGACGCCTGCCTGGTGATACGGCAATTCGGCAAACCAGCCACTGTTCCTCGTGGCTTTCGCGTACTCGGTCGCGCGATTCAGCGCGCGTTCGGCGTCGTCGGCTTTGTTCTGGCTCAACTCCAATCGTGCGATGCGCCGCAGTGGTGCAATCGCCGATGCCGGCTGCTGCAACGAGGCATACGCGTCTACAGCGCCGGTCAGCGATTGTCGAGCCGCCGATATGTCACCCAAAGCGTCGTACAATTCACCGTGCAGGTATTGCACCGCGGCCATGCCCCATCGATCGTTGGCGGCGCGATGCATTGGCATGGCCAGGTCCAGATACTGCCGAGCGCCGCTGAGATCGTTCAAATTCAGCGCGATCTCGGCCAGTCCGCTGTAGGCCCACGCTTCGACCGACGCGTTGCGTGCGCGACGAGCGCGTTGCAGCGCGTCGAAGTAATCAGTACGTGCGCGTGCGAACTGCCCGCGCTGCAGGCGCAGGTACGCGCTGCGTTGCAGTGAGATGGCCAGCGCGGCGTCGGCGTGCAAGTGCCGCAACCACGTCGTGGCCTGATCCAACATGTCGAGCGACGTGTCAAACACACCGCGCGTTTCGAGCATCTGCGCTTGCTGCATGCGACAGTCGGCGAAAATGCGCCACGATTTCGATGTGCGCGCCATCGCAATTCCCTGATTCAACTTCAACTCGGCCGATTTGTCGCCGGTTAGTGCGCCAAGTCCAGCTTCCGAGCACAGGCGCAACGCTTCTTCGGGTGGCGTGGCTTTCGGATATTTCCTGCGACTCTCTTCAAGCAACGCGAGTCCTACACGCGCACCGCGTGTGCGGGAGCGCAGCGACGCCAGAGAAACCAGCACCGTCGACTCCAGTTGCGCGGCCCCAATTCGTTGCGCGTCTTTCTGCGCTTGCGCGAGTACGCTGTCAGCACGCAGTGGACTGCGTCCAACAATCAGACTGGCAACGGCAATGCGCGCCATGATGGTGTAGTCATCGGGCGTTCCGGACAGCGGTGCGACCGCGTCGGTGGAACCCAACAGCTGCTGCGCAAGGGTGTCTGCCCGCTCAAAACGATACGTGAGACGCGCCAGCGTTGCGAGGCCGAGTAGTGCTTCGCGGTCCTGGTTGGACGCGTTCAATTTGCGTTGCCACTTCGCTTCCAGCGGTGCCACGCTATCAGTTTCGACTGCGTGTGTCGCGACTCTGACCGTGGCCAACGCACCGGATTGCGGTGGCTGTGCCATGGTTGCAACAAACAGAGCGGCGGCGATCAACATGGGGTCTGTGGCGATGAGGCGCTGTACCGTGAGGCGAAAGGCCATGAGATGTCAAGCGGCATAAGGCGCAAGCTGGCACCCAATCATTGTTTCGACAAGTGAGAATCTCTGACGGTGTGACGCGTCTGTGCTTCATATGCGTATTTCTCGTTTGCGATGCCGGGCAAGGCAACGATTCCTTCGCGCGTCTCTGACCGTGTCCGTGAGCGCATCACGGAGCGCGAATCCAAACACGGCGGCGACTGCGATAGTGCGAACGATCGTAGCGCTGCTGATCGTCGTGCTGCCGCCGCACGCCGCGCGCGCGCAGAGTGTCGAAACTGTGACAGCGCCGTTGGCTATTTCAGTGGCAGCCGCGACTGATGGCTTTCGCAGCGCGCGCAGTTCCCTTTCACTCACCTTGAACCGACCGGTGACAGTGGCCGATGGCGCGCTGATGTTTGTTGCGGGGGACGTTGATGTCACGGCACTGACTATTGTGAGCGGGGGCGCCATCACCGTGAACCCAGGCCCAAACGGCTTTCCTCAGGGTGAATCAGAGCTCCGGGTGTTTCGCAGTGTCGGATCGCAGTGGCTGCCACTGGCGACGATTCCGCTCCGGGTGTTGTACAGCGGAGGATTCATCAAAGCCGTGACAACACCAACGGCCGACATCTCTGCGAACCGCCTGTTGAGCGACGGCAGCACCGACGCAACCGGCCCCCGCGGCGATCGCCGGCAAGTGGTCACCCTGAACGGCGGGATTCGCTCCGCCTACGTGTGGCCCGCGCTGTCCATCGAGTCACAATCAGCAGTCGTTGGTGCGTCGCGTGATGAACTCGCGCTCCGGTTTGCGCAGCGCGGCGCCGACGCACCCAACGTCGACCTCTCGACGTATCAGATCGCGTTCAAGTTGCCGAAAGTCCGCGTCGACATGGGGCAACTCTCGCTGGGCGCCAATCGTCATGTCATTTCGAACTTCTCGTCGCGTGGTATAGCGATTACGACGGGACCACGTTGGGCACAGTTTACGGTTGGTTCGGTGGCGGGCGCACAGTTGGTTGGTTGGGACAACTTTCTTGGTGTCAGCGAACGTGATCATCGCCTGAACAGCGTCGCCGCCACTTTCGAACTGCGACCGCGTCGGCCGGGAGCGCTGCAAGTGCGTGTGACGGCGCTTGACGGATCGTTGCTGCCCAAACCGGCGTTCACGCAGGGAGCGGTCGTTGATGCCGAAGAAAGTCGAGGCAGCGGTGTGGAATTGACGGCAGCGTCGCCAACGCAGCGCGCACGTGTTTCGATGGGCCTATCGCAAAGCGCGTTCGTGAATCCCTTGCGCGACGCGGCGCTCACTGGTGGGCTGGCAATTGCACCGATGCGACGCGAACGGAAAGGCGCGCAATATGTGGAGGCGTCATTGGGCGTGCTTGAGGGGTGGAAGTTGTTTAAACGTATTCCAACGCGATTGACAGTAGCCGTACGACATGAGCGTATTGATCCGCTTTATCGCAGCGTGGGCGCGTTTGTACAGGCGGACCGACAGCAGGATGCGGTTGACCTCAACGGCGCGTTTGGCACAGTGTCGTGGCAAACTGCCATCTCACGCGGTCGCGACAATCTCGCGTCGGTACAAAGCGTGCTCACGTCGCACACCTCCGGCATCACAGCTGGTGCTGCGTTCGATGCAGTGGCAATCAAACGGCTCGCACGCATTCGCTCGGCGCTGCCACAGCTCAACGTGAACTACCAATTTCTGCACCAATTTGCGCATCGCGCGCCGACGTCGAATGACTTTCGGCCGCAGGATCTCGCCGATCAGGCAACTCGCTCCATTGACGCCACCGGTACGTGGCGCGCGCGCGCCTGGCAAGTGAGCGTACGCGATAATCACACGCGACAAGACAATCGGCAGTCGGAACGCGAGGCGTCGGATTTTGGTGGCGCTGTCCAGAATGTTTCCGTTGGACGGTCGGTCAACAGCAAGCTGGACGCCACACTTGACGGTGGCATTGAACAACAACGCAATGTCGAACGCGCCGAGGTCACGCGTATTCGGCGGATTGGTACGACCGCCAACTGGCGACCGTTTCTGGTCACTTCCCTAACCGCAAACGTCACCGCAGCAGTTACACGCGCGCCACCGGCAACGACTGATGTCGTGAACCTGGAAACGCGTATGGAACTGTCTCATCGCCAGGTGTTGTTTGGTCGCGGTGTGAACGCGCGTACGGCCCAACTATTTCTCCGATTTGCACGCACCAGTGCGAGCGCGGTGCCGTTTCAACAGCTCGTTGATGGCACTTTCTCAACTGATCGCACAACGCGGATGCAGTGGAGTCTCAATTCGGGACTCTCTCTCAAGGCGTGGTAAGCCATGACCACATTCAAGCGCGGTCTTCTCGCAATATCTACATGCACCGGCCTGTTCGGCGCATTGACTGCGACACAACCACTCGATGCGCAGATTCGCGTGCACCCCACCGGTGTCAGCACCAACGCAATGAATCCGACCACGGTGTTCTTGTCGTTTGGCGGACTCCGCAATCAGATACCAGCTGAGGGTATTTGGTGTGGAGAAATTGTTGCCGCTGTCTTGCCCGATCGCGGCCAGATGTGTGATCCCAAAACCATCTTTGGTCGACTGCCACTGCGCAGTAGCCTTGACCGTATTGGTGCTGGGGGTTCCTTCACGGACATCATGTCGATCCCCGCGTCGGTGGCGCGTCGCGCGTTTCAGTCTGCCGTCGGTTTGACCAGCGGCACGTTCTTCTATGTGCGGCGATTTTCCAACACGGTTGGCGGCGCGAGCGAGTTTGTCGTGGTGACGTGTCGCCTGACCGGTGGTGGAGCAAACGTGCCGTTCTCACTCACCAATGTTACCGTCGCGTTTGAGACAGAATTACCGGTGCAGTTTGTATCACCCGGGCAGACGCCACCGGCGTTCTCGGCGACAGTGGCGTACAACGGAAGTGGACAATTGCGAGGTCGTTGGGAAGTGGTGCGCCCGGGAGAAGAGCTTCCCTCCAGGAACGATCTGCTTACGGAGGCAACACTTCCGCAAGCGGAGCGCGGAACGCAACGCCGGTACACCCTGGTTGATCGGTTCAATGTCGCGGCACTGCCCAACGGCAAAATGACCCTGCCGGGCCCCGATCCGGCTCGCCTTCCGCACGATGTCGACGGAACGTACTTCGTGTTGCTGCGAGTTGAGGCAAGTGATGAGCTTGCGGGTGAATCCGATCTCGACGCCGCAGGCGCCGGTTCCGGTATTACGCGCAATGGCGCCGTGGCGGGATTCGCGATGCCAATGCTCCGATACGTTTTGGGAGGGGCATCGGACATAGTCTCCGGTAGCACGGACCGGCGGTCTTTGCTGCAGCTCTCACCCGTTTCGAACGCAATTGTTGCGCGCGATACCGTCGCAATGTCGCGATGGACGGCCGTACGCGGCGCGACATTTTATCGAGTCGAATTCGAAACAACGCGCGGTCAGACGTTGTTGTCCGCGATGCTGCGTGTTGAGCAAACTGAGTACGCTATTTCGCCACTCGTGGCCGAACGGGCGGCGGGAGCTGATGTGCGTTGGCGCGTGTCGGGGCTGGATGCGAAGGGCGATGTGCTGGTGCGGACCGACTGGCGGCGGTATCGGTTGGCGGTGCGGCCGTAGTTGGGGCTGAATGGTGCGTCTTCGTGAAACTGATTTACCCTGCTCGCACTCGATCCAGATCGAAACCGCGAGCCGTATTCACGTTCACCCACTCAGTACACAAATCGAATCACTCACGATATTACTCTCAATGTTCTGCGGCACCACCACGCGTTGCCCATCGACGACCTGCACAATTCCGCCAAGCGCCGCGCGCGCCTGCAGGTAAAGCAGCAGCTTGCGGCCGCGTGGCGCGCCGGAGTGATTCTTGTCATCACACGACTCGCGCGACACGAGTGACTGCCAGCCGCGCAACTTGAGCGGCGTCACGTACACCGACCACAACGCATTCGCCATATCAGCACGACCACTCACCCGAAATTCTGTGGGTACTGTGCCGGCAATCACGATGCGCAGTTCGAGCACGTCGGCGCGATCCGAAACTGTCCTGGCCGTGTCGTTGATGAACAATCCGGCAATGACCGGTGGTTGCTGCCTCGCTGGCTGCGTTGCCGCGTGCGCCGTAAGCAGTACCGACACCAAACACGGCCAGATGGTAACTCGTGGAACAATGGAAAGGAGCATGTGCGAGCAACGCACGAAGTCGGCTCCTGTTCTCAGTGAATCTGTACGCTGATGGAGAATATTTGCTTCGTGAGAATTGTGCGCGGCCGAGTGCGTCACTTCGGAATCCGGCGTCGAGGGTGTTGGCCAACCGCTCGGCACGGTCATTCGATCGCTCACCTTCTTCTACGCACGCATGCGAATAGTGATCCTCGCGCGCCGTCACCTGGCGCTACTCATCGCAGGCGCGCTCGCGACCGCCGATGCGCAAACGGTACCCCGGCAACCCAGGCCCCCCATACAACCGGGGCCGATTGCTGGAGCTGAGAAGTTCAACGTCATAACGCTGACGGCACCGGTCGTGGCGGCGCCCACGTACTCCGGCGTTCGCACTTCGGCAGGGATAAGAGTGGTCGGTGCGAAGGATGGTACCACGATTGGGGTGAAGCCAATTCTCCCCGCCGCTGGATGCGCATTTGTGACCCTGCAACCGGTTCCAATCACGACGGCGACGGTGAGGGGTGCAACCACGGTCACCGTTCCGGGGATGTTTGTGGATGCAATAAACGCGAACGCGACCACGTGCTCGTTTTCTGCAGAGGTCACCGCGACGAAGCCGGACGGAGCCACAATCACGACGGTGGTCAGATCATCCAGCGTTGCATTGACCCCACTGACGACGTACGTCGTCGCGAATACAGCCGACTGGATCTCGAAGTTCGCCTTCTCCAATACATCGGCGCGCGGGGACTGCACGGGAAGTTCGAACGGCCCCAACGGCATCTTCCGTGTTGGTCTTGTTACGTCGGAGAGTGGACAGGCGAATGTTGATTTGACATTCAAGATTCGCTCTGGACCGACAGGCACACACTGCAAGTGGACGTCGCAGCCCATCCTGCTCCCAGAAGGGATGCGTTTGACAAGCATCGAGTTGCTCCAGGACGCGAGCGGTCCGTGCAGAACGACGCCATCCGTACTGCCACCCGGCGTCGGTGGGTTTTCATCCAGCCGCAATCCGGTGACATTCGGTGGTTCGGTGGTCAGTGCCAATCCGTTGGGCGCGGGGTATCCGGTGTTCGGAATTGTCGCGTTGAATCTTTCTCTGGATTGCGACAACACGGCGTCAAATGACCGATTTGCGACATTAGTGATCAAGAGCCTGACGTTTGTCGGGCCGCCCAATCTCGCTGGATTCCCCTGAGGATTTGCACCATGGCACCTGAAATATTTCGACGATTGATGATCCTGCTGTTACTCGCAACTTCGGCGAGCATCGCGTCGCGCGTCGGAGCACAGACACCCGCATCAGTCGTGTTGTCGAGCCCGAGTTCCGTGTGCGATGCGGATGTCACGCTGCGCGTAACTGTCAACGCACCGTCAGCCACATTACCAGCAACGATTCAGTTCACCAGCAGCATGCCGTCGGTTGTGCCCGCACCACCACCCTTGGTCATTCCGCCGGCGCAAACTACCGGAAGCGTGCCGCTACGGTGTGTGGCGACCACGCAGGCAGTCGCCGTCAATATCACCGCGAGCATTGGTGCAAGCGCACAGTCTGCGCTGCTGAATGTGCTTGCGCCCGTGCTTGAGTCAGTCAACCTCAAACCCGTCTTTTCGGCGGTTCGCGAAGCGCCGGTCAAAGCGTACGAAGGATCGGTGCGACTGGCCGGGCCTGCGCCAGCTGGCGGTGTAATTGTGACACTGGGTTTGAGTGTACCCACCACTGCTACGATTCCCGGATCAGTGGTCGTTCCCGCAGGGGCGACATCGGTACGCTTTGACATCACGAACGCACAACCGGTCAATCAGCCTGTAACGGTAGTCGTGACGGCTACCGGGCTCGGGACAACGCGCCACACGACGTTCACGTCAATGCCCGCGGCGCCAAAATCGCTGTTGCTCGCGGCAACGAGTAGCGAGGCATCGCGCGGCGTGGGTCCCTTGTTCGTTGCGTCGGACACGTTGAACGGTGGCCAGCGACAGCAGGCGCGTGTCATTGTGAATGACGTTGCAGGCCCCGGCGGTTTGCAGGTGTCGCTCAGCAGTAGCAATAGCAGCGTGCTCACTGTGCCATCCAGCGTGCGCATTGCGGCGAACGATTCGGTCGGTCTTTTTGAATTTCAAAGCGTTTCGACTGCCGAAACTTCCGTGATCACATTGACGGCGGCTGTTGGCAGCATTTCGAAGACCGCCACGATCACGATTAGCGGAACGAAGGTGACCGTAGTCAGTGTACCTTCGCCCACTCCAGGCGGAATGGCGGTGCAAGGCGAAGTCAGCATCAACTCGCCCGCTCCCGCTGGTGGAACCGTTGTTCGTCTGACAAGCAGCTCCCTGAATGCAGTCGTGCCCGCAACAGTGACCGTTGCCGCAGGGAATCGTTCGGCAGCGTTTCCCATCACGACCAAGAACGTGGATGCGAACACCAGCGCCACAATTACGGCGACGATGGGCAGCAGCGCGTTGACGGCGTCGATGGTCATTGCGGCCGAAGGTATTTCTGATTTCACTGTGTCATCCACCACCTTACCGGGTGGCACGGCAATGACGGGGCGCCTGCACGCTCCGACTGGGCACAACGGATTTATGGTCACCTTGGCTTCGCCAAGCGCAGACTTGATTGTGCCCGCGACCATAACCTTTGCGCCGAATGATATCAGCAGGACTTTTGCAATCACCAGCCGCGCCGTGCGTGACCCGGTACAAGTGCGGGTAATCGCGAAGGTCACGTCCAGCGGTGCGCGTGCGGTGCCGTTGCAATCCCTGGTGACCACGCAGATTTCGCTGGCGCGCGATTTGCCCACTGGATTTGTGAACGCGCGAGCGGGTAGTCCGTCAATCGTGCGCACAGCGGAAGTGACGGTTGTGCCTCCAACGATTCAGTCGCTGGAAGTCGCACCGGGCGACGTTGTTGGCGGAAGCCGTGCACCGATTACTGCGACGATACGACTGTCCGGGCCAGCGCCTGAGAGTTTCTCCGTTTCTGTGTCAACGAGCTCTGACAAAGCGGGAATTGCTTCGCGTCCGATTTTTGCCGCAGGTTCGAATGTGGCGACGTTTACACTGAATACCGTCGCGGTTTCATCGAATACGGAAGTCACGATATCGGCGGAAACGCAGCATCGCTCAGTAATGAGCGCGCGCCTGAGGCTCAGCCCCAGACCGTGAACTCACCGCAAACGCTCCAGCGACCTTGCAGCCGCTGGAGTGTTTCGGCACGGCTTACATGCGCGTTCCGTTTTCGAGCATTGTCTTGAGATCACTCAAGATCCAGATCCAACCAGCGCCCGTACCCGGACCCTGTTTGTCGCCGGCGACCATGGCGCCGTGTCCTGGACGTCCAGACACATCGTGAATAACACTCAGCTTGCTCACGCCATCGCGTCCCGCTTCGATTTCGTACGTGAGCTTCGTGAAGCCTTCAGCAGCCATTGCAGGGTCAATCGCCATGCGCCACGTGATCACGAGTTTGTGCGGGGCATCAACTTCCAGCACTTCGCCATCAACAACGGTTCCGCTCATGCCGAATTGCTTCATGCTTTCTGATGCTTGCCCGAGATATTGACCGCCTGGTCGCAAATCGTATTGATCGGCCAAGCCGTACCCCCATTTCTGCGTCCATTCCGGCTGGGTAATGGCATCCCAAATTGTTTGCGGTGTGGCCTTGATGAAAATGCGATAGACCTGGGTGACGGTGCCGATGTCGGGCGAGAGTGTGCTGGTCATGCGGATTCCTCTTCGAGTTGGCGCTTGAGATCCGTGAGCGCCGACACGCGGTGCTCGGTGAATTTGTCAATCCATCGATCGTGGATGAGGCGGATGGGCACGGGGTTGATGAAGTGCAGCTTTTCCCGGCCCGACCGTCGCGTCACGATCAGACTCGCGTCTTCGAGCACGCGGAGGTGCTTCATGACGCCAAACCGGGTCATTTCCAGTTCGGACTCCAGTTCCGTGAGCGTCCGGCCGTCGCGGGCGTGCAGCCGGTCGAGCAGAAGGCGCCGAGTGGGGTCGGCGAGCGCCTTGAAGACGCGGTCGTCGTCGGTCATGGAGCATATTACGTGACCATATTGTCACATGTCAAGCTTGTTGTTGGCGGACTTGGTACCGGAACCAGGTACCGGAACCAGGTACCGGAACCAGGTACCTCGCGTAGCGACGCGATATCCGTTGCAACGATTGTAGGACAGGATTTTCTGCGTTCGCTGTGGTCATTGGCATGCTCGCCATCACGACAGCGCGACTGCGTCGTGCAAGACTTCCGCCACCACTGTCTGCCACCGCTCGAAGTCGCCGTACAGTCCGTGCCTTTGTAGAGCGTCGATATCGAGCTCGCGGGTAAAGTCTGAGCGTCCGGACATCGCGGTGGACAAAAGCGCATCGGCCACGTGTACGGCGACGGTCACCGGATCGTCAATGACTGTAGGCTCGGTCAGCGCGTGATGATACGCCACACTTCGCACTATCGCGTACGGCAATCCCCACGCGCCCAGCAGTACCGCACCAATCGTAGCGTGCGATGCGCCTACAATTTCTCGCTCGATTTCGTGCAACGGCGATCGGCTGAGCATTCCTTCCCGCAACACCGTTGCGTATTCAGTCGGAAATCGCGTAGCCAGAATCAACTTGCCGACGTCATGCAGCACGCCGGTTGTGAACGCTTCATCGCGGCGGGAACGATCGGCGACAATTCTGCGCGCGACCTGCGCCACCAACAGCGCCTGCTGCTGCGATTCACTGATGGAGAATCCTTCGACCGTCGTTGAACCGGGCGCGGATTGGAAGATACCGGTCATGAGCGCCATGGCCTTGAGCAGGTCGACGCCAAGAAACTTTACCGCTGACGATACTGAATAGACAGTTTTGGCGATTCCAAAGTAGGCGGAGTTTGCCACCTGCAACAGTTTGACGGGCAACGCCGAATCGCACTCGACCAGCGCGCTGATTTCGGCAATGCCCACCTCGCGGTCCGACAGCAACTCATTCAATTGCCAATAGCTGGCTGGAGTTGACGGGAGTGCTTCGACATCACCAATCAACGCGAGGATAGCCGGATCGTTGCGCAGTGCGCGCAGGCTACAAGCGCGATCGATTTCGGCCCCGAGTTCATCAGTTGTGCAGGGTTTTGCCAGAAACTGGTGCGATGCAGTAAGCGTTCGCAATACATGCGCGCGATCGGCCTGCCCCGAACGGACAATGCAGACCGTTGCGGGATACAGTTCCCTGACGTGTCGCAGGAACGTCGGCCTGTCCATTCCTGGCATGCGCATATCGGTCAACACGACATCAAACGCGCGGCTCATCATGACGCGCAAGGCTTCCGTGCCGCTGTCGCAGAACACCATGTCCCATTCATGGCGATGACGGCGGAGTGCGTCACGCAAGGCTCCCAGAATTTGCAGCTCGTCGTCCACAAACAGGATTTGTTTCACGCGGCAACTGCCAGTTCACGCTGACGTGGCAATTCACCAATGGATGTCGTTCCCTGCTGCCTTAACTGTTTTGGGCTCCACACTCCCTGCGCGCCAACTCGCATTGCGACCGGGCCAATGAAATGCATCGCCGCGATTCCCGCACCCATCACCACGCTTCCAATTGCCTGAGCGGTTAAACGCACGACGCTGCGGTTCACAACGATCAATGTCACGCGCGATGCCAGTACTACCGCGAGTATTGAGAGTCCGACGCCATGCCAATTGTACCGCACCGCCACAGGCAGTCAGAATTCCGGAATGTCCACGTAGCGCATGGACCGGGTGCTCGCGCCCATCGCGAAAGCTCCGCCTCGCAACCGTAATCGGCGCCATGCGCGCTGCGTCGCGGCGGTTCGTGCCGCCATGTCAAGCGCCGCGTAACTCGCGCACAACGCTATGACTATGGATAGTGCGACCAGCCAGGGATTGTACGTTGCCGTAAAGGCGTGGCTGGACATTGTTACGCTACCTATGGACGAGCAGGCGTATATCGCCGACGGCCGTCGGTCAGATGAAAGTTTCGGTACGCGAAACCGGTTGGGGGTTACGTGCGCATTGCGGATGCCGCCACACGCACCGCCCATCCCGCTCGACCCCCGCAGAGTGCGTCATGCGAACGGACCGCTCCCGCAGTATTGTTGAAGTATGTCCAACCGATCGTATCTTCTTGGCGCAGTCATGCTCGCGGGTTCCGCACTGGGCGCGCAAGAGCGCCCTATCAAGTGGACGCTTGCGAAACCCACTATGCCGATCACGCAGGGCGTTGCGTTCACGGCCCAGCTGCACGCCGTGATCCCGGCAACGTGGCACCTCTATTCGATGACGCAGCCGCCCGGCGGTCCAGTTGCGACAGTAATTTCGCTGCCCTTCGGTTCGACGTTTGCCATGGCAGGCAAAGTGCGCGCACCCGATCCGGATGTCGCACTCGATCCAAACTTCAACATTCTCACCGAAACGTACGCCGATTCGGTGACGTTTCCGGTCCGACTTATCGCGCGATCCACGGGTCGGAACACACTCGCCGTCACGGTCGCGTTCCAGACATGCACGGATCGTTTTTGTTTGCCGCCAACGAAGGAAACGCTTGAGGTGGCGCTGACGGTCGCTGCGGCCCCGCCGGGCACCGTCATCCCCGCGGCGGAACCAGTCGCTCCAACGCCAACACCAAACGCAACACCAAACGCAACACCAAACGCAACACCAAACGCAACACCAAACGCAACACTAAACGCACTACCAAACGCAGCCACGGCCGGGCCAAACGCGCCGACAACGCCGCCGTCCGGAGCACCGAATGCCGTGGCCTCTGCCACAAATGCCGCCATAACACCGCTGGGCGGCTCAACACAATCATTGCCGCTGTTCTTATGGCTGGCCGCAGTCATGGGCGCGCTCTCGCTACTGACACCATGCGTGTTCCCGATGATCCCCATCACGGTGAGTTATTTCACGCGCACCGGTGAAACCACGCGCAGTTCACCAGCACGCAACGCATTGATTTACGCCGGCGGCATCATGGCGACGTTCACCGTGCTCGGCATGGCGATTGCCTTGCTCGTAGGTGCGGGCGGCATCAACAGATTCGCAGCCAATCCGTGGGTGAATCTGCTCGTGACCACGATCTTCATCATGTTCGCGCTCAACTTGTTTGGTGTGTGGCAATTCACCTTGCCAAGTTCGCTGCTGACGCGATTGACGGCCGCATCCAACGGTTCGCGCGGTGGCGAAACGGTTGGCATTCTGGCGATGGGGCTGACGTTCACGCTCACTTCATTCACCTGTACCGCGCCGTTCGTAGGCACGTTGCTGGTGATGGCTGCGGGAGGTGATTGGCAGTGGCCACTGCTGGGCCTTCTCATGTTCTCCGCTGTCTTTGCTTTGCCGTTTTTCCTGCTGGCGATGATGCCAAGCGCGATTGCAAAATTACCGCGCTCGGGTTCGTGGCTGAATTCCGTCAAAGTGGTGATGGGCTTTATTGAAATCGCGACCGCGATGAAATTTCTCGCGAACGCCGATCTCGTGTGGCGATGGGGAATCTTTACCCGCAATGTCGTGCTGATGGTGTGGATCGTAACGGCAGTCCTTGCGGCCGCATACCTGGCCGGATTGTTCACGCGAGAACGTCCGCGACCGCGCACCGGGCCTTTGCAGTACGGCTTTGCAGTCGCGTGTATCGCAATCGCGTTGGTGTTGGGCCGCGGCATTCGCGGTGGACGATTGGGTGAACTGGAGTCATTCCTTCCACCACCGGAAGGCGCCGTGACAGCGGGAACCTCCGCTGTAGACGGCGAGTTGTCGTGGATGGTGAACGACTACGCGGCCGGCCTCGCGCGTGCGAAAGCCGAGAACAAGTGGGTATTGATTGATTTCACGGGGTACACCTGCACGAACTGTCGCTGGATGGAAGCGAACATGTTTCCGCGTGCCGAAATCACGAAGGAGATGGAGCGTTTCGTTCGCGTGCGTTTGTACACGGACGGCCAGGGCGAACTCTATCGAACGCAGCAAAAATTTGAGCTCGACAAGTTCGGAACGGTGGCCCTGCCGTACTACGCCATTGTCGATGCAGAAGGCAATACAAAGTCCCAATTCCTGGGGATGACGCGCAGCAGCGACGAATTCCTCACGTTCCTGCGCGTCGGCCAGTAATCAGTCAGTCCAGCGCCTAGTTCATGACCTTCTCGGCCAAAAGCTGGTCGATGAATTTCGCAAAACGTTCGGTGTTGCCCTGATCCCAACCAGTCACGATCTGACGGATGATACCGTTCTTGTCGATGATCATGATTTGTGGAATACCGCCAACGCGATAATCGGTATCCGGTTTCGGCTGCACGAACGCCGTACCGGTTTGTTTGATCTGCGGATTCACAGCGACGGGAAATGGCACCGCGTGTTCTTTGCCGAAATACGCGCGGTCCGCCTCAATTTCTTGCTCGGGCGTCAGGTTCTTCTGGGTACCGAGGTAACCGTAGAGTTGCGTGACCATCACTCCGGTGAAGTCTTTGCCCTTGAGTCGTTCTGACAGCGACCGCAGCCCGGGATAGCTGTTCTTGCACGGACCACACCAATGCGCGGTGAATTCAATGAGTGTCACCTTGCCAGGAACTGGTGTGACGACCGACTTTGCATCGGTATTGATCCACCATTGCGCGTCAATCTTGCTGGCGCGTTGTCCGATCAACGCATACCGCGTGCGAAAGTCTTCGAACGTTTTGGCGGCGGTTGGGCCAATCACTCGTTCGCCCGCGTCCAGAATTTTGAGTGCGGAGTCTGGATGCAAACGGTCGGCGAATGAGCGCGCCAGCGAGCGGTAGCCCGACACCATCGATTCCGACGTTGGATTGTCGCGTGACAGCGCAATGACCGCCAGCGCGTGTTTCTCCAGACCGTCCGCAACATCGAGGTACTCGTATTGACCGAGGAGGCGCGAATGCGCCTGGATCTTCAGGTCATTGAGCGAATCCGGGAGTGCGTCAATCTGCGCGACGAACTTTTCGGCATCATCCAGAATGCCGAAGTGGCTGCTGTTGGCGGTGATCGCGCGATTCATGCCCAGAATCATGCCCTGAGCGCGAGCACGCTGCGGGAGAGATTTATCGGTCAGCATTCGGTCGGTGGCGAGTCGTACGTTGGTTGTGTCCTGCGCCAACGTGAGGAGCGCCACGAGATCACCGAGTTGCGCCGACGGTGTCGTGGCCACCGAGAATTTCGCGGCGCACTCACCGGCCATTTTCTGCGCGCCTTTCCCTGCGGCGTTGATCGCGTCGATGTATTTCGTCTGCAACTCGGCGCGATTGGCATCGGTTGCTGCGCGATAGGCCGCGAGTGGCGGCGCGACTTGCGCGGTGCGCCATTCATTGGCGGCTTTCGTGCACGCGGCGGGCGAAAGCTGCGACGTCGGCTGCAACGGCTTCAGAAACGCGAGTATCTCCTTTGACGATTTGTATCCATCAACCCGCCGCACCTCTTTCCCGTCTGCGCCCATCACCATCATCGTGGGATACCCAACAATCTTGAGACGCGTCACAAGTGCTTTCTGCAAATCGGCGTCGACTTTAATGGCAACAAAATCTGACGTGATGAGACTCGCGACCGCTACGTCATTCCACACCCATTGATCCATCGTGTGACACGGGCCGCACCATGTGGCTTCGAAATCGATGAGGACCGCTTTGCCACTGCTTTTCGCTTTCGCCAGCGCTGCGTTCAATTCGTTGCCCCACACCACCGGTACTTCAGTGCGCGGTTTTGGACGTTCTTCGCGCACACCGTCGTCCGGCGCGCGATCGGCAACCTTGGTGATGGCGCGCGGTACAACCGTGAATTCAATCGAGCTGCCGTCGGGCGAGAACGAACGGAACTCAAGCGGAATATCCTTGCCGTTCTCGGTGACAAACATCAACCGGTTGGTCGCGCGTGCTTCATCGATGGTCAGCACGGCTTTCGGAGCATCGGCTGCAGAAGTCGACAGCACGCTCCACATGTCATCCTTGTTGAAGACGCCGTTGTTGTCGCCGTCCATGGCGGCAACCAGTGCGCTGACACCATTCACCGTGACGGATCCCGTGCGCCACGAGTTCACCGAATACCGCATGATTTCGGGCGACGTTGCCGAATCTTCACGCACGGACCAGAAGTTCACGAGATACGGCTGCGTCATTTTTCCGTAGGCAACCCTGAGTTCAACTTTGCTGATCGTACTCCACCAGGCTTTCGTTTTCTCGTTTTGTTTGGGGGTCGTCGTCAGCGCTGGCCCGTCGTCGCCAAAGGTGCCGTTGCGATTAAGATCGACAAACAACTGGCACGCATCGTTGGGGTGCTCGGCGCAGGCGGTGGCCAGGATTGGAATCCAGGACGTTTTGTCGGGTCCAACTTTGATCAGGCCTCGTTTCGCTGGACGCAATGCGCCGGCGGGGAGCGGTGCGCTGGCAGCCACCGGTGTGAGCGCGATCTGCGTGCCCTTGGGACTGAAGTTGGGCTTCGGCTGCCCGTCAGCTGGCGAGCCGTAGGACAGCTCGGCGCGAATAACCGCTCGCGCTGGTGCGGTTTGCGCGTGCGCCACGGTTGTAACCAGTGACAGCGCGACGAGCACCAGCGCGACCTGCGCGGGGGCGGCACTCCGAGCGGTGGGGACACAGCGACCAGACATAGGACCAATGTGCGAGGGTGGGCTGGCGGGCTGCACATAAGCTACTGCATCCGGTGGCGGTGCGCGATAACGGTTTCGCGCGGGCCGAATTCGCGAGAAAGGATTCGCGATACGGGATTCGCGATACGGGATTCGCGATACGCTCGCGCCGGGGTATTGCGTCGACTGGCCGCGATGAGTGCGCCCCGTCACGCTGCAGAAAAGGGTCTTGGACGCCTCACGTGTTTTCCACGTAGCAACCCACAACCCCCCTCATGCACACGCCAATCACGCGTTCGAATCTGGGCTCCGGCACATCGTTCGTTGGAGCGTTGGTAATACTGGCAAGCGTACTGAGCGCGTGCGGCGGTGACGCAGTTGCTCCGACGGCGAGCACAACAATCCTTCCGGGATCCGTGACTGCGCTCAGTGGCAACGGTCAATCGGCGATTGCGGGTTCGGCGCTCGCGCAATCACTGGTCGTGCAGGTATCGAGTGCGTCAGGCGCACCAGTATCGCGCGCAACGGTGGCCTTTGCTGTGACGTCGGGTTCGGCAACACTGTCGGCAACTTCAGTCCAAACGGACAACAGCGGAAGCGCGAGCACGCAGGTAACAGTTGGCACAACAGTCGGTGCAGTCGTGATCCAGGCCACAGTGTCCGGCACGACATTGTCGGCGCAATTCAATGTGACGGCCATTGCTTCGACCTCCGACGCCGGTTGCAGCACCCCGCTGAGCATGGCGATTGGTGCGGCGTTGACGGTGAGTGGTTCCTCAACTTGTGTCAGTGGCGGCACGAGCGGCGCGGAGTTTGCCATCATTCCATTCAATTCATCGACGACGGCTTCGGCGCGTTCGACGTTCTCAGTGCAGTCCTCGGGCACCACTACGGCTTCGTCGGCGCTGTCCAGCAGCGAGGCGACGGCGGTGCTTGGTGCCGCAAACACGCAGGTCGCGGCGAACGGACAGCAGTCTTTCGAAGTGGGGTTGCGATCGCGCGAAAGAATTGCGCTCAAGTCTGGTGCGGCGGGTGCGCGCAGTTGGTTTGCGTCGCGCAGCGCAACCGGTGGCGCACGGTTCAACGCCATTCCCAGCACCGCTACGGTGGGTTCGCTGTATTCCCTGAACAGCAATGCCGACGACGCGTGCACGAATGCGAAGCTGCGCGGCGCACGGGTGATGGCGGTCGGACGCAAGGCGATGGTGCTGGCGGACACGCTCAACCCCGCGGGCGGCTTTACGCAGGCCGAGTATGAGGCGATTGCCACAACGTTTGATGATGTCGTGGATGAAATCAACACGAAAGCATTCGGTGATCCGACGGACATTGATGGAAACGGACACGTCGTTCTGTATTTCACCAGTGCTGTAAATTCACTCACACCCAAAAGCGCGGGCTACTACGTCGGTGGTTTCTTCTATGGGCGTGATTTGTTGCCCACCACTTCTTCAGCGATTGGCAGCTGCGCCACCAGCAATGTGGCCGAGATGTTCTATTTGCTGGTGCCCGATCCTGACGGCAGCATTAATGCGAACAAGTTTTCGAAAACGTTCGTTGCCAGCGCAACCATTTCGACGATCGCGCACGAATACGAACATCTCATCAATGCATCGCGTCGGCTATATGTGAACACGGCGGCCACTGATTTCGAAGAGACGTGGCTGGACGAAGGACTCGCGCACATGGCGGAAGAATTGCTGTTCTACAAACGTTCTGGGTTGTCGCCGCTGTCAAACATCAGCGCGACATTGCTGCGCAGCAATAACGCGTATCGTACGGTGTTCAACGACGACGGAATCGCCAACTTCGGGCGGCTACGATCGTTTCTGGAAAGCCCGTCCACCAACTCCCCGTACGCGGGCAACGATTCACTCGCGACGCGGGGCGCGACGTGGTCATTCCTGCAGTACGCGATTGAGCAGCAATCCGCCACGCAGGAAACCGTACTGTTTCGGTTGGTGAATTCCACGTCGACGGGAATGACGAATTTGCGCAACGTGTTTGGCAGCGATCTCACCCCGCTGTTCCGCGATTGGGCCACCGCATTCGCTTTGGATGATGTATCTGGTGCCGCTGGCCCGTATTCATTCCGCAGCTGGAATATCGCCTCGATTTCAAGCGCGTTGACCACGGCGGGCACTTATCCGCTGGCGACGCAGTTGTTGGTAAGCGGCGTTCCGAAATCAGTGGACATCAACGGCGGTGGTGCGGCGTATCTGCGATTCGGTGTAGCGTCGGGCGGAACGGGGTCGCTCAGTTGGACGGCGCCAGCGAACGTGCTCACGACGGTGGTGCGGTTGAGATAGACGTCGCACTCAAATGCAAAACGCGCCTGGGCCAATGATGGCCAGGCGCGTTTTTCTTATTTCTACATCGACTAACGAACACCAACATTATGCCGCGCCCTTGAACAAACTCGGCCCCGGCGCCTCCGTGCGTTTGCCGCCCGCCTTCTTCCACGCGGCGTAGCGCATCCGCAACGTCTTCACCGGATTCGCGCTCTCACCCTTCTTGATGTTGTCGTCGGTTACACTGATGAAAGCGAAGTACTTTCCATCGCTGTGCGTGTTGCCGGTTTGATCTTCTTTGTTGGCGATCGCGATGTACGATACATGCGCAGTCTTGTTGTCGCACGGCACAAACTCCAACGGGTTGTTTCCACAGTTGCATCGCTTGTCGCCACCGTTTTCGTCGGCGGCTTCCATCGCCGACATCACACGATCCGCCATCGTGCCTGATGCGCGCGTGAACGCGAGCGCGGCCTTTTGCACGACGTCGTAGCCGAGGAGGGTGTTGCCCTGCACCTGGTAGTAGACGTCGCCAACCTGGCCGCCGAAAAACAACGACGACTGCGAGTTTCCGGTGCCGTTGAAGCCAACCATGTTGTTCGCGGCCGTGATCGTGTTGCCGTTAGGAATAGCGAGAATGCCGAACTGACGGCGCTCGATACTGGGGTCCTTTTTGAGCAGCTCGAGAATCTGTACCGGAGAAGTGCCCTTTTTCAGCTCGTTGTACACGAGCATCTGATTCTCGCGCGTGTTGTCGGCGCCGGCCTGACAGGCTGCAACGCCGATACCGGGGACGATCACGGCTTGCAGGTCCATCAGGTCTCGCGCGGCGATCGGCGTGCGCAGCGGAAATGCCGATTGGCGCACGCAGGTCGCGGAGGCAATGATCACCTGGCCGGTTTTGGTGTCGATAGCGATGACGGACCAGGTGGCGAAGGCGGAGGCGGGGGAGAGGGCGAACAACAGCAGGGCGGCGGCGAGAGTTCGCATGGGGAGGGCCGATGGGAGAAGTCAGAAACTGAGATAGTGGTGAGGCAACTTCGAGAGAAGAGGAACCAGAGTGGTTGAGAGTTCAGGGTTCAGGATTCAGGATTCAGAGTTCAGACTTGCTATCGAGAAGATAGAATTGAGAAGACGGAGTGCAGAGTTATGGTGGCATCGCGAAACGACGGGACTGCGTCTCGTAGGCATGCGCGTAGGCGAGCACCGTTGCATCGGTGTTGGGGAGGCCCACGAACGAAAGGTTTCCGGCGGGCATACCATCAGCGCCGATTCCCGCGGGGACCGAGACCTCAGGGAGACCCAGCCAGTTGCCGTAGCCAAGTGTTGTGCGAATATCGGGCCATGGGTCACTCGCTTGTGGCGCGTTGAACGGCATCGTGGGATACACCATCACATCGATACGCTGCGCCCTCATCGACTCCGCGAGTTTTGCAACCGCGGTTGCACGCGAACGTGCGAACGACACACCGGCGGGATCACGCTCATACGGTTGATGGATCAACTGCTCCATCAATGCCCAATCTTTCGGCAACACATCATAGTACGATTGATACGCGGCCAACCCGCGTTGGACACTCTGCGCAGCATCCTTTCCATGTCGTTCGAAATAGCGCAACAGCGCATTCGCCGTCGCAGCGGGAGAATTGGCGTTTGGCGCAACATCTCCCCGAGCGCGCGCAGCTGCGGCAAACTCGTCCCGATAGTTGACGCGCGTTACTGCTGGGGTGAATGACTCCACCGTTGCACCCGCAGACTTTACGTCCGCAATCGCGCGATCAAACACCAACAACGCCTCCGCCGTCATTTGCGTGCGCGGCACATGCACATCAACCACACCAACGCGCACACCCTTCAGTGCGTCGTCGCGCAACACCCTCAATGAATTGTTTGGCCATTTCGTCGCCAGTGCCAACGCATCGGCCTTGTCGGGGCCAGCGATGACATCCAACATCAAGGCCGCATCCGCAACACTCCGCGCCAGCGAACCGTGCGTGTCGAGATAGGGCCAGGTTGGAATCACTCCCGTGCGCGG
>Ga0105047_10005473_pt1 | contig 21777 bp, 23 predicted proteins | sample MAT04_FD_78384 | JGI IMG/M metagenome (GOLD analysis project Ga0105047, IMG submission 78384) | Freshwater microbial communities from Lake Fryxell liftoff mats and glacier meltwater in Antarctica - MAT-04 (megahit assembly) | ecosystem: Environmental > Aquatic > Freshwater > Ice > Liftoff... | reverse complement strand
CGTGACCCCCGGATCGGGCTTCGGCGTTCAGTCCCAGTGGAAACCATGGAGCGGCGGGGCAGCGGGCGGTGGGCGGCGGGCGGCGGCGGCCTGGCGAGCGGCGGCGAGGCGGCTAGCGGCGGCGTGGCGTTCGGCGGCGAGGCGGCGGGCTCCGCGGGCTCCGCTGGACCCTCGCATAGCTCGCCGAGCGAACGGGCGCGGCGTGGCAACCTCCCGCGGATCATGCGTGGCGCCGGGGTCCGCGGCCGCGATGACAGGATCGCCGTCCCGAGTCGCGACAACGTAGACTGGCGCTCCATGATCGCCACGCTCCGGGCCGCCCGTTCCGTGCTGGGGGAAGTCCCTGCGGACGCCCTGGGGTTCGTGCTGCCCCACGAGCACCTGACCGTGGACAACCGCATCCACCACGCGCCGCAGGCGGGCCTGGACCCGGCAGCGAAGGTCTCCGTGGACCTCCTGGGTGAGCTGCGGGTGTATCCCCATGCCCTCGCGGACGACATGGTCCTCGATGACGATGACGCCGCCCTTGCCGACCTGGTCGCCTACCGCGCGCTGGGCGGCACGACGCTCGTGGAGCAGACGCCCAAGGGCATGGGCCGCGACCTCACGCGCGTCGCGGCCCTCGCCGAGGCGTCCGGCGTGACGGTCATCGCGGGCACCGGCTGGTACGTCCAGAAGGGCCACGGGGACCTGGTCGCGGGCCGCTCCGTGGACTCGCTCGCGGACGAGCTGGTGGCGGACCTGGTCGCCCCGCCACCCGCGGCGGGCATCATCGGCGAGATCGGCATCAGCCGCGAGGACCACCCGGACGAGTGGCGCGTCCTTGACGCGGCGCTCCAGGCGTCCGCGCGGACCGGCGCGCCCGTCTGGATCCACCAGACCACGACGGCGCCGATGCGCCGCATCCTGGACCGCCTCGCCCGGCCTGACCTGGACCGCGACGGCGTGGACCGCGCGCGCATCGTGCTGTGCCACACGGACTACGACCTGCGGGACATCGCGCTCCACCGCGAGGCGCTCGCGATGGGCATCAACGTGGAGCTGGACCTCTACGGCATGCCCGTCTGGAACCGGCGCAACTGGGTCCACGCGCCGAACGACACGCTGCGCACGGAACGGCTCATCGAGCTCGCGGAGGCGGGTGGCGCGGGACAGCTGCTCATCAGCCAGGACGTGTGCATGAAGATCCAGCTCGGACGGTATGGCGGCTTCGGGTACGGCCACCTGCTGGCGCATGTCCGGGAGCTGTTCGACACCCTGGGCGGAGACCCGACCGACTGGGAGACGATCACGCGCACCACGCCTGCCCGGCTCCTGGCCTGGGCGCCGTCCATGGGGTCGATGGGCTAGCCGCGCAGCGCGATCTCGGTGGGCGTGGGGAAGCTCGTCCGGATGCGGGCGGGACCCAGCCACGTCTCCAGGCGCCCGGCTTCCTCGCCGATGCGCGCGGTCGTCTCGGCGCCCACGTCCTCCAGCAGCCGCCACGCGACCTCGCCGCTCGCGCGGTGCCCCCAGCCGCCCACGATCCGGCCGTCGACCCAGATCGAGGGGCCCGCGTTGCCGTTCCGGTCGAACAGCGCCGGCCGGTGCGGGCCCAGGTACCAGTCGCGATCCTTCCAGCCCATCGTGGTGGCGTCGAGCGCGGGCAGGAGCGCGATCCAGGCGTCTGCGGCGGGCTCGGGGTCCGCGTCATCGGGGGCGATGAACCCGGTCGCACCGTCGTCGAGGGTCACCTCCAGGGCACCGATCGTGGCGAGCGCGCCCTTGACCGCGGCCACGGTCCAGCCGGTCCACCACGTCAGGTCGTCGCGCGTGCCAGGCCCGAACGTCCACAGCCAGCGCCGCAGGAGCATCGCCCGGGCGTCGTCGGTCGGCAGTGCCTGGATGCCCTCGGGCAGCCAGCGCTCGATGGGACTCCAGCGGACCGCGTTGCCGGTCCAGCCGCCGCGGGGCCGCCCCCGACCGATGCGCCCGTCAGCGCGAGGTGGAAGAACACCTTCTGGGAGATGCTGATGGCGCCTTCGTAGGCCTTGCCCTCGGCGGCCGCGATGCGCAGGGACAGCCGCGGGTCGAGCCGCGTCAGCTCCGCGGTCGTAGCCTCGCCCCGCTCGTGGACCGCGGCCAGCCCGACCGACTCCAGCTCCGCAAACAGCGCCGGCAGATCGGGGATGCCGCCCTCGGCAAACATCTTCTCCGTCCGCCGACGCTCGATCTGGCCGATGGCGATCGACGCCGCGTGATGGAGCATCGGCACATCCGCGATCGCCGCCAGGAACAGCGTGCGGCGCATCGCCAGCATCCGCAGGGCGGCCCGCTCGGTGTACAGCTCCGCGTCGATGGCGGCGGGTGAGGGCAGCGGCGCCCGGGCGCGCGCCTGGAGGAACGTGGATGACGGATCGGTCGCGTGCAGCACCGTCATGGCCGCCGCCGCATCCGCCACGGACGTCGCGCCGCAGCCGGGGGCCAGGCGGTGGCGCCGGCCCAGACGGGCACGGCGCTCGGCGGTGTCGAGATGGGGACGCGCGGTCATCCCGGCAGGCTACCGTGTGCGTCGGGGCCATGTCGCCAGGAGCAGCAGGGGGATCGGATGAGGATCGAGCGCGTCGAGACGTTCCACTTCGCGGGTCCGGTCGAGCGGCCGTCTGGCCCGTCGTGCGCGTACTCGCGCGTGCGCGACTCGATCATCGTGAAGCTCACCGCGGACGATGGCACCGTCGGCTGGGGCGAGACATACGCCATCGCAGCGACGCGCACGGTCATCGACCAGCATCTCGCGCCGATGCTCCTGGGGCGTGACCCAGTGGACCATCGCGCCATCTGGCATGACCTGTGGGGTCCCAACTTCGGTGACTCGCTGGCCATCAGCGCCATCGACATCGCCATCGCGGACCTGCGTGGCAAGGCGCTCGGGCTGAGCGTGGCCCAGCTCTACGGCGGCGCGCTGCGGGACCGGGTGCCGGTGTACGCGTCCGGCATCCCGTACTACGAGGGTGTCGACCCGGAGCTGTACTGGGTGCAGGACGCCCTGGCGCTCGCGGCCCAGGGCTACCGGGCGATCAAGGTGCGCATCGGCCGCTACGACCCCGCGCGTGAGCTGCCGCTGCTGGCCCGGATGCGCGCGGAGCTGCCGGAGTCGGTGGCGCTCATGGCGGACGCCAACGCGGCCTACACCCTGCACACGGCCCTGCGTGTCAGTCGGGTCCTGGACGAGCTGGGCTTCCTGTGGCTGGAGGAGCCTATCCGGGAGGTCGACTACGAAGCGTTCGACGTGCTCACGGCCCAGTCCCCGACGCCCATCGCGGGGGGCGAGATCGTGCGCGATCGCTCGCAGGCGTCCTTGTTCATCGCCCGGCGGAGTGCCCGGATCGTGCAGCCGGATGTGTCCATCGTGGGCGGCTTCGCGGAGCTGCTGTTCGTGGCGGAGACCGCCCGCCTGGCGCGCATCTCCACCGTGCCCCACTGCAACGCGGGCGGCATCACGCTTGCCGCCACGCTCCACCTGTGCGCGCTGCTGCCGGATCCCACCGCGGTCCCTGGCACGGAGGCGCCGATGCTGGAGCTGGAGACGCCCCGACCCCTGTTCCACACCGGGCTGATCCGCCAGCCCATCACCATCGACCCCACCGACGGCATGGTCGCCGTGCCCACCGGGCCGGGCCTGGGCATCGAGATCGACGAGGACCTGCTCCGGCACCATCTGGTCGGTTGAGAAGACCGGACAAGGAGGACGAACGATGCCGCTCAAGCTTGGCGCTCAGGTCCTGACCTATGGCGCGACCTGGCCGGAAGCGCTGGCCACGGTACAGCTCATCGATCGCCTGGGCTACGACTACCTGTGGGGCCACGACCATCTGTACTCCACGGGTGGCGATCCCTACCAGCGTTTCTACGAGGGCTGGACGACGATCGCGGGCTGGGCTGCCCTGACGCAGCACGTGAAGATCGGCCTCACGGTCGGCGCCAACACGTTCCGCAACCCGGGCGTCGTGGCCAAGATGGCCGTCACCATCGACCACATCAGCGGTGGCCGATCGGTCCTGGGCCTGGGTGCCGGCAACGTCGCGTTCGAGAACCTGGCCCACGGCATCGACCCTGGGCGGACGATGGGCGAGCGCATGGACTGGTTCGAGGAGGCGCTCCAGATCGTGATCGACCTGCTGGACGGCAAGGAGGTCACGCACCACAGCGCGAAGTACCAGTTCGAGAAGGTGCGCCACGCGCCGGGGCCGATCCAGGCGCACGTGCCGGTGATCATCGGCGCGGCCGGTGAGAAGCGTGGCCTGCGCATCACGGCGCGCCACGCGGACATCTGGCAGAGTTTTTTCGGCGCCGACGAGGATGCCGTGGCTCTGTTCCGGCATAAGGATGGGGTGCTGCGCGAGCACTGCGCGCAGATCGGGCGCGACCACTCGTCGATCGAGCGCATGGTCGGCTGCAAGCTGATCATCAAGGGCGATGCCGAGGTCGCCAGGCGGACCGCCGAGGAGCTGATCGCCGTCCACCGGTGGCCCGATCCCATCTGGGACGTGGTGTGGGCGGGGACGTCTCAACAGGTTGCGGACTGGCTGACGCCCTTCGTGGAGGCCGGCGCGGGGTCGTTCGCGCCCCAGATCGGCTGGCCCTATGACCATGAGACCATCGAGCGCCTGATGGGGGAGGTCAAGCCCATCGTGGACGCCCGCGTGGGCTGACAAGCGCGGACCGGCGGCGTGCCGTGCCGCGCCCGCCGCGCCCGCCGCGCCCGCCGCGCCCGCCGCGCCCATCGAGGACGTCTGGGACGCCGTCACGGACCCGGCCCGCATCGCGCGCTGGTTCATGCCCGTCGCGAGCGACCTGCGCGAAAGCGGCGACCTCCAGATGGAGGGGAATGCTGGCGGCCGGATCCTGCGCTGCGATCGGCCGCGCCTGCTCCGGGTGACATTCGGCGGTGACGCCAGCATCGTCGAGCTGCGCCTCACCGCGGACGGGCTCGAGGCCACCACGCTCGAGCTGGAGCACACGGCCTGGACGCGGACCTGATCGGTGCGCCGCGGCGCGGAGCAGGTACCGCCCGGAGGCATCCCCCGGGTCCGCGCGGCCCCCGCCTGGCGGCATTCCCCGTTCCGGGCCGCCGCCCCCACGTTCCGGGCCGCTCCCTCAACGACTCGGTTCCACCCGACCGGGCCGTCCGGCTCGTCGAATCGCATCGTCAACGGCGCGGGTCCGGCCGCCCGGCCCGTTCACAGCGCGGTCCGGCGCCGTCGACTCGTTGATGGATGGGTTCGCGCCCCGGACCTGCCCGGCGGCCGCCGAATCGGTGTGTCACCGACGCACCCTGACGCCCGCGCCCCGACGCCCGCGCCCCGACGCCGCGCCCCGACGCCCCCGCGCCACGTCCCGCCGACGGGAGGAAGTGGGGCGCCGCCGGGGAGGAGTTCGGCGGCGCCCAGGTGCAAGCAATGGAGGTGGCGGCGGGTCGGAAAGCGATCAGCCCGCGCCCGGCATCCCCACGTTGATGACCGGCAGCTCCTTGGCGCCCTGCGCCCGGCTGCCGAACTGGGCCGGCTTGGTGCGGCCGACGCGCGTGTAGTACTCCTCGGGGACCGCGGTCGGGTCCTTGAACATCTGCCACTGACACTTCTGGCGGACCATGGGGTCTTTGTCCGTGTCCGGGTAGAGCGGCGGATCCACGACGCGCACGGGGTAGCCGAAGCGGTCCATGGGCATCTCTTCCATGAGCACGATGCAGTGCACGCAGTAGAGGCAGACGCCCTTCTCGCCGTGGGTCCAGGTCTGGGGGTCCTCGGTGACCGTCCAGTTGTAGGGCGGCTCCATGCGCGCCGGCGTGTTCTCGATCCAGTCGCCCCGGATCGTGCGCTGACCGGAGCCGCAGGGGTCGAAGCGCAGGATGTAGCGGTCGTCGGTCTCGATGAGCTCGAAATCGCCGGTGCGTTCCGGGCCCACCAGGTGGCCGCGCATCGCCTCGCACGCGACGAGCATCAGCGTCTCAAGCGCCTGGTCCCAGGGGTGCTTGTCGATGTCGAACTTCTCGTAGCGCCATGCGAAGAGCGGCAGCAGCACGACGTCGTACATCTCGCGGATGGCGGGCTCGCCGAGCTGCTCCTTGACCAGGGACATGAGGCCGTAGACGTGGTCCACGTCGCGGTCGTGGCACTGGCGCCAGGACTCCTTCGCGATAGCCAGCTTCGTCCTGGCGTCCTCCGCCTGCTCGCGGTACGTGGCGGCCGTGAAGTCCTGCATCTCCGAGAGGAACCGGTCCCACTGCTTGCGCGGGTGCCAGGGCCGGCCGTCCGGGTGGCGCGCGACCTCGATCGCCTGCTGGTTGCGTGCCTCGATGATCGCCGCGTCCACGCCCCGGCCCTTGAGGAACCCCGCGACATCCGGGATCCACTGGCGGTAGATCGCGAAGCAGACGGCCGCCTCGTCGATGAAGTACGCCCCCAACCGCGCGGCCTCGTCCCAGCGCTGCCCGTCGATCGCCTCGAGCATGCGCCGGTAGGTGCCGACCTTCTGCTCCTCCCAGCGACCCATGCGCACCCTGCGGCCGAGGAGCTCCGTGAATGCGATCTGCGTCTGGCCCATCCCTGCGCCCCTCCCTGCTGGTAGCATCCGACGACGGTACTGGCATCGTTTTCAGCCGCGTCAGACGGGAGGGTACCACGGGCCGGGCAGGCGAGATCGAGGGCACCAGCGGCCGCGTTCCTGCCCCTCCCGCGGCATGATCACGGTCGTCCTGGGCCTGCTCGCGGCGGTCGCGAACGCGTCCCAGGCGCTCGTCAGCCGCAGGCTCACCTTCCGCTACCCGGCGCGCCAGTTGATCGGCGTCCTGTACGTCCTCAACTGCCTGGTGCTGCTGCCGCTCGCCCCGTTCGTGCCCTGGCACTGGAGCGTGGAGATCGTGGTCCTGCACCTCGTGTCGGCAGGGCTGATGGTCGTCACGGCGATCGCCATCTGGGATATGTTCGACCGGGGCGAGGCGTCGTCCGTGACCACGGCGTCCGCGCTCAGCCCCATCTCCGCGGCGGTGTTCGCGGCGGTGCTCCTGCCGGGCGTGTTCCAGCCGACGCAGGCCGTGGCGGCGGCCATCGTGACCGCGGGTGTGCTGTGGGGGCTGGGCTCCGCCTTCGGGGCGGTCGGCCGCTGGTGGGTGATCTGGCGCATCATCGTGAGCGCCGGCGGCAACGGCCTGCTCACGGTCGTGGTCAAGCTCCAGTCGGACCTGGACGTGGGCCTCGTGGAGATCTACGTCGTGCGCACCGGGCTCGCCGCGGTCGTGACGCTCGCGCTGTTCCCGCCCCGCGACGTGCCGCTGCGAGCGGCGCCGCGGCTGTTCCTGCGTTCGCTGCTGGTCACGTCGTCGTTCGTGTTCATCATCCTGGCCGTCCAGCAGGGAAGCCCCGTCGTGGTCCAGACCCTCGTCGCCACGACGCCCCTGTTCGCGCTCGCGGTGGAGTCATGGCGGACGCGGACCTGGCCTCCGAGGCGTGCCCTGGGTGCCGCGCTGCTGGTGGTCGTCGGCGTGGCGGTGGTGCTGCTCGCCTGACATCCCTCTCCGATGCTGCGACCCGATCCGGCGGGTCGCAGCATCGGTCCCAAGGGCGACCATCGCGGGCGGATCGCGGGCCCCTCGCGTAGGCATACTCCCCACAGCCATCCCAGAGCGGGTGGGCATGCCAGAGGTGTATGACTGTGCAGACTCGTGGTCGGTCCGTGTCCCTCCTCATCGGCCTCATCGGGGGTGCCCTCCTCATCGGCCCAGCGGTCAATGCGTTGACCGCACCCGCTGCGCGGCCAGCGGCGCTCCAGACGCGCGTCGCAAGTTGCCAGGGCATGAACTTCCATGCGATCGCCTCCACCACGACGTACGCCCTCACGGCCGCCGGCGGCGGCCGGTCGATGGTCAGGGCAGAGGTGGGCGCGGACGAGTCGTGGTACGACGGCTTCTTCCTGTGCGACCCCGGGTTGCCGCATGGAGCGGAAGTGACCAAGGTCCAGTTCACGATCCGGGATGTCACGGACCAGGCGGAGGTTCGCTATTGCGCGTTGGTCCGTACGGGTCTGAGCGCCCTCAGCGCCATCCAGGAGCCCACCGTGATGGCCCAGGTCCCGTCCACCGGCCGGGTCGCCAAGCCCGGTGTCGTGCGGAGGTCCACGACCTCCATCACGGGCGCGATCATCGACAACCAGAAGTTCGGATACACGCTTCAGTGCCAGCTCGACTGGGATGAAGCCACGATCGCGGCGGACGGTGCCGGCATCTATGGCGCCAACGTCACGTACCGGATCGACTCCGCTGACGGCTGAGCGGGCCTCCTCGCGGACGCGGCTGGAACCGGTTCCAATCGGCCGCTAGGATGGTCCCGGAGATGGCGGCCCGGCCGCCGACGCACTGGAGGATCCCGATGGAGCGCGCGCTCTTCTACCTGCGCATCTTCCCCGGCACGGAGGCGGAGTACGACCGCCGCCACGCGGAGATCTGGCCGGAGCTGGTCCAGGAGATCCGCGAATCGGGCATCCGCAACTTCACCGGCTTCCGTCGCGGCACGGATGTCTGGTACTACGGTGAATACGAGCCCGACGCGGCCACCGCGTTCGCCGAGCACGGTCCCAAGCCCGCAAACCAGCGCTGGAATCGGTACTTCCGGGACGTCATCGCGCACATCACCACCGATTCCGGCGAGCTGATGTACCACGACGAGGTGTTCCACACGAACGCGGGTCCCGCGCTCGAGGGACCCATGCAGCGGGGCCTGCTCACGCTGGTCATCGATCCCGAGCGTGCCGCCGAGTACGAGGCGCTCCACGCGGAGCCGTGGCCGGACCTCATCGAGGCCATCGCGGCGTCCGGCTTCCGTAACTACTCCGGCTTCCGGCGCGGTGCCAGCGTCGTGTACTACGGCGAGTACCACCCGGACATGCCCACGGTCCTGGGGAGGATGGCCAAGCACGACGTGAACGCCCGCTGGGGCAAGGCCTTCGAGGGCATCATCACCACCATCACGACCCCCGACGGATCGCTCATCACGGCGGACGTGATCTACCACCAGGACTGATGGCCCTGCTGCTCGCCCGGCCGCCCATCGCCGTCCTGCATCCGTACTGGACGCTCTGGGAGCACACGGCCGGGCCCACCTTCCGCACCGACCGACTGGACCTCGCCCGGCGCCTGGCCGGAGAGCTGTCGGACACCGTCGAGCCGATCGTGGTCGCGGAGACCGCGTCCATCGAGGATGGCCGTCAGCTCGGCGCCGAGCTGGCCGCGCAGCGGGTCGATGCCATCCTGGTCATCCAGACGATGGCCGTCCCGTCCGCCTACACGCTCGCCCTCACCGACCAGCTGCCCACGGTGCCCATCGTGCTCTGGGCGCTCCACGAGACGGGCCTCGTGGGGGGCGACTTCGACCATGGCGGTATCACCACGCAGGGCGCCACGGTGGGTGCGCCGATGCTCACCGCGATGTTCGCGCGCACACGTCGGCCGTTCGAGCTGGTGCTGGGGCGCATGGATGATCCCGTCACGCTGGGTCGGGTGCGGGAGGCGCTGCGGGTGGCCACGGTCGCCTCGGGCATCCGCCGGGCTCGGCTGGGGCGCATCGGGCCGAAGATCGAGGGCTATCTCCACGTGGACGTGCCCGATGACGAGCTGCGCGCGGGCCTGGGCATCGAGTCGGTGGCCGTGGACCCGGATGAGGTCGTGGACGCCTACCGGGCGGTGTCGGCCGGCCGACTGACCGAGCTGGAGGCGGAGGTGCGCGCGGGCTGGGACTTCGAGGAGGACGTGGTCGCGGGCGAGTCGCTGGAGCGGTCGCTGCGGGCGGCGCTCGCGCTGGAGGACGTGGTCGGTCGGCACGGGCTGGACGGCGGCGCGTTCAACTGCCACGTGCCCCAGTTCCGGTTCGGGGACACGATCGGCATCGCGCCCTGCTGGGGGCTGGGGCGCCTGACGTCGATGGGCATGCCCTTCACGTGCACCGGCGACATCCTGACCGCGGTGGCCATGCTGCTGACCAAGCGGCTGGGCGCAGCGGCGCTGTACCACGAGATCGAGGCCATCGACTACGCGACGGGCGAGGTGGTCATCGCGAACTCGGGTGAGCACGACACGGCCTGGATGGGTCCGGCGCTCGCGGCGGGGGAGCGGCCGCGGCTGCGGCGCAACGGCTGGTTCTGCGGCAAGGACGCGCGCTGCGGGGTGTGCGCCGTGATGGAGCCGCCCGCGGGGCCTGCGTCGCTGGTAGGCTTCGCGCCGCACCCGGACGCGCGTGGCGGGTTCCGCTTCGTGGTCGCACGGGGGGAGCTGACCCAGCGGCGCTTCCCCGAGACCGGCACCGCCAACGGCGCCTTCCGGTTCCGCGACGGCACCGTGGAGGAGGCGTGGGCGCGCTGGGCGGCGGCTGGCGTCAACCACCATTCGTCCGCGACCCCCGGGGACGTGTCGGGCGCCGTGAGCGCGGTGGCGCGGCTCCTGGGCGTGGAGGCGGTGATCGTGTGACGGGCGGCCTTCCCCCGGACCTGCTCCATACCCCGGAGCACCTCGCGGTCCCGTTCCCGGCCTGGGAGCGACTGCGCCACGAGGCGCCCATCTGGCACGACCCCATCGATGACCGCTGGGTCGTGTCGCGCTACGCGGACGTCGTCAGCGTGTTCCGCGATGCGGCCACGTATGGCGTCGCGCGCCCCTATCGCCGCTTCTCCGACCAGATCGGGCCGACGCTGGTCAACCTCGATGGGCCGCCGCACCGCGTCCGGCGCGGCATCCTCAGCCCGGAGGTGAGCGGTCAGCGTCTGGCGGCGCACCAGCCGCGCATCGCGGAGCGCGCGGCGCAGGTCGTCGCGGAGTGGCCGGATCATGGTCGCGTGGACGCCCTCGCCACGCTCTGCATCCGGCTGCCGCTGCTCGTCATCGCGGAGCTGCTGGGGCTCGCGGACGAGGATCACGCGTTCTTCGCGCACTGCTCGGAGGCGATCCTCGCGGGGCTGGGCGGCGATCCCGCCATCGCGGCCCGGGGACGCGAGGCCCACCTGGCCCTGGCCGCCCACTTCGATCCGGCCATCGATGCGCGCACCGCCGCGCCGGGCCCGGACCTCATCTCGGGCATCGCCAACGCCACGGTGGAAGGGCACCGACTGACCCGCGAGGAGATCGGTTCGATGATCAGCCTGGTCCTGGTCGCGGGCGGCGAGACCACGGGCCTGGGCATCGCCAACCTGTGGGCGACGCTCCTCGCGCACCCGGACGTCGTGGACGGGCTGCGCGCCGATCCCAGCCGCCTGGACCAGGTGATCTCGGAGGCGTTGCGTCACAACGGCCCCGTGATCGCGGAGGATCGCGAGGTCAACCGCGACGTGGAGTGGCACGGCGTCACGGTTCCCGCGGGCGCCACGATGCGTGCCCTGATGGGCTCCGCCAACCACGACGAGACGGTGTTCGCGGACCCGCTACGGTTTGACCCCGACCGGCCGGACCTGCACCGGGGCAAGGAGTCGCGCCCGGCCGGCCAGGACCCCGAGGGCCGCTGGGGCCACCTCACGTTCGGTGCCGGCGATCACTTCTGCGTCGGCTACCAGCTGGGCCGCGCGGAGATGGCCGCCGCCACGACCGCACTGCTGGACCGCTACTCGAGCGTGCGCATCGTGGAGCCGCCCGCGTTCCGCGTGGAGATGGCGCTCATGCGCCGCGTCGAGCGCCTGGAGCTGGACCTGGCCTGACGTCGCTTACAGCGTCGGCGGGATGCCGCCCCGGTCCATCGCGGCGAGTGCGGTCCGGACGTGCCGTGATCCGTCGCTCACGCTGAACGCGAGATGACCCGGGAACAGCCCGTCATGCGGGTGCTCACCCAGCCGGCGCATCGTGGCGAGGTGGGTGGTGAGATCGCAGTCCCACGTGTTCTGAAGGATGATCAGGCCGCCGAACAGGAGCGTGTCCCCCGTGAACAGGTCCGATCGGGCACGGTCCTGGACGAGGTACGCGGTGTGGCCGGTGGCATGGCCGGGGGTCGCCACGACCTCGATCTCCACGTCGCCCACGCGGATCCGCTGCCGGTCCGCGACCGCCTCGACCGTGTCCAGCGCGCCATAGACGTACTCCGGCCGATACGTGCCCTGGGCCTTGCCGATGTCCACGCTGGCCAGCCGCTCGTCGCCCGCGCGCAGGATGGCGCCCACCTCCGGTGACGCGTGGACGTCCAGGCCCAGCGCCGTGCGCAGGCCCGTCGCGCCGCCCGCGTGATCCGCATGGGCGTGCGTCACGAACAGCCGGCGGATGCGGTCCCGCGCGACGCCCGACGCGTCGATGCGCGCCAGGACCGCCGGCGTGTCCACGCCCGCGCCCGCATCGATGAGCGCCGCCTCCGACCCCCCGTCGATGAGCCAGATGTGGCAGTCGGAATGGTGGGTCAGCCCGAAGCCGTAGGAGCCGCTGCCCACGAGGTGGATGCGCTCCGTGACCCTCATCATGCCTCCAGCCAGATGTCCGACCCGCCCCCGGCCGCCGAGCGCACGATCGCGTCCGCCACCCGGATGCCCGCCAGGGCATCGTCCACCGTGATGACCGGCGACGGCGTCCCCGCCCGCAGGCACGCCACGAAGTGCGACGCCTCCGCGAGCATCGCCCCCGTCCCGTCCCCCAGGCCGATGAGCCAGTCAGGTGCGGTGGTGGGCGAGGCATGGACGACCAGCTCGGGAGTCGTGAGGTCCACCGTCGCGACGCCTCCGGTGCCATAGACCTCGAACCGGTCGGAGGTGGGCACGGGCACGTCCGATGGGTGCAGGTAGGCGGTCGCGAACGAGGCGATCGCCCCCGACGCCAGCTCCGCCTGCGCCCACACGATGTCCGGCTGGGCCTCGCCCGCGGCGCGGTGTTCCATGGACCGGACCCGCACCACCCGCGAACCGGTGACCCAGAGCGCCAGGTCGATGTCGTGGACGCAGGTGAGGAACGCCGGGTGGACATCGTGGTAGTGCTCGTGGACCCAGCGCGTCCGGTCGCGCCGTGCGGACACGCCCACGACCTGACCGATCCGTCCCGCCGCGATCTCCGCCTGCAGCCGCTGGTAGGGGAGGGCGAAGCGCAGGATGTGCGCCGGGATGAGCAGGCCGCCGGTGCGCGCGACGGCCGCCGCGATCGCCTCCGCGCCCGCGACGTCCCCCGCGATGGGCTTCTCGAGGAGCACCCCGACACCCGCCTCGAGCGCGAGCGTGGCCGGCCCAACGTGGTCCGTGTCGGCGGTCGTGATGCTCACGCCGTCCGGCCGTGCCCCCGCCAGCAGCGCCGCCGCGTCGGCGAAGACCGCGGCCACCCCGAACCGTGCCGCCAGCGCCTCGCCGCGCTCCCGGGTCCGGGTCGCGATGCCCACGATCTCCACGTCCGGCAGCTGCGCGTAGGCTGCAAGGTGTGCCTCGCCCATGGCGCCCGCGCCGATGACGCCCACCCGCACCCGGGTGCTCACGTGCAGCGCCGACCGATCGACCGGCAGCGTCCCACCGCCCGGCCGGGCCCGGCCACCCTCATGGCTCGGTGCTCTCCAGCAGGTCGGTCGCCAGCGCTGCCAGCACCGCGACGCCCACGCCGATGCAGCGCTCGTCCACGTCGAAGTGCCCGCTGTGGAGGGGCGGCCAGGCGTCCGCCGCCGGGTCCGCCACGCCCAGCTTCAGGTACATCGCTGGGCCGCGCGCCGCGAAGAGCGCGAAGTCGTCCGCGGTCATGGGCGGGTCCGGCAGCCGACGGGCGTTGTCCTCGCCCAGCAGGCGCGCAGCGACCGCGAGCGTCCGACGCACCAGGCGCGGGTCATTGATGATGGGCGGCATCTCGTCCGCCCAGGTCAGCGTCGGCTCCACGCCGTGCGCGGCCGCGACCCCCGCGGTCACTCGCTCGATCACGTCGCGCAGCCGGGCCCGCACGGCCGGGTCCACGGTCCGCAGCGTCCCGGTCACGACCGCGTCCTCCGGCACCACGCTCTGCGAGCGGCCGCCCGCGATGGTGCCGATGTTGAACGCCGCGCGATCGCTCGCGTCCAGGCTGCGCGCCAAGCCCGCGTGGAGCGCCGTGACCAATGCCGCCATGGCCAGGATCGCGTCCCGACCGCGCGACGGGGTGGCCGCATGCGCGCCACGACCCCGGAACGCGATGGAGAAGGCGTCCTTGGCGCCCATCGCGATGCGCTCGTCCACGCCCACGACCCCCGCCGGCAGGTCTGGCCAGGCATGCAGGCCCAGCACCCAGTCAGGGTCGCCGTCCGCGAGCGCGCCGTCCTCGAGCATCCGCTGGGCGCCGCTGGGCTGCCCGAACGGCCGCTCCTCCGCCGGCTGGAACACGATCGTCAGGCGGCCAGCGCGGATCCCCACCGCGGCCAGCCGCTCGGCGGCGCCGAGCACCGCGGCCATGTGCACGTCGTGGCCGCAGGCATGGGTGGCGCCTGCATTCGCGGACGCGTACGCGACGGTCTTCTGGTCCTGCACCGGCAGCGCATCCATGTCCGCGCGGAGCAGCACGTGCGGCCCAGGCGCGCCACCCCGCAGCGTGCCCACCACGCCCGTCCCGCCGACCCCGGTCCGGACCACGAAGCCGCACGCGACCAACCGGTCCGCCAGCAGCGCGGCCGTGCGCACCTCCGCGAAGCGCAGCTCCGGGTCGTGATGCAGCCGGCGGCGGAGCGCGACGAGCTCCGGCGGCGACGCGATGACGGGGCGGACGGCGGCCTCGGTCACGAGCCGCGCCCGCCTAGGAGGTGAAGACCGTGCCGCGCACGCACGAGGCGGCATCCGACACGAGGTACGCGAGCAGCTCCGCGATGGCCGCCGGGGGCGTGAGTCGCGCCAGGGCTTCCTCCACCCACGCCGGGTCGGCGCCGTTGCCCAGCGCCTCCTCCAGCGAGCGGCGGTAGAGGGGCGTGTCCACCTCACCCGGGCAGACGTCGTTCACGCGCACGCCCTTGGGGCCCAGGTGGCGTTCGAGGGTCATGGCCAGGCCGTGCATGCCGCCCTTCGACGCGCCGTAGGCATACGAGCCGCTGCCGCCGGACACGCCCGCCTTGGACGCGACGAGGATGATCGTGCCACGGCCCTGATCGAGCATCACGCCGCCCACGTGCTTGGCGGCCAGGAAGGCACCCTTGAGGTTCACGTCCACGACCTGGTCCCACGTCGCCTCCTCGAAGGCCCGCAGGTCCTGTTGCTGGCCGCGCATGATGCCCGCGGCCACGATCAGGGCGTCGATCGTGCCCCAGCGCTCCACGGCCTCCGCCACGGCGTCCCGCACCTCGGCCTCCATGGACACGTCCGCGTGCCGGTAGATGAGGCGCTCCACGGGGACTGACGCGTCCGTGGCGAGCGTCGCGCCGGTCGCGTCATCCACGTCCAGGGCCATCACGCGCGATCCGCGCTGCGCGAGCAGGAGGGCTGCCGCCCGGCCGATCCCGGAGGCGCCACCCGTGATCAGGACGCGCGGTGCGCGGGGAGCCTCCATGCGCCGTAACATACCACGAATGTGGCCGAAATCCCCCTCCGCCCGCGGTCGGATCGCCGCATGATCGGGGTCGTCGGACCTGCCGATTCGACGGCGCTGGCGCTCGCGGTGGCGGCCGAGGAGGGTCTCGCCGACCACGTCGTGGGCCGCGCCTATGGCACCGTGGAGGAGGCGCAGGCGCTCGCCCTCGAGCTCGATCGGATCTGCCAGGTGCTGCTGTTCACGGGCCGCGTGCCCTGGGCCCTGGCGCGCGCGAGCGAGGGGCTGCGGGCGTCGCTGCGCTACGTGCCGCACTCGGGCGCGGACCTCTACCGGACGCTGGTGCACCTGCTGCGCGAGTTCCGGGGGGAGCTGCCGCGCATCACCCTCGACACCATCCAGCGATCGGTCGTGCGCGAGGCCTACGTGGACCTGGGGCTGGAGCCGCCGGAGCACATCCTGTCGCTGACGCCGGACGCCGATCCGGAGCACATCCGGCCCACCGCGGAGATCGTCGGGTTCCACCTGGAGCGCTTCCGGGCGGGCGACGTGGACGTGTGCGTGACGTGCCTGGGTGAGGTGGACCGCGAGCTGCGTGCGGCGGGCGTGCGCACGTGGCGCATCACGCATACCCGGGCCGTGCTGCGCGACGCGCTCCACCAGGCGGATCTCGCGGCCCGGCTGGCCATCACGGAGACCACCCAACCGGCGGCCGTGTTGGTCCAGGCGCCGGCACTCCGGGCTGGCGACGGATCGGGCGGAGGGGGGACCGCGGGCGGCGGCTCGTACGAGGCGCAGCGGCGCCGGCTGCGGGCCCGGGAGGCCGTGCTGGACCTCGCCGAGCGGCTCCAGGGGCGCCTCGCGGAGCTGGACGAGGCGACATTCATCGTGTACGCGAACCGGGGCACCGTGGAGGGCGCGGTGTCGCGGCTGATGTCCGGCAACGGCGGTCCGCTGGACCCCGAGCGGCTGCCGGCGGACCTGCGCGTGGGCGTGGGCATGGGCGCCACGGTGCCAGGTGCGGAGGAGAATGCGCGCAAGGCACTCGTGATGGGCGAGCGCGATGGCGACCTTCACGTGGCCTATGCCGACGGCGCCGTCATGCGCGCCTCCCGCGATCGACCGGCGGAGACCTACCGGCTGCGCGAGACGGATGCGCCGACCCTGCGCATCGCGCGAGAGCTGGGCCTGGGTCCGTTGGCACTCACGCGGCTGACGCAGGCGCTGCGCCAGGTGGATGCATCGGCGGTCACTGCGGCGGAGCTGGCACAGGCGTATGGCATCGAGGCGCGATCCGCGCGACGGCTGATGACCGCGCTCCAGCGGGCGGGCATCGCGACGCGACTGGGCCGTCAGGGAGGGCCACGCGCCGGGCGACCACAGACGGTCTATCGCATCGATGTGGGCCGGCTCATCCCGGCAGAAGGGGAGTGAGCCGGTGAGCGACGGTCGCACCATCGCGTTCGGGCACGTGGGGTTCCAGGTCGCGGACCTGGATCGCTCGATCGCCTATTACCGCGATGTCATCGGGCTGCGGCTCCTCGAGCGGCTGACCCGTGACGACGCGTATCTGAGGGTCGTCGTGGGCTACCCGGAGGTGACCCTGGACATCGCGGTCCTCCTGGAGCCCGCGAGCGGCGCGCTGCTGGAGCTGCTCCAGTACCACGGTACGGACGGCACGCCCATCGACCCTGCCACCGCGAACCCGGGCACGGCGCACGTCTGCTTCCAGGTGGACGATGTCGATGCCATCTGGGCCCGCGCGCAGGCGGCCGGATCCGGGTCGGTCAACCCGCCCGTGACGCCGACAGCCGGGCGCTGGATCGGCGGTCGGTCGGTGTACCTCCTGGACCCCGACGGGATCCGCGTGGAGCTGGTCCAGCGCGGTCCCGCGGCTGCCTCGAGCGGCGCCCCGGTGCCAGGGGAATCGGTCTGGCTGGTGGAGATCGCGTTCGCGCCCGACGCCGCCGAGCGACGTGGCCCGTTCCGCCAGCAGCACCTGGAGCGTGTCGCGCACCTGCGCACCGACGGCGTGATCATCGAGGGCGGCGCGTTCACGGATGCGCTCACGACGTCCGTGCTGCTGGTGCGCGCGGCATCGGCGGATTCGGCGCGCGCCGTCGCGGCCGCGGACATCTACATCGCCAACGGCATCTGGACGGACATCAACGTGCGCCCCTTCGGGCGCGTGGCCAACTGAGGGAGGAGCCATGGCCCGCTATGCCTGGACGGCTCGACTGCGACCCGACAAGGTGGCGGACTACGTGGACGCCCACGCCAACACCTGGCCGGACGTGCTGGCCGCCATCACGGCAGCCGGCATCCGGGACTATTCCATCTGGCTGTTCGAGGACCGCGTCTTCGCCCAGTACGAGGTGGACGGCGACCACGAGGAGGCGCTGCGGATGGAGGCGGCCGCGGAGGCGACCGGTCGATGGCGAGCGCTGATGCGCGACTACTTCCAGCCGGAGGTCGCCACGGACGGCGTCACCTGGCTGCCCGAGGTCTTCCGGCTCGACTGAACGAGCAGTACGTCGCGATCGCCCCGCGGGAGCGCGCCGAAGGCCGCCCGGCGATCCTGTTCCAGAAGGTCCCGGAGCCCAAGTCGGTCAAGAACCGCGTCCACCTGGACCTGCGCGGCGACTCGATGGCCACCGAGGTGGAACGGCTGAAGGCCCTCGGCGCGACCTGGATCGCCGAGCGCACCCTGGGCGAGACCACGCCCTGGACCGTCATGGCCGACCCCGAGGGCAACGAGTTCTGCGTCTCGGAGTGACCCGCTCTCGTCATCCGACGAGCGTCACTCCCGCCGTTCGGCACGCGGCGCGCAGGCGCGCGTCCGCCGTGGCCAGTGGCAGGCCCCGCCGCATCGCAAGATCCAGGTACGCCGCGTCGTAGGCCGTCAGGCCATGCTCCAGCGCGAGGTCCAGCACCTCCCCGGTCGCGGCCGGCGTGTCCAGGTCGACAAGGACGACGGGCAGGCGCTCGATCAGGGATCGGATCCGCGGCAGCTCGTTCGCGGTCATCCGGCCGCGGAGCACGGCGGTGCGGACCCCGTTCGCGATCTCGAGCACCCAGACGGCAGGTGCGATCGCAGCATCGACCTGGAGCCGCGCGATGAGCTCGGCGACACCGGCATCACCGTGCTCGTCCTCGAAGCACATCGCCAGGGCGCTCGACGCATCAAGGACGAACACCTCAGCGGCGTCCGTCGTCGATCAGCTCCCGGATCGTCAAGCCACGAAGCGGGTGCGCACGACGGAAGGCGCGGAGCTCCTCGAACAGCGCGGTGCGGTCCTCCGCGACGGGCCGACTGATGGGGCTGAGCACCGCTACGGGAATGCCGTGCTTGGTGATCTCGATCGACTCCCCGCCGGCGACCTCGTCAAGGAGCCGCGGGAGATGGGTCTTGGCTTCGTAGGATCCGACGCGTCGCATGGGCATGCCTCCGGACTGGTCTGAAGACTAGTCTAACCACGTCACGCGATCTCCGGCCAGCGGCGTTCCTTGCGGTAGCCCATGCGACCCAGCACGGCGGTCGCCGCCTCATCCACACCGCGGTACACGGCCTCCGCGTCCACCAGCGTGGGCACGCCGCCCTCCAGGACCACGCGACCGTCGATGACGACCGTGTCCACCGACTTCGATCCGGTCGCGTAGAGGATGGCGGCGATGCGGTCCGTGGTCGGATGCGCCTCCGGCAGGTCGTCCGTGCGGATCACGAGGTCCGCGCGCTTGCCCACCTCGAGGGAGCCGATCATCGTGTCCATGCAGATGGCCTTCGCGCCGTTGATGGTCGCCATCGTCAGGCCGTCCTCGGCCACCAGGATCGACCGGTCGCGGCGTCCGTCGCGCGCCGCCAGGATGGCCGTCACCGCCGCCCGCCCGATGTCGAACGAGTTCGCCCAGTTGGACGAATCCGACCCCAGGCCCACGGTCACGCCGGCCCGATAGAGCTCCGCGTGCCGCCCCGTCGTGGCCCCGCCGATGCCCCACATCATGCTCGCAGGGGCGTTCCAGGAGATGGCCATGCCGGAGCGGATGATCGGGTCCACCTCATTATCGCGCAGGATGTTCATGTGGGCGAACATCGCGTTCCGGCCCAGCACGCCGATCTCCTCGAGGTGCACCAGGGGGTGGCGGCCCCAGCGCGCGTCGTCGTCCGCGGCGTCCGCCTCGCAGTACGACTGGTGCTGATTGAGCACCACGCCCGCCCGGTCCGCGGCCGCCTTGGCGGCGATCTCCAGGGTGTCCGAGGCGGAGCCCATGCCCACGATCGCGATGTGGCCGCGGACGAGCGCGTCGGGGTCCTCGTTGCGCCACAGCTGGCCGCCCAGGAGCCGCAGCGCGCGCTCCGTGTCCGCGGGCGCGCGCTTCACCTCCGGCGCGTCCGCGTGGAAGCCGCCCACGTCCCACAGGAACGGGTCGCCGATGAGCGTCCGGATGCCCACGGCCGTGGCCGCACGCGCCACCACGTCCGGCTCCAGCGCGGTGCCGGACTCCAGGAAGGTGGTGGTGCCGTTGCGGATCATCTCCAGGCACGCGAGAAGCGTTCCGGCGTGTTCCTCCTCGTCCGTGACCGTGTTCCAGTACGGGACGTAGAAGTCGCCGCTGACGTCGCCCCAGGAGATGGTGTCGCTGATGGCACCGCGGGCGGTGTGGATCGTGGCGTGGTTGTGGCACTCGATGAAGCCCGGGTGGACCGCCGCTCCCTTGGCGGAGATCGTTCGGCTGGCCGTGAAGGCGGGAATCACCTCGCGGCCCGGGCCGACCGCCACGATCGTGTGGCCGCGGACAGCGATGGCGCCGTCGGTGAAGATGTGCCGCTCGGCGTCCATGGTGATCAGCCAGGCGTCCCGGATGAGCAAGTCCACCGGCTCGGGGGCACGCGGGGCGGTCGGGTCGGGCATCGCGGGAGCTCCTTCAGCGGGGGTGCGGACCGGCTACGCTTCGCCGGATGGAGATGGACGTGACGGCGCTGCTGCGCGCGATGGTGGGCGTGGACTCGGTGAACCGGCACATCAGCCGGCGTCCGGCGGCGGAGGCCGGCATGGTCGACCTGCTGGAGCGCGAGGCGACAGCCCTGGGCCTGGTCACCCGGCGCCTGGCGGTGGCAGGGGAGGCCGACGATCTGCTGGTGACCGCGCCGACCGTGGTCGACGCCCGGTGGCTGCTGTTCGAGAGCCACACGGACACCGTGGGCGTCGAGGGCATGACCGTGCCGCCATTCCGGGCCACGGACACGCCGGGCCGCATCCACGGCCGCGGCGCCTGCGACACGAAAGGTAGCGGCGCGGCGATGCTGGTCGCGCTCGCGGACCACGCACGGGCGATGGCGGCGGGCGAGCCGGGCGTCAACGGCGCGTTGCTGTTCACCGTGGACGAGGAGATCGCGCGCGCGGGCATCCACCGGTTCATGGACACGCACCTGCCGCTGCTTGGCTGGCAGCCGGCCGCGGCGGTGTGCGGGGAGCCGACGCGCCTGCGCATGGTCGTGGCACACAACGGGGTGGTGCGGGCGGTGATCCGGACGCGTGGCGTGGCGGCGCACTCGTCCGACCCGCGGCTGGGCCGCTCCGCCATCAGCGCGATGCTGCCCATCGTCCGGTTGCTCGAGGAGGAGGTGCTGCCCGCGATCGCCGCCTCCCACCCGCTGACCGGTGCCGCGGTTGGGAGCGTCAACGTCATCCGGGGCGGCGAGCAGGTGAACATCATCCCTGCGACCTGCGAGATCCATCTGGACCGGCGCACGGTCCCCGGTGAGGACGGACACGCGGTGATGGCCGAGCTGCGCGCGCTGCTGGACCGGCTGCGGGCGGACGAGCCGACGCTCGCGGTGGAGCTGACGGACCCCATCGTCCACGGCACCCTTGACCCGGCCACGAACCGCGCCTGGGCGGGGATCGTGGGCGACGCGCTGGCGCGGCTGGGCCTGGACCCTGAAGGCATCGGCGTGGCGTACGGCACGGATGCGTCCGAGTTCGGCGACGCGGGCATCCCCGCGGTCGTCGTGGGCCCGGGGGATATCGCGCAGGCCCACGCCGCGGACGAGTGGGTGGAGACCGACCAGCTGGAGCGCGCCGTCACGATCTACCGAGAGCTGCTGCGCGGCCCGCTGCCCTGACGGGCGTCGCGCGACTCCCGGCCGCTTCCATGCCCCGAGTGGCATGGCGTGACGACACAGCCCTGGCTGCAGTCCCGCGACCGGTGTGCGAGGCCATGCCGATCGGGGCATATCCGACGGTCAGCCACGCGGCGATGGCCGGCGGTCGATGCGTTCGCTGAACGGCGCATAACCCATCCGCTTCCACAGCGCGTGGGCGCCCTCGTCGATG
>Ga0105047_10005471_pt1 | contig 21787 bp, 19 predicted proteins | sample MAT04_FD_78384 | JGI IMG/M metagenome (GOLD analysis project Ga0105047, IMG submission 78384) | Freshwater microbial communities from Lake Fryxell liftoff mats and glacier meltwater in Antarctica - MAT-04 (megahit assembly) | ecosystem: Environmental > Aquatic > Freshwater > Ice > Liftoff... | reverse complement strand
GATCTGCCAGCTGCTCGCGCCGTCGACCCGGGCGGCCTCGGTCGGCTCGCCTGGGAGGGCCTGGAGGCCCGCGAGCAGGATGAGCACGAAGAACGGAGTCCACTGCCAGATGTCCGTGATGACCACGGCTGGCAGCGCCCACTGCGTCGAGAACCAGTTGACCGGCTCAAGGCCCATCGTTTGGAGCAGCCAGTTGACGATGCCCCGAGGGCTGAAGTAGAGGCGCGAGATCATGCCGACCATCGCCGGCATGAGGACCATGGGCACGATGAGCAGTGCCATGAACACCGACATGCCGCGCACGGCACGGTTGAGCACGAGCGCGATTCCCAGGCCCAGCAGCATCTCGGCCACCAGGCACGACACGGTGTAGACGAACGACAACCACAGGGCATGGTCCAGGCCGACCCGCGGGGTAGTCAGGGCCGCGAAGTTGTCGAGGCCCACGAACGGCGCCTCCGCGAGCGGCAAGCCGAGGTTCCAGTCGTGGACGCTGGCCTGGAGCAGCTGGATGGTGGGCAGGATCGCGAGGATCGCAGTCACCACCAGTGCCGGCAGCACGAACAGCCAGGTGGAGGCTCCGTGACGTCGCCACGGTCGGACGTGACCGGTCGTCACGGCGTCACGGAGCCGGAGTGCGAAACGGACGCAGCGCTACTTGGCCATCACCGCGCTGATATCCGTCTGCATCTTCGCGAGCGCATCAGAGGAGCTGATCTGCCCGGCGAATGCCTGCGAGCCGTAGTCGCCGATGATGTTGCTGACCTCGTTCCATTCGGGGATCTTGGCCACCACGTTCTGGTTGGTGGCGGCCAGCGCCGCCGCTTGGTCAAGCGCCTGGAGCGTCGCCGGGAAGAACGGGTACTTCTCCTGCAGCGCCGGGTCGGCATAGGCCGAGGTCCGGCTGGGGATGCCGCCCGCCGCCAAGTAGTCGGGCTGCGACTGCTTGCCCGTCAGCCAGGCGATGACGTCCCATGCGAGGTCCTGGTTCGCTGACTTGGCGTTGACGCCCAGGCCCCATCCCCACACGCCCGAGTAGGCACCCGCCGGGCCGGCCGGGAGCGGCGCGTATCCCACGTTGCCTGCCACCAGCGAGGTCTCTGGGTTCTCCATCTCGGGCGCCGAGGCCGAGGCTTCGATGGCCATGGCGACGGTCCCGGTCTGGAACGCCTGCCAGGCCTCCGGGAAGCTGAACGATTCGATGCCCAGAGGTGCCGATGCCTTGAGCCGCGTCATGTAGTCAAGGGCGGCCTTGGACCCCTCGGTGTCGATGTTCGGGGTCGTGGTCCCGGCATCGAACATCTGCCCGCCGAAGGGAAAGAGGAAGATGGAGTAGGTGTAGGTGTTCTCCCATCCCTTCCTGGCCCGGAAGACGACGCCGTCCATCTCGCCGTCCGCCTTGATGGTCTCGGACAGGGTCGCGAGCTCCTCCCATGTGGTCGGGACCGCATACCCCTTCTCGTCAAACAGGTCCTTGCGGTACATCAGGAACACGGTCTCGCCGGCGAACGGGATGGCGTACTGCTTGCCGCCGACGTTGAACAGGTCGGTGTATGCCGGCACGAGGTCCGCGAAGTCGTAGAACGCGGGCATCCCGGCGATCCGGTCGTCCACGGGCACCTCGCAGCCGGTGTCCGCGAAGAACGCGACGCCTTCGACCGCGGTCATCCAGACGTCGTAGTCATCGCTTCCGCGCTGGCACTCGAGGACCTGCTTCTCCAACATCGCTCCCTCTTCGAGCGGGTCGATGTTGACCGTCACTCCGGTCGCTTCCTCGAACGGCTTGATGGTCTCCTGATAGGCGGTCGTGGAGGGGTGCGAGGCCATCAGCATGTTGATGGTCGTGCCGCTGTGTTGCGCCTTGATGCCCGCCAACCAGGCATCGACATCCGCGTCGCCCGACTGGGCGACGGCACCCGGGCCGGCCACGAGGGCGCCGGCCACGAGGACCACCCCCGTGAGCGGCCCGATGATCCGTGTCATTCGCGTCATCCCGTAACTCCTCTTGGTCGTTGTTCGATCGTCGTCGCTGTCCGCCCCGAGCCTCGCCCGCAGAGCGCCCAGCCCATCGCCTGCTATCGCATGGATGCGGCATCACCTCCAGGCGTCGGCGCCACGACGACATCGATACCGCGGTCGCGGAGCGCTTCCACGGTGTCGGGTCGTGCACCGTCGTCCGTGACGACGGTGCGGGCCTGCTCGAATCCGAACATGAAGCCGGGCGCCACCCGATCGAACTTGGACGAGTCGACCAGCATCACCGCCTGGTGTGCCATCCGCCGAAGTGCCCGGTCGACCGGGATCTCCGCGATCTGCTCGGTCATGAAGCCGTGCTCAAGGTCCACGGCCGAGGCCCCCATGAAGGCTGTGTCCGCGCGCAGATCGTTCATCGCCGCCTCGGTCAGGTGTCCCCCGAGGCTGTGCACACCGCGCAGCAGCATTCCGCCGAGGACGACGAGGTCGATGCCCGGAGCGTCCAACAGGACGTTGGCCACGTCGAGCGCGTTCGTGATCACCGTCAGCCGACGCTCCCGAAGACGCCGCGCCAGCTCGAGCACCGTCGTGCCGCTCGAGAGCGCGACGGTGTCCCCATCCCGGATAAGGGCCGCGGCGGCGGCCCCGATGGACCGCTTGGCAGCGGCGGTCGTGTCCGCCCCATGGAAGCCTAGCGAGTGCGGCTGGTCTGCCAGCACCGCGCCGCCGTAGGTGCGGATGACCCGCCCGTCCCGCGCCAGCTGTTGGAGCGCCCGGCGGATGGTCGCCTCGCCGACGCCTGTCCGCTGCGCGAGTTCGATCACGCTCGCACGCCCGGACGTTCGGAGCGCGTCGAGAACCAGATCGTCACGGCTGGCGGTGGTCACGTTCGGATGATAGGGAGGCCGCGCGCGGACTGTCAATGGGAACTGCGCGATCCAATCAGTTGCGATGTGGTTATGGTCGCGTCGCGCACAACAGTGAGCAGAGTGCTAGACTCGCGTTCGTGGACCCCGACCTGATGGCTCGTGCCATGGCCCCGGACCTGCGCATCGGACGCGGGATCCTTGCGCCCTATCTGGTCGGGCTGCCGGGCTCCTACGTGCTGCTCACACAGCCGGAGCCATTGGCCCTGGCCGACCCGGTCATCGCCTCCGGGGCGACCGCCGTCATCGAGGTGAACTCCCTGACCGCGGACGACCTGGCGGTCATGGAGTCATCGCTCCCCGCGGCAGACCGTGTCGTCGGCCTAGGTGGCGGGATGACCATGGATGCCGCGAAGTTCGTCGCCTGGAAGCGTGGGGTGCCGCTGGTGCTGGCGCCGAGCATCGTGAGCGTGGACGCGCCGGTGACGAACACCATCGCCGTTCGACGCTTCGGCACCGTGGTCTACGAGGGGTTCGTCGTCGCTGATGCCATCGTGGCGGACCTGGCGCTGATCGCGCGGGCACCGGCCCGACTGAACCGTGCCGGGGTCGGTGACCTGCTATCTATCCATACCGGGCGCTTCGACTGGGCCTTGGGCGCGAAGGCCGGGACCATCGAGTTCGATGCAGAGATCGACGCGGCAGCGTCCCGCGCCCTTGAGGCCACGTACGCCCTCGCGGATGATGTCGCCGCGACCACCGACCACGCGCTGGGATCGATTCTGCGCCTCTACGCGCAGGTGAACACACTCCTGCTACGGGCGGGCCATGCGGGTCCCGAGGAGGGTTCGGAACACTACTTCGCATACCACGCCGAGGCCGTCACGGGTCGCTCCTTCGTGCATGGGGAACTCGTTGCCCTCGGGACCGCCCTGATGTCGGTACTGCAGGGTAACGAGCCCGACAGGGTCCGCGGGTTCCTGCGCAGGTCCGGCGTGGCCTGGCGTCCGGCGGAACTCGGCCTCGACCGGGCCAGCCTCTCCACCATCCTGTCGGGGCTGCCCGTATTCGTCCGCGGCGCCGGCCTGCCGCACTCCGTCATCGACGAGTCGGACCTGTCCGGAGCCACCATCGACCGCCTGATCGCCTCCCTGTCCGACGCCACCGCCGGTGTCGGCGCCGTAGATGGAGCCGTCGCATGAGCATGACCGCACATCCCCTTCCGCCCTCCAGCGCCGAACCGAATAGGCTTCCGGAGATCCCCGCGGAGAACATCACCCGCTGGCATGCGGCCATCGCGGACGAGTTGCGCGCTGCCTTCGAGGAGGTGCTCCCGCTGGGCAAGTTCACCCTTGGGCAGCAGCTCGCGGCATTCGAGTCGGAGTTCGCGGCATACTCCGACTCTCGCCACGGCATCGGCATCAGCAGCGGCACGGCCGCGCTGCACCTCGCGCTCCGGGCGCTGGGCGTGGGGCCGGGCGATGAGGTCATCACGGTCCCGAACACCTACGTGGCAACGGTGTTCGCCATCACCTACACAGGTGCCCTGCCCGTGTTCGTGGACGTCGACCCGGAGACCGGCAACATGGATCCGGCCCGGGTTCCGGCCGCACTGAGCGAGCGGACGCGGGCGATCATCCCGGTCCACATGTACGGCCAGTGCGCCGACGTCGACGCCATCCGGGCCGCCGCGCCCGGCGTACCCATCGTCGAGGACGCGGCGCATGCACATGGCGCCACGCTCCGAGGCCGCAAAGCCGGCAGCCTCGGCGACATCGCGGCGTTCAGCTTCTACCCATCGAAACTGCTCGGAGCCCTCGGTGACGGCGGCATGCTCACGACGTCGGACGACGGCATCGCGGCCCGGATCCGCCAGCTGCGCTATATGGGCCAAGCCGGGACGAAGCACGAGCACCTCGTCCTCGGGTACCAGGAGCGACTCGATGAGCTGCAAGCGGCATTCCTCCGGGTGAAGCTGCGCGGGCTCGAGGCGCAGCTCGACGGCCGTCGTCATGTCGCGGCGCGGTACCGGGACTGGCTGGCCGGGACACCGGTAACGCCGCCCGCCCACGATGTGACCGGCCGCCACGGCTACTACATGGCCACGGTGTACGCGCCCCGGCGGGAAGAGCTGCGGGCATTCCTCGACGAGCGCCAGATCCGGACGCAGCTGATCTACCCCAAGCTCGTGCCCGACCAGGGTGCGTACGCCAGCAATCTGTGGCGCGCCGCCGACGAGCTCGCCGTTGCCCGGTCACTCGTGCCGCAGCTGCTGTGCCTGCCCATGTTCGCGGAGCTCACCGACGAGGAGGTCGACCGGGTCGGCAGCTCGATCCGCGAGTTCTACGGCGTCGCCTGAGCCATGCGGGTCGTCATCCTGGGTGGCTCGGGGGCAGCGACCCCGGAGCTGACCGAAGGACTCGCCGCCTGGCCCGGAGGTATCGAGCGGCGACCGGCACTGGAGATCGTCCTGGTCGGCCGGTCACCTGCCAAGCTGGACCTGGTCGTGGGCGAGACCGCCAGGCGGGCGGCAGGTCTGCCAGGCGCCGATGTGCGGGTGACCGGCGCGACCGCCCGACTCGGCGCACTCTCCGGCGCGGACGTCGTGGTCAATGCCGTGCGCATCGGTGGCCTCACCGCGCGGACGTTCGACGAGACCTTCCCGCAGGCGTTCGGAATCCCCGGCGAGGAGACCATGGGACCCGGTGGCTTCGCGAACGCGGTGCGCACGGTGCCCGCTCTCGCCCGCGAGGGTCCCGTCGCGGTCAGCAAGGACAAAGGGCGTGGGGCCGCTCGCACGCGCACGAGGCGATGGTCGAGAGGATGCTCGTAGCCCAGCACGTCACGATCGACGCGACCGATATCGGTCACCGTGCTCTCCCACGTCGGGTCGGATGTCCGTGGCATGGGTCGCGAGAGGAGCCGCAGGCGTGTCGCCCGGGTCGAGAGTACCTTCCCGGACACCCGGAACAGTGGGACCCTCGGAGATATGCCCAGCCGCGCGTACATCGCGTTGGAGATCGGCTGCAGGGCATCGGTACAGGTCATGTGGCTGAGGCCGCGGCCTTCCGGACGGACGGACATCAGCAGGCGGGGACCCAGACCCGCACCCTGCGCCGAGGGGACCACGAAGAGGCTCCCCAGGAACCAGGAAGCACCGTGTACCGACGCAGCTACATATCCGACCACGTCGCGCGGGTCTTCGTGCCTGCCGGTGACGCGGGCCGCAACGCGAACCAGGTCGGGGTCGATGGTACGCATATGGTCGAGCAGCGCCTCGGCCGCGTCCTGGTCACCTGGGGCGTAGTCGATGCCCAGAGCGCCCTGATAGGCCCTGATGGACTCCGTCCGGATCGCGATGCAGCGAGCGACATCTTCGTGACGCGCAGGCCGGACCTCGATGTGCCCGTCGACGGTCACGCGGCATGGACGATGAGGCCGCGTGCGAGTTCGCCTGCTGCCAGCGCACGGTGCGCCTCCTGCACCTCGTCCAGTGCATATCGGCGGGTGACCAGCTCCTCGAGCATGAGCTTGCCCGCGAGATACAGCTCCACCATGATCGAGAAGTCCTCGACGGGTCGAGCCGATCCATATCGGGAGCCCAGCAACCTGTTCTCCCGCCCGTAGAGGCGCTCGGGGTCGATCTCCATGCGGGCCCCGGTCGCCATCCGACCGAGAACGACGCACGCGCCAGCTGGCGACAGGCTCGACCAGGCCGCATCCATGGTGTCCTGGCGTCCGATGGTCACGAAGGCGTAGTCGATGCCGGCCGGATGCGCACGGAGGATGGCCGCGGCCGGGTCTTCACGCGTTGCGTCAACGAGGTGCGTGGCGCCGAACAGGCCGGCCGTCTCAAGCTTGGTCTGCGACACGTCCACGGCGATGATGGGCTGGGCGCCGGAGAGACGGGCACCCTGGACGACGTTGAGGCCGATCCCGCCGCAACCGAATACGGCAACCGCCGCCCCTGCCGGTACCCGCGCGGTGCGGGTGACGGCGCCGACGCCTGTCGTGACCGAGCAGCCGATGAGCGCCGCAAGCTCCAGGGGCATGTCCTTGCGGATGGGGACCACGCAGCTCGACGGCAACACCATCTCGGATGCATACGCGGCGGGTCCGAAGTGGTAGATGTCCTGGCCGCCCCGGTGCATGCGAACGGTCCCGTCCGCCAGTCGCCCCTGCGGTGGACGCGCCTCGCAGAGGGCCGGACGACCGTTGGCGCACTGCCGGCAGCGACCGCAGGCAGGAGCCCAGGAGATGATGACATGGTCCCCGACGGCGACCCCCTGGACACCGGGGCCGATCTGGGTCACCACGCCCGCCCCTTCATCGCCCAGGACGGCCGGGAGCTTGATGCCGGTCAGCGAGCCGTCCATGACGTGGAGACACGTATGGCAGACGCCACTCGCGGCGAGTCGGACAGTGACCTCGTCCGTCCGCGGCGGCTCGAGTTCGATGTCGAGGACCTGCAGTGGTTCGCCAGCACGGAAGAGGACGGGGGCGCGCACTCGATCTACCTCTCTTGATCCAGGGGGTGATGACAGGCGACGCGGGAACGTGCGTCGGCTGGCGTGGATGACCGGCTCTCGAGGGTGCGCAACACGGGCTCGGACCCAGCGCACAGCTCGTCGGCCCTCCAGCACCTTGGGTGGAAGCGACACCCGATCGGTGGGTCGGCGGGCGACGCGACATCCCCGGCGAGGACGATGCGCGTGGACGTCTGCGTCCACGGTGTCATCGGCAGCACGGCCGACAGCAGTGCCGCCGTATAGGGATGGTCGGGGGCCTCGAACAGGGTCCTTGTCGGCCCATCCTCGGCGATCCGACCCAGGTACATCACCGCGACTCGATGGGAGATGTGGCGCACCACGGACAGGTCGTGGGAGATGAATAGATACGCCAGACCGAGCTGCCGCTGCAGGTCGCTGAGCAGGTTGATGATCTGGGCCTGGATCGAGACGTCGAGCGCGGAGACCGGTTCGTCGCAGACGAGTAGTTGCGGGCGGAGCGCGAGCGCGCGGGCGATCATGACGCGCTGGCGCTGGCCGCCGGAGAACTGATGGGGAAAGCGGTCCGCGTGGGAGGGGTCGAGGCCCACGAGCGCCAGGAGTCGCTCGACCTCGGCGGGTCGATCCGCGGCCGCGACCACGTCGGGATGGATGTCCCACGGTTCGGAGATGAGTCGGCGCGCCGTCATCCGTGGGTCCAGGGATGAGTACGGGTCCTGGAAGACCATCTGGACCTGCCGACGCCAGCGTGTGGTCGCCGCCCCATCCATGGCTCCGAGGTCCGCGTCGCCGACCCGGATCGAGCCGCCGGTGGTCTTGATGAGACCGACGATCGCCCGGGCCACCGTGGTCTTGCCGCAACCGGACTCTCCGACCAGCGCGAGCGTCTCGCCAGGGAAGATCTGAAGCGACACACCTGCTACTGCCGTGACCGAGGGCGTTGGGCGGGAGAGCACGCCACCGCGACCCGGATACGTCACCACCAGATCCCGGATGTCCAGGATGGGCTTGACGGCCACGGACACGGTCCCCGTCATCTGCCTTCCTCCCGGCCCGATGCCAGGTGACAGGCGGCGACATGTCCCGGTGCGATGGTGCGTGGCAGGGGCATCACGTCTCGACAGAGGTCGATCGCGTCCGGGCAGCGAGGGGCGAACGGACATCCACGGGCGACCTGATCAAGTCGCGGCGGGGACCCGGGGATGACCGGCAGACGCGAGCCGGCCACAGAGTTGCGCGGAGCAGAGGCCAGCAGCCCGCGGGTGTACGGGTGGCCGGCGTGCTCGTACGTAGTGCGCAGCGGCCCCTTCTCGGCCATCCTGCCGCCGTACATGACGAGGACATCGTCGGCCAGCGCCGCCGCCAGCCCGAGGTCGTGGCTGATGAGGATCAGAGCCATGCCGGTCTCGGCCCGGATCTCGATGAGCAACTGGACGATCTGCGCCTGGACGGTGACGTCGAGGGCCGTCGTCGGCTCATCGGCGATGAGCAACTGGGGCCCGAGGGCGATCGCGATGGCGATCATCACCCGTTGCCGCATCCCGCCCGAGAACTGATGGGGATAGTCGGACGCGCGGCGACGAGGGTCCGGGATCCGAGCGCGCGCCATGGTGTCCACCGCGGCCTCGCGGGCCTGGCGAGCGGACAGGCCACGGTGCCGGGTGAAGGTCTCGGCGACCTGGTCGCCGACCCGCTTCACTGGGTTCAGCGTGCTGAGGGGATCCTGGAAGATCATGGCGATGCGGGCGCCACGGATATCCTCGAGCTCCTCGCGACGTCGACCTACCAGCTCGAGATCATCGAGGCGGACCGATCCGTCGACCTTGGTGGTTCGACCCTGGTTGAGGCCGATGAGGGCGAGCCCGAGGCTGGTCTTGCCAGAACCGGACTCTCCCAGGATGGCCATCGATCCGCCTCGGGCGATCTCGAAACTGACATCGTCGACGGCCACGACCGGGGTGGTCGTGGCGTCATAGGCGACGCGAAGGTGCTCGACCCGCAGGAGCGGGTCGAGTGGCCCTGGTCGCGGCTGCGTCGGTGCCCCGAGCGGCGCCTCGCCGCCCGGGGACCGAACGGGGATGAAGGTCACTCGCCGATCGACACCGAGGTGAAGTTCGGGATGCCGCTGGCGGGTGGCTCGAAGCCCTGGACACTGGATCGCATCGCGTAGTTGCCGTTGACTCCCATGATGCTGACGCCTACGGCCTGGTCCCAGATGATCTTCTGGGCCTCGCCCCAGTGAGTCGCCCGCTCCGTATCGTCGAGCGATTGCTGGGCCGCGCTGATTGCCGCGTCCAGGTCCTCGGCGCAGTAGCCCGTCCGATTCGCGGCACACGTGTACAGGCGCCCGACGGTGAAGTTCGCGTCGCCCGTCGTGGTGACGTTGTAGGCCGCGTTCATGTCCCAGTTGAGGGCAAGCAGGTCCTCGACCCACTTCGCCTGCTCCTTCTCGAGCGGCTCCACGGTGACGCCGATCTCGGCCCACTGAGAGATCATCGCCTGAACGAGCTCGCGGATCCCCGGGCAGCAGGTCGAAGCGAACTGGATGCTCGTAGAGAAGCCGTCGGGATAGCCCGCTTCGGTCAGGAGCTGCTTGGCGAGTTCGGGGTCGTAGGCGTTGGGCTGCTGGGCGAGGAAGCCGAAGACACCGGGCTGGATGGAGGACAGGGAGGGCGTGCCCACGCCCGGGAACAGCGCGTCGATGATGGTCTGGAGGTCGAGCGCGTGCCAGAGGGCTTGCCGGACCCGGACATCGTCGAAGGGCTTCTTGCTCGAGTTGAACCACTGGTAGTAGAAGGCGTATGTGGGTGCCGTGACCAGGTTGAGTGCCGCGTCGGCCTCGATGGTGGGCAGCTGGTCCGCAGGCAGTCCCCAGGTGAAGTCGATCTCACCGGTGCTCAGCGCCGTGACCCGGCCCGAGACATCGGGGATCTCCGTGATGATCAGCTGGCTGAGCGCCGGTGCGCTCCCCCAGTAATCAGGGTTGCCGGCCAGCACGAGCCGCTCACCGGGATCGAACGACTCAACGGTGAACGGTCCGCTGCCGATCGGCTTCTGGAAGAAGCCATCCGTGTCAGCCAGGTCCGCTGGCACGACGTACAGCAGTGACATGTTGGTCAACATGCCGCCGAAAGGGGTGGTTGTCTTCAGGACCAGCGTCGTCGCATCGGGTGCTTCCACCGACGCCACGGCGGACCACAGTGGTGCGAGCGGCCCATCGAGACGGATGATCCGGTCGATGGAAGCCTTGACGTCCGCCGAGGTGAGAGGCTGGCCATTGGAGAACTTGACGTCGTCCCTGATGGTGAACTGCCAGGTCGTGTCATCGGGACTCGACCAGGCGGTGGCGAGCGCCGGCTCGTACGTGTCGCCGACGTGCGTCACCGCCGTGTCGAAGATGTGCGACGCGACGAGGGTCGTCGGATCCTCGGCGGAGTTGGGCCCCTGGGGGTCGAGGTCGACGAGCGAGGTCGGGCCGGCGACGGTGAGGACCTGCGGCGCCGCCTGCTGGGCCTCTTCGTGCGCTGCCTGGGTCACGGGGCTCCGCGCAGCGAAGGCGCCGCCGGTGGTTACCGCCAGGAGCGCGACGGCGACCGCACCGCTCGTGGCCAGCTTCGCTCTGTAGGTGTGGGCTGCTCGCATGGGATGTATCTCCTCGTGCTTGATGGGTGGGCGAGACGGACACGCTGGCTTAGGCCGGGACGCACCTCCTTCCCCTGGGGACGCCGGTCATCGCGCGAGCGCCCTCGGGTCGAGGACGTCACGTAGCGAGTCCCCGAAGATGCCAAAGCTGACGGTGACCACCGCGAGGACGAATCCGGGCAGTGTCGAGATCCACCACGCGGTCCCCAGCAGGTCGCGGCCGTTGGCGATCGTCTGTCCCCATGAGGGGACGGTGGCCGGGGCCCCGAGCCCAAGGAAACTGAGCGATGCCTCCGCTAGGATCACCAGCCCGAATGAGGAGGTCGCGACCACCAGGAGCGGTGCCAGGCACGAGGGGACGATGTGGACGAGGGTCACGCGGAGTGGTGATCCGCCGAGGATCCGGGCGGAGTCCACGAACTCACGGTCGCGGACCGCCAATGCGGCCCCTCGCCCCACGCGGGCGAAGATGACCCACCGGGTCACGGCGAGCGTGATGATGACGTTCGTGACGCTGGGCCCGATGACGGACGCCGCGAGGATGGCCAGGAGGAACGCCGGCAGCGCCAGCTGGATGTCGGCGGCGCGCATGATCACGGTGTCGGTCCGGCCACCCGCGACTCCCGCGAGGATGCCGAGCGTGCTCCCCGCCACGCCCGCGATGAGCACGGTCACGAACCCGACCAGCAGGCTCACCCGTGCGCCGTAGAGGACCTGGAGGAACACGTCCCGACCGACCTGGTCGGTGCCGAACACTGCGATCCGGCCCGCGAGCTGGGTGCCGGGCGGCTTGAGTCGCTCGAGCAGCTCCGTGTGGACGTGGTCGTAGGACACGACCAGTGGCCCGATGACCGCCAGCAGGCAGAACAGGAGGACCGGGAGCGCCGCGAGCAGGATCCCGCGCGGCACGGCGATCCGAAGGCGAGCAAGGCGTCCCGCGTGACGGCCATCGGCCACGGTGGTCACCGCGACTCCCCCAGCCTGACCCTCGGGTCCAAGACGCCGTACAGGACGTCCACGAACATGTTGATGACCACATACGACAGCGCGATCACGGCGACGCTCGCCTGCACCACCGGGTAGTCCCGGTCACTGATGGAGTCGACGAGCAGACGCCCCATGCCCGGCCATGCGAAGACGATCTCGACCAGCACGAGCCCCGCGATCAGGTCCCCGAGCATCAACCCGATCACTGTGACGACCGGGATGAGCATATTGGGCACCGCATGCCGATAGAGGACGGTCCGCTCCCGGACGCCCTTGGCTCGTGCGGCCTGCACATACGGCTCATCGAGGACCTCGAGAAGCCCTGCCCTGACGAGGCGCACGAGAGTGCCGATGAGTGGCAACGTCAACGTGATCACCGGCAGGATGAAATGCGCCGGAGAGGATGCGCCGGTGCTGGGCAGCAGCCGCAGGCCGCGCGAGAAGACCAGCAACAGCACGATACCTACCCAGAAGGTGGGCACCATCTGCCCGACCAGGGAGAGGAGCCTGATGGCCCGATCCACGATGCCGCCGGGCGACTGGGTAGCTCGCACCCCCAATGGCACGCTGACAAGGAGGGACACCACGAGTGCGGTGACGCCGAGTGCGACGGTCGGTGGCATCTTCCGGAGAACGGCCTCCCCAGCCGGGATCCCGAGTCGCAGCGAATCGCCGAAGTCGAGCCGCAGCGCGTCCAGCAGGTAGGTCACGTACTGCGTGACGAGCGGCTGGTCGATGCCCAGACGCTCCCGCAGCGTGGCGAGCTGCTGGGGGCTTGCCGACGGCCCGAGCATCACCGCCGCCGGGTCGCCGGGCACGAGGCGGACGATGACGAAGATGACCGTGACTGCACCCCAGACCACGAACAGCGCGTGGAGCAGGCGACGAAGGAGGAAACGGCTCATCGCCCGACCATCGGCAGGTCACGCTCCCCCTCGTTCCTAAGTGGTATAGGCCAGTACGCGCATCCTAGTCAGGCCCGCGGAAGACTGTCAACAACAATCGCGCTCGACCTGCTTGCCGATTGACGGATCCGATCCGTCGCGACTATCGTTGTGGCCGATGGGTGGCATAGACCATTCGAGGTCCATCGCAGACGGAGGTCGGTCGCACGCATTGGAGACCAGCGCGGACGTGCTGATCGTGGGCGGTGGCCTCGGCGGTGTGGCGGCCGCCATCGCCGCGAGCGAGGCGGGTCTCCGCGTCGTCATGACCGAAGCCACGGGATGGCTCGGTGGGCAACTCACCTCCCAGGCGGTCCCGCCCGACGAGCACCCATGGATCGAACGCACAGGAGGGAGCGCCAGTTATCGCGAGCTGCGGCGCCGGATCCGCCGGTACTACCGCGCCAACTACCCCCTATCTCCCACTGCGATCCGCGATCGGCACTTGAATCCCGGCAGGGCGTGGGTCAGCCCGCTGGCCCACGAGCCGCGGGTCGCGCTAGCCGTGATCGACAGCATGCTCCAGGCGGCACGAGCGTCCGGCCGTCTGCGCGTCTTCACGCACACGGCGCCCGTGGAGGCGCACCTGATCGGTGAGCGGCTCGCTGGCGTCAGCTTCCGGGATCGTTCCGGGCAGGTGCTCGACATCACCGCACGCGCCATCGTCGACGCGACCGAGACCGGGAACCTGTTGCCGCTCGCCCGGGTCGAGCACGTGAGCGGCAGCGAGTCGCAATCGACGACCGGGGAGCCACACGCCTCACCCGAGGCTCGACCATCGAACATGCAGGCGACGACGGTGTGCCTGGCCGTGGATCATGTCCCGGGATCGGATAACACCATCGAGCGACCTCGGACCTACGCGGCGTGGCGAAGTCACCGCGAGCCCTATTGGCCGGACCAGCAGTTGAGCTGGACCGCGATCAACCCGCGGACGCTCGAGCCCGTCACCTACCCATTCGAGCCGGATGCGACGTCCGCGCCCGCCGACCGATCCCATGTCCGCGGATCGGCGCCGGGCGCCAGGGACCTGTGGTCATATCGTCGCATCCTCGCCCGGGATACCCTGCGCCCCGGCGCGCTCGCGGGTGACATCAGCATCCTCAACTGGCCGCAGAACGACTACCTCGGCGGCCCGCTGTACGGCGACACCGAAGCCGATGCCGGAGGGCACCTGGCTGCCGCCCAGGAGCTGAGTCGCAGCCTGCTCTACTGGCTCCAGACCGAGGCCCCGAGACCCGACGGCGGGCGGGGCTGGCCCGGCCTTCGGCCGAGGGGCGACATCACCGGCACCCGTGACGGTCTCGCCCGGCAGCCGTACGTCCGGGAGTCCAGACGGATCGTCGCCGAGGTGACCGTCGTGGAGCAGGACATCGCCCAGGCTGAGCGCCCGGGATCGCGGGCCACGAGCTACCCCGACTCGGTCGGTACGGGGTACTACCGACTCGACCTGCATCCGTCCACGGGAGGTGACAACTTCCTCGACATCCCGTCCCTGCCCTACGAGTTGCCCCTCGGAGCCCTGATCCCGCGTCGTGTCGACGGGCTCATCGCGGGCGCCAAGAACATCGGCACGACGCACATCACCAACGGCTGCTACCGGGTCCACCCCACCGAGTGGCTGATCGGTGAGGTGGCGGGTCGACTGGCCGTAGCAGCCCTCAGCGCCGATGTCCCCGTTCGCGCCGTGCGGTCCGACGCGAGTCGTCTCGCTCGGTTCCAGGACGACCTGGCGGCCGCCGGCGTGACGCTGCGCTGGCCGTCGTGGGTGGTCGCGCCCCGTGGCTGACGACGGCACCGCGAGCGCGGTGGATTCGCGTCCCGATCGCATCAAGCGCCCGTATGTCCTCGACCGGGTGCTCGAGCTCGTCCAGGTGCTCCCCACGGGAAGCGCCATCCCGTCGGAGCGCGAGCTCGCACAGCGGTTCGGGGTCTCGCGGATGACACTCCGGTCAGCGGTCGACGACCTGGTCCGGGACGGGTACCTGAGCCGCCGGCACGGATCGGGCACCTATGTGTCGAAGCCCAAGATCGCGAAGCAGATCTACCTCACGTCGTTCTCCGAGGACATGCGCAGCCGGGGACTGACCGCGTCGACCCGCGTCATCTCGATGGCCCGGAAGGCGGCGGGCGCCAAGCTCGGTGCGCGACTGCGTGTCTCGCCCGACGAGATGGTCCTCACGGCAGGGCGCCTGCGGCTCGCCGATGACGATCCCATGGCCCTTGAGTGGCTGACCATCCCCGACCGGCTGGTCCCCGGGCTCACCCGAGAGGACCTCGCGGGATCGTTCTATCTCCTCCTGGGGGAGCGATACGGCATCACGGTCGAGGGTGGCCAGCAGACCATCGAGCCGACCGTCACCGACGAGGACGAGTCGGCGCTGCTCGGCGTGTCGCTCCACAGCCCGGCGCTGTTCGTGGAGCGCGTCACCTGGACGGCCGAACTCGAGACCATCGAGTTCGTGGAGACCATCTACCGGGGTGACCGGTATCGGTTCTCCGTCGACCTGACCCGGCCCCACGTCCGGTCCAAGGCAGGCGGGCAGTGATCGTCGAGGTCGACGCTGGCCAGACGCATGCCCGGGTCCGGGTCGCCGGAGCGCATCGTCTACAGACCGTCGATGGCCCGGGCATGGCGATCAACCTTGCCCAGCCCTCGGCGGTCGATCTCGTGGCAGCCGCCCTGGAGTCCGCCGTCCGACGGCTGATCGGCGAGGGGCAGGCAGTCGTCGACGACCTGCGCATCGGTCTCTCCGGATTCGACGTCGCCAGCGGCGGTGAACGTGCGAGGTCCGTCGCGGCACGGGTGGGTGCGTGCCTCGGTGCCCGACGGGTCACGGTGAGCACCGACGATGTCATGTGGTATCGCGCCACCCTGGGCTCGAGCGCTGGTGTCCTCGTCGCCGTCGGCACGGGGACCGTGGTCCTCGCAGCTCGGGAGGACGGGGACTGGAAGCGCGTCGACGGCTACGGCTCACTGCTCGGCGACGATGGCAGCGGATTCGACATCGGGCGCGCGGGACTGCGGAGTGCGCTGATGCACTGGGATGGCCGAGGCGGCTCCGAGGCCCTGCTCACGGCCGCGACGGTACGGTTCGGTCCTCCGGCGGGGATCCCCGCGGCGGTGTACAGGTTGGCAAGCCCCACGACGGCGGTCGCCGCGTTCGCTGCAGATGTCATGGGTGCCGCCGCGGCCGGCGACCCTGTGGCCGCGGGCATCGTGACGTCGGCAGCCGAGGCGCTTGCACGATCTTGCGCCGCGGCCGCGACCATCCTCCCCACCGACGGTGAACCGCCCGTGATCGCATGCCAGGGTGGGCTGTTCGCCAACACGGACACGCTCTGGCTGCGGTTTCAGGAGTCGCTGGCATCGGCTGCCCAGGGCATGGTGCCGGAGCGACGCGCAGCGGATCCGCTGGATGGCGCGCCGGACGCCGAAACCGTGGGCCGGTTCCCGGGCCTGGTCGTCGGATGGCGGGCCGACTAATGGGACGACTCGGTCAGCAGGTGCGCCATCGGCTCGAGGGGATCCTCATCGTGTCCTGTCAGGCCCATCCCGGCAGCCCGCTCGATGCCCCCTCGACCATGGCCCTGATGGCGCGAGCTGCGGCAGCCGGAGGCGCTGGCGGTATCCGGGCATGCGGCGCAGAGGATGTCCGCGCCGTCCGCGCCGCCGTGGACCTTCCCCTGATCGGCCTGACGAAGCGACGCGTCGGAGGCAGCCCGGTCTACATCACGCCGACCTTCGAGGACGCCGCGCTCGTGGCACGCAGCGGTGCGGACCTCGTCGCCGTCGACGCCACGGACCGGCCGCGCCCGGATGGAGTACCTGCCGCGGATCTGGTGGCACGCATCCTCGCGGAGCTCGGGATCGAGGTGGTGGCGGACGTCGACGACGTCGCCTCCGGGCGAGCGGCTGCTCGCGCCGGGGCCACCTATATCGCCACGACGCTGTCTGGCTACACGGCCGCTACGACACCGTCCGGGCCGGACCTCCGACTCATCGCCCAGCTGGTGGATGTCGCGGCAACACCGGTCATCGCGGAGGGCCGCTACCGGGATCCGGACCAGGTCGCGGCGGCGTTCGCCGCCGGTGCGCACGCCGTCGTCGTGGGCAAGGCCATCACCGATCCGGTCTCGATCACCCGCCGCCTGGCGGAGGTGACCCCCGCGGCACAGGGCGGTCGGAGATGACGGAGCGGCGGATGGCCGCGGACACGGTGGATCTCATGCTCGACCATGCGACGGTCCTCACCATGGACGCGACGCGCACCATCCTGACGGACGCCGCGATCGCGATCTCGGGTTCGCTGATCGTGGACGTGGGCCCCAGGGAGCGGGTCGTCGCGGACCACCGAGCCACCCGGACCATCGACGTCCGGGGCGGCGTGGCCCAGCCTGGCTTCGTCGATGCCCATGTGCACCTGTCGCACCACCTGGGGCGTGGCACCGTGCCGGACCACTGGCCGGAGTCACGCGAGCATGACCAGTGGCTGCCCTACTGGCTTGCCATGACCGAGGAGGATGCCTACCTCTCCGCGCTACTGGCGTGCCTGGAGATGCTCCGGAACGGCACCACCACGTTCAGCGACATGAGCGGAAGACATGACGCGGCCCTGCGGGTCGCGGCTGCTCGGGAGGTCGGTCTGCGGGGTGCTGTGACCGAGATCTGCTGGGACATCCCGCCCCACGAGTCGGTAGCCATCGGCGACACCGCGGCGTGCGTCGAGGTGCTCGAGCGCCTGGTCGCGCGATACCCGCGCTCCGAGGGGTCGCTGGTGTGGGGGGCCGTGAACATCTCGGGCATGGGGAAGGCGAGCGATGACCTCGTCGTGGCAGCGCACGGAATCGCTCGACGGAACGGGTTGACGATGGCAATGCACCAGTCGTTCGGCCGCGAGGATGTCGACGCCTATCAGGCTCGCACGGGAATGACCGCAGTCGAGCACCTGGAGCGGCTCGGGGTGCTCGGCCCAGATCTGACCCTGATCCACATGATCCACTGCGAGCCGGTCGAGCTTGAGCTCCTGGCCTCGAGCGGGACCAATGTCGTCCACTGCCCCGCGGCGTCGACCAAGGGCGCCATGAGCGTCTCGAGGGTGGGCCGCATCCCGGAGATGGTCGATGCCGGAATCGCCGTCGCCCTCGGCTCGGATTCCGGCAACTATTCGGACTACCTCGATGTCGGGCGCCAGGCGTATCTCGCAGCCACGATCCACCGCGAGTCCCGCGGGGTCCGGCCCGTTATCTCTGCCGAGTCGGCCCTGGAGATGGCCACGACCCACGGTGCCACGGCCATGGGCCTCGCCGCCGAGATCGGCTCCATCGAGCCCGGCAAGCAGGCTGACATCGTCGTCCATTCGACCGACCGGGCCGAATGGCACCCGATGCTCGACATCGTGAGTCTGCTGGTCTACAGCGCCCAGTCGACGTCTGTCGACCTTTCCATCATCGCGGGTCAGGTCGTCCTGGAGAACGGACGGTCCGCTTTGGTCGATGAGCGCGAGGTATTCGACCGGGTCGATCGCGCCGCCCGCGAGCTGTATGGGCGGATGGGCTGGACCAACTTCTCGCGATGGCCGACCGTCTGAACCACGGTCGATGGCTCGGGGTTCACCGGCCCGAGCTTGGCCCGGCCATGGCACACGACGGCTGACCCACTGACCCACTGACCCGCTCGACGCAGCGGACCACGTGCGTCCGAGCCGATAGGCCGCCGGTCCCGAGCGACGGCGCAGCGGGGCGTCGCAGGACGATCTCCCGCCGAGTCGTTGGCGGACTGTCAACCGACGTGGCGTGGGTCCGTCGGTCTGCATCAGGATCGCCGACCCGTCCTTGCTCGCGGGCCGCGCCGAGCGCGGTCCGCAGGACCATGGCCGCCGGCTGGCCGATCATGGCACCCGTGGCATGGGAGTGCAGCCTCTCGGACGAGTCGCTTGCGAGGTTCCCCTTCTGCCGATGAGGAAGCAGCGGAGCACCGTATCCTCTACGTCGCCCTCACCCGAGCCAGCAGATATGCGGCGATCGCGATATCACACAACTCCAGTGGAAGTTCTCACTGCGCTCGAGGCAGCCGGCTTCCTTTCCGCCGGCCGCCAGGCGCCCAGACGTATCCGCCATGCTCCGCATCGCTACGGGCCCCGACCATCGGCGCCTGGCCAGGAGGTCCATCCATGACCTCTCTCGTGGTCGCGCTCACTGCCTCGTCGGCGGTGCGCTTCGAGCCTGGTGTTGCCGGCACGATCGTCCGCACACCGCCCGGCAGGATCGCGGGCGGCCCGATCGGCAGCACTCGCTGCTGACGGCCTGACCGTCAGTCGCTGACAGCCTCGGCCACGGCACGCTTGGCGCAGGTGTCATCGACGAGCGCCTTGCCGTCGGCTGCGGCGGCGATGAGCGCATCCCGGGCCAGGTTGTCGAGCGCCCGGGGCAGGCCCAGGCTGGCCTTGTGGAGCCGGGCCACGGCATCGTCCGCGAACAGCGGGTCGGTGCGACCGGCGAGGGCCAGCCGGTGACGGAGATAGCCCGCCGACTCGGCGAGGTCCATGGGCCGCAGCTGATAGCGGGTCGCGATGCGCTGGTCGAGCGCGGCGAACACGCCCATCCGGAGGCGCCGCACCAGGGTGGGCTGACCCACCAGGACCAGGGCGAACGGGTTGCGGGAATCCATCTCGGCGTTGGTCAGCAGCCTGATCTCCTCGAGCTGCTCGGGTGACAGCAGATGCGCCTCGTCGAGGATCAGGACCACCCGCCGCCGACGCTCCTGCTCCTCGGCCGCGAGCAGCGCCGCGGCCTGGGCCATCACCTCGGCCTTGGAGAAGCGGGGCGCCGCACCCAGGGCGGACACGATGGTCACATACAGGCCACGCGTGCCGAAGGCCGGGTTGGCGACGTAGATGACCTGATGGCCGGTCGGATCGAGACCGGCCGTGGCAGCGCGCAGGGCGACCGTCTTGCCCACGCCCACCTCGCCCACGATGACGCCCAGGAGCGACTCCGCCACGCAGAAGCGGATGCGGGCCACCGCCTCGTCGTGGCTGGCCCGCCCGAACAGGTCGGCCGCGGCGATGCCCTTGCCGAAGGGCGTGGCGCTGAAGCCGAAGTGGCCCACCCAGGGTGCCCGTGCGCTCATGATCGCTCCTCCTCGTCGGTGAACAGCTCCCGGTACGTCAGGCGGCCCAGGGTGTCGGCGTCGTGCGCCGTCTCCACGAGATCCAGGTAGTCGACCCCGGACCGCTCCGCCGCCGGTGGCGGGGATGCCTGGGGCACCTGGCGGTGGACGTGGCGGCCGATGACGAAGGGCACGGCGGCACCGAAGGAGCGTCGCTCGTGCCAGACCTCGACGCGCGACAGGTCCCCGGGGTCGAAGCGAAGCTCCACCCGGCGGCCCACGAGGGCGGGCTCCACCGAGTAGCGGTTGCCCACGAGGGACACGCTCGCGGTGCGCGTGACCACCCGGGTCACCGACCAGCGGAACGCCCCGCGCAGCAGCTCGGGGTCCGGCATCCGGGCGGCCCGCCGGCGAGGAACCGGGCGATGGGCGTCACCCCGGTCTCGGCGTGGACGCGCGTGTTGGCGATGCGCTCCGCCCACGCGGTGAACCGGTCGTCGAGCTGCTCGAAGGTCTCGATGCCGGCGTGCTCCGCCTCGGCCAGGAAGGCGTCGCGGATGAAGCGGTCCAGACGCTCCTGCTTGCCCCTCCCCTGCGGCGAGTACGGCCTGCTGTGGATGAGGCGGATGCCCAGCACCGCGCAGGTGCGCTCCAGGGCGGCGTTGGCATAGGGCGCGCCGTTGTCCAGGTACAGGTTCTCGGGCAGGCCCCGGCGCAGGATCGCCTGACGCAGCACCGCCTGGCCGGCGCGCGCGTTCTCCTGGGTCATCCAGCGCCCGTGGAGCAGCAGCCGGCTGTGGTCGTCGACGAGCAGGAACAGGTACGCCCGTCGGCTGCCGGCCACGCGCGGATGGGGCACGAAGGGACCGACGAGGACATCGCCGATCCAGCGCTCGTTGGGTCGCTCGGCCTCGAAGCGCCCGAAGACCCGCTGGTCCGCGGTCAGCAGCCGCCGGTCGAGACCGCGCCGGCGCAGGTGGCCGCTGATGGTGCGCGGTGCCACCCGCACCCCGTGGCGGGCGAGCAGGATGCGCGAGATCTGCACCGCGGTGCGGGTCGGCAGCTCCCGCCGCAGGGCGCACGCCTCCTCGACGAGGTCGGGCGCCACCCGGGCGCTGCCGATGTCGGAGCGCGCCGCCGGCCGCAGCCCGTCGAGACCCTCGGCGCGCCAGGCCCGGATCCAGCGGTCGAGGGTGGCCCGGCTGGACTCCCTGCGGCCGCCATCGGGCAGCTCATGGAGCCGCGCGGCGAGCTGCCGCACGAGGAGTCCTCGCTCGGCGGGGGTGAGACGTTCGCTGGTCGCCTCGGCGATGACGCGATAGCGGGCCAGGGCGACGGCCTCGGCGGGGTCGGATGGCATCGGGACCTCCTGTGCGGCATGGCCGGCCATCTCACCGCGAGGACCGGGCGATGCCAAGACGCGGGTCCGTGTTGGTGGCGAGCGCCCTGCCGCCGCACACCGTGTTCCAGAACCGCCACATGCCGCCGATGCCGCCGGGTCGCCGTTCCCGGGCACGTGTCCAGGCCGTCGCCAGGGCCGCCAGGGCCGCCTGCTCGGTGCCCGCGGGCAGGTCGGCGAGGTCGTCGCCCAGGGCCACCGCGATCGGCGCGAACAGGGCCAGGAGGTCCGGCGCCCGGGCCCGGTGCCGCGTGCGCCAGTCGCGGGCCGTGGACACGGGCACGTCCATGCCCGCCGCCAGCCTGCGCATCCCCGTGCCGTCGACGGCACGGGCGAGCGCTCCGCCGATCACGTCG
>Ga0105047_10005467_pt1 | contig 21798 bp, 15 predicted proteins | sample MAT04_FD_78384 | JGI IMG/M metagenome (GOLD analysis project Ga0105047, IMG submission 78384) | Freshwater microbial communities from Lake Fryxell liftoff mats and glacier meltwater in Antarctica - MAT-04 (megahit assembly) | ecosystem: Environmental > Aquatic > Freshwater > Ice > Liftoff... | reverse complement strand
TGGGTGCAGAGCGTAGCGATTGAGGCCCGCCCAGGCCGCCGCCAGCGGCTTCCACCCAGGGGAGCAGCCGTCGACCGGGAGCGCCAGCCGCCCTTGGGGGGTTGACGAGCGGCTGACAGGCGGGTGCCAGATCCCGGTCGGAGCAGGGGTTTCACCTAGGTCGCCCAAAATCGGCGGTATGCGCTTGTAGACAGCCGGTCTAGTGGTATGCTGGGGAGATGGTCGTTCGACCATCTCGGCCCGATTCCGGGCCACCGCGCAAGGAGCCTCCGATGCGATCGACCCACACTGCACAGCGCCGCAAAGGGTTCACCCTGATCGAACTCCTGGTGGTCATTACCATCATCGCGCTGCTAATAGGGCTCCTCCTCCCCGGCCTGGCCAAGACCCGCGAGGCGGCGCGCTCCACGGTCTGCATGAACAACCTCAAGCAGGTCATCCTCGGCGTCAGCGCCTACGCCAACGACAACAAGGGCCGCAACCTGGAGTCCTTTGCCAACGCCCGCGACCCGAGCAATGGGGCCACCTTCCAACGCTACTGGTTCACCCACCCCAGGGTCCCCACCCAGGCCCCCACCAACTTCTTTGGCGCAAACCCCTGGGTCCCAGCCAAGTTCTTCGATTATGTCGCGGGCATGGACTCCATCCTGGAGTGCCCCACCAACAAGCGGCAGTCCGACCGCAACTCGACCAGCCAGGTCATCAACGCCGACATCGACGCGGCCCTCCGCTCGATCTGGCAATCCAATCGCCAGATCGTCTTCGACTACACCATGATGACCGGGTCCAACGGCGTCCGCCTCGAGACCTCCACCCCCATGGGCTGGAACAAGAACTGCCAGAACCTCGCCGCCATCGCCAACACCACCCGCCCCCGCACCATTTCCGATCCCAAGCTGGTCGAGAACCTGCCGGGCATCCCCATCTTCGTCGAAGAAGACGGCCTCTGGTGGAACTCGCAAGTCACCGACGGCCTCTGGTCCAATGAAGACCAGCTCTCGGGCCGTCACAGCCGCGGCGGGCACATGGCCTTCTCCAACGGCTCCGCTGCGCACATGAAACTCCCCAAAGGCCCCGTCGAGAAGGCCGGCGGGAACCGCGACATCGGGGACTTCACCGCCAGCGACGTCTACGCCGCTGGCAGGGGGATCTGGATCCAGGCCGGGGCCGCGTGGGACCGGGCCCGAGTCCCCGGCACCCAATCCACGGCTGGCTATAACTTCGGCTGGCTCGACGCCCCACGCTGAGCCACGCTGCTCCCGCCCCAAAACCGACCGATCGACTCTAACCCCTGGCTGACTCTTCCATCCCCACCCCCACTCCACCTGCTGACCTCACCACCCGCGTCGTCCTGCTGCGCCACGGCAAGGCCGAGACCGATTCCGCTACCGGCCGCGACGAGGACCGCCACCTCCGCCCGCGGGGCGAACGCCAAGCCCGCTGGATGGGCGAGAAGCTCGCCGCCGAGGGCACAGTGACCCTCATCCTGCACAGCCCGCTGATCCGCGCCGCCGAAACTGCCTCGATTGTGCGGCAAGCCATCGCCTCACCCATCCGCGTCGAACCTCGGTTGGCCACAGGCCACAGCGCCCGCACGATCGCCACGCTGGTCGCCGAGCTGCGATTGGCCGGCACGGTGGTGCTGGTGGGTCACAACCCGGACCTGTCAGGGGCGGGCGCACTCCTCGTCGCGGACCTCGCCCAAACCCGCGGCGAGCTGCGTACCGGCGAGGCATGGGTGCTCCAACGCGGGGCCCAGGGATGGGAGCTCGCGGGTGTCTTGAGGATCGACGAAGACGACTGAACCCTGCGTAAACGCTTTGAACGCCAAGGGCGCGAAGATCACGAAGAAAGAAGAAGATCGAGGGCCATGATGCATGAGGTCGAGTGAATGTCCGTGAGAACACACTGGGTTCGGTACCTATAGCCTTCGGTCCCAAACCTTCGCGTTCAAGCTCCCCTTACGACGAAGTTTGATCGCCAGCCCTCGGCCAAAAATGAAAACCGCCCACGCGGGTTTCCCCAGGCGGGCGGGAGTGCATTTACGGAGTTCATGGCGTCGCCCTCAGGCCCGTGCCGATTAGTCGAACAGGGGGCTACTCGCGGGCAGGTCGGCCGGCAGCAGCGTCAGCGTCGTCTCCACGCGGAAGTTGGACTCGTTGGTCCGCCGCTCGGCGTGGAAGATCTTGAGCGTGCACGGCTGCCCATCGGTCAGCCACGTCAGGCGGTCGAGCGAGATCGACTGGCTGCGCTTGGAGTGCAGGCCGCCCAGGTCGATGACCAGCTTGCCGTTGATGAAGACCCACACGTCGTCGTCGCCGGTGAAGGTGAAGACGTGGCCCCGACCGCGTTCGTAGACGAACTTGGTCTCGATCTCGGTGGTGAAGTGGAAGTTCTTGCCCGTGTTGATGTAGTTGCCCCAGCCGTTGCTGTTGATGGGAAAAAACCCGCCGCGGCTCCTAAAAGGCTCGTCGACGGCGGAGTCGAAGACGTAGCGGTTGGTGTTGGGAACGCGGTTGAGCGTGAGCGGGACGCTCAGCGTGAGGTTGACCGACGAGTCGTCTCGGTACCACTGGCGGAAGGATGCCTCGGAGAAGAAGCCGTTGGAGGTATTGCCGTCGGTCAGGCTGCCGACGGTGTCGCCCAGCTCGCGGCTGGCCAGGGCGGGGTTGATGTTGCGGCCCGCCGAGTCTCTAAAGGGGGAGGCGATGTTCTTGCCGCGGAGGCTGTTGAGCTGCGGCTTGCCGTCGCTGTCGAGCGCTTCGCGGAGAAGTTGGACGCGAACGTCGCCCGTATAGGCCTGGAAGTCGTTGTGGCCGTTCACCTCTCCCTTGGCCTTGAAGTCGCGGATCGCGGCGTTGAGGTTGAGGGTCGGGGGAAGGTTCGCATGCGGGTCGCTGTTGCGGCCGTCGGCCCAGGAGCCGACCAAAAGCACCCCGGCGCCGAGCGCCAGAGCACAGGCGGTGGGTTTGGCGGTGCGGGCGAGTCGGGAAGAAGGGGTGGACATGATGGGCTCCGGCGTGCCGCGCCGAGCCTCAGTTCCCCACGCCCCGAGGCGTAGGAACCAGGCCCGATTCGGGACAACTGAAATATGCAATCCAGGGCGGGCTGCGCCAAGCTGATTGGGCGCGGGTCGGGGTCAAGGCGTGCCGGGTGTGCGGGAGGGGCAATCGCCACCCCGCCTGGCACCGCGAAAAACGCTTGCCGGGCTCTTTGTGGGCCCGAGCCCCCGAATGCCGACGTATATTGACTTGGGCTTTCGAAGGGCCCGAAATCGCGGCTTCAACCGGCTCGGTGCGTCAAGGAGGACGTGTGGACAAGTTTGAAATCCAAGGCGGAGCGCGGCTGACGGGCCGCTTGACAGTCAAAGGTTCCAAGAACGCGGCGCTGCCCATGATCGCGGCCGCCCTGCTCACCGACGAACCGTTTGTCCTGCGCGATGTCCCCGAACTGGCCGACATCGGCAATATGCAGCGCCTCCTGGGCGAGCTGGGCTGCAATGTCGAATACCTGCCCAACGAGGCCATCCAGGCCCCCGGCGGCGTCCTGAACGTCCGCGTCTTCGACCCCACCATCAGCCACGCCCGCTATGAGATCGTCCGCACCATGCGGGCCAGCATCTCCGCCCTCGGGCCCATGCTCGCCCGTCGCGGCGAGGCCCGCGTCTCGCTCCCCGGCGGCTGCGCCATCGGCGAGCGCCCCGTCGACATCCACCTCCGCGGGCTCGCAGCGCTAGGTGCCGAGATAAAGAACGAATCGGGCGACATTGTCGCCAGTGTCCCCAAGGCCGGCGGCCGCCGCGGCCGCCTCAAAGGTGCCCGCGTCTTCCTGGGCGGCCCGTTCGGCTCCACCGTGCTCGGCACCGCCAATATCATGTCCGCCGCCACCCTCGCCACCGGCACCACCATCATCGAAATGGCCGCCTGCGAGCCCGAGATCGTCGACCTGGCCAATCTGCTCAACTCGATGGGGGCCAAGATAACCGGGGCCGGCTCGCCCCGCGTCACCATCGAGGGCGTCGCCGAGCTCGGCCCCGCCAACCACGCCATCATCCCAGACCGCATCGAGGCCGGGACGTACATGTGCGCCGCGGCCATCACCAACGGCGACATCACACTCGACAACTGCCCCGTCGACGCCCTCATGGCCACGCTCGACCACTTCGAGCACATGGGCGTGACCGTCACTTGGGACCAGACCAAGGACCCCATGCGCACCACCGCCCGCGTGACGGCCAGCCGCGTGCTCAACCCCGTAGAGATCACGACGCAGCCGCACCCCGGCTTCCCGACCGATCTGCAGGCCCAGTTGATGGCCGTGCTGACCATCGCCGACGGCAACAGCGTGATCACCGAGCGCATCTTCACCGAACGCTTCCTCCACGTCGCCGAGCTCTCTCGCATGGGCGCCAAGCTTTTCCGCCACGGCCCCACCGTCATCGTCAGCGGCGTCCGCAAACTCGTCGGGGCCCCCGTCATGGCCAGCGACCTGCGTGCCTCGGCCTGCCTGGTGCTCGCCGGCCTGGCCGCCGAGGGACAGACCAACGTCAACCGCGTCTACCACCTCGACCGCGGCTACGAGCGGATGGACGAGCGGCTCCGCAACCTGGGCGCGACGATCCAGCGCGTCAGCGAGCGTGAACCCGTCGGCGTGTCGTAACCCAGCCGGCGTGTCGTAACCAGGTCGGCGTGACGGGCCCCCTAATCACCCCGTCGCGGCGCTATCGTTAATCGCGACATGACGCAGGCGTTGGCTCGATATCAAGTGCTGACCGAGTCGCTGCGGACGCGGCGACGCCGCGCCGAGCGACTCAACTGGCTCGACCAGCTCGCCGCTCGCGCCATCGTCAAGGCCCGCAACTGGCGGATCAACCTCGCCTACCTCCGTCGCGAGGCCCAGGCCATCGACCGCGCCAGCCCCGAGGCCCGGGGGATGTCCGAGGCGGTTCTGGCGCACGAGATCGAGGCCATCCGCGAGGTCTTCGTCCGCGGCCGACACGACGCCGCCGCCATCCGCCGCGGGTTCGCGCTGGTGCGCGAGGCCGCCCGCCGCGAGACAGGCGAAGAGGCGTACATCGTGCAGCTCATCGGCGCGATGGCGATGTACCACGGCCGCGTCATCGAGATGCTCACCGGCGAGGGCAAGACCCTCACCGCGTCCATCGCCGCCCCGCTGGTGGCCTGGCCGCGGCGCTCTCTACACGTCTTCACGGTCAACGACTACCTCGCCGGCCGCGACGCCGAGAGCCGCCGCGCGATCTACACCCGCTGCGGCCTGACCGTCGCGGCCGTCCACGGCCAGATGGACCAGGACGCCCTCTCCAAGGCCTATGCCTGCTCGATCGTCTACGGCACGCCCAAGCAGATCACAGCCGACTACCTGCGCGATCAGATCCAGCTCGGCGCGTGCGGGCCGGCGTGGTCGGCCCGGCAATCGCTCCTGGGCCCACGCGGTGGTGGGGGCGGCGGCGGCCCGCGCATCCTCGTCCCCGGCCTGCGGGCCGCGCTCGTTGACGAGGCCGACGCGGTGCTCATCGACGAGGGCGTGGTGCCGCTGATCATCGCGCGGACGCGCGGGGCCGACGGCGCGGCCGACGCCTACCGCCAAGCCGCGCTGATGACCACTTCGCTCGAGCAGGGCACCGATTACTCGGTGCAGCTCCTCCGTCGCCGGGTCACGCTCACCAAGCCCGGCCGCGATAAATGCCACGCGCTCTTCGCCGATCAGAACGACGCCATCTGGCGCGCCCTGCGCCGCGGCGAAGAACTCGTCTGCCTCGCCCTCACGGCCAAACACTGCTACATCCGCGGCCGCCAATACCAGGTCGCCGACGATCGCGTCGCCATCGTCGACGAGTTCACGGGCCGCTTCCTGCCCGATCGCCACTGGGAATACGGCCTGCATCAAGCCGTCGAAGCCAAGGAAGGCCTGGAGATCACCGCCGACCGCGAGACGCTCGCGCGGATGAGCTTCCAACGCTTCTTCCGGCTCTACCCGTTCCTGTGCGGCATGACCGGCACCGCCGCCGACGCCATCGCCGAGATCGAGTCGGTCTACCAGCACAAGGTCACGGCCATCCCGACCAATCGGCCCATCCGCCGCGTCGAGTTGCCCATGCGGATCTTTCGCTCGGCTCAGGCCCGCTGGGTCGCCGTCGCCGACAGCGTGGCCGAGGTCTATGCGCAGGGCCGGCCGATCCTGATCGGCACGCGGAGCGTTGAAGCGTCGGAGACCGTGGCGGGCTTGCTCCTGGCGCGGGGCCTGCCGCACAGCGTGCTCAACGCCAACTTCGACAAGGATGAAGCGATGATCATCAGCCGCGCCGGCGAGGCCGGCGGGATCGTCGTCGCCACCAACATGGCCGGCCGTGGCACCGACATCAAGCTCGACCTCAAGGCCCGCAACGCCGGCGGGCTCCATGTCATCCTCACCGAGATGCACGGTGCCAAGCGGATTGACCGCCAGTTCATCGGCCGCGCTGGCCGCCAGGGCGACCCAGGCTCGAGCCAGTTGTTCGCCAGCTTGCACGACGAGCTCATCCGCCTCTACGCCCCGCGCCTGGGCAGCGGGATCGAACTGCTGGCCCGCGGCGGTCCCGACGAACTCCGCGGCGCGGCCCTCGCGGCGGGGCGACGCGTCTTCCGATTCGCCCAACGCGCCAACGAACTCCGCGACCGCACCATGCGCGGCGAAGTCCTCAAGCAGGACGACTGGATGGAAAAACACCTCCCGGGCCTCTGATCGATCGCGCCGGACCGCGCCGTCTACGCGTCCATCGCGACGTCAATCCCCAGCGACCGACCGCGCTCCCGGAAGGCCTGGAAGTACCGCTCCGCAAATGCCGAACCGCCGCGGCGGTCGGCCTCGCGCAGCACCAGCAAGACCAGATCGTGCGACTGCAAGTGGTCGTGAACCACCACGGCCAGCCGCAGCAGCGCCTCGGGGCTGAGTTCCTCAAGCCGTGTGAAATCACGCACGTACCACGCGTCGGCCCATAGCACCTGCCGCAACGCGATGGCCGGGTTCGAGTCGAGAAGCGTCGGCCGGAACGCCCGCCCGGCCATCTCGACAAAGCAGTGAAACGCAAACCCCGACGCGCGGAGGTGGGCGTCGACATCGGCGAATAGCGGCTGATCCAGATAGAACGGAACGAACGAGACCTCCGTTCGCACCACCAACGCGTCCGCCAACACTCGCGGCCCGTGCTGGAAGATCATCAGCTCCGCCCCCTGCGTGTCGATCTTGATCATGTCGACCCGGCCCAGCTCCGGAAGGTCGTCAAGCCGCCGCGTCTGCACGGGCATCACCCGCTCGGCCCGCATCAGCTGCGAGAGCTCCTGAAAGCGATCGCACACCGACGGGTTGGGCGCGAGCAGCGACGAGGTGGGTCTCGAGACGTTGACGTAGAACGGCCGCTCCCGCCCGTCTCCCAACGCGTGCGGCAAGCACCGGAAACCCGGCATCCCCGCCGCGTTCACGCGCTCGCACTCCTCAGGCTGCGGCTCAAACCCCAGCACGCGGTATCGCGACTGACCCGTCCGCTGGTTGATGTCCACGCCCGGCGGCAAGCCCGAACCGACCATCGCCCCGATATCGAGCACGGTCAACGGCGCGGGGTACGCGGGCCCCAGGATGGATGCGATGTCGAACATGCAGCGAGCCCCTCATCCGGTCCGCAAGCGGACCCGGCCGCGGTCACTTCAGCAGCCGCTCGAGATAGTGGATGTCCATCGTCCCCTTGCGGAACAACTCGTCCTCCATCAGCCGCTGGTGCAGCGCGATCGTCGTCTTGATGGGCTCCACCTTGAACTCGCGCAGGGCCCGGCTCGTCCGCGCGATGCACTGTTCGCGATCATCGGCGTGCACGATCAGCTTGGCGATCATCGAGTCGTAGAACTTCGGCACCACGTACCCCGTCACCACGTGCGTGTCCATCCGCACGCCCGGCCCGCCCGGCGGCTCCCACTTGGACACCGGCCCCGGCTGCGGCATGAAGTTCCGCGCCGGGTCCTCGGCGTTGATCCGGCACTCGATCGCGTGCCCGCGGATCTGCACGTCCTTCTGCGCATAAGGCAGCTTCTCCCCCGCCGCCACGCGGATCATCGTCTTGACGATGTCGATCCCGGTGATCTCTTCCGTCACCGGGTGCTCGACCTGCACCCGCGTGTTGACCTCCAGCATGTAGAAGTTCTGCTCCGCGTCCATCAGGAACTCGCACGTTGCGGCCCCGTGATACTTGGCGAGCTGGATCAGCCGCACCGCCGCCTCGGCCACGGGCCGGATCTTCTCGCGAGAAAGACCCGGCGAAGGCGCTTCCTCGATCACTTTCTGATGGCGACGCTGCATCGAACAGTTCCGCTCCCACAGGTGGATGGCGCTCCCGAACTTGTCGCCGATGACCTGGATCTCGACGTGCTGAGCATTCTCGAGAAACTTCTCGATGAACACGGCCCCGTTGCCGAACGCCGCCTGGGCTTCGGTTGACGCCGACTTGAGACTCGCCCGAAGGGCCGCTTCATCGCGACACACGCGCATGCCGCGCCCGCCGCCGCCAGCGGAGGCCTTCACGATCACCGGGTAGCCGATCGACGCGGCGATCGAGGCGGCCTCATCCTCGTCCTCCAAGGCGTCGGGCGAACCGGGGAACACCGGCACGCCCGCTTCCTTGGCGGCCTTCTTGCACGCCACCTTGTCGCCCAGCCGAGCCATCGCCTCGGGAGTGGGTCCAATGAACTCGATCTTGCAATCTCGGCAAGCCTGCGCGAACTCCGGACGCTCGGACAGAAACCCGTAGCCGGGGTGAATGGCGTCGACGTTGGCCACCTCCGCCGCGGCGATGATCCGCGCGATGTTGAGGTAGCTCTCCTTGGCCGACGGCGGCCCGATGCAGATCGCCTGGTCCGCCAGCTTCAAATACGGCGCGTCGCGGTCGGCCTCGGAGTACACACAGACCGACTCCACACCCATCTCCCTACAGGCACGGATGATGCGGAGGGCGATCTCGCCACGGTTTGCGATCAGGATGCGGCTGAACATGTTTTGAAGTCGAGGAGCAGGGGTCGGGGGGGTCGGGGGGGTCGGGGGGGCGGGGCGGCGGATGGATCAGCAGGGCGCGGTTCGCGACAGACACCCTAGTTAAGAAGGACGGACAAGGAACAGCTTCTGGCCGTACTCGATCGCCTGGCCATTCTGGACCAGCACGCGCTCAACAGTGCCGTTGACCCCGGCCTTGATCTCGTTGAACACCTTCATGGCCTCGATGAGGCACACGGTGAACTCGGTCGAAACCACCGTCCCCGGTGCGGAGAACGGCGGCGAATCCGGATTGGCCGCCGAGTAGAACGTCCCCACCATCGGCGAGACCACGGCCACTAGCCCCGCCTCGCTATCAGCCGCCGGGGGTGGGGGGGGTGGGGGAGTCGCCGCGGCCGAACCGGCCTCTTCATCGCCCCCGGCCCGGGTTGCCCCCAAAGCAACCGATGGATGGACCGGGGCGGCATGGATCATCGGGGCTTGGCCGTAGCCGCGCTTCACAGTCACCGTCTCGGCCTGGTCTTGCAGATTCAACTCTGTCAGGTCGTTGTCGACCATCAAACGGACGAGTTCTTTCAGCTTGCGGATATCGATCATCGGGAGGTTCCGTAGAGGACGTCGAACGAACGGTTCGGCCGGGAAGGGTGCGTCGGGCGGGGGGCCGGGCCTGGCACCGCGGCTGGTGCGCGTAAGGATGATACCAGACTGCCGTTCACGTATCGAGGCGGCGCGCCACCAAGTCGCTAGACTGGGCCCACATCGGCGCGGATCGCCACATTTTGCCGGAGGTTCGACGCGAGGCCACTCCGGACGGAGCGGTCGGTCGCGCTGGGATCGCCGTGATCGCCGCGTGGTCGATGGTCGCCCTCGCCGCGTTGCTGCTGGTCATCGCGCCGTTGGCTCGGGTCGCCGTCGGCATCGCGAACGCTGCGCCGGCAGATCCGCCGCGAACTCAGTCATGGGTCGAGTGGTCTTGGCTCCTCGCCCAAACCGCCGTCGTGGCCGTCGGCTTGGCGCTGGTCATCACCGCCGCCGCTTGGCCCGTCGCGTGGGGCTTGCGCTTCGGGCGCGGCGGGTGGGGGGGGTGGGTCCATCGATCCGGCTGGGCCTGGCTGGCCGTGCCGCTATTGGTGCCCAGCTATATGCCATATGCCGCGCTCCAGGCGGCCCGTGGGCCGGGCACCTGGATCGGCGGGCTGGTGGAACGCGGGCCGGATTGGCTGGGCCCCATCGTCACTCGCACACTCGGATTGGGGGGCATGGTCCTTTGGCTCTGGCCGCTCGCCGTGATCGTTTTGGCGGCGGGCCTGCGCAGCGTGCCAGCGGGCGCGGTCGATCAACTAGCCCTCGAACCCGGACACGGCGCCGCCCGCTGGCACAAGGCCGCGACCCGACTGGCCATGGGACGCTCGGCCGCAGCCTCTGCGTTCGCCGCAGTGGCCCTAGCCGTCCTCGGCTCCGCCATCCCGCTGCACCTGGCTCAGGTGCCGACCTTCGCCATCTGGCTTTGGCGCGAACTCGACCTCACCCCTGACCCGTCAACAGTCTGGCTCAAGGCCACCCCCCTGCTCGTGGTCGCGTTATTGGCCGCGATCTGGGTCAACCGCCGCCTCGGTCACTGGACCCCGGCCGAGAGCGGCGAGGACCGAACACCGCCATCCGCGGGCAAAGGCTGGTCGGTTTGGTTGGTATGGGCCTGCTTCCTCTGGTCGGCGTCGGTGCTTGTGCCGCTGGGTATCTTCGTCTGGACCCTGCGCGAAGCGGCGCTGCTGGAGCGATTCTGGCGCGAAACGGGATACGCGGTGGGCTCCAGCTCGCTCTTGGCCGGCGCGGTCGGTCTGGGTGGGGTCGCCTTGACGCTGGCCGTGTGGTCGGGCCTGACCCTCGACGGGGGCCACTATCGCGGTTGGCGCGACCGGGCCGCGGCAGCGATCCTCGGCGGGCTGGTTTTCATGGCCGTCATCCCCGGCGTGATGGTCGGCTCGGTCTTCCGTCAGATCAGCCAATGGGTTCCTGTGTGGCTAGGAGAAGGCCCAGGCATGCTCTGGCTGGCGCACCTGGCGCGCTTCGGCGCCTTTGCCGCTCTGGCGGGGATCATGCTGGCGCGCGGCGAGCCCCAAGCCCAACGGCTCCTGCGGCTCAATGAAGGGGCCACCACCGCGTGGGCGTTCTGGCGGGCGGTGGTCCGGCCTCGTTGGGGGACGCTTTTAGGGATTGGCCTCACCATGGCCGCGCTTTCATTGCAGGAGATCGAGGCAGCGGTCATCTTGCAGCCCCCGGGCATGCCCAGTCTCCCACGGGTGCTTCTGGAGCAGTTGCACTACTTAAGAGACCAGCAGATGGCCGCGGCCTCGGTCAATCTCATTACCCTGACTATGGTGCTGGCGTGGTCGGCGGGCCGGTTTCTTTCGTCGAGCGTCGATTCGGATCGATCCGCGCCGGTCCGCGGCACGTAGGGACCAGCAGCGATCCGGTGGCCTCGGCGAGCGGTGGGCCACTTGTGGGCGGGGGGTAGCAGGAGCATCCGTGCCCGAGCTTGGCGGTCCGAGTGTGTTGACGGCACGGGCGGGCCAGACACGTCATAGTGGCGGCGTGGCACTGGCGCACCCCAACATGAAGCGGCTAGCGCGAGTGGCCTGCTTGGCGAGCGGTTTGCTTTGCGCTTGCGGCGACGGTGGTTCGAGCGACGCAGCGGCTCGGGCGAAACCGTTCGAACCGGTGATGGTGATCGGGCAAGCGGGGACCTCTCCAGGAACGTTTTTGCAGCCGCGGTCGTTGGCGACCGACGGGCAGTGGCTTTTCGTGGCCGACCGCTCGGGCCGGATCCAGAAGTTCGACGCTGGCACGGGCAAATGCGTAGCGTGGTGGACGCTGCCGGTGTTTCAGAACGGGATGCCAACGGGGCTGACCATCGGCCCGGCTTCTTCGGGCGTGGCGGCGGGCGGGCTGGTCAAGGCGGGCGAGCCGGTGCTCTATGTGGCCGACACGCACTATCACCGGGTGCTGGTCTATCCGATCGGGGTCGAGAAGTTTGCCACCAGCGAGGGCGGGCGGGGTGAGTCGTTCACGCGCGGCTCACTGCTCATGGCGCCCTCGGCCCCCAAGTGCGACGTGCCGATCCTGGCTCAGTTCGGGGCCTTCGGCATGGGTCCGGGCGAGTTCGTGTATCCGACGCTCGTGCTCCCGCTGCTGGCCCCCGACGGCGTGACGGTCGAGCGGCTGTACGTCAGCGAATACGGCGACCACGACCGGGTCAGCGTCTTCGACGGTGACTTCAAGTTCCTCTTCAGCTTCGGCACGCCCGGCTCGGGGCGCGAAGGCTCGCCGGTGCACTTCGATCGCCCGCAGGCGATGGCTTTCGATCCCGATCGCAAGGCGCTCTGGATCACCGACGCCCGCAACCACCGCGTAGGCCGCTTCACGCTCGAGGGTGCGCTGATCGACTGGTTGGGCGGGGAGGGGGGCCAGCCGGGGGTCACGTTCAATCTGCCGTGGACGATCGCCGGTCTGGGCGACGGGTCGGCCTTGATCGTCGATCGTGGTTCGAGCCAAGTGCGTCGGCTGATGATGGACACGGGGGCAACGATCCAGACTTGGGGCCGGCCCGGGCGGCTGCCGGGCGAGCTGGCCGAGCCATGGTCGGTGGCGGCGACGGAGAAGGTGGTGTTCGTGGCCGACACGAGCAACCATCGTGTGCAGGTGTTCGCCAGGCCGGTGAAGCGATGAAGGACTTAGGAGCACGCGGGAGATGATGTCGCTGGCGTTCCAGGTCGGGCCCGTTCAGTTCAACCAGCCGGTGTGGCTGGTGCTGTTGCCGATCGCCTGGGTGCTGACGATATGGATCGGTCGGCGGACGCTGAGCGGGATGGGGACGACGCTTCGGCGGGTGTCGCTGGTGGTGCGGTTGATCGTGATCGCTCTGCTGGTGGCGGCAGTGGCGGAGCCGCACTTTCGCCGCGAGGCCAAGGCCGTGGCCGTGACGGTGCTTCTGGACGCCTCGCGTTCGGAGCAGGGGTCGGGCGGGAACATGCAGAAGCGGGCCGAGGAGTACATCGTCGCGGCGGGCAAAGGCGCCCGCGAGGGCGATCAGATCGGCGTAGTGACAGCGGCGCGTGATGCGTATGTCCAGGCCCTTCCGGGCCCGGTCGGGCGGCCGCTTGATGTTCAGTTCGTCGGCGCGACCGACGCGACCAACCTCGAGCAAGCCGTGCGGCTGGGCATGGCCGTGATGGGCCAGGAAGCCGCCCATCGGCTGCTGATCATCAGCGACGGCAACGAAACGGCGGGCTCGCTGCTCTCGGCGGCCAAGGCCGCCAAAGCGGCGGGCGTGCCGATCGATGTCTTGCCCTCGCGCTTCAAGCTCGACCGTGAGGTCATCTTTGATCGCTTGCTCGTCCCCGCGACGGCCCGACAGAACGAGAACATCACCCTGCGGGCCGTCATCACGGCAACCCGGCCCACCACCGGCCGGCTCACGCTCACTCTGGGCGGCGAGCCGATCGACCTCAACGGCGACGAGCCGGGCGTGGCGAAGGCCGTGACGCTGGACGCGGGGACCAACGTCTTCCCGGTGCCGATCACGGTTCCATCGAGCGGGCCGCAGCGGTTCGAGGCCGTGTTCGAACCCGACGGCACACAGACGACGGCGTCGGGCGACACGCTGGCAGAGAACAACCGCGCGCTCGGCGTGACATTCGTGGGCGGCGACGGCCGGGTTCTCGTGCTGGTGAGCTCCGACCGCCCCGACGAAGCCGACGGCCTGGTGGCGGTGCTCAAGGCCGCGAGGCTGACGGTGGAGAAGCGGTCGGCGGCGAGCGGCTTCACCGGGCTCGACGACCTGAGCCGCTACGAAGGCGTGGTGATGGCCAACACGTCGGCGTATGACTTCAACCAGCAGCAACAAGAAGAACTACGGGCCTACGTCCACGACCTGGGCGGGGGGCTGCTGGTGATCGGCGGTCCGGAGTCGTTCGGCGCGGGCGGCTGGATCGGCTCGCCGCTGGCCGACGCGCTGCCCATCAAGCTCGACCCGCCGCAGAAGCGGCAGATGCCTCGGGGCGCGCTCGCGCTCATCATGCACTCGTGCGAGATCCCCAACGGCAACTACTGGGGCCGCCGCACAGGCGAGGCTGCCGTCGACGCGCTCTCGGCCCGCGATTACATCGGCGCGCTGGAATCCGACTGGACGGCCGGCTCGGCGGCGTGGGTGCTGCCCATGTCTGAGAAGGGCGACGGGGCGGCGGCCAAGCGGGCATTCCGCTCCATGCGGTTTGGCGACACGCAGAGCTTTGTGCAGATGATGGAGATGGCCCTGGCGGCGCTGCAGAAAATCCCCGCGGGCCAGAAACACGTCATCATCATCAGCGACGGCGACCCCGCCGCGCCGCCCGACGCGCTGATCCAGCAATATATAGCCTCGCGGATCTCCGTCAGCACCGTCGGCGTCGGCATGCACCGCAACCCCGCCGACCTCGCCAAGATGAGGCGGATGGCGCAACTTCTGGGAGGGAACTTCCACGAGATCGACCCCGGCGGGAAGATGGACTCCTTGCCCCAGATCTTCATCAAGGAAGCCCAGACGGTGAAGCGATCGCTGATCTGGGAGGGCGAGCCGTTCTCGCCCAAGATCGTCGGCGGGCTGGTGGACACGCTGCGCGGCGTAAACGCGGTGCCTCCGATCACGGGCTATGTGGTGGCGGCCGAACGCGCGGGCCTGGCCCAGGTGGTCCTGCGCGGGACCGAGGACGACCCGGTGATGGCGCAATGGCAATACGGCCTGGGCCGCGTCGTGGCGTTTACGTCTGATCTCGGCGGGCGCTGGGCGCAGCCGTGGCCAGCATGGGCACAGTACAAGCCGTTCTGGGAGCAGGTGACGCGTTGGGCCATGCGCCCCGCAGGCTCGCCCAACATCCGCGTCACCACCGAAGACCTCGGCGAACAGACGCGCGTGGTCGTCGAGGCGCTCGATGACCAGGGCGATCGGCTCAACTTTCTGCGCTGGGACGCGCGGGCCGTGCGGCCCGACCTGAGCGCCGAGACGCTCAACCTGCGTCAAGTGGGCCCGGGGCGGTACGAGACGCTGGTCGACACCTCGCTAGCGGGGACGTTCACGCTCAGCATGGGCTGGACGCAGTTCGACTCGGGGACTGAAGGCAACGTTTCCGCCGCGCCTAAACGTGGGAACGTCCAGGCGGCCGTCACGCGGCCCTTCGCCGACGAGTTTCGTGCTCTGCGCGATAACGCGCCGCTTCTGGAGCAGGTGGCCAAGGAGACCAACGGGCGGGTGCTGACGGGCGACCCGGCGAAGGACGAGTTGTGGAGCCGGGCCAACGTGCGCGTGCCGGTGTCGCTGCAGGCGATGTGGCTGGGCGTGGCGCTGGCAGCGATCGCGCTGTTCCTGGCGGACGTGGCCGTGCGGCGGGTGCGGATCGACGTGGTGGCGATGGCCAAGGCCGTGCGGCGCGGGTTTGGACGCGGGGCGGCGGCCACGGGGCAGCCCATCGAGAACCTGAAGGCCGCCCGCGACAAGGCCAAGAAGCGGATGGAAGAAGCCGCCCGCGAGCGTGGGTCGGCGTCGCCGGCGGCGCGGGCCCTGGCGAGCGAGGCCGACAAGCGCGTGAAGTTCGAGGCGACCCCCGACGAGTTGAAGGCCGCCCGCGGAGCTAAAGCCGTCACGGACTTCAAGCCCGTCGCGGCCCCCGTGGTGGACAAAAGTAAAGCCACAACGCAGGGCGAAGGCGAGGAACAGGGCATGTCGCGCTTGATGAAAGCCAAGCGGCGGGCCAAGGACGAGATCGAGGACCAGTGACGCGAGTGGACGAAGAATCGGATGACCCAATGACCATTTGGAGCCGAGCATGAGCACCGAGACCGCGGCGGAAGTGAAGGCCAAGTGTGACGAGTTTCGCAAGACGTTCCTGACGCTCAAGGCCGAGATCGGCAAGGTGGTCGTGGGCCACCAGGAAGTGGTCGAGGGCGTGCTGATCGCGCTCTTTGCCGGGGGCAACGTGCTGCTGGAGGGCGTGCCGGGGCTGGGCAAGACGCTCCTGGTGCGGACGCTGGCGGAGGCGCTGACGCTGCCCTTCTCGCGCGTGCAGTTCACGCCCGACCTCATGCCGGCCGACGTGATCGGGACCAATATCGTGACGGAAGACCCGTCGACCGGGCGTCGCGGGTTTCAGTTTCAGCGCGGGCCGATCTTCGCGCAGATCGTGTTGGCCGACGAGATCAATCGGGCCACGCCCAAGACGCAGTCGGCCCTGCTCGAAGCCATGCAGGAACGCAGCGTGACGGTCGCGGGGACGACGTACAAGCTGGACCTGCCGTTCCTGGTCTTGGCGACGCAGAACCCCATCGAGCAGGAAGGGACGTATCCGCTGCCGGAAGCGCAGCTCGACCGGTTCATCTTCAAGATCACTGTGGGCTATAGCCAGCTCGAAGACCTGATGGTGATCCTTGATCGCACTACAGGCGTGGCCGCCGAGAAGGTGAACAAGGTGCTCGACGGGCCGGCAATCCTGGCGGGGCAGCGGCTGGTGCGCGAGGTCATCGTGGCGCCGCACGTACAGCAATACGCCGCGAGGCTGGTGTTGGCGACGCACCCAGATGGTCCGTACGCGGGCGAACTGGCGGCCAAGTACATCCGCTGCGGCTCCAGCCCGCGCGGGGCCCAGGCCCTGCTCCTGGGCTCCAAGGTGCGGGCCCTTATCGACGGCCGATTCCACGTGGGTAACAAGGACATCCAGGATGTGGCCCTCTTGGCGCTGCGGCACCGGGTGATCCTGAACTTTGAAGCCGAGGCGGACCGGATGGGGCACGATGACCTTGTGAAGAAGATCCTGGAAACGACGGCGACGGAGCCTGTGAAGGTGTGAGCGAGGCAGCCCGAGTTGAACGCGAAGGTCGCGAAGGACACGAAGAGAAAGAGCAGTCTCGTTGGCGTGGAGTTGCGCGATGACAGGTTCGAGATTCGGACATCATGAACTGCCGCCTGGGGTGGAAGACGTCGCCAGACGAGTGATCGGCTGCGCCATGGAGGTGCACCGCACGCTTGGCCCTGGCCTGATCGAACGCGTCTACGAAGAGGCGCTCGTGCACGAGCTCGAAACTGCCGGTCTCGCCGTTGCTTCCCAGGTCGAGATCATCCTGCCATACAAGAGGGTGCGCATCGGCGGCCAACGGCTCGACCTCGTCGTGGAAGACCTCGTGATCGTTGAGTTGAAGTCCATCCAAGCAATCCTGGATGTCCATCGCGCGGAGCTTCTCTCCGACCTGCGAGCGGCAGAAAAGCCCGTGGGATTGCTGCTGAACTTCAATGCGATTCTGTTCAAAGACGCCGCCGTGCGCATCCTCAACGAGCGGTGGGCCCAAACCGACGGCCAGCACACCCCTCTGTCGGCTTCTCAAACTTCGCGCTCTTGGCGACCTTCGCGTTAACCCATGCTCAAACTCGACAACCCAACCCGCCCCAAATCCATCGACGAGCTGCTCGACTCGCAGCTTGTGGCTCGGCTCTCGCAGCTCGATGTCACCAGCCGAAAGCTGCTCACCGGAAAGCTCAAGGGCGAGCGACGCTCCAAGAAGCGCGGCGAGTCGGTCGAGTTTGCCGACCATCGGCCCTATGCCATGGGCGACGACCTCCGCCACGTCGACTGGAACATCTTCGGCCGGCTCGACCGCATGTTCCTCAAGCTCTTCCTCGAGGAAGAAGACCTCTCGCTCCACATCATCATCGACGCCTCCGCTTCAGCCGATTGCGGGAACCCCAGCAAGTTTCTGCTCATGCAGAAGCTCGTCGTCGCCCTGGGCTACATCGGGCTCTCCAACATGCACCGGCTCACCTGCACCGCCCTGGGCGGGGTCGAGGGCGGCGTCTCCACCGTCATCCGCGACCTGCGCGGGCGGCGTCGCCTGCAGGAACTCGCCAAATGGACCTGCGGCCTCGAACCCGTCGGCGGCCTCCCCTTCACCGACGCCTGCAAACGCATCTCCCTCACCCGCCGCGGCAAGGGCGTCATGGTCGTGCTCTCCGACTTCTTCATCAAAGAGGGCTATGAAAACGGGCTCCGTCTCCTCGCGGGCCACGGCTACGACGTCTTCGCCATCCAAGTGCTCTCGCCACAGGAACTCGAACCCGACCTCGGCGGCGACCTGCGACTCAAGGACTGCGAGGACGGCGACCTGGCCGACATCACCGTCTCCGCGCCGCTCCTCAAGCGGTACAAGGCCACCATGACGGCGTACTGCAACCGCCTCCGCGACTTCTGCGCCGCCCGCGAGATCATGCACCTGACGGTGCCGTCCAATGTCGCCGTTGATGTGCTGGTGCTCGATTATCTGCGGAGAAGGGGGTTGGTGCGGTGATGCGAAACAACCAAATGGTCAAATGGTCAAATGGCCATATGAAGACGTCGCAGAATTCGGACTCCGCCCGATTTCGTGGGCCATTTGACCATTTGACCAATCGGCCATTTGCGACGCCCTCGCCCCGGCGAGCCACTCCATGACTTTCCTCACTCCACTGCTGGCGGGCATCGCCGCGGCCATCGCCGTGCCCACGTTGGTGATTCTCTACTTCCTCAAGCTGCGTCGCCGCGAGGTGGAGATCAGCACGACGATGCTGTGGAAGAAGGCGATCGAGGATCTGCAGGCCAACGCGCCGTTCCAGAAGCTGCGACGCAACCTGCTGCTCTTCCTTCAACTGCTGGCGCTACTGGCGGCCCTGTTCGCGATCGCGCAGCCCGAGATCAAGACCGAGCAGAGCGGCGGGTTCAAGCACGTCATCCTGATCGATCGCTCGGCCTCGATGCAAGCCCTCGACGGCGGCCCGGCCAACGCGGAGGGCGCGGACCGGATCACCCGCCTGGCTGCCGCCAAGCGCGAGGCGATCGAGCTGGTCAACGCGTTCCAGGAACCGGGCCTTCTGAGTGGCAGCGGCGACGAAGCGATGGTGATCGCCTTCGACAACGCCGCCGAGGTTCGCCAGTCGTTCACGAGCAGCAAGCCCGCGTTGCGGGCGGCCATCGAGTCGATCGAGGCCGTGGACACCGGCTCATCGGTACGCGAGGCGCTGAAGCTGGCCAAGGCCTATGCGCCGCTCCCCGCCGACATCGAGTCCGTCGAGCGGGCCGGCGGCCTGCGGGCCTCCGGCCCGCCCGCCCGGCTCCATATCTATTCCGACGGCCGGTTGCCCGACGCGGGCAAGCTCGCCGAGGATCCCAACAAGGCGGGCCAGGAGATCTCACCCGATGACGACGTGGTGTATCACGCCGTAGGCAAGTCCGATGCGTGGAACGTGGGCATCGTCGGGCTGCGGGCCCAGCGCGCCTTTAACAACCCCAGCCGCATATCCATCTACGTCGGGCTCCAATCGACCGCGCGCGTGCCCAAGACCGTGGATGTGCAGATTTCAGTCGATGGTCGCCAGGGCGAGGTGCGGGCCGTGCCGCTGGCCGCCGCGCAGATCAAGGAAGGCACCGTCGGCGGCGTCCGCAACCTCCGCCCGCGCACCGACGCCAACACCGGCGAAGTGCGCGAAGAACCCGTCGCCGAGCCCGCCGTTAACGCTGGCGAGCTGATCCCCGCCACCGGTGGCGTCGTCTTTTCGCTCGACCGCAGCGACGGCGCCGTCTTCGCCATCGCCATCGTCTCGCCCGACAAAGACGTCCTCCCCGTCGACGACCTGGGCTACGTCGTCGTCTCCCCGGCCAAGGCCCTGGCCGTGGCGCTGATCACGCCGGGCAACTTCTTCCTGCCCGACGCGCTGGCCAGCATGAACCTCTCGCGGCTGGAGACCTTCACCCCCACGCAAGCCGCGGTGATGCTCACGAGCCCCATGGCCGACGAGTTCGATGTCTTCGTGCTCGACCGCTGGCTACCCGAAGGCCGCGACGCCAAGGGCGGGCTGGGGAAGATGCTGCCGGCGGGCAGATCGTTGGTCTTCGGCGCGGTGCCGCCCGCCCCGCTGGGGATGAACGACCTGGGCCCCGGCGAACCAACCGTCATCATCGACTGGGCCCGCGAGCATCCGGCCCTGCGCAACGTCGGCCTCGAAACGCTGCTCATCAACCCCGGTCGCCAGACCGAAAAGTCCGACGGCAGCCTCGCCACCGTCCTGGCCACAGCCCAGGGCGGGCCCGCCATCTTTGAAGTCAGCGACCCCACCACGCGCGGCATCGTCGTGACGTTCGACATCCTCGAATCCAACTGGTGGCGCTACCCGGACTTCCTGCTCTTCATCCTCAACAGCCTCACCTACCTCGGCAACGAGGCCAACGTCGCCGGCGACGGCGTCCGCCCGGGTTCCGTCCTTAGCGAGCGTCTGCCCGCGGCCGCGCGAAACGTGACGCTCGGTCTTCCGGATAAGACCCGTGCCGACCTGCTGCCTACCCCAGATGGCCGCGTGGCCTATGGGCCGGTGCGCCACGTGGGCATCTACACCGTCTCGTGGACGGGGCCAACAGCCGGCGGCGATGTGGAGGTGGATGGACGGGCCCGCCGTGCGGTGGCGGCCAACCTGCTCGATTCGGAAGAGTCCGATATCCGCACCCTCGAAGTGCTCCCGCTGGCCTCGCGCGTCGTGCAGGCCGAACCACCCGGCGGCCAACGCCCGACCAAGCTCTGGCCGATCCTGCTTCTGGCCGCGCTGGCGGTCGTGCTTCTGGAATGGTTCATCTACAACCGCAAGGTGATCGTGTAGACTGACCGCCCGTTGCTCCGCTCGTGGATCCATCACGCCATGCCGACTCGTGGGTACATCATGTGGCTGGCTGTCTTTGCAGCGATGCTCGCCGGGCCTGCCTGGTCGGCGCAACCTTCGTCGGCAGGGGCCTCGTCGGCAGGGGCCCCGTCGGCAGGGGCCCCGTCGGCACAACGACCGGCACTCAAAGTCAGCTTCGGCTGGGACGGCCTTTCGCTCGTGGCCGAACGGTGGTCGCCCGTTGCCATCACGCTCGACTCCGGGGCCGACGCGATTGACGGGCTGCTCCGCATCGAGTATCGCCAGGACCACTCTCAAGACGTCCGACTGATCCAGCAAGTCGCGACCACGCCGGGGCGGAGCGTGCGGATCGAGGCTCTCGTATGCGTCCCCAGAAACACCGAAGAGATCAGCGTGGTCCTGCTGAGCTACGAAGGAGAGCGGCTCGCCGTTGAGCGCTTCGGGGGCTCCAGCCCGCGCGCGGCCCCGCTCCCCGTGATCCGCGGCGGTGATAACCTTCCCGTGGTCGTCATCGGCGCGCGAGTCGGTCTGAAGGCCGCGGTTATCGACAAGCTTGCCACCGAACCCCGCGAAACGGACTCGCTCCCGAGCGGTGCGGACCGGGTAATCCAGCGGTCGCCGATCGACCTGCCCGCCGCGTCGGCGGCGTACCACGGCCTCATGCTGGTGGTCATCGACGCCGCGTCCATCCAGGATATCGAACCGCGAGCCCTGACCGCCTTGCGAGAGTGGATCCTCGGCGGCGGCCGAGCCGTCGTGCTCTCGCGTGGAGCAACGCCCACTTGGCGCGCCCTCCTGCCGCCCGGACCACTCGGCGACCTTGTGCGGCCGCTGGCACCGAAGGTGGACGCGCCGCCCAGACAGCTCATCGAAGACCTGCGCGTCGTCGCTGTCGATCCCCAGTCGAACAAGGTGGCCGCGAGCCTGCCGCAAAGACCCATGGCGCTCACTGATCGCGGCATCGCCGAGGGCTGGCGCCTGCGCTGGTCCATTGACGGCTCGGGCGAGGGCCTCATCGCCGAGGGGCCCGTGGGCATGGGGTGGCT
>Ga0105047_10005466_pt1 | contig 21799 bp, 21 predicted proteins | sample MAT04_FD_78384 | JGI IMG/M metagenome (GOLD analysis project Ga0105047, IMG submission 78384) | Freshwater microbial communities from Lake Fryxell liftoff mats and glacier meltwater in Antarctica - MAT-04 (megahit assembly) | ecosystem: Environmental > Aquatic > Freshwater > Ice > Liftoff... | reverse complement strand
TCCCAGAAGCCGAAGATGTTGCCGCCGTGCTCGTTGTCGGTGTCGATGCCGAACTCGGCCACCTTCTCGGCGTTGGTGCTGACGGCGACGAAGTGCTGCGCAACCGCAGCATCGCCCAGCTCGCTGGTGAGCCACTTCCGCGCCTCACCGGCGTTGGTCAGCGTCTCGATGGTGGTGAACGTCTTCGAGCTGACCACCACCAGCGTGGTGGCGGGGTCGAGGTCGGCGAGGTTGCTGGTGATGTCGGCGCCGTCGACGTTGCTGACGAAGCGACAGTCGAGGCCTGGCTGGCCGAACGCTTCGGTGGCGAGGTACGCCATGGCCGGGCCGAGGTCGCTGCCGCCGATGCCGATGTTGACCACCGTGGTGATGCGCTGCCCGGTGGCGCCCAGCCACTCGCCGCTGCGCACCTTGTTGGCGAACACTGCCATGCGATCGAGCACGTCGTGCACGTCGGGCATCACGTCGTGGCCGTCGACCACGAGGCTCGAGTGGCGTGGCGCACGCAGTGCCGTGTGCAGCACGGCGCGCTGCTCGGTGGTGTTGATCGGCTCGCCGGCGAACATCGCGTCGCGATGCTCGGCAACACCGGCCGCCGCGGCCACGGCCTGCAGCGCGGCCAGCACGCCGTCGTCGATGAGGTGCTTGGAGTAGTCGATGCGCAGCTCGCCGGCGTGTACGACGTAGCGCTGAGCGCGCTGCGGGTCGGTGGCGAACAGTTCGCGCAGGTGGGCCGGCGGCGGGGTGGCCTGCAGCGCGGCCCACGCAGGTGTGGTGGTGATGTCCATCGCCGCCGACGCTACCCAGTGGCGGGCAGCAGTGCGGCGGCAGCCTGGTCGAGCACCACCACCGTGTCGCTGCGCCGAACGCGCTGGATGGGCAGCGACGAGTCGCCCAGCAGCCACTGCCGCACAGGTTCCGCCTTCGCCTGGCCCGTTGCCAGCACCAGCCGGTGCCGGGCTGCGTTCACTGTCCGCGGCGTGAGCGTCATCCGCACGAAACCGTTGTACTCGCCGCTGAGGGCGACCGCCGGGCGCTGATCGACCACGGGGTCGCCGGGCGGCCATGAGGCCGTGTGCCCATCGTCGCCCAGCCCCAGATGCACCACGTCGAAGCGTTCCGGCAGCGATGCGGCGTAGCGCATGGCACCGGCGGCAAGGTGCTTCACCGTGACCGGCATCAGGTGCACGCGGCAGGCAGGAAGCGGCAGCGCGTCGAGCAATGCAGCATTGCGTGCAGGGTCACCGTCGGGGGCCACCCGCTCGTCGACCTGCCACACCGACACGGCCTCCCACGGCACGTCGAGCTCGGCCAGCGCGGCGAACATCAGCGCAGGAGTGCTCCCCCCACTGACCGCCAAACTGGCAAGACCCCGCCGCCGAACCGCATTGCGAACCTGCCGAGCGACCCACGCCGCAGCCGCGTCCGCGGCATCGTCGGCGGTGCCCAGGACCAGAATCTCCATTCCACCAGCATTGCAGTCGGCCAGAGCCGGCCGGAACCGGTAGTTGTGCGCTGCGTTGCGCTCAGCGCAACCCAGCGCACAAGTACCCGGTGGACATGGCCCTCGCCATGGCCGATCGCCCCGCCACCCCGCCGCGTGTGTGCAGGTTCGTTCGGCATGCGGTCGAAAGTGCGCAGACGCGGGTTGGTCAGAGGCGTGAGAGGAAGTCGACGACGGGGGCGGTGAAGGCGTCGTTGCGGTCGCCGGCGACCATGTGGTGGGCGTCGCGCACGTCGACGTACTCGGCGTGGGGCACGATCTGCAGGAACTCCTGCGCAGTCTCCTCGCTGACCACATCGCTCATCCGGCCGCGCACCAGCAGCACGGGCAGCGTCAGCCGGCGAGCATGCTCGACGAAGATGTCGACGTGCGTGCTCGTGCGCGGGCGACGGTCTTCGCCCATGAACGCAGGGTCCCAGTGCCAGCGATAGCGACCGTCGTCGCCCAGGCGCAGGTTGCGGGCCAGGCCGTCGCTGTTGGCCGGTCGCGGACGATGCGGCATGTACTCGGCCACGGCGTCGGCAGCCTCGTCGAGCGAGGCGAAGCCTTCCGGGCGACCGGTCATGAACGACACGATGCGTTGAATGCCCGCCGCCTCGCTGCGGTGTGCGATGTCGACCAGCACCAGCGCGCTCGCCGCCGGCGGCAGCCCTTCCTCCGCTCGCATGCCTTCCATCCACATGCCCGTGATGCCACCCATCGACGCACCCACCAGCGCCGGACAACCCAACGTGGTGCACCATGCTTCGGCGTCGGCACGCATCACGGCCATGCTGTAGTCGCCGGTCGGGTCCCAGTCGCTGTCGCCGTGGCCGCGCAGGTCGGCGCTCACCGCATAGAAGCCGGCCTTCGCCAACGCCGCAGCGGTGCCACCCCACGAGTGCCGGGTCTGCCCGCCGCCGTGCAGCAGCAGCACCGCCCGATTCGCCGGGTCGCCATACGCGTCGGCCACCAGTTGCACGCCGTTGGCACCTTCACAATGGATTCGCTGCTTCACGGGAGACATGGGTAGCACAGCGCCTCACTCGCCGGTGAAGTGGGCCTCGCGCCGCTCGAGGAACGCCAGCACGCCCTCACGATGGTCGGCAGTGCGGAACAGCTCACCCAGCGAGCGCGACACCCACTGGCCGAGCTCGTTCCAGTCGGGATCGAGCGCTTCGCGCAGGCCAGCCTTCAGACGCTGCACAGCAAGTGGCGGACGCGCTGCGATCTTGTGCGCCAACTCCAGCGCGGTGGGCAGCAACTCGTCGTGCGGCACCACACGCGACACCAGGCCCCAGCGCTCGGCGGTGGCGGCGTCGATGACATCGCCGGTGAGCAGCAGTTCGGCGGCACGTTCGCGACCCACCAACTGCGCCAGCCGACCGAGCCCGGCGACGTCGCTGCACAACCCGCGCAGCACGAACAGCTCACCGAACTTCGCCTTCTCGGAGGCAACCCGCAGGTCGGCCATCAGCGCCAACTCCATACCCCAACCAACCGCGGCACCGTTGACCGCGGCGATGACGGGCACGTCGGTGTGCAGCAACGCGTCGGCGGCCGGCGTGAGGCGGGGCGTGGCCATGGTGGGCGTCTTGCCGGTGCCGCCACCCATAACTTCCCGCACGTCGTCGCCGCTGCAGAACGCCGGGTCGGCACCGGTGATGACCAGGCAACGGGCCGTGGTGTCGCGCACCGCCCGCTCGAGCTCGTCATAGCTCTGGAAGCGCAACGCGTTGCGCACGTCGGGCCGATCGATGGTGACCACGTCGACATGGCCCACTCGCTGCACCTGCACGTCTGCCATGGGAGCCTCCTCGCCACGTACTGTAGGAAGTCGTGACCACGCTCTCCGCTACCGGAATCTTTGCACTCCACGACCGCATCCACCACGAGCTCGACGCCGGCCACATCACCGCCGCACAGGTGGCCATCGGGCTCGACGGCGAGGTGGCGCACTTCGAAGCGTTCGGCAGCGCCACCACCGAGCAGCGGTTCGTCATCTTCTCCGCCACCAAGACGCTGGTCGCGATGGCGCTGCTCCCCCACTTCGCCGACGGCTCGCTCGACCTCACCACGCCCGTCGCTCACTACCTGCCGGAGTTCGGGCACCACGGCAAGGACACGGTCACCGTGCTGCAGCTGCTCACCATGCAGGGCGGCTTTCCGCAGGCACCGATGCCGCCGAACCGGTGGGGTACCAGCGAAGGCAGGCGTGCCGCGTTCGCCGAGTGGCCACTCGACTGGCCGGCCGGTTCGCACACCGAGTATCACCCCGTCTCGGCGCACTGGGTGATTGCCGAGCTGCTCGAGTCGCTCAACCAGCGCAGCTACCTCGACGTGGTGCACGAACGAGTCGTGGCACCCGCAGGTGTGGGTCGCATCCTCGGGCCTGAGGCCGTCGGAGGCGTCACGGTGCGCGCCATCGGCGAGTACCCGACCGACCTGGCCGACCTCGTCGCCACCTACGGCAGCGAGGAGTACGTGCCCGTGGCCAGCATCGGCACGCAGGCACTGCTGTCGATGAACGACCCGCGCGCGCAGGGCGTCGGCGTGCCCGGCGGCGGCGCCGTGGCAACTGCGGCCAACCTGGCCGCGATCTATCAGCACTTCCTGCACAACTTCGGTGGCGCGTTGCCCGACGAGTGGCTGGCCGATGCCGTCGGCACCATCCGTAACGGCAGCGTCAGCGTCAGCGACAAGGTGCCGGCCAACCGCACCATCGCCGGCTACACCTCCGGCAACGACGGCTTCCACCTGCACCGCTGGATGCCCGCCGCACCCGCCGCGTTCGGGCATGCCGGCGCCGGCGGCCAGCTGTGCTGGGTCGACCCGCAGTCCGGCCTCAGCTTCAGCTTCCTGCACGACACCCTGAACGAAGACCCGCGCGTCGAATTCCGCCGCGCCGCCGACCTCAACGACCTCGCGCTCGCGTTGGGGCGGTAGCCCGTGGCCGCGCACGGCCCCTCCACACCGCACGCCGAACAGCGAGCCGGCATCATCGCCGGCGCTGCCGCGTATGTCGTGTGGGGGCTGCTCACCATCTACTGGAAGCAACTCGGCGACTTCGACGCGTTCGAGCTGATCGGCTGGCGCATCACCGCAGCGGCCGTGGTGATGTCGGGGGTGCTGACCATCACCCGCAGTTGGCGAGCATTGGCAGTCGTGCTGAAGAACCGGGCGCTCCTGTTGCGCGTGGCAGCGGCCGCGATACTGCTCACTGTCAACTGGACTGCCTACGTGTCGGCCGTGGTGCAGGGGCACGTGCTCGAAACTGCGTTGGGCTACTTCATCGCCCCACTGGGCACCGTCACCGTCGGCGTGCTGGTGCTCCACGAGCCGCTGCGCGCCGCGCAGAAGGTCGCGCTCGGGCTGGCGGCCATCGCCGTCGTGGTGCTGACCATCTCCTACGGGCGAGTGCCGTGGCTGGCGCTGCTCATCGCCACCTCGTGGACCGCCTACGGCTACCTCAAGAAGCATGTGCCGCTGACGCCCGTCGAGAGCATGGCCGCTGAGTCGTTCATCCTGGTCGTGCCGGCGATGGTGTTGGTGGCGCTACTCGCTGGTCGGCCCGACAGCATCCCGAGCAGTGCGTCGGCCACCGAATTGTCGTATGCGCTGCTCACCGGAGTGGCCACGGTCGGGCCGCTGATGCTGTTCGCCTACGCCGCACAGCGAATGCCAATGAGCATCATCGGCCCGATGCAGTACATCGTGCCCTCGATGAACTTCATCATCGGCTGGCAGCTGTACGACGAGCCGCTGTCGGCCACCAAGTTGTTCGGCTTCGCACTGGTGTGGGTGGGCCTCGCCGTGCTCACCGCCGACACCCTCCGCCGCGCCCGCCGGGCGTGACGACCCCATCGCCCCTGTTGCGTCTGTGCAGTTCCGCTCGCAGAGCGATCGAAAGTGCACACACGCGGAACTCGGGCCGTTCGCTCTCGACATCTGGGTCCGCATCGTCCCGGTACCCGAGACGAATCCGGTCCAGAACACCGAGCGGAACGTTTCCTGTCCAGAAACCGCTGCGGTGCTCGCCGACTTGGGTGTGGACGCGGAAGTGGCCCACCCCCCGGAGGGGCGGGCCACTTCTCAGTTGCTACGAGGTACTGCAGACCCGGGTGGGTCAGCTCTCGAATTCGGTGATCAGCTCGCCGATGTCGGTAAACGTCGCAGTCGCGGCGTTGTACTGGCGCACAATGAGGCTCTCGGCGATGAACGTGTCTTCTTCGCCCATCATCTTGAAGACCACACCATCGATGCCCAGCATGGGGACGTACGTGAAGTTGCGGGCTGCGTTGATGATGGATGCCTGGGTGAGACCCTCGGGCGAAGCGGCTGCCTGGATGAGAACGGCAACGGTGACTTCGGCGGCGGTCCAGCCAGCCGTGGCGATGGAGACGATCTCCGACTTGCCCTCGGCAGCCATGAAGGCCAGGTACTCGGCGACTGTCGGCACCTCGGCGTTGGCCGGGTCGGCCACGTCGATGAGGTTGTTGGAGGTGTAGAGGCCGTTGGCCGCGGCACCGGAGGCACCGAGGATGCGGCTGCTGGCGCACGTGTTGGTGAGGAACACTGCCGGGGCCCAGCCAGAGTTGGCGGCCTTCGCCTTGTCGACCTCGGTGAGGAAGCTGACGCACTGGTTACCCAGCGGCACGGCCATGATCACATCGGGCGCCTCGGTGGCGATGTTGGTGATCTGCGCCACGGGCGGGGCCGAGTCGGTGGCCTCGACCGTCTCTTCTGACACGATGGTGATGCCGTACTCATCGGCGAGTTCGGTGAACGCATCGACGTACACCTGGCCGAACTCGTTGTTCACGTGGAACAGCGAGACGGTGGCACCATCGGGGTACAGCTCGGCGATCTGCGCCGCGTAGATCTGCGACTCGACTGTGTACGGGGCCAGCTGGCCGGTGGTCCACGGATAGTCGGCCGCTTCGCCCCAGTCGGGCGAGCCGGTGAGGTTGGCGAGCTGCGGGATGCAGTTGTCGTTCAGCGTGCCGCGCACAGCAGCGTTGTTCGCGGTGCCGATGATGCCCGAGAAGATGTGCGAACCGCTGTCGATCAGCTTCGACACTGCGCCGGGGGTGAGCTCGGCGTTGAACTGGTCGTCCTCGATGGCGACTTCGATGGTGACCCCATCGAGCAGGTTGTTCTCGTTGGCGTACTTGATGTAGGCCTCGAAGCCGTCCTTCACCGGAGCGAATGCAGCCGCTGCGGGGCCACCCGACAACGGCATCACCGAGCCGATCTTGATGGTGCCTTCGATGGGCGCATTGGCGGCATCGGGGTCGACGCACAGGCTGGTGTCGACGGCCCAGCCTTCAGGCATCGCCAATTCGGTGCTGTCGGTGACCACTTCGGTGGTCTCGGTGGAGCCGCCTTCGGTGGTCTCGGTGGCGCCTTCGGTGGTTTCGACCGCGGCCGCCGTGGTGTCGGCGCTGCCGCCGTCGTCGCCGCCGCACGCAGCGAGCAACAATGCGCCGGCGGTGAGCGCTGCGGCCCAAGTCTTCTTGCGTTGTTTCACTGCATCTCCCCCTCGGGGTGATTGATGTTGGGTGTGACCGCAAGGGCCACTGGCGCCACGCCAACCGCACCCGCGGGACGGCGCAGGACACGAACGACCATTGGACTGTACTGCTTCCACACTCCTGCGAGCCCTCTCGGCGCCACGAACATGAGCAAGATCAGCAGCACGGCGAAGATGCCATCGCTCGGCGAGATCTTCGCCCAGCCAAAAAACGGTCGCAGCACACCGGGAATCGAGTCGTCACTGGCCCAGGAGCCGGTCTTGTCGGTGACGAACACGTAAATGCCACCGCCGATGATGGGGCCCCACAGCGACCCGGCACCACCGATGACCATGACGATGAGGAACGTGATGGCACCGCGCACCGTGAGGCTCTGGATGCCTTCCGGGCTGACACCACCAGTCTTGATGGCGGTGACACAACCGGGCAGCGCGCACAGCCCGGCGGAGATACCGAAGACGAAGGCCTTCGTGGCCACCAGGTTGATACCCATGACCGCAGCGGCTGTCTCGTTGTCGCGAATGGCCACCATGCTGCGACCGACCCGGCTCTTCACCAGTCCACGGCACACGAGGTACACGACCACGACCACGACCACGGCAATCCAGTAGAAGAACGCCGCCTTGTTGTCGGGCTTTCGGAGATCGCCGAACGGGCCCCAGTCGAAGATCTCGAAGAACTGCATCTGACCGCGAGCCTGGGCACCGATGTTGAACCCGGTTTCGGCCACCTGTGCATCCTGCGCCGGGAGACCCGCGCCACCGCCGGTGAGCCACGACAGCTTCTTCCACGTCGCCAATTGGGGGAACACCAGGGCCAGCGCCAGCGTGACGAGTGCGAGGTACACGCCCTTGATGCGCGAGGACGGGAACGAGACGATGACGCCCAGGATGAACGACAGGACGAAGGCCACGGGGAACGTGAGCCACGGGCTCCAGCCATAACGGGACACGAGGATGCCGGTGGTGTAGGCACCCATCCCCAGGAAGGCGCTGTGGCCGATCGAGATCAGGCCGGTGTAACCCAGCAGCAGGTTGAGCGACATCGCAGCACTCATCAGGACCAGCGCCTCGATGACGGTCAGGATGGTACCGGCACCGGTGCGCGTGGGCACCCACAGCACGACGAGGAACACCGCAGCGGCGGTGACCAGGCGGATGACCCAGCTGGCGACGCCACCCTCGCGGATGGTGAACAGCGACTTCATACTCGTTCCACCTTGGCAGTGCCGAAGAGGCCGGAGGGTTTGATGAGGAGCACGGCGAGGATGACGACGAACGCCACGGCCAGCTTCATGTCTTGACCGATCCACTTCTGCGCATAGCCCGACGACATGTTCTCGACCACACCGATGATGAGCCCGCCGAGCACCGCACCGCCGGGCGAGTCGAACCCACCAAGGGTGGCGGCAGCCGACCCGTAGATGAACACCGTGAACATCAGGCCGAGGTTGACGTTGCTATTGAGCCCGGCGATGACGACGCCACCGACCGCACCAATGGCGGCGGCCAAGCCCCAGCTGACCATGAGCACTGTATTCGTGCGGATGCCCGCCAACTTCGCACTCTCGGTGTTGCTGGCCACAGCTCGCATCGCAAGGCCGAACTTGGTCTTGTTGAACAGCAGGAACAGCAGCGCTGTGATGACCAGCACCAAGAGCAGAATGCCGGCACGGTCGTAGCGGATGGTGACGCCGAAGGGCTGCCAGAAGTCGTCGCGTGCGTTCGGGAACAGGCTGGGATAGCTCTGCTGCTTGCTGCCCACACCGGAGTTCGGCAGGTTCTGGTTGCCCCAGATGGCCCCGTCGAGCCAGTTCAGGAACGTGAACAGACCGAGCGTCACGATGAACACAGCGAACGGCGACTTATTGCTGATCGGCCGCACCAGGGTGACCTCGGCGAGCGCGCCGAGCATGAAGCCCACTGCCATGCCCATGGGGAGGGCGATCCAGACGTGGATGCCCCACTCGCCGAACTGGTACACGCAGTAGGCGCAGAACAGGGCCATCTCGCCCTGGGCGAAGTTGAGGTGGCCGGTGCCGCGATAGATGATGACCAGGCCCAGCGCAATGAGCGAGTACACGCTGCCTTGGGCGAGACCATCGATGAGACGTTGGAAAAACAGTTCCATCAGAACCCCAGGTACGCCTTTCGGATTGCGTCGTCAGCGCCTAGCTCCTCAGCCGAGCCGGTGGCAACGATCCGGCCGGTTTCGAGCAGGTACACCCGGTTGGCGATGTGCAAGGCCAGGTTCGCGTTCTGTTCCACCAGCAGCACCGACAGACGCTCATCGCGATTCAGGCGTTCGAGCACTGCGAACAGCTCTTGCGTGATGAGCGGCGCCAGGCCCAGGCTGGGCTCGTCGCACAGCAGCAGCTTCGGGCGGCTCATCAGTGCACGAGCGATGGCGAGCATCTGCTGCTCGCCGCCGCTGAGGCTGCCGGCACGCTGGTGCCGGCGCTCGGCAAGGCGTGGGAAGACCTCGAACCACTTGTGCATGTCGTCGTGCACGCCGTCAGCGCCGTGACGCACGTAGGCGCCAGCGAGCATGTTGTCTTCCACGGACAGCTCGGGGAACGTGCCGCGACCTTGTGGCACCTGCGCCACACCGGAGCGCACGATGGAATCCGCCGATGCCTTGTGGATGTCGTGCCCCTCGAACTCGATGACGCCGTAGCGAGGAATGAGCCCACTGATGGCCCGCATGGTGGTGGTCTTGCCGGCACCGTTGGCACCGAGCATGACCACGAACTCGCCATCGTCGACGTGGAGTTCGATGCCATCGAGCACGTTGACCGGGCCGTAACCGGCCCTCAGTTGGCTCACGCGGAGCAGGCTCATGCGGTGGTCCCCAGATAGGCGGTGATGACCGCTTCGTTGCGCTGCACTTCTTCCGGTGTGCCGTCGGCGATCTTGCGACCGAACTCCATGGCCACCACTCGGTCGCTGATGCTCATCACCATGCTCATGTGGTGCTCGACGAGCAGCACGGTGAGATTGAACTGGTCGCGGATCTGCTGGATGGTGCCGCCCAACTCGTCGACCTCGCCGTGAGTGAGGCCGCTGGCGGGCTCGTCCATGAGCAGGAACGTCGGGCGAGCGGCGAGCGCTCGAGCGATCTCGAGCCGCTTCAGCGTGCCGAACGGCAGGCCCATGGCCGGGCGGAACGCCAGCGGGGCGAGGCCCAGTTGGTTGAGCAGGTCACCGGCGAAGTCGCGCGTTTCACGGTTCTCCTTCGCAGCGCCGAGCCGGAAAATGGCGCGGTTGAAGCCCACCTTGCCCTGGCTGTGAGCGCCCACCATGACGTTCTCGAGCAATGACAGCGTGGGGAACAGCGCCAGGTTCTGGAAGGTGCGGGCGATGCCGAGGCGGGCGATGCCGTGCGGCGGAACGTTCAACAATTCCTTGCCGCGGAAACGCACCGAGCCGAGGCTGGGTTGGTAAATGCGACTGACCACGTTGAACATGGTGGTCTTGCCAGCACCGTTGGGCCCGATGAGGCCACAAATGTGGCCCTCCTCGATGCTGAACGACAGGCCGTCGAGCGCCACGATGCCGCCGAAGCGCACCGTCACGTCTTCTACGTCGAGCAAATTCACTGCGAACTCGTCCTCCCCCGGTGGCTGAGTGCCGTCACCGTAGCCGGTGCCTGCTGAGTCCGCCGAGACAATCGGAATCGTCGCTCCGCCGCCTGGAATGCGACAATGAGGCCTTCGAACACCTCGGTTTCCCGCCATGACTCACACCGTTCCCACGTTCTCACTCGACAACTGGCGCTCCGGCGCCGACGAGATCGATACAGCGCGACAACTGCTCGACATGTGCCATGGAGTCGGCTTCTTCTACCTCACCGACCACGGTGTGCCGCCCGACTTCCTGGAGCGCTACTTCCAGCTGCTCGAGCAGTTCTTCGCGCTACCCGCGGCCACGAAGTCGCTCATCGCCAAGCACCAGTCGCCCCACTTCCGTGGCTGGGAGCAGGTGGGCGCCGAGCTCACCAACAACCGGGTCGACCATCGCGAGCAGCTCGACGTCAGTAGCGAGCACCCGCCGTACCCGGTCGATGTCGACCCCGTGTACCTGCGGCTCGACGGCCCCAACCAGTGGCTGCCCGAGCACCACCTGCCGGGCTTCCATGCCGCCGTCGAGGAGTTCTTCGAACGCATGGGCGCCGTCGCCTGGGAGCTGATGGAGGTCATGTCGGTAGGCCTCGGCCTTCCGCGGCATCACCTCCGCGACACCTTCGGCGAGCGACCCCTGTCGTTCGTGAAGCTGATCAGCTATCCGCGCACGCCAGCCGGAGAAGCCGGGGTGAACGCCCACCACGACGCCGGCTTCCTCACGCTGCTGTTGCAGCACGGCGTGGGCGGCCTGCAGGCGCTGGCACCCGATGGCGAGTGGTTGGCCGTCGACCCGCCGCCCGGCGCCATCATCGTCAACATCGGGGAGATGCTGCAGGCGATGACGGGCAACTACTTCGTGGCTTGCACCCACCGGGTCATCGCCACCGAACCCCGCTTCTCCAGCGCATACTTCCACGGCCCCGATCTGCGCACGCCGCTGGTGCCGCTCGATCTACCCGCTCACTTCGCGGAGGCGGCCGCTGCAAGCCCACGCCATCGTCAGGCCGGGTTCATGGCCAAGCGCGGCGAACTGTTGGACGGCCAAGACGGCATCACCAGCGAGAGCGCGCCGGTGTATGGCCAGCAGCTGTGGAACTACTACGTGCGCAGCTATCCCGACGTGGTCGAGGCGCACTTCCCCGGCTCGCTCTGAGCCCGTCCGATCACCCGCCAGCGACTGCCACGGCAGCGGCCACTGCAGCGTCCGTGATGCGCTGCGCTCGAACGTCGCTGGCGAGGTTGGCTGCCATCCGGTTCATGACGTAACCGACGGCGAGTTGGTGCTCGGGGTGCGCGAAGCCGACCGAGCCACCTGCGCCCGGGTGCCCGTACGAGCCGGGGCCTGCGAACGGAGAGAACATGCCGCTGGTCATGAAGCCCATGCCGAACGTCGTCCCCACCACGAGGCATGCGTCGGCCTCGCCGAGCGGCGTGACCGTGGTGCGCGCCACATCGCGCGTGGCGTCGTCGAGCAGCTGCACCCCGCCGACTGGGGCGAGAGTGGCCGCATAGATGCGCGCGATCGACGCGGCATTGGTGATGCCGTTGGCGGCGGGGATCTCGGCGGCGTGCACCGCGCGCGTGTTGAACAGCCCGTCGCCCGACAGCGCTCCATTGAGGCTGAGCGCCCGCCCGGCATTGCTCTCAGGCCCCGTGAACATGTCGATCATCGCCTGCACGTTGGGATCGTCGCTGCGGGAGGTCATGCCTCCGATGAGCGGCGACACGCGAGGCTCGAGAGCTTCGGGCAGACCGATGTAGAACTCGACACCGAGCGGCTCGGCAATCTCTTCCTGCACGAAACGGCCGATGTTGCGATGCTGTGGGTCGACCCGCCGCACCAGCTCACCGGCGAGGAAGCCGAACGTGACGGCGTGGTAACCGTGCGTGCTGCCGATCGGCCACTCGGGTGCGGTGTCAGCCAGACGGCTGGTGATGGTGGTCCAGTCGAGCGCCTCCGCCATCGTGAGGGGGCCTTGCACGCTGAACAGACCGCACTGGTGACTGAGCAGTTGAGCGACAGTGGCAGCGCCCTTGTGGTGCGCGGCGAACTCGGGCCAGTAGCTGCTGACCGGTTGGTCGTACGCAAGCAGCCCGCGCTGCACGCACATGGCGACCGCGATGGAGGTGATGCCCTTGGTGGTGCTGAACACGAGTTGCAGAGTGCCCGCGTCGTACGGACGCGACTGCGCCTCGTCGAACCAGCCTCCGGTGAGATCGACCACCTTCTCGCCGCGGTGGTACACGGCGGCGCCGGCGCCGACCTCCTCGGTGTCGGACAGGTTCTCGGTGAAGGCGTCACGGACGCCCTCCCATCCAGGTGCGACAAAGCCGTCGAGGGTCATGAGGGCGAACGTAGCGCCCGCGTCGACCGGCGGGTCAGTCGTACCAGTTCAAGGCCGCGCGCATCGTGGTGTCGAAGTCCTCGAACGTCATCGCCGCCTTGGTCGCGATGATCAGCTCGGCGTCGGCGCCCACCGGGTAACGCAGCTTCCCCGGCAGCTCGGTGGCCGCCTGATAGATCACATCGGCCACCTGCTGCGCAGGCGCCGGCTCGCCGTTCACCAGCGAACGCTGCGCGAGGTGGAACCGCTCACGACGCTCGTACTCGGGCGTATCGGGCGTCATTGCCGCGGCATGGATGCCGTTGGTACCGAGCTGCGTGGAGAACTGGCCGGGCTCGACCACTCGCACCCGAATGCCATGCTGCGATAGCTCGAAGTGGAGGGCTTCGGAGATTGCTTCCACCGCGTGCTTGCTGGCGGCGTAGATCCCGCCGTAGGGGGTGCCCACCAGCCCGGCGACGGAGCCGACGTTGACGATGGTGCCGCCGCCGTTGGCCAGCATCGCCGGGACCACCGCTCGCACCACCCGCACGACGCCGGTGACGTTGGTGTCCATCTGACGGGCCACCTCCTCGTCGGCGAGCAGGTGGATCGGGCCGAATACCTCGATGCCGGCGTTGTTCACCACCACATCGATCGAGCCAGCGGCGGCGAGCACCGCCGCGACCGCTGCGTCGACGCTGGCGGAGTCGCACACGTCGAGCGGCAGCTGCGTGATGTCGTCGCGGGCATCGAGCGCCGCCGACTTCCCCGGCGTGCGCATGGTCGCAAACACACGATGGCCATGGTCGGCGAAGGTGAGCGCCGCCAGTTCGCCGAAGCCAGTACTGCAACCGGTGATGAGAACGTTCGACATGGCGTGCGACGGTAGCCCACACAGCTTTACGTAAAGGCTGTCGAGCGCTGACCAGGTGATCAGCGTCTCGGACCTTGACACAAAGCGGACTCGCCACGGTTTGTGTCAAGAATTCGAAGCTTGCACCGCAGGTCACGGCCCGACAGCCTCTACGTAAAGCCGGATGCTGGGGCGGGGCGACCGGCAGCTCAGCTGTCGACGATCTCGCGCAACATCTCGATCTGCTCCACCGCGTTCGGGCCCACCGGATTCACCGACAGCACGGTGACGCCGGCTTCCTTGAAGGCAGCGACGCGCTCCTTGATGTAGCCCTTAGGCCCGACGAGGTGCGACAGTTCCAGCCACTCACCCGGCAGCGCGGCGGCGGCTTCGTCCTTCTTGCCCTCGAGGTACAGGTCTTGCACCTCGGCGGCTTCCTTCTCGTAGCCGTACGCGCAGGCGATGTCGTTGTAGAAGTTCTTGCCGCGCGCACCCATGCCGCCCACGTACAGCGCCATGCCGGGGCGGGCCATGTCGAGCACCTTCGTACGGGCATCGCCAGTGAGCGACTCGTCGATGGCCAGCATGCCACCCGCCGAGATGTCGAGGCGCTTGCGCGCAGGGTCGCGCTTGGCGAGGCCGGCCTTCAGCTGCGGGCCCCACACGTTGTGGTACTTCTCGGGCACGAACATGATCGGCAGCCAGCCGTCGGCCATCTCGGCGGTGGCCTCGACGCTTCGGTCTTTCAGGCTCGCCCACCAGATGGGGATGTCGCTGCGCAGCGGGTGGTTGATGATCTTCAGCGGCTTACCCAACCCGGTGCCCTGGCCCTCGGGCAGCGGCGCCTGGAAGGTCTGCCCCTGGTAGTTGAACTTCTCCTCACGCTTCCAGATCATCCGGCAAGCTTCGATGTATTCCTTGATGCGCTGCATCGGCTTCTCGTACGGCACGCCGTGGAAGCCTTCGATGACCTGTGGGCCGCTGGCGCCCAGACCAAGGATGAAGCGGCCGTCGCTGACGTAGTCGCAACCGGCTGCGGTCATCGCAGTGAGCGCCGCCGTGCGCGAGTACACGTTGAGGATGCCGGTACCGATCTCGACCCGCTCGGTCTTCGCCGCGAGGTAACCGACCTGGCTGATGGCGTCGAAGCTGTACGCCTCGGCGATCCAGACCTGGTCGAGGCCGACCTTCTCCAGTTCCACCACCCGCGCCACGGCTTCCTTGAACCCGCCGGAGTAGTTGATGCCCATGGAAAGTTTCATGGGCACGACAGTAGAACTCAGCCGTTGAGATTTCCTGATCGGAAGCCCTCGAGATCGAGCCTGACGTAGCGGTAGCCCTGTGCGCTCACCACCTTCACCACGGCCTCACGCTGGCCCAGCACCGTCGGCAGCTCGGCGAGCGCGAACTCGAGACGGGCGGTGTCGCCGTAGTGCCACACGCGCAGCCCGCGGAACCCGAACCGGCGCAATGCCGCCTCGGCACGGTCGAGTTGGCTGAGCAGGCCCACCGACACCGCTGTGCCGTAGGGGATGCGGCTGGCCAGGCAGGCCATCGCCGGTTTGTCCCACTACCCGCGAGCGGCGATGGCCCGGGCAGCGCGGGCTGCGCCTCCATCGGCCTCACACGCCTCGGAGACTCGCAGCAGCCGCTGCTTGGTCTCCCGCTCAGCGGCTCGTTCGACCCCTGCCACGAGCGACTCAGGCGTGATGTCGTTGGGAGCCAGGACGACGCCGACCCCTGCGCGTTCGATCGCCGCTGCACCTGCGAACTGGTCGGTGGAGAACGGGAGCAGCACCATCGGCACTCTCGCGGCGACGGCCTCGGTGACACTGCCGTTGCCACCGTGGTTGACGAACACGTCGGTCTCACGCAGCATCGCCACCTGCGGCAGGTGGCGCACCGCAACCGCCCCGACGGGCAGTTCGCCGAGCTCGCGCAGTGGCGTGCTGCCGTGGGCGATGCTCAACCTCCAGCCTGCGAGCCGAGCAGCCTCCACAGCGGTACGCAGCACATCGCCGCGGGCGCTCAGGAACGACCCGAGCGCCACAGTCACTCGCCGCCCGTTGCCATGTGGCAGCGGGAACGAGCCCAGGTTCTGGTGCTTGGCCAGAGACCCGACAAACACCGAGCCAGGCGCGAGCGTTCGCGTCGCTGAGTGCAACGACGACGGATACACGTACACGGTGGGGCGGCCCGGCGTGCGCGTCAAGTCCCCGACCGGCGGCGCCGACGGCGCTCGTCGCGCCAGGAACTCGTCGGCAGCGACCGTCAGCTCGTAGACCGCCGCGTGGCAACGGCGGTCGAGATCCGCGAGGTCTTCGGACGACGGTCGCATGGCCGCCGGCCAGTCGTCCGGAAGCCCGTACACCTCACCATTGGATGGCAACGCGCTCGGATGACCGAGCACAACCGTGGCGCACTCGACCCCCAATGCGTGCAGCGCGAGCCTGGCGCCGAAGGCCACGTGGTCGACCGCGATTCGATCTGGCCGCACCTCGTCGAGCACCACTCGCAGCCGGTCGAACACCCCATCCGGGTCGTGCATCAGATCGTGACTGCGGGCATCCGCCTGGTAGCGGAGCGTTGCGACCGGCCCCTCGCGCGTGGCATCGAAGAACGCCCGCAGATGAACATCTTCACCCTCAGGCTGCTCGGCCTCCTCGATCACACCGGGATTGCTGCCCTTGCCGAGCCGCAGCTCGACCCAACCCAGGCCGGCATCGGTGACGAGCGTGCGCACGGCCTGCCCGGTGGCCACCACCACGTCACCGTGGTCGCGCGCCCAGGCCCTACCGATCTCGATCAGTGGGCCAGCATGCGATGCGTAGTCGGGGCTGACGATGAGCAGCTTCATGCGTTGGTCGCAACCGAGCTGGCGCTGCGGTACACACCGGCGAGCGTCGCAGCCATGTGGTCGATGCTCAGCGAGGTACGGACCATGTAGCGAGCTCGGTCTGCCCGACCCGGAGCTGGCACCAAGGCTTGCGCGCGCACGATGCCATCGTGCAGCGCGGCGACCGACGACGTGTCGCACACCACTCCCGTGTCGCCGTCGACCACGTAGGTCTGGGGGCCGCCACGACGAGGAACGACCACCGCCGCCCCGGCGGCGAGTGCCTCCACGATGGCCAGCCCGAACTCTTCTTTGTCACTGGCACACACGTAGGTGCCTCCGTTCGCTGCGATGTGCGCCAAAAGGGCAGCGACATCGGTTGGCGGCAGGTTACCGGTCAGCGTCACCAACCCCGCGGAAGCGATGCGGGCCGCCGCGCGGATGCGTTCGATGGTGGACTGCTCGTCGGCATTCGGCTGTGTGATGTCGCCACCGACGATCACCACGTTGACGGCGTTGGCGAGCGCTGGGTCGCCGGCCACTGCGGCCACCAGCCGGTGCGCCCCCTTCGACGGATGCAGCCGACCGACAGTCAGCAACCACGGCAGCGAACGGCGCTCGGCGGGCAGCGATGACAGCACCCGGCCGACGACGGCGGCAGGTCCAGCGGCTCGATGAGCCGTGCGGGCGCGGTCGGCCGTTGCGATGTCCACGCCCTCGGGAACGTCGACGGCACGGTCCAGATCGAACGAGTCCTCGATGCCCACGAGTTCGTGCAGCTCGGCCCGCAGCGTCGGCCGTGGCAGCAGGACGAGATGGTTGGCTTGACGGGCCACTCGTTCGACGAGGCGCGCGCGGAACCAGTACTGGTGCGCGGCATCCTCCACGCCGAACCGGTCGCGTCCGAGGCGACCCGTCTCCTGCAGCGCGTCGATCACGATGTGTGGGTCGGGCACGGCGGTGAACACCACCGGTTGTCCGAGACGGCGGGCAACGGCGGCGGCAGCCAGCGTGCCCACATCGGCCATCCGCAGGTGCCACACCACGCGCCGGCCTGCCAGGGAGTTGCCAAGGGCCAACAGTTGCCGCTCCACCTCGATGCGGTACTGCCACGCCTCGCGGGATGGCAGCGGCCCGCCGGGGCCGACTTCCAGCCTCACGACATGGTGCCCGTGAGCGATGGTCTCACTGCGAGCTTCCGCGAGGTTCGAGCGGGTGACGGTGATCACTTCCGCGACGGACGGCTGCGCCGCCAGCGCGGGCCCAAGGCTGCGCAACAGCGAGGCCACCCCGCCGGAGTCGCCGACCCCGAGCGTCGACCCGTCGCGATCGATGCGAGCGTGCAGGCACGGTTGCACGACTACGACGCCCTCGCTCATGGCCACCTCACCGTCGAGCAGCCTCATCTCGCCGGTGGTCGGCGCGCCGACGCCGCTCATCGCCTCGTACAGGCGAGCCAGCCGACGGCGAGTGGTCCAGCCGGCGAAGTTCGCTCCAGCATCGGCAACGTCGCTCAGTAGCCTCGGGTCGTTGCGCGCCCACTCGACAAGGGTCCGCTCGGCGAGCATCGCCGGGAATCCGCCGGCCAGGGCGAGCTGCAGCAGTGCCGCAGCACCATCGGGCTGCGGCCGCCGGGCGGCGAGCGACCATGCGGCATGCGCGGCGTAGGGCTCGCTCGCGTCGACGACGAGCTCGGTCAGCAGCCGATCGGCCAGCGGGTCGGCGACCGCCCCGATTGCGTGGATCGCCGCCAGCGCCGACAGGTCGTCGCCTTCGCGCACCACTTCCGCGAGGCAGCGAGCGACCGACGAGGGGCGCGGTGCGAGGGCGGCACACACCCGTAGTTCGTCGGCCCTGCGCAGGGCGAGCGCCAACCGGGGTTCGTTGAGTACGGCATCGATGGCGGCCAACAGGGCGTGTTCGGAACGTCGTTGGAGGGAATCGATCATGCGAACCTGACTCTCGATGGCGGTGACGCAGGCGTCGAGACTCGGAGTACCCCGTGGCGGGGCTCGCCAAACCGAGGCACGCTGACAGGATGTTTCCTAGTTTCTCGCCGGCGCAGGTTCCACTCGAGCGACACATGGCACACGTCGGTCACCGTGCCTCAGCGCCGGCGGATGGGCTCGCCAGGTGGCCAAGGAATTGCCGTCGCCGCCTGCGCTGATTCCCCCGTGGACGTTCCTGACGAATCATGCGCACGTGCTGGTGTGCAGCGCTCAAAACAGTGAGGTGCGGCTCGCTGAGATCGCTCGGCTGGTCGGTATCGGGGAGCGAGCCGTACACAGCATCGTGCAGGACCTCGTCGACGCCGGGTACGTGGCACGAACTCGAAGTGGTAGCCACAACGTGTACGAGGTGTTCCTCGATCGACCGCTGCGTCACCCGCTCGAGGCCAGCCATCAGATCTCCGACGTGTTCGGCCCGCTCGCCGACCCAGTCTGACCGTGCTGCGTCATCGCCAGTCCGACAACGCCACCCTCTAATAACTGCACTACAAGCCATGTTCACCATTGCATGTTCACGATGACGGTGATACAGTGGTCGGCGAAGGGGAGTATCCCAACCACGGCACTGCCGCCATCACGGACCGCGATCGGTCCCGGCAGCCCGGCTCCAACGAGCGGAGAGACCTTCGAACGGACACCCGTCCCTCGAAAGGCACCATGCTCGCCCTTCACCTCCCGGCAACCCTGGCGCAGGATTCCACCCCCAGCGAAACGACTGCTCACCATCTCGGCCGAGCTTCCGCGCGGCCGCTGAGCGCTTCGCCACCGCCGCCCAGCGACCCATCGATCGACGCGCCGACAACCGCCCGACGCGGCGGTCGCCGTCAACGACGCAACACCCCTGCGATCTGAAAGAGGCTCGACATGAACCGTGCAACCCTCACCGAACTGCAACGCCAACGCTGCTACCCGAGCATCACCATGCTCGTCAACACCACACCCGGCAACCCCCTTAGCGCTAGCGAAGTCGACACTGCCACACGACTTGCCAGCCAAGCCGACGACCGCCTCGACGGCGACGTCAGCGATACCCTCCGCCACACCCTCATCACCCGCCTCACCGGCCTCATCACCGAACACGCCGGCCAGGCATCCACCCAAGCCCTCGCCCTGTTCGTCTCACTCGAACACAGCGCCGCGGTCCGCCTCGGACGCACCGTCGACGAGCGCGTCACGATCGATGACACCTTCACCACACGCGACCTCGTCGCCGACCTCAACCGCACTGCGCTGTACCGCATCATCACCATCAGTGAGAGCAGCAGCAGGCTGTTCATCGGCGACCGTCAACGTCTCGTCGAACAACGCGACAGCCCCTGGCCGCTCACCCGCAACGACGAACACACCCCCACCACCTGGACCCGCGACCTCAACCAACACCTGCGCGTCGAGCACGCCACACACCCGCTCCCGGTCATCATCGCTGGCGTCCAACGATCCGTCCGCAAACTTGCCCCGAATCTCACCGACACCATCGGTGTCATCCCCGGTAACCACGACCGCACCAGCGCCACCGACCTTCACCACGCCGCATGGCCGCTCGTCACCGACTGGCTCCGCACCGACGCGGCACGCGCCATGGACCAGCTCGAGCGGGCCCGATCGACCAACCGCTATGCCGGAGGCATCCACGAAATCTGGGCGCTCGCCCACGACGGGCGCATCGCCACCCTCGTCGTCGAGAACGACTACACGCTGCCCGCCCGCATCGACCACAACAACCAACTCCACCCCGCCGACGACCCGCACCACCCTGACGTCAACGACGACATCATCGACGACACCATCGAAACCGTTCTCCAACGCGGCGGCACCGCCGTCGTCGTCAACAACGATGCTCTGCGCGACCACCAACGCATCGCCGCCATTCTCCGCTACTGACCCAACCAATCGAAACGAGACCACCATGAAGACCGCCCTGCGCGTCGCTACCACACTCCTCACCATCACCGCGCTGGCCAGCTGCGCCGCCGACAACACCGACACCGACACCGACCCGACCGAAGAGGACGTCACGACGGACACCAACGAAGAAGCCGACGAGTCCGAGGACTGAACCGTCGAGAACGGGTCTCCGCCTGGCGCGCTGGGGCGTCGCCATGGCGCCCGGTTGCGTGCGAGACTTCATCTGCAATGCGCAGCCGGCAGATCGAGCCGCGGGAATTCGAGCGGCACGAAACGCGGCGGGACCGGCGGCACCCGTTCGAGCGATTGGAACCAGCACGCACTGCGCTGGTCGTGATCGACAGGATTCCGTTCTTCCTGACGGAGAACCTTTGCGCACGAGGGACAGTGCCCAACATCCAGGAGGAACCTCACGCCGCGGCTGCTTCACCGGCGGCGAACCCTGCCGTCTTCAGTCAGTTCTCGATGAGGTCGGTCAATGAGGTGCTCGGTTGGCGGTTGCTCGCCCTCGGTCGTTCAGTCGGTCGACGTTGCGCCCGAGCGCACGACGGTGTGTCTGCGACGGCGTGGTTGTGCGTTCGCCGGTAGCCGTGTCCCATCATCAGTACGCGACGGAGCCCACCTCCGCGACCTGGCCATGGACGTTCACCACCCGCCCCGAAGTCGCCCGCTTCGAAACCTCGATCCACTACGAGCGTCGCACCAAGCCACTCGGGCTCGAGGGGCCGATCTGAACGCAAGCACTCGAGGTCCTGGCAAGCCGCGTGCGTTGGCTTGGGCGTTCGACGACATGTGGCTGACATCGTGTACCTCGACAAGACCAGCCCTGCGGCTGCGAAAGCAACGGCACCGACGAGGACGCGTGGCCCCGTCTCCGCGTGCTCCTCCTCATCCCCCGATGTGGCTCATCTCGACCTTGGCCGGACGGGTGGCGGGCCGGATGGTGAGCCCGGTGGTCAACCCTTCGGTGAACGACGACCTGGTCTCGGAGTAGCGGTCCGTCCTATCACTCCACAGTCGATGGACCCGCTGGTCGAGCGCCTCGTCGATGGTGCGCCCGTCGACGGTCCGCCCGTCGTGGCTGCTCCTGACCAACTCGCGCAGGTCGGTGCCGCCGGCAGCGAACAGGCAGGTGTACAGCACGCCTTCGGCCGACAGGCGAGCCCGGGTGCAGTTGCCGCAGAAGGGCTTCGTGACGGAACCGATGACCCCGACTTCCCCGCTGCCGTC